>ERZ1673750.154-NODE-154-length-67557-cov-7.884196_pt1 | contig 67557 bp, 53 predicted proteins | sample MGYA00580203_ERZ1673750 | MGnify/ENA primary metagenome ERZ1673750 (study PRJEB41218, sample SAMN15661763) | gut metagenome | host: Homo sapiens | place: Canada: London | collected 2015-08-20/2019-03-30 | study: EMG produced TPA metagenomics assembly of... | reverse complement strand
CTGTTGTGTAACTTGTATGGTTGTTTGCAGGGGGAATTTGATTTTATTGTGTTTTTGCTGATTATTTTATTTGATGAATCATTAGTTTTTAGATTGCCGAGAGTAAGTATCCAAGGCTCCTCATGATGCGTAAATCGTTCAAGTTCTTTACCACTGTAGCAACAAAATCGCAACTATAGCAGTAAAGAGATTACCCAATATGCGCAATTGGGGAAACTAACTCGGTTCCTGAAGCGTCTCTTCGCATATCTGGCTTAGGTAGCTCTACGTTCGCTCCACGTTGTGTAGTCGCGTAAAGCGGATAGTTTCCAACGTATGCTGCCAAAATCGTGTTTTGCCCCTTAAGGAATCGCTGTGATCGCACGCCTCCGGTGCCGCGACCCTTTGTAGGGTACATTTCTAGCGGCGTAATCTTTGCAGCTCCGTTTTCTGTTCCAGCAAGCGCGTCGCTATCTCCAGCAAGAGTGAATACTACGCTTCCAGAAGCAGAAAATAGACCATTTTCGCCCTCTTCGTAATTCCATTCAACATCATTTTTAGCAACTACAGCAAAAGCAGAAACAGTGCATCCTTCATTAAGCCTAATTCCTGCCATTCCTGCAGAGCTTCGCCCCTGCGCACGCACTTGCTTTGCATCGAATGTAAGTAGGGAAGAATCGCTGCTTATAAACACAAGCCTATCTTCATCATTAGCAAGTGCTGCATTAATTACTGAATCGTTGTCTTTTAAGTCAATAATGCTCCAAGAATCCATTGTTGTTGGTGATTCAAAATTCCATCGTTTTACAACGCCATTCTTTGTTCCGATTGCGAGAGGAGTTTTAGAATCAGATTCGCTCAACGCAATAGCAGATACGACTTTCTCTCCTCTAATTGGGTCTGTGCTTTGAGTAGAAGTTAATAATTCGCTTGCTTTAACACCATTGGAAAGAGATTCCGAAACGTTTTCATCTCCTTGATTTAAATGTGGCAAGTCTGCAACATGCGCTATTACTAATCGCCCTGCGGATGTTATTAAAGCGTATGTTGCTCGCGTAGTAGTAGTAAACACGTTTAAGCATGGAGTGTCAAAGATATTTGAAGAATGTGATTGCCATCTATTGAATGTTTCAACACTAGTTCTTGCTATAAGCCCAGATGTGCTCAAAGCTACGGCACACGGTTCGTCGCTTAATTGCAAAGCCGCTGAGGTTGCGTCAGTGTCTCCAGACTTACGAGCGGCGCTTGCGGCTGCTGCAACATCTGCCTGGGCATTTGTCAATTGATTTGCTGCAATAACTGCGTCCATAGCTGAATCAGAATTAACTTCTTTACTGTTTTTAGTGCAAACAGGCGTAAAGCTGCCGTCTTCTTGTTCGTCTAAAAGAATAGTTCTGCGCGGAGTATCCCACTGTTTTACAGCGTAATCCATTTCTGCAATCACAACTTTGTCTAGCTGGCTTGCGGAGCTTAGAATCTCGTTAAGTTCATCTATTTTTTGCAATAAGTCGTTTTTTTCGCCTTCTAGCTCGATTCGACTCATTTTTGTAAGTCTTCTAAGTCTTAAGTCAAGAATGTATTGCGCTTGAATCTCGTCTAAATCAAATACGCTAATAAGCTTTGATTTTGCGGTTTCTGCATCTTCGGAAGACCTAATTACTTGAATTACTTCGTCAATGTCTAGCATTGCAAGAAGCAATCCTTCTACAAGGTGCAGTCTCTCTTTGGCTTTGTTTAGTCTAAATTCGCTGCGCCTTCTAATAACGGTTCTTCTGTGCAAAATCCACACGTCTAGAAGCTCTCGAAGACCCATTGTGTGAGGTCTTCCATCAACTAGTGCAACGTTGTTAATCGTAAAGCTTTCTTGCAGCGGAGTGTGCTTAAAAAGTTGCGCAAGAACCGCGTTTGGGTCGAATCCTGTTTTTATTTCGATTACGATTCGCGTTCCGTTATGTCTATCTGTTAAGTCTATTGCTCCAGATATTCCGTCTAGTTTGCGCGCTTTTATGCCTTGAGATATGCGTTCGAGCACGCGCTCTGGTCCAACCATAAATGGTAATTCGGTAACAATAATCGCCTTTTTGCGCGCTGTAACGTTTTCAATATGCGTTTTCGATCTAGTTGTAAAAGCGCCTCTTCCAGTTTCGTACGCTTCGCGGATTCCACTTCGCCCAATAATTATGCCGCCGCCAGGCCAGTCTGGTCCTGGAACTATTTGCATTAAATCGTCTAGAGTAGCATTTGGATGCTTCATAACGTATTTTGCTGCAGCTACGACTTCGCCAAGATTGTGAGTAGCCATATTTGTGGCCATTCCAACTGCGATTCCAGAAGCTCCGTTTACAAGCAAGTTTGGTATAGCGGCAGGCAGAACAGTTGGTTCTTTTAGCTTATTGTCATAGTTTGGAGCAAAGTCAACAGTGTCTTCGTTTATATCTGCATTCATTCCAAGTGCTGCTGGAGCTAGTCGCGCTTCCGTGTACCTAGATGCTGCAGGACCGTCGTCTAAGGAACCAAAGTTTCCATGACCGTCAACCAGAGGGAGTCTAAGAGAAAATGGCTGAGCCAAACGCACCATTGCCTCGTAAATTGCGGAATCTCCATGCGGATGCAGTTTTCCCATAACTTCGCCTACAACGCGAGCAGACTTCATGTATGCGTGTTCTGGGGTAAGGTTCATGTTTCCCATTTGATACACGATTCGGCGCTGTACAGGCTTCATTCCGTCTCTAGCGTCTGGCAATGCGCGCGCGTAAATCACCGAGTATGCGTATTCGAGGAATGATTTGCTCATTTCTTCGTTAAGCGGCGTTTCAACAATGTTTTCCTTAACCTTTCTAGGGTCGAAGGTTTGTTTTGCTGATTTGCTGCGTGAAGGCATGGTTTTGAACTCCTTGAAGTGATTTACAAGCCTTTATAATACCAATTTATGTGCACAAAACTTTATTAAATGCTTATTTTATGCTTATTTTACTCATAGTCTGTTATGCATTATTCATGATTTTGTATAGTTTGTGTTTTGACTACAATGTTGCTTATGAGTATTGAGATTCCGTCTGTGGATGATTTGCTGAATTTTGTTGATGATTCGTGTAACTCCAATCTTCGTTTGTCTGCGATTCTTCCAGCAGTAAGCTCTTCGATTGATGCTTCGATTAGTACAGCTGTTTATAATGATCCTGATACTGCGCGCATTAGTCTTGGATTTCCGAAGTCACAGAGTGCTGTTGTTGTGCTTGTAGACGGACTTGGCTATTGGAATCTTGCTATTAGAAAAGGTCATGCTCCTTATTTGCGCTATCTTCTTAACGATTGCGCAAATCAGCGTCCAATAAAGACTTGTATTCCGAGTACTACGGTTGCAGCAATGGCAACTTTTGGCACTGGAACATGCCCTGGTCTTACTGCAATGACGGGATACACGCAAAAAAATCCTAAAACGGGGGCATTATGTCAATTAATCCAATTTAGGGATGCTCCAGATCCATTAGATTTGCAACGCCAGCCTACAATATTTGAGTCGCTTTCTAATTTAGGTGTTAGAGCGAATCATGTAAGTCTTTCAAAATTTGAGGATTCTCCTCTAACTCAAGCAGCTTTTAGGGGAGCTAAATTCATAAGTGGATCAACTCCTAGAGCAAGAATTATGAATGCTGCCAATAGTACTAAAACGCCTGGTTTAACATATTTGTACCTTAGAGATATTGATAAAGTTGGTCACAATTACGGTTGGAAATCTGAGAATTGGGTTTCAGCTTTTGAGCAGATAGACGCGCAACTGAGTCTTTTAAAAAAGAATTGTCAAAAAGGCACTTTGATTGTTATTACTGCAGACCATGGAATGATTGAATCAAATCCAGATTTGAAAATAGATATTGCAAAAGATAGTCGTCTTACTAAAGGAGTTAAGCTTGTTGGGGGAGAGCCTAGGTCTGTTATGCTTTACGCGGAAGATGGCGAAAATCCAGATGACATTGCGTTAAGATGGTCTAACGTTTTGCAAGATAAAGCGCGTGTAAGAACTAAAGAGCAAGCTGTTAAAGATGGTGTTTTTGGGAAAGTCAGCCCGTTAGCATTAAGCGTCATAGGTGATGTTCTTGTTCAAGCAAAGTCATCTGTAACTATAGTGGATTCCAGGATAGAAACAGAAAAAGCCATGAACTTACCAAGCGTTCATGGCTCTATGAGTCACATGGAAATGGATATTCCATGCTTAGTTGATATAGCTTGATTTATGATAAATTAAGCCTCTCCAAAAAGAATCTCATCCCAACTAGGAACAGCAGCTCTCGTGCTCTTCTTAGCCCTAGTATGCTCGTTCATATGCTGTTTTGGTTCAGTTTTTGGAGTTTCTATAGCAACTGTTTTATCTGCTTGAACATGCGCATCTTCAGAATCTGATCCAAAAGTGTTTGATTTAGAATTTGCATATTTGCTTTTTGCAGAAGCAGAATTGGAAGAATCGACTACCGCATTTTCACTAGAATTATCTTGTGAAATGTTTGCGCTCGTATTTTCGCTACTATCTTCATTTTCTGAATTTTCTTTAGACTTATAGATTCCAGAATTAGAAGAAGAGTTTGCAATATTTGCAGCAGTTTCTGCGGCTTCTATGTTTTTTACGTTTGCAGAAGACTGTTCTGTATTATCTGGATTGTTAGATGGAGTAGAGTTTGATACCAAATCGCTTAGAATTGGATTTTCTGTATAACCATCTAAAGAATTATTAGTATTGTTGCTGTTTTGTTCTTTTTGTGCAGCCTCTGTTTGAATAGCAACATTTGCAAGATTAACGCTATTCCTTGATTCCCACTGACTCACAGCACGTTCTATTCTTGCAGAACGAATCGAATTTCCTGGAAGCTCATCATTTGCGAATGGGAAGTTTATGCTTACTGTGTCTCTATAAGCTCCTCCAAACTGTGATTTTTTAGAAGAAGAATCATTGTTCATGATTTCTTCGCCAAGCAACAATCTAGATGAAGGGTTTGCGCACGTAATAGAGTTGTCGTGCATATTCCAAGTCCACTCTGCTTTTATTGTTCGAGTAGCAGTGTTGAACTCTGCTGTTATAAGCCATGGTTCAAGTCCGCGTCTTGTGGCACGCCATTTTACAGTTTCCATTCCAATATGTGCTTTTGCGAGAGTTCGTTCGATCAAATCTGAAATAGTTCTCATATTGCTTTGTTTTGGAGCTGGAACTGTTAAGAATTGCTCAATAGCGTACTGTTTTTCTGTTTCAACGCCACTAGAGAATCTTTTAACTTGAGATTCGCTTACGTTATATCGCTTTGCAACATGTTCTGGATCGACGCCAGCACGTATCAGTGCTTGTATCTGAGATATAGGTAGTGTTGCCGTGGTAGCAGCTGGCGAATCATCAGATTTACCAATAGAATTAACTGTGTTTTGATTATCGCCACCAACATTTGTTAGTTTTTTTGATTCGGCAATCGCGCGCTCCAGCGTGTCGTCAACATGAATTTTTAACGGCGTGTTTTCAAAAATAAAAATTAAATCGCCATTATTATCCACATGATCGAAACTCGCCTCTTTTGGCGGATTTTCAAGCATTGTGCACCACTTTCCTCGCTTTTAACGCTACTTATAACATACTTTAGTCCATAGTCTGCCTTCTTTGCCATTTTCTATGAATAAAAAAGCGAGTATTCTATGCGGGGTAGCTTTCATGTATGCTATGCGCGTAGGTAGCTTTTATTAGATAGCTAAAAGTATAAAAGTAGATTTAGTAAGTAGTTTTAAAAACGAAAGGACCATAATGGCACAGGATTATGATTCTCCTCGTAGTAAAGACGAAGACGAGGAGTCATTGGAAGCGTTGAGTAAGGGTTCACAAAGCTCTGCTAACGATATAGACGATGATGAGAATGCTATTGCAGAAGATTACGAGTTGCCAGGTGCAGATTTAAGCAATGAAGATGCGTCTGTTACAGTAATACCAATGCAGGGTGATGAATTTATTTGCTCAGAGTGTTTCCTCGTAAAGCATCGTAGTCAGCTTGCACAAATGTCTCAAGATGGTCAGCCAGTTTGTAAGGAGTGCGCAGCCTAATGTCTTATGACGAGACCTACACTGGTCCAGAACAGGTAGAAGTTCTTATCAAGTATTTGGATAATTTGAATGATACTGATAGTAATCAGCCTGCTATGGAACATATTTCTTACGCTCATGCTGGAGATGCTGGGGCGGATTTACGAACTACGCAAGATGTGACTTTGCGCCCATTTGAACGTGCTCTGGTTCCAACTGGTGTTGCTATAGCTTTGCCAGCTGGATACGTTGCTCTAGTTCATCCGCGTTCTGGTCTCGCTGTAAAACAAGGTGTTACAGTTCTTAACGCGCCAGGAACCGTTGATGCTGGGTATCGCGGTGAAATTAAGGTTCCGTTGATAAATATGGATCCGAACAATACTGTGCAGTTCCATCGTGGAGATCGTATAGCTCAACTAGTTATCCAGCGTTATGTTGAAGCTAATTTTATTGAAGCAAATAAGCTTCCAGGATCAGATAGATCTACAAAAGGATTTGGATCTACTGGAGTGCAATAAATTACATAAATCCGGCCAGAGCTAAGTTTATTAGACTGAGTCGGATTTATTGTATTTAATATTAAGTTTATTGTGTTTAATATTAGACATGTAGATTATTGTATGATTTAGCTTGTTTTACAATGTAGGATAGTAACTATAAATCGGGAGGTGATATTCGATGGGTGAAAATCAAGACGACATTAAGGGCGCTAACATGCTCGGATGTGAAATTAGCGAAGATATGCGAGACCCATTGTGCCCAATATTGCGAATGTGTAAGTGGCATCATCCCGATGAGAATATGGAGATTTTGCACAAAGCTTATGCTAGAGCCGTAAAACAGCATACTGGTCAAAGGCGTAAATCAGGCGAACCATATATTATTCATCCTCTTGCTGTTGCTCAGATTTTAGCTGACCTAGGAATGGGTCCTATAGTTGTTGCTGCAGGATTATTACACGATACTGTTGAAGATACGGATTACACGCTAGAAGAGTGTAGGGCTGATTTTGGTGATACTGTTGCAGGATTAGTCGACGGTGTTACAAAAATATCAAACATGGAATATGGAGAAAGCGCTCAGGCAGAAACAATCAGAAAAATGGTTGTTGCAATGAGCCGAGATGTGCGAGTGTTGGTAGTAAAACTTGCAGATCGTTTGCATAACGCTCGTACATGGAGATACGTTAAGCCATCTAGCTCGCATAAAAAGGCTCGTGAAACTCTAGATGTTTACGCTCCTCTTGCAAATCGACTCGGTATGAACGCAATTAAGACAGAGCTTGAAGAGCTAAGCTTTAAAGTTTTATATCCAAAAATTTATAACGAAATAGTAGTTTTAGTTGCTCGTAGAGCTGGTCAACGTGAAGTTTATTTGCGTCAAATTCTAGAAGAAATCAATGAAGATTTAAACCAGCAACATGTAAAAGCTTCTGTTAAGGGGCGTCCAAAAGATTATTTTTCAATCTATCAAAAGATGATTGTTCGCGGTCATGATTTTGAAAATATTTACGATCTTGTAGGTGTGCGAATAATCGTTGATTCTATTCGGGACTGTTATGCTGCATTAGGTGCAGTTCATGCGCGCTGGAGTCCTGTTCCTGGACGTTTTAAGGACTATATAGCAACGCCTAAGCTAAATATGTATCAAAGCTTGCACACTACTGTTGTAGGTCCTGGTGGAAAGCCTGTGGAGATTCAGATTCGCACATGGGACATGCATAGGCGTGCTGAATTTGGTATTGCTGCTCACTGGAAGTATAAGGCAAACGGACAAGCTGGTCGCGCTTTAAGTAAGCCAGATAAAGGTGATGTTAAGCGTGAACAAGAAGAAAACAAAGAGCTTAGCGAATTAGATAATTTAAAGTGGATTCAGCAGCTTGCAGATTGGACCAGTGAAACGCCAGATTCTGACGAATTCTTGGGTTCCTTAAAGCAAGATCTTGGAGCTTCGGAAGTCTACGTGTTTACTCCAAAGGGAAGTATTGTTGCTCTTCCGCAAGATGCAACTCCAGTTGACTTTGCTTATTCTGTGCATACTGAGGTTGGTCACAGAATGATGGGCGCTCGCGTAAATGGAAAGCTTGTGCCACTTGACACTAAGCTTAACAATGGCGATACTGTAGAAGTTCTTACATCAAAGTCTGATACTGCTGGTCCTTCAAGAGATTGGCTCAGCTTTGTAAAAAGCCCTAGAGCTAGAAATAAGATTCGTCAATGGTTTAGCAAGGAACGCCGTTCGGAGGCGATTGAAGAGGGTAAAGACGAGCTTACGCGAGCTATGCGTAAACGTAATTTGCCTTTATCTACTTTACTTACTCCACAAGCGTTAATAGGTGTTGCAGAAGAGCTTAATATAACTGCTAATGTAGAAGCTGTTTACGCTGCAATTGGCGAAGGTCAAGTTTCCACTCAAAACGTTATTTCTCGTCTTGTTAAAGATGCTGGTAGTGAAGAAGTAGCTGAAGAAGCTCAGGAAGAAGCACTTCCGCTTAGGAGAGTTGAGCGTAATCGCAAATCTAATGGTGTTCTTGGTGTTTCCGTAAAGGGCGTTGGAGATGTGTGGGTTAAACTTGCTCGCTGTTGCATGCCTGTTCCTGGAGATGACATTGTTGGTTTTATAACTAGAAATCAGGGTGTTTCTGTTCATAGAACGGATTGCCAGAATATGATTGATTTGCAAAAGTCACAGTCGGAGCGTGTTATTCCTGTTCAATGGACTAGCGATAAAGGCTTGTTCCTTGTTAAAGTTCAAGTAGAAGCTTTGGATCGTCAGCATTTGCTTTCGGATGTTACGCGAGTTCTTTCGGATCATGGTGTAAATATTCTTTCGGGAACGATTGCTACTGGAGATGACCGCGTTGCTACAAGTCAATTTACGTTTGAAATGGCAGATCCTCAGCATTTGAACACTCTTCTTGCTGCAATTCGTAAGATTGATGGCGTTTTTGACGTTTATAGAATTACGGGCGCAAAAGATAGTGCGGAACCGCGACTTAGAAAAATGGAACGCGACTAAACAATAAAACCTAAACAATAAAACTTCCAGTCAAATAATGTTTTGGCTGGAAGTTTTGTTATTGCAATTTTATATTATTTATGCTTTATTTTAGTTAATGTTATTACTTAATAACCTCAATAGATATAATTCCAACTGGCTCTAGTGGGGCATCAGACCTATCTGTTGGAACAGATTCGAGCTTATCTACAACAGCTTTAGATTCATCATCTACTACTTCTCCAAAAATAGTGTGATGACCATCAAGCCAAGGAGTTGGTACGGTAGTTATAAAGAACTGAGATCCATTCGTGCCATGTAAGCGTCCGTCCCGTCCTCGCTGTTTTCCAGCATTTGCCATTGCAAGAAGATACGGTTTATCAAACTTTAAAGATGGGTCAATCTCATCATCAAATTCGTAGCCAGGACCACCCATTCCGTTTCCGAGAGGGCATCCGCCTTGAATCATAAAGTCTTTGATAATACGATGGAATGTTAAGCCGTCATAGAATGGTTCGCTGGATTTTTCTCCCGTAAAAGGATTCATCCACTCTTTTGAGCCAGTTGCCAAGTCAACGAAATTTTTTACTGTAATAGGCGCTTTATCGTCAAAAAGATTAATCTTTATATCGCCTTCGGACGTATGCATATTGATAAGTGTCATAATGCGATTTTCCCATATATTAAAGACTGTTCAAAACTGTTGCAAATAAAACTGTTGCAAATAAAAAATAAGGCGAGTTAATGCAAGATTAATCCTACTCAAACTCGCCTTATTTTCGTAATATCAAAACTTTAGAAACATAGATACTCTACGCTTTGGCGCTTTGATACAACGTTGAACCAGATTCCTGGAACTTTTTACTCATCTCTTTCATACCCTCGGCAATAGCCTGACTGCGGGCTTCTTCAACAAGTTGTTCTTGTTGATCTGCGCCACCGAAACGCTTGCGAATATTCTGAGAAATAGCCATTGAGCAGAATTTTGGTCCACACATGGAACAGAAGTGAGCCATTTTTGCTGGCTCTGCTGGAAGCGTTTCGTCATGGAAAGCGATAGCGGTATCTGGATCGTAGCTTAAATTAAACTGATCCAGCCAGCGAAACTCGAAACGAGCCTTGCTTATAGCGTTATCTCTATCCATGGCATGCGGATGATGCTTAGCAAGATCCGCAGCGTGACAAGCAATCTTATAAGCAATAACACCTTGCTTAACGTCGTCCTTATTAGGAAGTCCTAAATGCTCTTTAGGAGTGACGTAGCAAAGCATTGCTGTGCCATAACGAGCGATTTCAACGCCGCCGATAGCGGAAGTAATGTGATCATATCCTGGTGCAGTATCGGTTGTTAAAGGACCAAGAGTATAGAATGGAGCATTCTGGCAAATCGCTTTCTCCATTTCAATATTCATGCGTACCGTATCAAATGGTACGTGTCCTGGGCCTTCAATCATAACCTGAACATCGTGTTGCCAAGCAATCTTAGTAAGCTCACCAAGCGTCATAAGCTCGGAAAGCTGAGCAGCATCGTTTGCATCAGCCAAGCTTCCTGGTCGTAAACCATCTCCCAAAGAGAACGCAACATCGTACTTGGCAAAAATCTCACATAATTCTTCGAAGTGAGTGTATAAGAAGCTTTCTTGATGGTGTTGCAAGCACCATTCAGCCATAATGGATCCGCCTCGAGAAACAATACCAGTTACGCGGTTTGCAGTAAGAGGCACGTAGCGAAGAAGCACGCCTGCGTGAATAGTCATGTAGTCAACGCCTTGCTCGCACTGTTCAATAACAGTGTCGCGGAAAAGCTCCCAGCTGAGCTTAGAAGCATCATCCTCAACTTTTTCCAAAGCTTGATACATTGGAACGGTACCAATCGGAACAGGGGAGTTACGCAAAATCCACTCGCGAGTTGTGTGAATATCGTTACCTGTGGAAAGATCCATAACGGTATCTGCACCCCACTTAGTAGCCCACGTAAGTTTTTCTACTTCTTCGTCAATAGAAGATGTTACAGCAGAATTACCCATGTTTGCGTTTAGCTTAGTTAAGAAGCGAGAACCAATAATCATAGGTTCTGCTTCAGGGTGGTTGATATTGCAAGGAATCACAGCGCGACCAAATGCAACTTCAGAGCGAACAAGTTCCACATCGCAATTTTCGCGAGTAGCAACATACTGCATTTCTGGAGTGATAATTCCATGACGCGCGTACCACATCTGTGTAATAGGATGATCTGCAGCCTTCATTGGCTTATGAGTGCGACCACGCCACTCTTTTGAAGCTTTTCCTCGCTTAATAGCTCGCTTGCCGTCATCTTGAAGATTTCGACTACGACCTTCATATTCAACAACATCGCCACGATCTCTAATCCAATCAAGACGAAGTGGAGCCAAGCCTTCCTTAGGATCGCACTTAGGACCTTCTGTGTTGTAATCCTTAAATGGTGGGTTAGGACCAACGCCTGGAGTATCAGAAAGCTTAATTTCTGTATAAGGAACTTCCAAATCGTAAGAACCATATTCATATTCAAAGTGAACTGGCGTAGTTTTACGAATATGAGCTTTGTCCCTCTGAGTACATCCGCGAGAAGCAATATCAACGCGCTGTTGCTTTGCTAATTTTGCAGCATCTTTTGCTTCTTTAGCATTAATGAACTTTGGCGTATTGTTAGCTTTCTCATCAGCTTTTTCCTGAATTATAACGCGTTTTGCATAACCGTGCTTTTGATTGCCGCGAATGTGCGTAAAGCGTTCCACGAATTCACTCATTGTGGATTCTGGTGTTTCGCTTGCGTACAATGCTTCAGATACAAACAATCCTGCAGCCTTACTGCGAGCAATCATGTCAACATCTTCTAAAGATGTTCTTCCTCCAACAAGTACTGGAAAATCGCTTGCTGAGCAAATAGTATTAATCTTTGCTCCATCTAAAATAGTGTGATTTGGTTCTAATTCATAAGTTGGAGTAATGTTTTCGCAACCATCTTCTGGATTATGCATTGCCGTTACACAAATATAATCAATGCAGCCATCAGGAAGTTCATTAATAACCTTAACAAGACTTTCTGTTTCTACGGACAAGCCTATTATTGCGTCTTCTCCCAAAAGTGCTCGTGCTTCTTTAGGTTCCATGTCGCTTTGCGCAAGATGAACTCCATCGACTTTAATTCCTTGATTTCTTGCCTGCCAGACAACGTCAACTCTTCCGTCTATTACGAAAGTTACTGAATCACATTTATCGTTATCTTCTATGATTTGTGCAATATCTCGTGCGATTGATGTGATTTCTTTTGCGCTTTCATCCGCACAATTAAGCCTTATGAATGTTGATCCTGCGCGTAAAGAGTCGTCAACTATATCCGTGAGTGCGCGACTTTTGCATAGTTTAGGATCTGCAATAAAACATGTGTTTAGGTTGAACTGGTCACGCATTGATGCGTATGGATAGTTTGAGGTCATACTTAATCGTTGCTCCCTACGTTGTATTAACTAACAGGTTCGAAGGGTCAGGTTTTTCACCTATCTCAGCCTTCTTTAAAAAGAAAGCACCCCTGCAAAATGTTGTGACGCAGACATTCTACATTATTTAGTAGCTTTTTAATAAATCGTAGGCATGTTGAATGGTTGATCATTTGATAAATAGAAAATCCTAGAAGCGATTAATAGATTTTACTGTATCTTACGCTACTAGGATTTTATTTGTGACTTTTTTATTTGTTACTTTTATTATTGGATATTATCGACGTTCATGATGGTTGATTTTATTGGATATTAAATCTCCAACAGTTTGTACTACTTGCACAAGAAGAATACAGAAAATAACAGCAACACTCATAACATCGTATTGGTAACGCTGATATCCGTAGCGAATTGCAATATCTCCTAGACCGCCTGCGCCAACAGTTCCAGCCATTGCAGAGAATCCAAAAAGTGTAATGAAAGTCAATGCCGCTCCACGAATTAATGAAGGCAAGCTTTCAAAAAGCAATACTTTGAATACTATTTGCGTATTGCTTGCGCCAAAACTTTGTGCAGCTTCTATAAGACTTCCATCAACTTCTGCAAGAGATTGCTCAACAATTCGCGCTACGAATGGTGCAGCTGTTAAAACAAGAGGAACAATAGCGCCAGAAACTCCCAAAGACGTTCCAACAATAAGTCTAGTAAGTGGAATTATTGCAACAAGTAGGATTATAAACGGTATTGAGCGAACAATATTTACAATCCAACCTAAAACCGCATTCAAATATGAGTTAGGACGTATTCCTTGTTTTGCGCTTGTTATAAGAAGAACTCCTATTGGTAATCCTATTACGTATGCGAATAGTGTAGATATTGAAGTCATAGATATTGTATCTTTTGTGCCTTCAATAAGTAGTTCTCCATATTCGTCTATAAATTGTGAAATATTTTCTGGCATTTTTATTTCACCCCATTGTTTGTTGCGCTATTAGTGGTTATTTCATTTTCGGAATTACTATTATTGGATTTAGTTCCCCTATGGTTTTCAACATGTTCGTCTGCAATAAGCGTTTTTAAAATATTGCTTTGAGGATTTTTGAAAAGTGTTGAAGTGTCGCCGATCTCTACGATTTTTCCGCCGTCAATCATAGCAACCCTATCGCAAATATTTCTTGCTACTGCTAACGAGTGAGTAATAATAACCAGTGTTACGTTAAGATCTCGGTTGATTCTTCTAAGCAAGTCAAGTATTTGTGCTGTAGTTGTTGAATCCAAGGCGCTTGTTGCTTCGTCACAAAGCATTATAGAAGGATTATTAGCAAGTGCTCTCGCTATTGCAACTCTTTGCTGTTGTCCGCCAGAAAGCTGAACAGGGTAACGGTTTGCTAAATCTTTTAATCCAACTAAATCGAGTAAATACTTTGCTCGTTCTTCTCTTTTTTCTTTAGGAGTGTTGTTTAGTTCCAAAGGAAAAGTCACATTTTGTAACACAGTTCGCTGTTGAAAAAGACTAAAGTTTTGGAAAATCATTCCAATATTCGATCTTATTTTAGATAAATCTCTATTTTTGGCGTCCGTAATATCTTTTCCGTCTATTAGCACTCTTCCAGATGTTGGACGTTCTAACAAGTTCATGCATCTGACTAATGATGATTTTCCAGCTCCAGAAGATCCCAAAATACCAAATACTTCGCCTGATTCAATAGTTAAATTAATATCGTTAAGTGCTTCGTGCGATTGCTTACCACTTGAGTAAGTTTTATAAAGATGCTCAATTTGAATCATATTATCTCTCACTGATTTTGGAAAACAAATATGAGGCACGTGCCTCTATGCTTTTGTGAGGCACATGTCTCATATTTGCTTAAGGTTAGAACAATGCAATCATCTTAGAAAACTGGCAAAACAGCGCCGTTGTAGTTTTTCTTTATAAAGTCACGAACTGCATCTGTTTTTAACGCTTTTACAAGAGCCTTGATCTTAGCAAGCTTTTCGGATCCTTTCTTAACAGCAATAATGTTTTCGTATGTCTTAGCAGCTACGCCTCCAACTTTTTCGCTTGTAAGAGGATCTTTAGTTGGGTTAAATCCAGCTTGAATAGCGTAGTTTCCGTTTAGAGCAGCTAAATCAACGTCCTTAACAACTGTTGGAACCAAAGCAGCGTCTATTTCCTTAAACTTTAGATTCTTTGGATTAGAAACAATATCTTTCTTTGTTGCGTTAACATCCTTTGGATTCTTTAGCTTAAGAAGACCTGCATCTTGCAAAAGAAGAAGTGCGCGAGCTTCGTTGGTTGGGTCGCTAGGAACCGCAACTGTTGCGCCATCTTTTAAGTCCTTAATTGTTTTAGTCTTTCCTGGGTAAAGTCCAAATGGTTCAAAGTGGATTCCAGCAATAGAAATAATATGCGTTCCTCTTTCTTTATTAAAGTTATCTAAGTATGGCAAATGCTGATGGTAGTTTGCGTCTGCTTCGCCTTCTTCTACAGCAGTATTTGGTTGCACGTAGTCAGTAAATTCCTTAACAACCAACTTATAGCCTTGTTTTTGCAAAATTGGCTTAACTACTTTGTTTAAAATATCGCTGTGAGGAGTTGGGGAAGCTGCAACCTTAATCACCTTATCGTCTTTAGTTGCTCCATTTGCAGAAGATCCGCATGCGCTTAGTGAAAGCCCCAAAATCGCAGTTAGTGCTGTAAAAGCTGCAATAATCTTTGTGTTCTTCTTTGTGATTTTCATATTTTTCCCCTTGTCCTTTAATGTTTTTTGTTCGTTGATTTTTTGTTTCTTAGCAACGGAATATCAATATATGCGATTTTGTATCTTCTTCGCTACCTATTTTCTATTTGTATAATTTATGACGAGTTAGCAATACTAATGAAATCAGGCAGATATGTGACAATTAATTTTTTATACTTGCGATTAATTTTTTGTTTTTCGCTTGTTTTTTATGATTGGCGTTTTGCGATTTTCCTGTTTAGTGGATGCTTTTATTGCAGTATGACTTTATAAAATGCGGCTTATGCAACATGGATTATAATAAAAACATGACTTCTTTGCGTTTAGCTTTAGCTCAAATTGACACTTGCGTTGGAAACATAAGCAAAAATACGGATGAAATATTGCGATTTTGCAAAGACGCAAGTAAGGGAGACGCCGATATTGTTGTGTTTCCAGAAATGACACTAACAGGGTATCCAATCGAAGACCTTGCTTTGCGTGCAACATTTAGAAAAGCAGCTGGCGACGCTGCTTATAGTCTTGCAAAAATCTTAAAAGATAGCGGATTAGCTGACTTATACGTTGTTGTTGGAACAGTTGGTGTAGACGATGAATTAGGTAAGCCAAGAAATCGTTTACTTGTTATTCATGATGGAAAAGTGGAGCTTGTTTATGACAAGCATTTCTTACCAAATTATGGCGTTTTTGACGAATTTAGAATTTTCTCTTCTGGAGATGATTGCGGAATTCTAAACGTTAAAGGCGCAAAATTAGGATTTGCGATTTGCGAAGACATTTGGCAAGATGGCGGTCCAGTTGCGCGTCTTTCTAAAGAGGGGATTGATGTTTTAGTAACAATCAACGGTTCTCCGTACGAAGAAGGCAAAACGGATATTCGCTTAAAGCTGGCGCAAAAGCGTGCAAAAGAGGTTAATGCTCCTCTTGTTTACGTAAATCAAGTTGGTGCTCAAGATGATCTTGTTTTTGATGGCGGCAGTTTTGTAGTAAACGCAGATGGATCCCTGATCGAGCGTTCTAAAATGTTTGATCAAGACTTAAGTTTTGTTGATTTTAATACAGATTTAGATGCACAAAAATGCTCAACGATTGCTCAAAAATTAGACCCAGACGAAGAAGTTTATTGTGCATGTGTATTGGGACTTAGAGATTACATGCGCAAAAACGGATTTAAGGGCGTTTGCTTAGGACTTTCTGGCGGAATTGACTCGGCTCTAGTTGCAACTATGGCGGCAGATGCTTGCGGAGGGCAAAACGTTTGGGGAATCTCAATGCCAAGCATGTATTCTTCGCTTGGTTCTAAAGACGACGCTTGCGATTTAGCTAAGCGACTTGGAGCACATTACGATATTCAGCCCATTGAGCCACTTTTTAAGTCATTCCAAAATCAGCTTGATTTACAAGGTGTTGCTGCAGAAAATTTGCAAGCGCGAGTTAGAGGCGTGATTGTTATGGCGTACTCTAATTCAAAAGGATTGCTGGCACTAGCTACTGGCAATAAGTCGGAGCTTGCATGCGGTTATTCTACGATTTATGGAGATGCAGTAGGAGGGTATGCTCCTATTAAAGATTTGTTTAAGACTCGCGTTTGGGCGCTTTCTAGATGGCGAAATCGTGCTGCTCAAAATGGAGTAGGTCTTGGAATGTTACCTATTGCTGGCAGTGAAGATTTTCCTAAAGACAATGCTCCAAAAGATAGCATTCTTATACCTGTAAACTCGATTATTAAGCCTCCAAGCGCAGAGCTAAGACCAGGGCAAAAGGATTCTGATTCTTTGCCAGAATACGATTTGCTAGATAAAGTGTTGGAAGCTCATATTGAGCTTGCTCACGGTCGCGCAGATTTGCTTGCAGACGGTTTTGATGAGCGCACAGTTGATACAGTTATTAGGCTTGTAGACCGCGCAGAATGGAAGCGTAGGCAGTATCCGTTAGGGCCAAAAGTTAGTGCGATTGCGTTTGGAAGAGATAGGCGAATTCCAGTAACAACCGCGTTTAGAGAGTAGACGAAATCTTGGATACGTCTTGGGAAAAGTCGCAAGCATCCGTTGATTAACTACATATTGCATATGCGCTAGTTTGAGTATTCAAACTAGCGTTTTTTACTAAATTGAATACATAAAAGCATAAAATGTGAGGTAACTCACTTTAAAATAGTAAAAAATCGACGTGTACTGTTTAAACATTGCTTTAACATAGTAGAGAAGACGGCGTGAAGAAGCGTCGTGGATACGAAAGGAGTCAAATATGGCATCAGTGGATGCATCCGTTCTCACCGAAGAGGATCTTCGTGCAAAAGCGTGGGATGGATTTACAAGCGGCAATTGGGAAAAAGATATTGACGTACGCGACTTTATTTTAAAGAACTACACCCCATACGAAGGCGACGAATCCTTCTTGGCGAATGCTACCGAGAAAACGAAGCATATGTGGAAGTATCTCGATGACAATTACTTGGCAGTTGAGCGTGAGCGCCGCGTATACGACGTTGAAACTCATATTCCAGCAGGCATTGACGCAATGCCAGCAGGCTACATTGAAAGCCCAGAAGTAGATAACGTAATCGTCGGTTTGCAAACTGACGAACCTTGCAAGCGCGCTATGATGCCAAACGGTGGTTGGCGAATGGTTGAGCAGGCTATTAAGGAAGCCGGCAAGGAAGTAGATCCAGAAATTAAGAAGATTTTCACCGTTTATCGCAAGACTCATAACGATGGCGTGTTTGGTGTTTACACCAAGAATATTAAGATTGCTCGCCACAATAAGATTTTGACTGGTTTGCCAGACGCTTATGGTCGTGGTCGTATTATCGGTGATTATCGTCGCGTGGCTCTTTACGGCGTAAATATGCTTATTGAGTTCAAGAAGCGCGATAAGGATTCGATTCCATACCGCAACGACTTTACTGAGACCGAGATTGAGCATTGGATTCGCTTCCGCGAAGAGCACGATGAGCAAATCAAGGCTTTGAAGCAGCTTATCAACTTGGGTAACGAGTACGGCTTGGATTTGAGCCGCCCAGCTCAAACCGCTAAGGAAGCTGTTCAGTGGACTTACATGGGCTATCTTGCTTCTGTTAAGAGCCAGGATGGCGCTGCAATGAGCTTCGGACGTGTTTCCGCATTCTTCGATTGCTACTTTGAGCGTGATTTGAAGGCTGGATTAATCAACGAAACCGATGCTCAGGAAATCATTGATGCTTTGGTTATGAAGCTTCGTATTGTTCGCTTCTTGCGTACTAAGGATTACGACGCAATCTTCTCTGGAGATCCATATTGGGCAACTTGGTCCGATGCTGGCTTCAGCGATGATGGTCGCACATTTGTTACTAAGACTTCGTTCCGTTTGCTCAACACTTTGACTCTTGAGCATCTTGGGCCAGGTCCTGAGCCAAACATCACTATTTTCTGGGATCCAAAGCTTCCAGAAGCCTACAAGCGTTTCTGCGCACAAATCTCTATCGACACTTCTGCAATTCAGTACGAGTCCGATAAAGATATTCGTGAGCACTGGGGCGATGACGCTGCTATTGCTTGCTGCGTTTCCCCAATGCGCGTTGGTAAGCAAATGCAGTTCTTCGCTGCTCGCGTTAACTCCGCAAAGGCTTTGCTCTACGCGATTAACGGTGGTCGCGATGAAATGACTGGCATGCAGGTTATTGATAAGGGTGTTATTGACCCAATCAAGCCAGAAGCCGACGGAACTCTTGACTACGAGAAGGTTAAGGCCAATTACGAGAAGGCTTTGGAATGGCTTTCCGAAACCTACATTGAGGCTTTGAACATCATCCACTACATGCATGATAAGTACGCGTACGAGTCCATTGAGATGGCTTTGCACGATAGGGAAGTCTATCGTACACTCGGCTGCGGTATGTCTGGCTTGTCTATTGCTGCAGATTCCTTGGCTGCTTTGAAGTATGCAAAGGTTTACCCAATTTACAACAAGGATGCTAAGACCACTGAAGGTCATGAGTATGAGTACATCGAAGGCGCAGAAGACGACTTAATCGTTGGCTACAAGACGGTTGGAGAGTTCCCAATCTACGGTAACGATGACGATCGTGCTGATGACTTGGCAAAGTGGGTTGTAAGCACTGTTATGGGTCAGGTAAAGCGTTTGCCTGTGTACCGTAATGCTGTTCCAACTCAGTCTATCTTGACTATTACTTCTAACGTTGAATACGGCAAGAACACTGGTTCCTTCCCATCTGGTCACAAGAAGGGTACTCCTTACGCTCCAGGCGCAAACCCAGAAAATGGTATGGATTCTCACGGTATGCTTCCATCCATGTTCTCCGTTGGCAAGATTGACTATGATGATGCTCTCGATGGTATTTCTTTGACCAACACCATTACGCCAGATGGTTTGGGAAGAGATGAAGACGAGCGTATAACGAATTTGGTTGGTATTTTGGACGCTGGCAACGGTCACGGCTTGTACCACGCAAACATCAACGTTTTGCGCAAGGAACAGCTTGAAGACGCTGTTGAGCACCCAGAAAAGTACCCACACCTTACGGTTCGCGTTTCTGGCTACGCAGTGAACTTCGTAAAGCTCACTAAGGAGCAGCAGCTCGACGTTATTTCTCGTACATTCCACCAGGGTTCAGTTACTGACTGATTCTGATTGATTGCGAATGCCGCCGGGAGTGAGTAGGTTTTGCTCCTGGCGGCTTTTAAAATAAACGTAGTTTTTAAAATCGAATAAATTAAACCAAAGACGGTTATAGGAGGGCATATAGATGGTTGAAAACACAGCATTTCGTACCACGACTCAGCACATGTTAAAGGAGTCAAAAGAGTATGCCCGACAAACTTTAATGGGTGGTCTTTCTGGTTTTGAATCTCCAATTGGATTAGACAGAAAAGACCGCTTAGTTGCTCTTAAAACTGGCGATATTGGATTTGTGCATTCTTGGGATATTAATACTTCTGTTGATGGCCCTGGCACTCGCATGACTGTTTTTATGAGCGGCTGCCCACTTCGTTGCCAGTATTGCCAAAATCCAGATACTTGGAAAATGCGCGATGGCAAGCCAGTCTACTTAGATGCAATGATTAAAAAAGTAGACCGTTATCAAAGTCTTTTTAAGGCAACTGGTGGCGGAATCACATTTTCTGGCGGCGAATCCATGATGCAACCAGCTTTTGTATCTAGAGTATTTCGTGCAGCAAAAGAAATGGGCGTGCATACTTGCTTAGATACTTCGGGCTTTTTGAATCGCAATTATACAGACGAAATGATTGACGACATTGATCTTTGCTTGCTAGATGTTAAATCTGGTATTGAAGAAACGTATAAAAAAGTAACTGGCGGCTTGCTTCAGCCAACTATTGACTTTGGTCAGCGCTTAGCGAAGGCTGGTAAGAAGATTTGGGTGCGTTTTGTGCTCGTTCCAGGTCTTACAGACAGTGAAGAAAATGTTGAAAAAGTTGCTGAGATTTGCGATTCGTTTGGAGATGCTGTTGAGCATATTGACGTGCTTGGCTTCCATCAACTAGGCCGCCCAAAGTGGCATGAGCTTAGGATTCCGTACCCACTTGAGAATCAAAAAGGACCTTCTAGAGCATTAAAAGAGCGAGTTGTAAATCAGTTCAAAGACCACGGTTTTGTAGTGTATTAGACTGAACCTCGATGCGTTTTAGGCAATCTTTGTGTATTGTATTTTTTTGAAGGATTTTGTATAATTATACAAATACCCTTTTTAGAGAAAGGATACGCAATGAAGCGCAGAATAGGTTGTTGGATTGCATTAGCTTTTGCATTAGCGTTAGCTATTTTTGCACGGTGTAACGATCAGTTTGGCTTTGGCACAGCGCTTATTATTTTAATTGTTTTGCCGATAATTTTGTTGCCGATAAATATCGTTGCGGCTTTCGATAAGAAACCTCTTATTGAAGTGCCGATAATATCTATTGCTATAACTATTGCTACGGAACTTGCCACTTTCCCAATAAGAGATTTAGGTTTACATGCTCTCTACGTTATCCCAACAGTTTTAGTTTCGGCAGTCGCATTTACTCTTACTAGATTCCTTAAAACTAAACTTGTTAAGCGCATAAATGGAGAAATAGTAAATAATAAAACAGATTGATTATCTAAATGATTATTTAATTGATTATTTATTTTGATTAGTCGTAGTTGTGTGCGAAAGTTGAAGCCGTGTTAAAAGATGTACAATCTATAACACGGCTTAAATATTTTTTACGGATATTTTGCAAAAAATTGCAAGGCAAGATGCAAAAAGCGTAAGACTTTGGCTAGAGCATGCAAATCGGGAGGCGTTCTTGAATAAGGAACCAAAGCTCTTAAAAGAGCCTAGAGAAGGAGTTCCAGAAGTCATTGATACGCTTGAAGCATATAAAGAATATTGTAATTTGTTAGCAGCAGGGTCGGGGCCTTTGGCTGCAGACGCAGAGCGCGCATCTGGTTTTAGATATGGTCACGAAGATTGGCTGATTCAGTTCAAACGCAAAGGTGCAGGAATTGGATTGCTGGACCCAATAGCGTTAGGAAAACTTGGCGTTGATTGGCATGAATTTAACAAGGCAGTAGGAGACGCGCCTTGGATTATTCACGATTCTATGCAAGATTTGCCAGGATTTTTCGATATTGGTTTGCGTCCGCGTGCTTTATTTGATACAGAAATCGCAGCTAAATTGCTTGGTAGAAATCGATTTGGATTAAGCTCTGTAACTGAATATTATTTGGGGCTTACTCTTGCAAAAGAACATTCTGCAGCGGATTGGTCATATAGACCTCTTCCTAGAGATTGGCGAAATTACGCGGCTTTAGACGTTGAATTGCTAATCGAATTAGAAGAAGTAATGAGTGGCGAGTTAAAAAAGCAAGGCAAGCTTTTATGGGCAAATCAAGAGTTTGCACACTTATTAAGTAAAGGTGCTCAAAAGAAGTCTCCTCACCCAAATCCTTGGCTTAGAATATCTCATATAAGCGTTCTTATGCACGATAAAGTCGGCTTAATGATTGCAAAAGAGCTTTGGCAAAAGCGAGATGAGCTTGCTTGTCAATACGATATTGCGCCAACTCTATTGCTTTCGGATGCTGCGATTATTGAAGCAGGAAAGCGAAAACCGAGTAATTCTAGGGAGTTTCGCTCAATTCGCATTCTTAACGAACGCGTTAGGATTCACACGGGCAGCGAGCAAGACAAGATGTTTGAACGTTATGCTCCGATTCAGCGCAAAATCAAGCCAAATGTGTGGAAAGTTGTTATAGAAGACGCGATTAGTCGCGCTAAAAGTGGGGAAGTTGCTATTGTTTCTAAGCTTGATGATTCAAGTAGTAAATATGGCAATTACAACGATTCTGGCGATTCTGACAATTCTGCGGATGCTGGCGATTCTGCGGATTCTAGCGACGCACAAGAATCGCAAGCAGCTCCACGATCTATGAAGTATTGGCGTGATCATCATCCCAAAAGATATGAGCGCTTACAAAATGTAAAGCAGTCTTTAATCAAGATTGCAGAAGATACGCATACTCCTACAGAAATCATTATTAAACCGCAAATTATTCGCAATCTTTGTTGGCAAGATAATATTGAGCATATTAACGTTAAGGAGTTTCTTGTAGAGCAGGGCGCAAGAACGTGGCAAAGCGATTTAATTGCAGAGTCCGTAACTCGCGCTATTATGTAACGGTTGTGCCATATGGCAGAAGCTAGAAAACGTAATTTCAGGAGCATGAAGCGTGAAAATCAGCGTCAGGAATCTTGAGCCAACTAAGGTTAAGCTCACCATTACCGCAGATCTCGAAGATTTTGAGCCATTTATGGATCAGGCTCGTAAAGAGATCGCAAAGCAAATCAACGTGCCAGGTTTCCGTAAGGGACACGTACCAGGCAAGATTGTCGATCAGCGAGTTGGCTTCGGAGCTGTTGCCGGTGAAGCTGTAAATTCTGCTGTTCCAGAGCTTTATTCTAAGGCTTTGGAAGAAAAGAAGATTCGCCCAATGGATCAGCCAGAATTTGATGTTCAGGAAGTTCCAGAATCCGCTAAAGACGAGGTTAAGCTTAAGTTTGTTGCAACTGTTGAGCGTCGTCCAGAGTTTAAGCTGAACAAGTTCAAGGGTGTAGAAATCGAAGTAGAAAAGCCAGAAGTTACAGACGATGATGTTAATGCTCGTCTTGAGGCTTTGCGTCAGCGCTTCGGTACTCTTGTTGGTGTTGATCGCCCAGCTAAGAAGGGTGATTTTGCTAACATTGATTTGGAAGCTCGAATCGACGATGAGGTTGCTGATTCTCAGAATGGCGTGAGCTATGAGCTTGGTTCCAACACCATGCTTGATGGTTTGGATGAAGCTTTGGAAGGTCTTTCCGCTGGCGAAGAGACCACTTTTGAAGGCACTCTTGAGGCTGGAAAGAACCAGGGTAAAAAAGCTCAGGTTAAGGTGAAGGTTAACTCTGTTAAGACTCAGGAATTGCCAGAGCTTAATGATGACTTCGCTCAGGAAGCTTCTGAGTTTGATACTTTCGAAGAGCTTAAAGCTGATGTTCGTAAGTCTTGCGAGCAGGCAAATGAAGGCCGTCAGGCTACTATGGCTCGCGATGCCTTTATTGCTAAGATTCAGGAAGAGGTTGAGATTCCTGTACCAAAGGGTGTTAAAGAAAAGGCTGTTGCTGAACATCTTAAGGGTATGACTCCAGATCCTGAAAAGGCTACTAAAGAGCAGAAGGAAGAAGCTGAGAAGGCTGCAGAAAAGGAGCTTCGTGACCAAATGGTTCTCGACGCTTTGGCAGAAAGCCTCGATGTTTCTGTATCTCAGGCAGATGTCACTAACTTCTTGGTTTCTGTTGCTCAGCAGTATGGTATGGATCCAAGCCAGTTTATTAACGCTATTGTTCGTAATGGTCAGCTTGGTTCCGCTGTTCAGGAAGTTGCTCGTTCTAAGGGCTTGCTTGCTGGTATGCGTGCTGTGAAATTCGTTGCTGGTGGAGAGGCTATAGACTTGAGTGCTTTCTTAACGGAAGAAGAGGAGCCAGAAGACGAAAGCGTTAAAGCTGCTTCCGCTGCTGCTGCAGTAGCTGATGAGCTTACCTCTGAAAAGTAAGTTAGTATCTTCTATTAGATTTTAATCTAAGACCTAGTGGAGTTTAGCTCCGCTGGGTCTTACTTATATCTAATTAAATAATTACGATTATTATAGGAAAATCTTAAGAATTGCGAGACATTATGGATAATAGTGCTAAAACTAAGCATGAAGCTTGTTGCAGATTTGGCAGATTCGGTAAATCTTGCAAGTTATTTAGTTTTGCAATTCGTCTAGCGTGTTTTATTGCAGTCTCTGTTGCCCTTGGCGTTCTTATTGGCCTAGGAGCTACAGTTCTTACGCTTATTTTTTATGCTGTACAATACCTTGCTTTTGGCTCAATTGAATCTGCTAAAAACACTGTATTTTCAGCTCTTCCTTGGTATCGATACGTGCTACCTGGCACAATTGCTATGACTATTGCTGCACTGGCTTGGTATTTTTTGCGAAAAAGAGAAAATCCTCCTCGAATCGTTACTATTCCACAAGCCGTTAGTGGCAGTAGAATGCCAATTTTTTCTACTATTGCACATGTTTTATTGCAAATCGGCATTGTTGGCTCTGGAATTTCAATCGGAAGGGAAGTAGCTCCTAGAGAATTAGCTGCAATGATTGCTCAGCGTTGCAGCAGTATTTTTCATATGTCTGTTAAGACTCAGCGTATACTAGTTGCGTCTGCTGCAGGTGCTGGCTTGGCTGCAGTGTACCACGCGCCTTTAGCTGGCACCGTGCTTTCTTTAGGTTTGCTTAGTAAAACTCAAGGTTTTGGTTTTTATGCGTGGCTAAATCGCGAGAATGGCTCGCTAATAGATAATGCAGCTAAAAATATTGCGCGCTCGGAGCGTTTGCATTGCTTGCCTTTTGCTCTTGTTATGAATTATGTTGCTGCGTTTGTTGTTGAATTTTTATTGCATCATTCTAGATACTACAATATTTCGCAATTTTCTTGCGTGATTTCTTGGCAAATTTGCGTTTTAACTGTTGTTGTTGGTGCAGCGTGCGGCTTAGTTGGTTACGTTTTTCGCTTGGGTATTATTTGGTGTAGAACTCATGCTTTGTGTGGCATACAAATGCTGTGTTTTATGCCTGTAGCTGGCTTAGTTATTGGTGTTGCGGCTTGTTGGTTTCCGCATATTATGGGGAATGGTAGGTCGCTTTCTCAGCTTGCTTTTTCTGTAGCTAGTTTTCCGTATTTGGCAGAAAGTTCGCATATTGTGACTATTTTATTGCTTCTTGCAATGATGAAAATGCTTGCGACTTTGTTGGTTTTGCGTTACGGTGCCTCTGGAGGCGTTTTGCAGCCGAGTATTTCGACTGGCGCTTGCTTTGGTGTGATTTTATACGCTATTTTTTCAACGTCTGCGCTTTCGCAAGTTTTTGACATTTCGCAAGTTTCTGCAATTTCTGTATCTATTATTGGCGCTGTTTCTTTACTTGCATCTTCCAGAAAAGCTCCAATTATGGCTTGGCTTTTAGTTGCTGAATTAGTAAATGCGCCGTTTGCATTACTTTTTCTTATGCTATTTGCTGCAATTGTGTCCAATTGCGTAGCTAATTGTGTTGAGCGATTTATTTCGCATTTTTTTGCGGTCACGCGCACACGATAGTCTAGATATATTCAAAATGTTTGTAAGGAGATAAGGTGACTGAGCTGTTTACGGCTTCTCCCATTATGCAAGAAGGGGAGCCACAAAATCCAATGGATTCGATTTTTAATCAACTTTTAAAGGATCGTATTATTTGGCTTGGTTCTGAAGTCAAGGATGAAAATGCTAATATCATCTGTGCACAGATGCTTATGCTAGCTGCGCAAGATCCTAAAAAAGATATTTGGCTTTATATAAATTCGCCTGGAGGGTCTATTACGGCAGGAATGGCGATTTATGATACTATGCAGCTTATTGAGCCAGATGTGGCTACTATTGCTGTGGGAATGGCTGCTTCTATGGGTCAGTTCTTACTGAGTTCTGGTACTCCTGGTAAGCGTTTTATTACATCTCATGCACGTGTTCTTATGCACCAGCCTTCTGGTGGCGTTGGCGGTACTGCAACTGATGTGCGTATTAATGCTGAGTTAATTATGGATATGAAGAAGACTCTTTCTGAGCTTACTGCGCAGCAGACTGGTCATACAGTTGAAGAAATTTACCGTGACAATGAGTATGATCATTGGTTTACTGCGCAGCAGGCTTTGGAGTATGGTTTTGTGGATAAGATTGTCACCACTCCAGCTTCTATGCGTGGGGAGGAGTGATTTTATATGGCAAGTGAAGAAGCAAAGTTTGTTGCACGCGCCCAGCGCTTGGGTGGATTTGGTCAAACCAGTGGTGTGTTTACGAATCGTTATGTTTTGCCTCAATTTGGCGAGCAGACTCCTTATGGTATGAAAACTCAAGATCCGTACACTAAGCTTTTTGAAGATCGTATTATTTTCATGGGTGTACAAGTTGATGACACTTCTGCTGATGACATTATGGCTCAGCTCTTGGTTCTAGAAAGCATGGATCCAAATAGGGATGTAATGATGTACATTAACTCTCCAGGCGGTTCTATGACGGCTATGACGGCAATTTACGACACTATGCAGTATATTAAGCCAGATGTTCAGACTGTGTGTTTGGGGCAAGCTGCTTCGGCTGCTGCGATTTTGCTTGCAGCTGGTGCTGCTGGTAAGCGTATGATTCTACCAAATGCTCGTGTTCTTATTCATCAGCCTGCTATGGGTCAGGATTTTGGTAAGGCTACTGAGATAGAGCTTCAGGCTAAGGAAATGTTGCGTTTGCGTGAATGGTTGGAATCCACTCTTGCAAAGCATACTGGTCAGGATATTGAGCGTATTCGTAAAGATATTGAGGTGGATACGATTCTTACAGCTCCTCAGGCTAAAGAATACGGTATGGTAGATGAAGTTCTTGAACATAGGTCTTAAGTAGTTTTTACTTTTTAGATTTTTATGTTTTAGCTGCAACCCTTGGCGACACGCCAAGGGTTGTGTTTTTGTGAATATGGTTGTATATTAGTCAAGTTGCCGAAAACAAGGGAACGATTTCCTAAGGCTTCGGAAACATGCGCCAGTAGCCCAACGGATTAGAGCATCTGACTACGGATCAGAAGGTTGCAGGTTCGAATCCTGTCTGGCGCACAGGTGGCGCGGTGATTTTCACCGCGTTTTTTTTTATTCTGTTTTCCGCTTAACGCATACAAAATCATATTAGGTATAAAAAAACGAGGAACAAATCCAACATTGGGAGCGTTCCTCGTTTGCTTGTAAGTCTTACGCTTATCGTTTAAACCTACTCAGTAACTGCCTTCTTGAGCAAAGAACCAGCGGAGATTCTAACACCGTAAGATGCAGGAATCTTAATGGTTTCGCCAGTGCGTGGGTTGCGGCCAGTGCGCTCAGCGCGCTTTACACGCTCAGCGGAGAACAGACCAGTGAGCTTCAAGCCTTCACCAGACTGCAAAGCCTCAACGAACACATCCTGGAATGCGTTGACAGCGGCCTCGGCCTGTGCCTTGGTAAGGTTGGACTTCTGAGCGATCTTCGAAACGAGATCAGACTTGTTGTATGCCATACAAGCATCCTTTGTGTTAGGGGCCTTCTCTTCCAAAGACCACTTTCACTCATAGATATTAATACATTTTCCCTACAAATGCGCGGTTTTTCGCCGTTTTTCCGAGATTTTTTTACGATTTTTTAGATTTTTTGCTTGATAAAATACTTTAAAATCGTAGAAATGCCTTATATAGGTTTATTTATACTATTATCAACTAAATAATCTTATATAATAAGAAAGTTGGTTTTTCAAGATTTTAAGCAGACCATACTAAGCTGTCTAGCTTTTTAAGCATATGTTACATGGTCTAAACTAATCCGCGGTTACTAAGACTTTTCATAGCAAAAGCGCCTATTGGTATTCTTAGCCAGTAGAACATGAGTCTGTAAAGTAGGGTAGCAGATAATGCGATAGTTGGATGAATTCCAACTGAGGTAAAAGCAAAAGTAAGTGAAGCTTCAACAGCTCCCAATCCACCTGGTGTAGGAACAGCGGAACCAGCAGTATTGGCAACTAGGAACAGTAGCACTGTTTCCCAAGGGTTTGCATAGTAGCCGAAAGCAAGAAGAGCTACCCAATATCCCAGTCCTGTTGCAAAAACAAGAATAAGACCGCCTACAGTGCCTTTAATGAGCTGTTTAGGGCTACTTATTAGCTCTTTAATCTGTTTACCATAATCTGAAAGAATAGGAAGATATCTTTTACGTATAAATTTTCGAATAGGTGTAATAATCATAAAAGTGCATATGATTAGCGTTACTATTCCTATTACTGTTATGAGCATGTGTGTAGGAATCATTCCAGAAAGCACATTTTTACCAGTAAAAATGCCTACGCAGAACATAACTAAAGCTGTAACAAGTGCTTGTAAAAGCCAAACTGCACTTGTAATGGCTGTGGCTTGAGCAGCCGAATACCCATTCTTTTTTATAATTTGCATGTTCACAAAGGCTGGTCCTACGCCAGCTGGCATGGAAACAGCTGTAAACCCAGAAGCAGCTTGTGATGTAAACAGAACGCCAGCAGAAGGGCGTGAATCGTCCATAAAAGATCCAACTGTAATCGCAGAACCTACCCAAGCTAGCAAGCTGAATGCAAAGCATAATAGAACCATTAATGTATCCGCGCGTTTAAGAGCAGATACAATTTCTTGAGGATGCCACTGTGTTGCAATAGCAGCCAGAGCTGCAACAATAAGAATCAGCGTAACGAAGAATCTAATATTAAAACGGGCTAATCGCACTGTATCATAATCTTCGTCATCTGTGTGCTCGCATACCTTTTCACCTAGCTTAGTTTTAAGTTCTTCAAACAATTTCTTATTCCAAGACGTTAATGCTCTAGTTGATGAAGGAATAGCAGCTTTTTGCATAAAAGGCATTATTTGAGCTAGCTTATCTGCGCCCCAAGTATTCATAGCAGCGTCTATAGCGCTACTTGTATCAATGCATGTTGCGATTATTGATAACAGTTGTACTTTGTCTAAAGCAATATTGGTGTCGTCGCTAGCAACATCACCATTTTGCCATCCTGCAATAACCGGAGTTCCATCTTCTAGCCTTGCAAGTGTTTCTGGGCTTATTCTTCTATGTGTTATTCCTCGATTGTTTGCAATATCGAGGTAGCGCATAAGTCTTTCCGCATCTTTAATTGTAAGCGTGTTTAAATTGCATGGCACAAGTACATTATCGGTGTGGAATACCATTATTGAAGATTTTCCACAATCTGTTACTCCATAAACGTTTGCTGTAGCTAAGTGCAAGCTCCTAAGAACAAGAAGCATTGAAAGATGATGATGTATGGAGTGTCTTGCAGAACGATCTCGTCTAACTGGTATATCTATTAGCTTAATCCATTGCCATAGCTGATTTAGATATCCTGGCAAGTGAACCTGATTATCTAGAACCGAAATCACGTATCTTGTTCCATGAATATCAATCGCATCGTATAGCCTTGAATTTTCAATCAGATCGTCATCAAGGCTAGATTTCAGAACACCATTATGGTCTGTAGTTAGTGTACGTCTGTTTAATTGAACAAGATGAGTAATTCCAATATTTTCTAATGCGTCAACTATATCTTTTCCCCAAGCACCTTTGCTGCGAGTGCCTTTAATAAATCTGATTATTGTACCTATAGCGCGACCAATACACCAAGATGTTAAAACACCTGTTAGTGAATGCCATGATGTGACTATTAGTATAGGTGAAGCAATTATTAATGCTTGCCAAGATATTCTTACGACTTTACTATCTCGTCTAGGTCCACTAACGGTTAAAAAAGCAACTATTACCGCGTATATGTCTGGCAATAATTCAGTACCGTGACTGCTGGAAATCGAATTGAATGATGTAAATAGTGGAGCATTATTTAAAGCAGTGAGAAGATAAGAAATATACCATACGAGAGGATATGTTAATAGCAAGGTTAGTGTAGATATCGTTGTGTCAATCCAACGTCTTGCGTTAATCATAGAAATTACTACGCTAGCTACTATGGCGATTGTAATTGCTTGCTGGAAAAGAGAAGATGGTAATCCAGTTACAATCCACACAATAATTTTTCCAGCATTTTTTGCATCGTGCTCTACGCCTGCGGTTGTGCCAGAAAAACACATTGTAAACAGCACAACCGCAGTTCCTAGTGCAATAGATATAATCGCGTAAATCAAGTCAGCCCAATTACGAACTAATTTAGGCCTCGTGTCATTAATAACCAAATTTTCTTCTACTTGCGATTGCATAAACACACCGTTTATTTATTAAATAAAATTATCGAATAAAATCAACCAGCCTAGATGCAATACCAGTATAAGATTCTGGTGTAAGAGCTTTCAACCTATTTGCTGTTTCTCTATCAAAGTTTCTAGAAGATATAAACTCTTCAACATTTTGTCTAGAAATACTATGACCGCGCATTAATTCTTTAACCTGCTCATATGGGCGTTCCATTCCTTCTACGCCAGCAATTTCTTGAGCTCTCATAGCAGTTTGGATTGGTTCTCCAAGAACTTCCCAATTGCTGTTAAGCTCTTCGCTCATCATTTGCGTGTTTGGATGAATCGACTTTAAGCCGCCAAGAAGATTGTTCAAAGCAAGAAGAGCATAACCGAATGCGGAACCAACGTTTCTTTGAGTAGTTGAATCTGTTAAGTCTCGCTGCCAACGGCTCTCGGTAAGAGTTGCGCAAAGAGTGTCGAAAAGTGCGCAAGAAATCTCAAGATTTGCTTCCGCGTTTTCGAATCGAATAGGATTCACTTTGTGAGGCATTGTGGAAGATCCTGTAGCTCCTTTAACTGGAACTTGTACAAAAACTCCGCGAGAAATGTACATCCACACGTCTACAGCAAGATTGTGAAGAATATGATTAATGTGACTTACAGTGCTATAAAGCTCTGCTTGCCAATCGTGGCTTTCGATTTGCGTTGTAAGAGGATTGAAGCAAAGACCCATTCTATTTTCTACAAATTCTTTAGAAACACTAAGCCAATCAACATTAGGGAAAGCAGCAAGATGAGCGCCAAAAGTTCCAGTAGCACCGTTTATTTTTCCAAGATATTCTTGGCAGCTAAGGTGTTTTAGTTGGCGATTTAGCCTGTAAACAAACACTGCAAGCTCTTTACCTAAAGTTGTAGGAGTGGCAGGCTGACCATGAGTGAGAGATAGCATTGGCATATCTCTATACTCTTGTGCTTTTTGAGTTAAGTAATCAACAATAGCTTTCAAATTTGGCGTGTATACGTTTTCAACCGCATTTTTTACACACCTCGCTATAGAAAGATTATTTATATCTTCACTCGTGCATGCAAAATGAACTAATGTTTTAAGATTGCTAAGCTGGGTTTTATGCCCTAATACTTGCTCTGCTTTGTCTAACTCGTCGTCAATGTAGTATTCAACAGCTTTAACGTCGTGATGTGTTATAGCTTCGTGAGCTGCATGGCGTTTTATTCCTTCTGCTCCAAAATTTTCTGGAATTGCACGCAAATAATCGCATTCTTCATCTGTTAAAGGATTTACGCCGTCTACAATGGTTTTGAATCCGTTTCCCTTGTATCCGTTTGCTAAAAGGATCATCCATTCAACCTCTACGCGCATGCGCTCGCGGTTTAAGGCTGGTTCGCTTAGAAATTCTACAAGATCAACAGTTTGATTGTGGTATCTTCCGTCTAGCGGAGTCAAAGCAATAGCAGGGCAAATATCAGTAAGCTTCATACTTTAAAGGTTACAGCATGGCATGAAACTACTAGGTGTTTTGAGCGGTTATTAGTTAATGGCGCATAGTTAATGGCTCATAATTCCTTGCCATAGTGTTGTTTCTTCTAATTCGTCACCTAATGTTTTTCTAAAATGCTCTTCTTGCATTCGTATCTCTTTAGATCCAAGTTGATGAGAGTCTTCATAAGCTGCTTTATGATAATTCAAATCATGCGTGAGCGTTCCTTCTTCTGGTACATTTTTCACTAAGATTCCATCTTTTTCAAAAAGTTTTTCATTCTTATAACTTTTAGTTCTGTATTGTTTATTGTTTTTCTTATTATTTTCTTTATTTTTGTTTTGCGATTTTATTCCATTTACAACAAGTGAATTGTATATTGCATTATGAGCTGTTTTAGGGGCGATTGTGCCATTGTGAGCAATAGCGCTTTTCTTGGCAGTTCCATGTATTGTAACCCAATTATTTCTATTTGGATTAGATGCGCCATCTAAGGTAGGAACTAGTTCGTCTTCCATTTCTATGCTTGTGACCCAAGTTTTATTTGGTATTGGATGGTTTGCTATTGGAGATCCAGCAGTTACTATGTGTTTTATGTTGTATTGTTTTGAGTAATCGCTAGCTATGCTTGCAGCTACAATTCCTCCTTGTGAATGTCCAACAAGAATAACTGAGTCTTTTGCTTTAATTCCACTTTTTCTCATGGCTTCTATAACCATTTTTGTGCTGTCTGCATTTTGTCTTACGTTTTTAGAACTACTCATAACTTCTGCGTTTTGTGGCCATCCAAAAGGAGATTTTGATTTGCCATCTGTTCCAGGTATTGTAACAAGCCAAGATATACTACCGTCTTTTTTCTTAAATCGTTGTATTGCTATTGTTGCTCCATCTGCGTTTATTTTAGGCGGTTTTACGCCAAGATTTCCATTTGAAAGATCTGTTAGATTTGCAAGAGCTTGACTAATATTGCTTCCTCTGTAATGCAATATTTTCGAATATTCTCTGTGAGGTAATCTAATTTTTGTTACTTTAAGACTATTCCCTTGGTTTGCATCGTTGATTTTTGCGCTAAACAAGCTTAATGCGCTTGCAAAAGTGGAAACTGGTGCTTTTGAATGTTTTACATCGTTCTTTTCTTGAATACTAGAAAAAAGACGAATAGGGATTCCTGTTACGGGGTTTATTAAAAAATGCTTAGAAAAGCCTCTAATAAAGCCTTGTTGAATTGGTGCAGTTTCATGACTCCATTTAGAAAAGTTTTTCATACCGCTTTTTTGAGTCATATCTAAAAGTATGCTAAATCCTACGCTTGCAAAGAATGGTACTGCTGTAATAGGAAATATACTTGTACCAATCGATACAAGATTATCTAAGTTTTCTCTATTTTTGTATTCTGCGTTAGCATATAGATTATTTGCTCTGATTATTAGAGAAGATAATTCATCAAGTTTATTTGATAACGATTCACATTGGCTTGATTTTATTCTGCATTCTGCAGGATCCAATAGCGGTTGTAAAGAATCGTCATTAAAATAACCATTAAAATTTTTGTTATTTTCAGAGAAAACAGACGATTTTTGACTTTCAATCTGCATCGCAGCTTGCATCCAGCTTGTGCTTAACGAGTGGAAATCGTTGGATAGTTCTTGTAATTTTGCGGATTTTGTTTTGTATTCGCTAGCATCAGCTACGCTAATAGTTTTCCCACCTGTTATTGTTGATTTAACTCTCCAAGGCATTAAATTCACCTCCATAAGTTGATTTTTGAGTTAATAGAGCTAATTTCGCATGCTTTTTTGGCAACATTAAACATTTCTTCATTGAACGCGTTTGCGGCTTTTCCATGCCAATCTTTAAGAGTATTTGAATGTGCTTCGCCAAGCACGCTGTTAGAACATTGTTCTGTTCTTGCTATCAGCCAGTAATAATTATTAAATGTATGCATACAAAGTATTACACACAATGTTTTTTAAATAGTCACGAAAAATCTTTTAATGTGGTTAAAGGTTCCAAAATATTGAAATATAAGGGTTTATATTCTATTAGATATTTTTTTATTACCTTTACCACGGCTTGTTACTTGAATCTTCTTGTTTAGAAGACTTTGTTTTTCCAGACTTACTATTTGAATCATTATTGCTGTAATCTTTTTCGGATTGGTTTATTTGATTCTGGTCTTGATCTTTTTGATTGTTTTGTTTTAATAAGTCTTCGACCTTCTTTTTTTGAGAATCGCTTAAACTAGAATTCCCAGATTTGTCCTGCAAATTATTTTTTTGGTTTCGGTCATTATAGTTGGATTGTGTACTAGAATCAGTATTCTTTTTATCTTCATCAATTTGTTTTTGTAAGAATCTAGTAAGTCTTTTAGATATTAGTGCGTTGTGCTCAATACTATTTTTTATGTGAGGTAAAAGAATAGTGTATGGCGATTTTGCTTCGCTAAATTGATCATCAACCTGTTTTTGAGATACGAGCAATATTTCTATATCTGCATCAACTTTTTTTGACGCTTTTATGTTATTTATTAGTGATTTTGTGGCAGAATTATACTTTGATTCTGCTTTAAGATTAGTAATAGACAAATAAGCTGATATAGCGCATAAGGCTATAACAATAGAAGATAAAGTAACAATAGAAAATCTTAGGAGTGACTTAGGTGTGATTCTGCTAATCATATAAGCTTCCTTGATTTTGTAATCCAGCATGATAATTCCCAAAGAATCAATATGCTTGCAAGAATAGCAAAAGGCCAAACGATTGGCTCAGGTCTAAGTCTTGGCTTAACAGTATTGTTCTGTTTCCATTGTTTAGAAAGAATATTTTTTGCTTCTAATCCAATAGAGTGATTTTTGCTAGAGTCAGCATATTTTCCACTAATCTCATCAGCTATATTCTTAAGATTCTGCGGATCCATCTTAGATATTCCAGGTTTTCCAGTAGATGGGTCAATAATCCATTTACCAGATTGTTTTGTAGAAGAATCTGTAGAATTTATATCATCTAAATCATTTAGCTTAGTGGTGGTATTTGGGATTTTCCCGCCATTTTTAGAACCTACGCCAATAACATAAGCATGATTCACGTATCCGCGTAGAGATGAGAATGTTCTACGCTTTCTAGAAGTTGTTTCTTCTCCATCGCTTATTAAATATAAAACTGTAACGTCTTGCGGATGAGCGTCATGAATTGCCTTAGCTTCAAGAAGAGTTTTATCTAGGGGAGCATCCAAACTAGTTCCATTTGAAACTCCAACAGGTTCAGTGTTGATAGTATCAACCCAATTTTCAATTGCATTAGAATCTGGCGTAAGTGGAACATCAACACTAGAAGACGCTCCAAACCTAATAGCAGTAAAACTTGCGTTTATGTAATTATTTGTAATTTGTTTTATTATTTGTTTTGCAGAATTAAACCTAGTGGTTGTGTTGTTGTTTAAATCCTTAGAATCATTAACATTCATAGAGCCAGTAACATCTAAAACAAATATAACATTTGTAGCATTAAGAGAGCGTTGCAAGGTGCTTTTCATAACACAAGGGCATAATGCACAAATAGCTAGAAGAACGCATATTAACACTCTTCGAACCCTCATATAAATTGTCTCGTCCGAACTAAGGTTTTTGCGATTAATTGGGAAAATTTCATATAATGCCAAAATGCCAAGAATCGCAATAGCAACTAGCGAAATCCAACTAAAAGATATTTTCATCGTTTTATCCTTCTCGCTGAAATAAGCCAGAGAGTTACAAAAATAACCGCAAATATTGTTGCAATACTAGGATCATCGCTTAACGCTGATTGTGTAGAGTCCTTTTGCATAATTGTGTGCTGCTGTTCAATTTTACGTACCAAAGCTAAAACAGAATCAGAATTATGCTGAGTTAAGAAAATGCCACCATTTTTTTCAATAAGTTCACGCATCTGATTAGTAGTGTTCTCATTTTCGCTTTGAGTAGATCCAGAATACAATCCATCGACTTGAATATTAGCTCGCTTTGTTAAATCTAAAGCTTGCTTAAGAGAGTAAACTGGTTTTCCAGAAACAACATTATCTGTAGCTAAAACAATAGATGCACTACGATTAAGACGATTATGAGGTTTTTGGGAGTTGCTAGAAGAACCATATACAACTCCAGGAATCATTGCAGCGCAACTAACAAGACCATCGCCAATTAACGATGTTGCTTCTTTTCGGTTTTGCGTACCATCAAGCCACGTGGAAATTTGCTGATACTGCTTTTGTTGCATATTGTCGATTTTGTCTTGTGTTTGAACTCCATCCAACAGCTTAGAGGCGTATTGCAACTGTTTTTTAACAAGTGAATAATCGTCTGTAAGAGGAAAAACAGTCCTAGAAGTTGAATTAAAAATACTCAAACCAATGCGCTCGCCTTGAAAATGCTCAACAAATTTCAAATAAGCGTTAATAACTTCCAAATCATACGGCAGAGTAGATCCAGAAACATCTAAGCATAAAACAATATCTCTAGAGCTTGATTGTTCGTTTGCGTTTAAAACTCTTGAAGGTCTAGAGCTGAGAATTGTAGTGCATATAAGAGCTAGGATAAGCATTATAAAAGAGAATTTGCGAAGAATATTCCATAGTCTCCATTTTCTAGCACATAAACTTCCTTGCAAATCCTCGTCTAAAGTAAATGTTCTCAAAAAGCTTGATTCTAAAATGTTTCTTGAATTGTACGAATGATTCTTTAAGTTGTGTCGTTTAACCTCGCTAATCACTAATACAGTTATAAGAATTATTACGCTTGCTAAAACACCAAAAAACAGGACTATTGGCCATTTAAGTCGCATAGAGAAAATGGATGAAACTAGTGTTGAATAATTATATATTTGGCAGTTACATAATGTTGAGAATGATAATGTGGAGAATGTCATCTTTTATTCTCCTTTGTTTTCCAACTTTCTAGCAGAATAAGAACCCATCTTGCACCCTGATCCACATCTGTATTTTTAGCTTGATTATTATATGTGCTATCTGCAAATTCAGGAGGATATAATGCTGCGATTGTTTGTCTTAAAAGATCTGCTCCATGAGTGTTTTTCCAAGATTTTCTAAGTGAACTAATCTCTCCAAGTGTATGCGATTTAATGTTTTCGCCACTCATTATGGAAACATATTGTCTAGCTATTTGCGCTAATTTTGCAAAAGCCTGATCTTTCTCAATTTTATTTTCATGATATTGGCTTACCACTAAATCAATCTTTTTACGCCATTCTTGCTTATTGGCATTCAATGTATGAGCAGCATTTTTAACTTTTTGCTTAGAATCCACTTTAGTGTTCATTTTATAAATTGCAGCATATAGAACTATGAAAGCAGCGCATGCGATTATTAGACTTAAGCCAATAAATGCGAATAGCATTGAATCATCGTTTAGAATTTTATTAACATCAAGAATACTCATCGACTTACCCCACTAACTCAAGCGTAAATCTTTATTGCTTTTAGCGCCAGAAAACATACTCTGTAAGGTAGCTTTCGATATAAATTTCGTCGAAGAATGGAATATTTGTTCACTAGAAGAACCGCGTATAAGCGATGATCCTGTGTTATTTAGAATTTCGTGCAATGCGTTATTGACAAAAGCTCTATGTGTATTAACTTCTTTAGCGCAAGAATCATCTTTTAAGAATGCTGGAATTTCTCGCATTGTTGTACCGTCAATTATTGGCGTGACTTTATATGAATTAAATGGATTAATTGGACATATTGTTACCACTATCAGTGAGTGGAGTCTTGAAATTTTTTGCAAATCATCAAAATGTTTTGACGAAATTGCATATTCATCCGTGATAATTACTATTAATCCGCGTGATTGATTAATCGAATTAGCAAAATTTATGATCGTATTTGTATCTCTAAGTTTTTTACGTGTTTTATATATATTTTTATCCAAATTACGTTCAAAATCAGGAAGATTCCTAGATGAAGGAATCTTTATAATATCGTCACCGTCAAATAAAACGCAGTTTAATGAATCGTTACGTTTTATACTTAAAGACGCAAAGAAACACGCTGAATTAGAAGCCGCCTCGTACAAATACTCGTTAAGTCCATTACAAGAACATGAAGCATTCATGTTTGCGCTAGAATCTACAAGAATCCAAGTCTTAGAAGAACAGTTTCTTTCTCTAGAAGAAACCATTGGCTCGCCAAGTCTAGCGCTAGCTTTCCAGTTCATCATTCTAGCTTCATCACCCGGCTGCCATGAGTGAATGTCAACTAAATCACCATTTCCAAAATTATGATTGGACGGATGCTCTCCTTCAAAAATGCCCAACGATTTTTTGGCTACGGGTAAATTCAGACGATTATCTAATTCTTCAATCTTTCGCCTAATCTTTTTAGCAGAATTTGAAACTAATAAGCTTCTTTTAGTATCTTGTACCACAAAATCAGATTTTGTAAAAGATTTTAACATTCTTGTAAAAAACGGATTTGCAAAGATCATGGTGCAGGAACCGTTTTCACTATTGCGTCAATAATCTGATCACTTGTAATAGAATCAGCTAAAGCTTCAAAAGTAAGAAGAATCCTGTGTCTAAGAACATCATGAGCAAACTTTTTAACGTCTTCCGGTATTACGTAATCTCTTCCAGCAAGAAGAGCCTGTGCCTGACCGATACGGATTAACGCGATAGAAGCTCTAGGGCTTGCGCCCATTCTAACTAGAGAAGAAATAGTTTTAAGAGGGTGACTACCTTCTCCTCTAGAAGTTGCAACAATATCTACTGCATACTTCATAACTGCCTCCGAAACATGTACTCTGCGAGTTGCCGATCTTAAGAAAGTGACATCCTGAAGGCTAATCTTTTGATTATTTAAAGATTCTGGATTGAAAACGTCGCTGCCTCTATTGGTTAAAAGCTTCAGCATACTAACTTCTTCGTTGAAGGAAGGATACGACATAATTGCTTTAATCATAAAGCGATCCATTTGTGCTTCTGGAAGATTAAAAGTTCCTTCTTCTTCAATAGGGTTTTGTGTAGCGATAACCATAAAAGGCTGAGGAAGATTAATGCGTTCTCCACCAATAGTTGTGGCGCCTTCTGCCATTGCTTCAAGCATAGCGGATTGTGTTTTTGCGTTAGAACGATTAATTTCATCTAGAAGAATTACGTTAGCGTGAATAGGTCCAATTTGTGTTGTGAATCTTTGAGAAGCGAAGTCAAAAACTTGTGTTCCAACCAAATCTGCTGGCATTAAATCAGGAGTGCATTGCACTCTTTTGAAACTTCCAGACATTGCTGTAGCAAGAGTCTGAGCCGCTGTGGTTTTAGCCAATCCAGGAACGGACTCAATAAGAATATGTCCTCCAGCAGCAAGAGTTAAAATAAGTGATTCTCTGAGAGAATCCTGTCCAACAAGTGTTTGTGCAAACCTAGAACGAAGAATATCAGCGATCTGTTGAGCTCGTTTAATATCTTCATTAGAAACACCAGCAGATACTGGTTGATTTATAGAGTCAACAATTTGATTAGCTATTGTATTGCTGACCATTGTATTGTTAGGTGTAACTGCACGTGGTTGTGGAGGAAGATTAAATACGCCAGTATTAGCGTTATCGTTTTGTTTGCTTGGTTGTGGAGGGAATAATGCCATGCGTTTCATTCTAACTGATGTTTACTACTTTAGATGATTTTACTACTTTAAATAATCTTTACTATTCGCTAGGGAGAGTCCAATCTATTGGTGTTGATCCTAACGATATTAAAGCCTGGTTTGCTCTTGAAAATGGACGAGAACCAAAGAATCCTCTAGAGGCAGAAAGAGGACTTGGGTGAGGGGATTGAATAATGATTGCGTTTGTGAGAAGAGGAGCAAGACTTTGAGCATTTCTTCCCCACAAAATTGCAACCAGAGGAATATGCTTGCCGTTATTATCTACACGGTTATTCAATGCGGTAATAGCTGCATCGGTAATTTCTTCCCAGCCCTTTCCCTGATGACTATTAGGTCTACCTACTTCAACGCTAAGGCACCTGTTTAGTAGCATAACGCCTTTTTGAGTCCACGGTGTTAAGTCACCATTCTTTGGCATTGGTACATTTAAATCACTAACTAATTCTTTATAAATATTAATAAGACTTTTAGGTAATGGTTTAACGTTTGGAGCAACGCAGAAACTAAGTCCTACAGGATGACCTGGAGTAGGATATGGGTCTTGACCAACAATAAGAACCTTTATTTCTTTAAAAGGTATTGTAAAAGCTCTGAGAATATTGTGACTTTCTGGCAGGAATCGCCTCCCGTTAGATAGTTCATCTCTTAAAAAGTCTCCCATTTTGTGAACTTGTGGTTCTACTGGTTCAAGAGCGTCTGCCCAATCTGGGTCTATTAAATCGTGTAAAGACTTTCGCTGTTTAATCTCCATGGTTAATAACTTTAAAACATAAATGACAAATATGTGCAGCAAATAATAATAATTTTTTATATTTCCATTTATCTTATGTTTTGTGCGAGGCATTCGCTAGTATGTATTCCATACTGTTTTAATGATTTTTTGGAAGGGATACAATTATGGCGAACAATAGCCAGAACGTGTCATTCACGACTGATGATTTCGATAATCCACCAGAAGGTCCTGTTGGAGTACATCGTGGAAATCGCGCGTGGTATGCTGTATTGTTCCCATATGTTGTTGTGCTAGTTGTTGCTGTTGTGTTGGGTCTTCTGGCATGGGCGGTTATGTCTGGAGAGATCAACAATATTCGTATGCCTTGGAGTGCAAATAATTCAGCAATTTCCAAGTCTTCTAATGGCAATAAAAATGGCAAAATTGATGAGAGCAAGAGTAAATCTGACAAAGCTGATGGCGATGATTCAGACGAGGATAAGGACCCAGAAGAAACAAATAAGTCAGATAAAAAGCAAGATAAAGAAGATAAGAATTCTTCTAAAGACTCTAATGCTAACAATGACTCTTCGACAGCAGATATTAACAAGACAGTTCAAGTAAAAGTTGTTAATGCAACTAAAATTCAGGGTCATGCAGCTCAAGAAGCTGGAAAGCTTAAGCAAGCTGGTTATGCAAATGTAGAAGCTGCAAATCCTAAAGGTAATGTTCCTTCGGATTCTGTTGTTTGGTACAAGGGAGATGAAAATCGTGCTGCTGCACAAGACGTCGCTAAAACTTTGGGTATTAGCAATGTTGAGGCAACTAGTGAAATAACTACCACAATAGTTGTTGTTTTGTGCAAGTAAATTGCTATTTACTCATTTTGCAATAAATTTCAATAATAAATAATTTCTTAAATAGTCGAGTAGAAAGTCGTATAGAGTGGCTTTTTGCTTGGCTATTTTTGATTTTGCTTATAGATTTTTTCTATATATTTTTGAATATAGTTGGCACTCGGGCACTTAGAGTGCTAATCTTCATTTAGCACTCTAATGTTGCAGGTTTAATCAACAGCTGACGGTTGGTTAGATTTCGACGGTTTGAGTGAGTGTTCCATAGTTAAGTTATGTGGAGGAATAATGGCAAAGATTATTGCCTATGAAGAAGATGCCCGTCAGGGTATGCTTGCTGGTCTTGATAAGCTTGCAAATACAGTAAAGGTGACTCTTGGTCCAAAGGGTCGTAACGTTGTTCTTGATAAGTCTTACGGCGCCCCAACCATCACTAATGATGGCGTTTCAATCGCTAAGGAGATCGATCTTGAAGATCCATACGAGCGTATTGGCGCCGAATTGGTAAAGGAAGTTGCTAAGAAGACTGACGACGTTGCAGGTGACGGCACTACAACCGCTACCGTGTTGGCTCAATCTCTGGTGCACGAAGGCTTAAAGAATGTTGTTGCTGGTAGCAACCCGATCGCTCTTCGTCGCGGAATTGAAAAGGCTTCAGAAGCAATTGTTAAGGAACTTCTCGCATCTGCTAAGGATGTTGAAACAAAGGATCAGATTGCAGCTACTGCAACTATTTCTGCAGCAGATCCTGAAGTTGGCGAAAAGATTGCTGAAGCTTTGGATAAGGTTGGTCAGGACGGTGTTGTTACCGTTGAAGACAACAACAAGTTTGGTCTTGATTTGGACTTCACTGAAGGTATGCGTTTTGATAAGGGTTATATTTCCCCTTACTTCGTCACTAATGCAGAAGATCAGACTGCTGTTCTTGAAGACCCATACATTTTGCTCACTTCTGGCAAGGTTTCTAGCCAGCAGGACATTGTTCATGTTGCTGAACTTGTTATGAAGTCTGGTAAGCCATTGCTCATTATTGCTGAAGATGTTGATGGCGAAGCATTACCAACTCTTGTTCTTAACAAGATTCGCGGTACTTTCAATACTGTTGCAGTAAAGGCTCCAGGATTTGGCGATCGCCGTAAGGCAATGCTTCAGGATATGGCTATTTTGACTGGTGCTCAGGTTGTTTCTGACGACCTTGGTTTGAAGCTTGATTCTATCGACGCTTCTGTGTTTGGTCATGCTGCAAAGGTTATTGTTTCTAAGGATGAAACAACTATCGTTTCTGGCGCTGGCTCTAAGGAAGATGTTGAGGCTCGTGTTGCTCAGATTCGCGCCGAAATTGAGAACACTGATTCCGATTACGATCGCGAAAAGCTTCAGGAACGTCTTGCTAAGCTCGCTGGCGGCGTTGCTGTTATTAAGGTTGGTGCTGCTACGGAAGTTGAGGCTAAGGAACGTAAGCATCGCATTGAAGATGCAGTTCGTAATGCTAAGGCTGCTATCGAGGAGGGTTTGCTTCCAGGCGGTGGTGTAGCTTTGGTTCAGGCTGCCGCTAAGGTTGAGAAGTCTGCTGATATTGTTGCTCTTAGTGGAGAAGAAGCCACGGGTGCTGCAATTGTGTTCCGTGCTGTAGAAGCTCCAATCAAGCAGATTGCTCAGAATTCCGGCGTTTCTGGAGACGTTGTGCTCAACAAGGTCCGTGAGCTTCCAGAAGGCGAAGGCTTCAATGCTGCAACTAATGCTTATGAAGATTTGTTGTCTGCAGGCGTTACCGACCCAGTTAAGGTAACTCGTTCTGCTCTACAGAATGCTGCTTCTATCGCTGGCTTGTTCTTAACTACAGAAGCTGTGGTTGCTAATAAGCCTGAGAAGCCAGCTGCTGCACCACAGGCTGGCGCAGAGATGGGCTACTAAATAAAAGTTAGACGTATTGCTTAGCTTTTAGCTAGTTGTTATATGTGAGCGGTGAGTTGTTATAAAATACAAGTCACCGCTCACGTTTTTTATTTATTCTATTGTTTAATTATTTTGTTTATCCCATTGAAAACAAAGATGTAGCTTGAGCTTCTGTATCCATGTAAATGTTAGAAGCATTTTGCATAGCGAGTTGAATGGATTGCAATGATTGTTCCATTTGCTGGTGTGCTGCACGCCATTGCCCAGCTGTTGATGCAAATTGTGTAGCTGCAGGACCAGTCCATACACTTTGCAATTGTTGGAGATTTGCGTACATTCCATTTGTGGCGTCTCGAATCGCATTAATCGAAGATGCAACTGCTGCAGCAGATTGCTGAATTTGTTCTGAATCAACTCTAAATTGTGTCATTTTTTCTCCTCATTTAGTGTAGTTAATTTTCTTATAGTTATTCATTTAGTTTTTGCCGTGCAAACTTATCTTTTGTATAAATTAATTTGTATAAATCAAATTTATAATTTTTTAACTTTTGTTTTGCCTAAATTGCTCTATTTTGCGCTTGTTTCTTGTAATCTAAAAACACGGTATTATGAATATATGCCGTCGAGAAAGTTTATAAAAGATTTTTTTATCAATGTGGTTAAAGGCTTATCTGCTTTTGTAATTATTGTATTTTTGAGCGAAAGTGTTTTGTTTCCAACAACAGCTTTTGCTAATGATGGATTATCAAAAGCGGATTCTCAGAATAAAAGCACTAAGAATTTGGGTATTGTTGCAACAGATTCTATTACGGATACAGAAAATCTTCTTGGAGATTCTGTTACAAAAGTTTCAGATATGATTTCAATAACCAAAAAACAAACAGGTGTATCGGTTAAATTACTTTATTTATCTAATTTTACTGGAAATAAAAATCCGTCAAAATGGGCTAGTGATTTACTTACAAGCACTAATCCAGATCGTAATACTGTTCTTCTTGCTGTTGCTACTCATGATGGAAAGCTTGTAGTGGCAGTTTCATCTAATTCTGATGAATGGCTTAAAAGAAAAACAACCGTAGATTTGCTTTCTGATGCGGCGTATCGTCCTCTTATTAGTTCTCAAGGTGCTGATTGGTCTCAATCTGCAATCATGCTTATGAAGCAGATTGTTCGGTTTAAGAAAACTTCTGTAACTTCCAGAACAAGTGTAGTTTCAACAATCGTTATGGTTGTTATTATTGTTGCTTTGTTTGTTCTTGTTGCACTTATTTTGTGGAGAAGAAACTATATTCTAAAACAAGTATCACTAGGGTTGAGAAGAGCTAAGAGACGCCATGCGGCGCGTAAATAAATCGATTTTTTTCAGGAAACACTCAGGAAACATTCAGTTTTATAAGTGATGCTAATCAGTATGGGTAAGAATGTAGAAGCATCTATTGTTGTGGTCGATGACGAACCTTCAATTCGTGAGCTTTTGGTAGCATCGCTACACTTTGCAGGATTTGATGTAGAAACAGCAGCTTCTGGATCAGAAGCTATTGATGTTATTGAGCGTGTACATCCAGATCTTATTGTTATGGACGTTATGCTCCCAGATATAGACGGATTTACGGTTACAAGGCGAATTCGCCAGAATGGTGTTGCTGTTCCTGTGTTATTCCTTACTGCTAGAGACGACACTCAGGATAAGATTATGGGTCTTACTGTTGGTGGCGACGATTATGTTACAAAGCCTTTTAGTCTAGAAGAAGTAGTTGCGAGAATTCGTGCAATATTGCGTAGAACTCAAGATCCAGATGAAGATACTCCTGTTGTGCGCGTTGCTGATTTGGAAATTAATGAGGATTCGCATGATGTTTCCAGATCTGGTGTTCCAATTGAATTAAGTCCTACGGAGTATAAACTGCTTCATTATTTGATGGACAATGAAGGTAGAGTATTGTCTAAGAGTCAGATTCTCAATCATGTTTGGCAATATGATTGGGGTGGAGATGCGGCAATCGTAGAATCCTATATTTCTTATCTTCGTAAAAAGATTGATGGTATTGAAATTAAAAATGAGGATGGAAGCTTAAAGAAGGTTGTTCCTCTTATTGAAACGAAGCGTGGTATTGGCTATATGATTCGCGTTCCGAAAGCAGGTCAAGCCTGATTATGCGTGAGAGCAAATCTGTGGATGGTTCGCTTTACAATAATGGTTCTAAAACATCTGGTTCTGATAACAGCGGATTAAATCAGTCCGAAGTTAGTGCTGATCGAAATGTTAAAGCCGAATTAGTGACTTATTCTGGTGATAATCCTAAAAAAACTAAGAATAAATCTAAGTCCAAATGGTTGCGGAGGCATATTGATGCTATACCGTTGAGTACTCGTTTGGTGGCGTGTACTTTGGTTGTTCTTACAATTGCTGCATTGTGTATTTCTCTTTCTATTAGGCAATTAGTTGGCAGTTATCTGCTGGATAAAACCGATGCTCAGCTTACAGATCAGGCTCAGCTTATTTACGACAATATAGATTTACTTCGTAGTAAGGATTCTGGAGAACAGGCTGCAGGTCCTAATGATTATTTCTTGCAGATTAGAGACACTAATAACAAGATTATTACTACACCTTTGATTCCAAAACTTAAGGGTGATGTTGTTTCTATGCCAACTCTTCCAGAAGATGGAGAAATTAATAATGTTGTTGTAAGACGTAGGCCTTTTACTGCTCCAGCGCGTGTACATGGAGATGTAAAAAGCATTGATGAGACAACTGCAAAAGCTGCGGAATCTCCTTGGCGAGTTCTTGTTCTTACATGGGGTCAGCGAAGCGGATATAATTCCGAAATGCATGTTAGAGGGTATGTTTATATAGCTCTTTCTTTAAGTGACCAATTAGATACTGTTAATACGCTTACACGCTATTGTGTGATGGTTAGTATAACAGTTATCCTTCTTGGTGCTGTTTTAGCCGCTCTTATTATTCAATCTACTCTTGTTCCACTAAAGAGAATAGAAAAAACTGCGTCGAAGATTGCTTCAGGAGATTTAAGTAGGCGAGTACCTTCCGCACCAGAAAACACGGAGGTTGGATCTTTAGCTGCTTCGTTGAACTCTATGCTTTCTAAGATTGAACAAGGATTTAACGACCAGGAAGCAATGACTGAGAAAATGAAACAATTTGTTTCTGATGCAAGTCATGAACTCCGTACTCCATTAGCTGCTATTCATGGATACGCTGAATTGTACTACATGTGGAGAGGTGTGCCTGGTCAGCAAGAAAAAGCTGATGATTCTATTGCTCATATTAAGGCTTCTAGTGAAAGAATGACGGAACTTGTAGAAGATTTGCTTTCACTGGCGCGATTTGACGAGGGTAGAGGAATAAATGTTTCTCAGACAGTTAAAGTAACTCCTATTCTTTCTGATGCGGCAAATGATTTGAGAGCGTTAGATCCAGTTCGAGTTATTCAGCAAGGCACTTTGCATTTAGCTGATGACTGGAAGTTGATGAATTGCTCTAAGCCAACAAATTGCAGTCTTGATAGAAAGTTTATTTTTACTCCAGGTGAGTTACCTAAAGTCACTTTAAAGGGTGACGGAGCTAGATTGCGACAAGTTCTTACAAATATTGTTGGAAACATTCATCGCTATACTCCAAGCGATTCTCCAGTAGAGATAGGTATGGGTGTTCTAAAGGCTTCTATTACTCCTGAAGCTCTTCAAAAAATGGGATCTGTATCTCGTTCATTGAAAGACTTCTTAGAAGCTGCGGAAGTGAGCCAATCTACTGGAACAGGCAGCTCATTTGTGGTTATTCGAGTGGTAGATCATGGGCCTGGCGTACCTGAAGAATCTTTATCTCACATATTTGAGCGATTCTATATTGCAGATCCATCTCGCGCTAGAGAAAAGGGTGGTACTGGCTTAGGTATGTCTATTGCTCAGTCTGTTGTTAAAGCTCATCGTGGTTTTATATGTGCTACTACGTCTTGTGCATCTAGGACCAGCAGTGATCAGCTTATTGATGATACAATGGTAGGAAGCGAATCATCTGAATCTAAGCCTCATGGTTTAACTCTTACGGTTGTGTTGCCGAATGTGATATTTGACGATGAGAATAATAAGAAGGTTAAGAATACAGATACTTCTAGCATGGTTACCGATAATAATATTGTAAAAATCGATAATAGTTTAAATTATTAATTATTTTATTTATAATTTTGCTTGTTTTGACATGTTTTTTCGGATAATTTATTGCTTATAGTTTTTGTTTTAGATTGTTCGGGATTCATGCGCTACAATTGATAAAGCGTGAGCCGAGTGAATGTTATGTGGATTATAGTAGAATATGATGATTCGCATAGAATTTAATGAATTCGAGTGAGGTGTGTTATGCCCAACGGGCGTGTTCGTTGGTACGATTCTAAAAAAGGATATGGCTTTATATGCGATGAGGATGGCAAAGATGTATTCTTACCATCTTCTGCGCTGCCAGAATCAGTGAAAGAGCTGCGTAAAGGTACGCGTGTTGAATTCTCTGTTGTTGAAGGTCGTAAAGGGCCACAGGCAATGGGTCTCACTGTTGTGGCTTCTGCGCCTTCGCTAGTAAAAGCCACAAGACCAAAAGCTGAAGATATGGCTGCAATAGTAGAAGATCTTATTAAGCTTTTAGATTCTGCAGGCAATGGTTTACGACGTCGTCATTATCCGTCTACTGCTGAGAGTAAGAAACTTGCGCATTTGTTGCGTGCTGTAGCAGACAATTTTGACGTGCAGGACTGATATTTAACAGGATTTTTTATGGCAGATGAAGTAATTAATCCTCAGGAGCTTGCATATAGTATTGCTGTGGAAACTTCAGAGCGTGAAAACGCTGTTGGAGATTTCGTAAGTGCTACAGATCTTGGTAGTGATGTTACCGATTTTAGATTTGTTTGCAATATGCCTGGGTATGAAGGTTGGCAGTGGTCAGTAACGCTGTACCACGATGCTGATGTTGATCGTTGGACAGTTAATGAGTCAACTCTTGCCCCAACTGAGGATTCTTTACTACCTCCACCTTGGATTCCTTGGAAAGATAGACTTAAGCCAACGGATCTTTCGGTTATGGACTCTATTGGTACAGCCGAAGATGATGAAAGGCTTGAGTCTGGAGTTAATCCAGAAGATTTAGATTATAAAAAATCTAAAGCAAATGTTTCTGAAGATTCTGTAGAAACTGAATGCTCTGGATCGGAAAAGTCGCCAGCAACCGAACAGGATGGCGAAACAGAGCAAAATAATGAATCTAAAGAAGATAATGAGTCTAAAGAATCTCAAGAAGATTTTGAAGAAGCAGTTGAGACTTTTAGATTAACTCGTAAGAGGGTTATGACTGCTGAGGCAATAGCTCAAACGGCGAAGCGATGGTATTCGGGACAACATGGTCCTAAATCGCTTTCTACTAAAATTGCGGATGGTAAAGCGTGTTCATCCTGCGGATTTATGATTCCGCTAGCTGGCAGCTTAGGAAACATGTTTGGAGTTTGCGCAAATATGTGGAGCCCAGACGATGGGAGAGTGGTGGCATTAGATCACGGGTGTGGAGAGCATTCCGAAATAGAGCCACCAGAGCCATCACAACTTTGGATTCAATCGACTCCAGCCTATGACGATTATCATATTGAGATAGCTCCTCAAGCTCCTAGAGACGAGAGAGCAGATGTAGAGCTTATCGAAGAAGCGATTGAAGATAGTAAGGAAAATCGTAAAAGACATCGCAGGTTGATAATTGAAGACGAGTCTGACGAGTTCAGTGAAAATAGCGAAAATAGCGATTCTGCAGCAATTGATTCAATTGATAGAAGTAATAATAAAGATAATAAAGTTAATGAAGATATTGAATCAGAAGATTTTGCAGATAGCACTGATAATTCTGATGATGTTGATAAGAGTGATGTTTCGGATGATGCAGATAGCGCAGATTATGCAGAATCTGGCGATGACTCGGATTCTGCAGATGACTCGGATTCTGCAGACAATTCTGAAGATTTAAATAAGTCGTCATTAACCAATGAGTAACACTAAAAATAGTGTTAGAGTCATGGCAACTCGTTACCATAGAACGAAGGATAAGAACGGAAGGCAATTATGTTTGAACGGTTCACTGACCGCGCTCGGCGTGTGATTGTGCTAGCTCAGGAAGAAGCGCGCTCTCTTCAGCATAACTATATTGGTACCGAGCATATTCTCTTAGGTCTTATTAGAGAAGGCGAAGGAATAGCAGCAAAAGCTTTAAACGCCAAAGGCGTAGAATTAGACAATACTCGTAAACAAATAAAAGAAATGATTGGCACTGGTACTGTCTCGCCTAGTGGACACATACCTTTTACTCCGCATGCTAAACAAGTGCTTGAGCTTAGTTTGCGTGAAGCATTGCAATTGGGGCACAGCTATATTGGTACCGAGCATATTCTCTTAGGTCTTATTAGAGAAGGCGAAGGTGTTGGAACGCAGGTGCTTATTAAGATGGAGGTCGATTTAGGAGATCTTCGTAGCACTGCAATGGATTTGATTCGAGGAAATTCTGGATTACCAGAAGACGGTCAGAAGGGTGATTTGGCTAATGCTGGAGGAGTGCAGGATAAGAGGAATCAGTCTGGTTCTGCGCTGCTAGATCAGTTCGGAAGGAATCTTACTACAGAAGCTGAGCAAGGGAAGCTTGATCCTGTTATTGGTCGTTCAAAAGAGATTGAGCGCGTTATGGTTGTGCTTTCTCGCAGAACTAAGAATAATCCTGTTCTTATAGGTGAACCTGGTGTTGGTAAAACAGCTGTTGTGGAAGGTCTTGCACAGAAGATTGTTGCTGGAGATGTGCCAGAAACGTTAAAGGGCAAGCAGGTTTATTCTCTTGACTTGGGTTCGATGGTTGCTGGATCTCGTTATCGTGGCGATTTTGAAGAGCGCTTAAAGAAGGTGCTTAAAGAAATTAAGACTCGTGGAGATATAGTTCTATTTATTGATGAGATTCATACTATTGTTGGTGCTGGGTCTGCAGATGGTGCTTTGGGTGCTTCTGACATGCTTAAACCTATGCTTGCGCGTGGTGAGCTACAGACGATTGGTGCTACAACTACCGATGAGTATAGAAAGTATATTGAAAAGGATGCGGCTTTGGAACGAAGATTCCAGCCTATTCAAGTTCAAGAGCCTTCTATTGCAGAGACAATTGAGATTCTGAAAGGTTTGCGTGCGCGCTACGAGAATCATCATCACGTAACTATTACGGATGCTGCTTTGCAGTCTGCAGCAGAAATGTCTGCTCGCTATATTCAAGATAGGAATTTGCCAGATAAGGCGATTGATCTTATTGATGAAGCTGGAGCTCGCCTACGTATTAAGCGATTGACAGAGCCACCAGAGCTTAAGGAACTTGATTCTAAGATTTCTAAACTTTCAGAAAAGAAAGATGAAGCTATTAAGAATCAGGACTTTGAGAAGGCTGCCGACTTGCGAGATGAGCAGGAAAAGCTTGAGGAAGAACGTAAGAATAAAGAGCAGGCTTGGCGTGAGGGCGAGTCTAATGTGAATATGGTTGTAGACGAGGATGTTATTGCATCTGTTGTTTCTAATACAACTGGTATTCCTGTTGTTAAGCTAACTCAAGCGGAATCCAAAAAGTTGCTCGGTATGGAAGCGGAGCTTCATAAGCGTATTATTGGTCAAGATGAGGCTGTTTCTGCACTTTCTCGTTCTATTCGTCGTGCGCGAGTAGGATTGAAAGATCCAAAGCGTCCTTCTGGATCGTTTATTTTCGCTGGTCCTACAGGAGTTGGTAAGACAGAGCTTGCTAAAACCTTGGCTCAATTCCTGTTCGACGATGATGATGCTTTGATTCGTGTGGATATGTCGGAGTTTGCGGAAAAGTATGCGGCTTCTCGTCTTTTCGGTGCTCCTCCAGGATATGTTGGCTACGAGGAGGGTGGCGAGCTTACAGAGAAGGTTCGTAGAAAGCCATTCTCGGTGGTGCTTTTTGACGAAATTGAAAAGGCTCATCCAGATATTTTCAACACTTTGTTGCAAGTGTTAGACGACGGTCATTTAACAGATGGCCAAGGAAGAAAAGTTGATTTTAAGAACACGATTATTATCTTGACTACAAATCTTGGTACTCGTGATATTGCTAAGTCAGCGAATACTGGTTTTAGTCTTGGCAATAATGCGGATGCATCTTACCAGAGAATGAAGGATCAGGTTAATTCGGAATTGAAGCGTCAGTTCCGTCCGGAATTCCTAAACCGTTTGGATGATACGATTGTATTCCGTCAGCTTACTGAGCCAGAGGTTCGTCAGATTGTTGATTTGGACGTTAAGCGTTTGAATGACCGTCTGTTTGAACGTCATATGACTTTGGAGCTTACAGATGCAGCTAAGAATCTTCTTGCGCAAAAGGGCTTTGATCCTCTTCTTGGAGCAAGACCGTTGCGAAGAGTTATTCAGCGCGATATTGAGGATGCCATAAGTGAGAAGATTTTGCTTGGCGACTTAACAGATGGTGAACGCGTTGAAGTTGATGCGGAAGGCGAAGGTTTGCTGGGGGAGTTTATTTTCCGCGGTATAAAGTTTGATGTTGAGTCTTGATGTTGAGATTTGATTTTGAGTCTTGATGTTGAGTTCTAAATAACGAAAATATTCTAAATAACGAAAATCCCGGTGTGTAAATCGCATCGGGATTTTTGCGTTTTATGGGTTTTATAAATCACTATTGTTCCGATAAATAAAATATGTTATTCCGATACTGTATTATTCAGATAAATGAATTACGCTGAGCATCTAATAATGCTTTTTCTAATTCCGTATCTACAGCAAAAATGTAGAGTCCATTAACTCCTCGTTTTAATAACACGTTAAGCTCATTTTTAAGATTATCAATTGAATAGTCTAACGTAATTTTCTTTTTTGCTGATAAATCTTTAGTGTGCCTTTTATTAGTTGCTTTATCGTTTCTACTATTTTCTGGGCAAAAAACAACTTTACCATTACGATACTGCACTGAAGGTCCAATTATTACCCCAGCATAATTTAAATCAAATCCTTGAACTGTAAATGTAGATCCAATTTCATTTATAGTATGAGGCTGTTCTGCCCATGATTTTTTTGTTTCCTTTATTGAATGTGAATGCTTCGAGCTATCTAACGATGACAATTGATAATTCCATGGATGGCTAAAAATTTTCCCTTCTCTTTCCAAAATTTCTAACTCGGAACTACTAGCATCAGCATATTCTCCAAGTCCCATATACCATTGTCCATTACTATCACAATGTAAATCTACATTCCAAGTACCATTTACAGCAGTAGGATTATTCTTATTGTTCTTATACTCCCAATCGTATGTTGCAACAATACGTGATAATCCGTGCCCATCGCACCCAGAAGCTTTTTCTTCAGATTTAGATTTGATAGCCTTAAACAGTTTAATAGGTGAATCAAATACCTTGAAATCAAAAGGTTTATCTGCATTATTCGAATCTGCATTTTTTATTTCAGAATTACTACATACTGGAAGAGTGCCAATACAACCATTGTATATAAAATTTTTAATCCATTCGAGAACATTTTTATTAGCTCTCATACGCATCTGATTTTCAAGAATAAAACGACGAACATTCACACTTATTGAATCATTTAAGGATAATGCTCCACAATCATTAGCACTATTACCAAAAGACTTCTTATCCTTGCAATATGTACCCAATAATTTTTCTAAGTCTTCTGAATTCCACCGTTGGTTACTTTGTAAAATTTGATTAGGATCAAAAGCTGCAATAACAACTCGAGACCTACATAAGATATCAGACAACATATTTGAACCAGAGTAAGCCTGATTAGCCTGTGTGTTCAGCAAGTGAGCTTCATCAATAAGAGCTACATCACAGCAACGCTTTGGTCTGTCAATAATACCACGACCTTGTTCGGTTTGCTCGCTAAAACGATTAATAAACTGAGAAGGTAGCATAACAAGTTCATCATTATTTTTTTGCAAACGTAATTTTGTTGCTATTTGATTGTATACATTCACTTGTTCTTTATGGTTTACAATTATGCAAGCAGTTTTCCTATTATTGATAGTTGAAAATTGTTTATATTCATAATCAGAATCTTCTTCGTTTTCTTCTTCAACACTATCATAACTGTACTGGCGTAATTGATTTTTTATTTTGCTTAGCTTGTTACAAATTTTATAGAACAAATCACTAAGTAAAACTGTTTTTCCAGTACCAGCATCACCTTCTAGCAAAATAAGCGTAGACGAATCAGAGTCACACTTATTTTTTGATTTTAAAGCTTCATTAACGATATCTATAACTTTTCTTTCAATAGTCTTCTGTTCAGAAGTCAATTTATGAAATGGTGACGCCTTGAATAAAGCTGAGTCGCGAATAATTCCTTCCTCTGGAAATAAATCTGGATCCATGTCATGAAGCTGAACCCATATTCCAGAAAAAATACGTTCGAACTCTTCTTCTGGATAATATTCACCCTGAGGATTGGTTCTGCGATTAGTAACTTCATTAATTGAATCAACACTTAACAAATACTGCATGAAGCGGTTTTCAACATCTAAAGTAAGTGATTTATTAAAATGTTCATTAGCAATAATATATTGTTTTACTTCGCCTTCAGATAGTTTTTCCCAATCATCTCTGATTTTGGTATCAGCATTCAGATGTTGTTTTGTTCTCTCCTCAATATTATTAGTTTCACCAACATAAACCGTATATCTCTCATATTCTTTTTTATGAACAATATAAACAGTTGGAAATTTCAGCAAGTAATGCTTCAAAACTTGAATAGTTTGGTTATCAAGATCACTTCTTTTATACTTTAGATTTTCATTAATGCTATGTTCTAATTCATTATCTTTGAAAACTTTATAAGGTAAATTAACAATTATGGACTTAGGGGGAACAATAGCTTTCATCATGATTTAATGATAGCTATTTGATAAGAAATATTCTATTAATAAAAACTAGTAGCAATGGCGAATTTACAAATGTTTTTGAATTAGATATTTCTAACTCAATTTATAAATTTTCGATTATGAAAATTTAGTCCACGTATCAAAACTGTTTCCTTAACGCAACAATTTTGATACACTTGCCCACAAACTCTATAAATTAGATTTATCATATAAACAAAGTCAATGTTGTGTAATAATGCAATATTTACTAGCATGAATCGTAGGAGTCTTCCTGCGTTGAAAGTCGGCTTCATGCCGTCGGCTGATTTACTCACCTTAGGCGTTGTGTGGGCTCCTTTATTTTTTTTTACATATAACATATGGATCATTAAAGACTATAAAACAGTTGGAATATGCGAAAGCTAGTCATACCCTCAAACCAACTCATTACGAGATTAAGGGGTAAGAGGAGCCCTAGCCCTCATTTCGATTCTATCATATAAGTCTTTACCTAATACGCAGTGGTAATCCTTGAAGCGCAATAAGTAAATAGTGAGTCCCGAACAGACCAAGTGTCCGGGACTCACTATCCACTATACTGCAGGCTCATTATGAAATTAGATGCAATAGTATCTGCTATGTTTTCACTCGTTATTATCGCTGGCGTATGGTGCCATTTTTCACCTTGGTTCACAGTCTTTCCCGCATCGTGGGGCGGGACAACCTGCTTGAGTGCAACACAACAAGCGCGAAAGTACCTTGGAACGCCGAGCTTGCTCAAAGTTGAAAGCACAGTGTGCTTTTCAACGCAAGTGAGGGCTGACTACGTTAAATCAACGAAATTAGTTTTTCCGCACAAAGATTTATGCGAATGTGTTTACGGTCGATGTGTATCGTGATAGCATAGTAGAGCCGTGGTGCAAAGGGCGATTTTATCCTTTTCGTCCTCTTGACAATTGCGCACCACGGTGCTTTTAGGTCTTTTCTAAATGTGTGGTTATTCATAGAAATTCTAGCTAGTATGTGTAGTTGGAATTTTTTTTTCTCACATATGAGGTATGGATCTTAATTGCAACGCGTGGCCCTCGGCAACTAGCTTTCAAGACTGGAACATTAGTCTGAGGAGTACCACGCGTTTTTGCTTATAACCCTATAACCACACGTTTTTCAGGCTTTCACACATAAGCTGATGCTATCCTAGAAGTGCGTTTATCAAAAAAGAAAGAGCTTAGCGCGTTGTTACTGCATATAACGATGTGGAAGATAAGAGAGGAATCAAAAGCTGATGAATATGATGAAACTTTGTTATGATATGGCTGAGAAACTTCGTCCCTATGCTGAACCTAATATGGACAAACACTCTAAAGAAGCAGCCAATAGCGCTATTAGAGCAGGTGAACCATCAATCGCAATTGATATTTATTTAAGTAGACGCATGGATGCGCAAGAGTGCACCTAAAGAGTTGCTAATAGAAGCCTATAACCTTCTAGATCCTTATGAATGCGGAGATGTCTATGACGATATAGCAGACGATTTAGGAGTTCCGCGTAAAGTCCATTCACCAGATGAATAAAAAATAAATTTTATATTAAATCAACAATTATCAGATTTTAGCCACCTGCAAAAGGTTGTAAGCAATTAAAAGTATGCGCGTTAATACCGTGTTCCCAGTTGTGGAAAATAAGAGAGGAGTGAAAAGCTGATGAACATGCAGAAAATTTATTATGACACGGCAGAGAAACTTCGGCCTTATGCTGAACCATACATGGATAAACTTTGCAAAGAAGCCGCTAGTAATGCTACATGCGCAGGAGAGCCTTATGAAGCATTAGCAGATTACTTAAGTTTTGCATGGGAACATCAAGATACTCCTCGCAAACTTATTATTGAAGCATACAATCTTATTGACGATGATTATCTTGATTCATATAACGAAATGGCAGATAAACTAGGGATTCCACGTCGCCAACATTCTGCAGATTACGATGAAGATGAATAAATTGTATATTAAAAAAATAGACTTAGAATGAAAATTGCGAGGGGCCCCTCGACTAACAATCTGACGTAAACGGCAGCTGCGAGGCCCTCGCGTTACGTTCATTATATCGTTATTTTTTAGAATATCCAATGTAACAAAGGATTCAATAAATACTATTTTTCAAAAACGTTTATCTAGAGAAGATACGAAACTAAGTTGCGTTTGCATAATAGAAAACGGGAAAATTAATTATTACAAAAGAGCTGGTCATTCCCCCAAACCTACCCTGTGAAGGGTCAAGGGTAAGGGGGAGCCCCAGCTCTCAATTCGATTCTATCATATGAGTACCTTCCTTATGTGCAAGGATTACCCATATTCTTGTTATTGTTTAGCTAGATTTATCATACGCAATAAGCGCGTGTCAAAACTGTTTCCTTAACGCAACAATTTTGACACACTTGCATTATGTCGATTTTTGTGAATGATACTCTTCTTACACATTAAACATCTACATCTGCTTGACTTGCGTAAGAGTTATACCACTTTGAAAAATTTTAACTTTATACTACAAACTGGCTTAACTGGATACGCAGAAGATCTAGATTAAAGAATCACAATAACAATGTTGTTGATGTATAATCGCTTTTGATAGGCTTTCCTGCATGCGCGGGGGTGATCCTTCTATGTTTCGTGTTCTATCGTCTTTCTCGCATTGGCGAGGCAATTATTTGAGCTTCAAATGCATGCAATACGTTTGAAGCTCAAATAGTTTAGTAATAAATATGCAACACAATCTTTCTTAAAGCTTTTATTGAGAGTATATTTACCATTATTTAATAATCATTGTGGATTAGGAAAAATTGGAAGACGGTAATCATGAGTTGTAATCACGTTGTTAATACTGAATTATGGGGTAAAAAGAGAGAAGTTAATGGAGTAATGCAATGGCTTCCTCTTGCTCAACACCTTGAAGATACTGGAAATGTTATTGGTCAATTATGGGATCATTGGCTTAGTGATGGTCAGCGAAGATTGATTGAATCTTCATTAAGTAAACGAGTTGATGCAAAAAAATTATCTCAATTTTTAGGATGCATACATGATATTGGTAAGGCTACTCCCGTTTTTCAGTTTCGAAAATCGTATTCAAATTCAAAAGATTTAGATATTGCGTTAAAAAATAAGTTAGCTACTGTTGGTTTTACAAATATCAATGATTTTATTATTAAGGCAGAAGATTGGTCGAGTAGTCATCACACTATAACCGGTCAAGCTATTCTTTCTAATACTGGAGTTCCTGAAGGGATTTGTGCAATAGTTGGCGCTCATCATGGTAAACCTTTAGATAATGATTCTGTTTATAAAAGTAACGAATCTGCGTATACTGACCATTATTATCAAAGTGAAACTGAGAGTGAAAATAGTAAATTATGGCAAAAGTTGCAGAATGATATTTTGGATTGGGCTTTAGAAAGAAATGATTTTTCTAATGTAGATGATCTTCCAGAAATAAGTGAACCAGCACAAGTTTTATTGTGTGGACTAGTAATTATGGCTGATTGGATTGCAAGTAATGAACAATATTTTCCGCTTATTCCAATAGAGAAAGATTTAATAGAAAATCAGGAAGAAAGATATAGAAAAGGCTGGGAAAAGTGGTTACAACATGGTTCTAAAGACGTATGGGAATCATTAAATTGTTGTAGCAATATTTCGCAAATATACAAACATCGTTTTGGTTTCTTGCCGAATAGTATTCAGACAGCGTTGTACAATGTAATTTCTCATTGCAAAGAGCCTGGAATTTTTATTCTTGAATCTTCAATGGGTTCAGGAAAAACAGAAGCTTCTTTAATTGCTGCTGAGCAATTAGCAAATCTAACCGGAAGAAGCGGAGTATTCTTCGGTCTTCCTACTCAAGCAACTTCTAATGGAATGTTTAGGCGAGTTGAGGATTGGCTTAAAAGTGTGAATAGTGATTTTCAGGGTGAGATTGGTTTACGTTTAGTTCATGGTAAAGCTGAACTGAATGCAGATTATGCGCATTTGCTGCATGGAATGCAAAATATGAATGATGGTTGTGAAAGTACTTCTAGTAGTAATGATGTAAATAATAATGGAGTAATACTTAATGATTGGTTTACTGGACGAAAAACTGCAATGTTGGATGACTTTGTTGTTGGTACAGTAGATCAATTTTTGTTAGCTTCGTTAAAGCAAAAACATCTTATGCTTCGTCATTTGGGATTAAGTAAAAAAGTTGTAATTATTGACGAAGTGCACGCTTATGACGCTTATATGAATAAGTATCTTGAAGAATCTCTTGTTTGGATGGCAGCATATGGTGTTCCTGTTGTGTTGCTTTCTGCTACTTTACCTGCTAAGCGTAGAAAAGAACTTATAAAAGCCTATATGTGTGGGTTGTTTGGGTTTAATTGGAGAGAATGCGATAAATCTAATGTTGATTTTGAAACAAATAATTATCCTTTAATTACGTACAGTGATAAAAACTGTGTAAAACAAAAATTTATTGAAAATGATGCTAGTGATAATAAATCTGTTTCTGTAAGAAAAATAACAGACGATAGCTTACACGAATCACTTGTTAATGAGCTTAAATCCTTGCTAAATAATGGTGGTATTGCTGGGATTATAGTGAACACAGTTAAAAGAGCTCAGGAAATTTATAATGCATGCGTTGGTGAGTTTACTGACGAAGAAGTTATAGTTATTCATTCGCAATTTATTGCTACAGATAGAGTTAGAAAAGAACAACAAATTTGCAATATGATAGGCAAGAATGCTCATAGACCTGTTCGTGCAATAATTATCGGTACGCAGGTATTAGAACAGTCACTTGATGTTGATTTTGATGTTTTGTTTACTGATCTCGCACCTATAGATTTATTACTTCAACGTGCTGGTAGATTACACAGGCATATGATAGAACGTCCAGATTCTTTTAAAGAGCCAATTTTATATGTGTTGGGAACCAGTGAGCGTTATGAATTTGAGAAAGCTTCTGAGTCTATTTACAGTAAATATTTACTTATAAGAACTCAATACTATTTGCCAGATGTTATAAATATGCCTCAAGATATTTCTCGATTAGTGCAAATAGTTTATGGCGATAATCTTTTAGAGTTACAAGAAGATTTGAAAGATGCGTATGCTGCTGCAAAAAGAGAACATGATTCAGTCAGAAATAGTAATGAAAGTGCCGCAAAAACATATAGAATTGAAAATCCAAAATCAGAAATTGGCAAAAAATCTATCGTCGGTTTGTTGAAAAATTCAATTACAAATGAATCTGATGAATTTGCATGTGCTCAAGTTCGTAATAGCGGTGAATCTATAGAAGTTATTGCTGTGAAAAAAGTTGGATCTGGTTATGGAACTTTCCATGATTGTGAAGATATTTCGCAAAATATTGATTATTCAGAAGTTGCAATGAGACTTGCTCAAGAAACAGTAGGATTGCCGTGGATGTTTACATTAAATAATAATCGCATTGAAGAAACGATTAACGAACTGGAAAGAATACGCAAGCAAAAACAGTTCCAAAACTGGGATAATCAGCCTTGGTTGCGAGGTTCTTTGGTTTTACTATTCGATGAAAATAATATTTGCGAAATATCGAAATATAGAGTTGTGTATTCTGAAAAAAGTGGTATTGTATGTATTAAGAGTTTGGAAGAAGACAGAAAGGAATTAAAAGGTGAGCAGGTTTAATCTACTAGATGAGCCTTGGATTTCCGTCATTGTAGACGAAAAAGGCCACAATAAACTCGTATCAATTACAGATGTATTTAAGCATGCATCAGAATATAAAGCTCTTGCTGGCGATATGAAAACTCAGGACTTTGCATTGCTTCGTGTTTTGCTTGCTGCGATTCATACTGTTTTTTCTAGGTACGATATTCAGGGAAATTCTCGTGAATTTGATTCAGGTGAAGATAGTGAAGATGATTTCAATGAAGAAACAATGGATATTTGGCGCGAAGTTTGGAATTCAAAAAAGTTTCCAGATGCAGTTTTCAAATATTTAGAACAATGGCATGATCATTTCTACCTTTTTGATGACAAATATCCATTTTTCCAAGTACTTAAACAGGATATCGATAGTAAAAAGCTTGGCGGTAAATCTCCTAGTGAGATATCTGGTAAAAATATAAATCGATTGATTTCTGAAAGTAACAATAAAATAGCTGTATTTTCTCCAAAAGATAATGTTGATAACAACAAATCGTCACTTACTGAACCACAATTAGCAAGATGGATTATTACCTTACAGTCATACGCTGGATTAGCAGATAAGACCATGTTTGGTACGGAAAAATATAAAGCTTCTAAAGGTTGGCTTTTTGATCTCGGCGGTATTGAGATAATAGGAGCAAATTTATTTGAAACTCTTATGCTCAATTGTGTACTTGTTGGCGATGTGCAATCTCCTGAGAAAAAACAAAAGCCATGTTGGGAATATTCAGGAACAGAAAATATTGAAAATTCGTTTTATGAAACATTTATTGACAATGTTTCCCAGCTTTACACTCGATGGAGTAGAGCAATATATATAAATCCTGATATTAGCATTGACAAGCCAATATCGGTTTCTATAGTGAAACTTCCTGATATTAATCATAAAAATGCTTTTATTGAGCCAATGACAGTATGGCAGTATAACAAAGAAGGTGAAAATAAGGATAAATACACTCCAAGGAAGCATAGAACAGAAGAAGCTATGTGGAGATCATTTGGACTCCTTACATCGCAAGAATTATACGATGGTAGTGTAAAAAATCACAAACCAGGAATTATGGAATGGCTTAACGAAATTAAACATGATATTGCTGGCTCTTCTATTTCACTGCAAGCTATAAGTATGAAAGATGATGGTAATGCTACATCTTGGGTTCCTACAGATGAAATATGCGATACTTTATATATTGATGAAGTCGTAGTAACTGATAATGCTGACGATGGATGGGTATACAGAATTAACAATGAAGTTGAGTATACAAGATCTGCCATAGGATTCATTTACAAGCAATTTCTTCTCGACATATGTGAAATACGCAATAGAAGTAAAGATGATGCAACTAAATATTCTGCTAAGTACATTAGTCAGGCTTATTTCTTAGTTGATCAACCGTTTAGAGAATGGTTAGCAAATATTAAACCAAAAGATTCAATGAATGAACGTTGTACTCAATGGAGAAATACTTTGCATAACATACTCATAGATGAGGCAAAAGGAATGCTAGAAAATGCAACATTGCGCGATTTTACAGGTAGACCATCTGATCAAAGCGAGAAAGAATCTACAAAAAATATAGTTACAGCTTACAACGTTTTTACTAGTCGATTAAAAAAATTATCAGGAAAATAAAAGACATAGAAAGGAGGCTATTATGGCTGAAAATCAAAGCAAATCTGTTGAAGTATCAAGCGTTGTCAGTAAAATCATAAATCAATTCTTGAACGGCTCAGATATTGCATCGAGACGAACTATGCTTGCTCAACTACGTCACACAATCGGTAAGCCATTAAGTCAGTCAATAGAAATATGGCCATGGATATTAAACAATGTGCCAGAAAGCTTCATAGATAAATATGGCGAAGTTAACTACCAATTGCGAGCTGTTATAAACACTTTGCAAATATACGCATTGTACGAGCAAGGTGTTGCAGAAAAATCAAGTTATAAAGATTTGAACAAATCTGAAGATTCAGAAAATGAAAAATCTTATAACAATATGGGAACAGCTTTAAGAACACTAAGAAGTGATGAAGGCGTACGTGGAGCTATGGATAGGCGCTTTAGTGTTATGATCACTGCAAACGACTACGAAAGTTTTTACTACTACCTTCGTCAACTAGTTCGACTACTAAAAAGCAGAACAAAAGAAAATCAACAATCGATTGATTATTCTAAACTAGCTCGCGATTTATATTTGCTTCAGTTTGAAGATTCAGAAAAAGTAAGACTTTCCTGGGCGCAAGAATATTATCGCTTAAGCAAGTAGCAATAACTTTTTAGCAACATCACATATTTTAAAAATTACATATTTCAAAAACAACGTTATTAAACAATTAACTAAAATTTAGAAAGGCAAAACAATGAACGCTCATTTATTCTTAGATATTCAAGCAATCCAAACTGTTCCACCATGCAATATTAATCGCGATGATGCAGGCAGTCCAAAAACTGCTCAATATGGCGGTGTAACTAGAACCAGAATAAGTTCTCAATGCTGGAAGCACTCAATGCGTGAATACTTCAAAGAGCACAGCGGTGATTCTAATGTTGGAATACGAAGCAAAAATATTGTTAAATACGTTGCTGATAAAATCATTACTTTAAAACCAGAATTATCTGAACAAGAAGCATTAGATTTAGCAGATAAAACGTTAAATACTGCTGGAGTTAAAACTAAAACAGATAAGGGGGAAACAGTTCCTACATCAAAAGCTTTATTCTTCTTAGGCGAGACTCAAGCAAATTCTCTAGCTCAAGCAGCAATCAATAATGTTACTGACAAGAAGCAACTGCAAGAAATCTTGAGAGATAATCCACCTATTGATATTGCGTTATTCGGTCGCATGCTTGCAGACGATCCATCGCTTAATGAGGACGCTTCTTCGCAAGTTGCTCACGCAATTTCCACTCACGCTGTTCGTACTGAATTCGATTACTATACTGCTGTTGATGATTTATCTGCGGATGATAATGCTGGAGCTGGAATGCTTGGAACAATAGAATATAATTCTTCAACGCTGTATCGTTATGCAAATGTTGCAGTACATGAATTTAGCCATCAGTTGAGTGATAACAAAGAATCTACAATTAATGCTCTTAGACTTTTTATTGAAGCTTTCGCTAACGCAATGCCTACTGGAAAAGCAAATACTTTTGCTAACCAAACTTTGCCGCAAATGCTGGTGGTAACTTTAAGAGATGACAGGCCAGTGAACTTAGTTAGTGCATTTGAAGATCCAGTAAAATCTAAAGACGGATATGTCTCAAAGTCTATAGATAAGCTATCTCAAGAATACGAGAAAGTTCAAAAATTCGTCCATAAGCCACTTGCATCATTCTATGTAACAATGGATTCTTCAAATGAGAATCTTAAATTAGGAGTGGAAGAACAAAGTATGCAGCAATTATTGGATGATTTTTCTTCTAAAGTCCCCGAATTTCTTCAGTAAATTCCTTAATAAATAACACTTATTAGTTGATATTTAGTGTTTAACAGTTAGGAATCTTATGAAAAGTTTATTACTGAAGTTTTCTGGACCGTTGCAATCATGGGGTACAGATTCTCATTTTGAGACTCGTCACACAGACTACTATCCATCTAAAAGTGCGGTAGTAGGTATGATTGCTGCAGCTTTTGGATATAGAAGAAGCGCAGATTGTGATGAAGAGATTGCAAAGCTTAATGATTTAGATTTTGCAGTACGAATAGATCAGCAAGGAAATTTGCTTAGAGATTATCATATTGCTGCAAAATATAAGTCTAACGGTGACTTTGAAAAAAATTACGTTACAAATCGTTACTATCTAGAAGATGCCATATTCCTAGTTGCAATAGGATCCGATAATGAGCAACTTATTTACAGTATTAACGATGCGTTGCGCTCGCCGTATTTTCAATCTAGTTTAGGCAGAAGATCATTGCCTCCTACTGCTGACTTTATTCTAGGAGTAGAAGATTGTGGAGTAATTCAGGCTCTATTAACGCATGAGTGGCTTGCAAACAAGTGGTCTAAAAAAAGATTTAATACTTTTAGACTATCTGATTCATCAGAGTCTGCTGATGAATCATGCAATGAAGTATTTATATCCTTATACGCTGATTCTGATTTAGTAGATAAAGCTGCAGCAGAATTAGTTAAAGATGATACTAGTACTTATAAAATTCAGGGATCAGTTCGCAGATTGCGCAAGGATTTCGTTAATTCTTTCTCTAACAAGGAAAGAAAATTCGGATTCCGTTACGAGTCAAAAGTGGAAATACCTATTAAGAGAATTCTCCACAATAATTCGGATTCGGAAGGTATTTCATCAGATAGTAAGCATGTGAAATCTACTGGAGATTTTATTGCTGAGCATGATGCTTTTTCTGGATTGGAGTCTTAAATGTCTTATTTAAGCAGAGTTGAAATTGATTATAAAAAGCCCTCATCATTGAGAGATCTTAAATCTGTCGGAGCTTTTCACAATTGGGTTGAGCAAAGTTTTCCCGACGAATGGGAGAATCATGAAAGAAGCCGAAAACTATGGAGAGTTGATGTTCTGCATGGAAAACATTACTTGCTTATAGTGAGTGATTCTGAACCAGATTTGCAACGTCTAGAGATGTATGGTGTTGCTGGAACAGCGTCAAGTAAGAATTATGATAAGTTTTTAGGCTCACTGATGAATGGCATGAGAATGCAATTTCGTGTGACGCTTAACCCTGTTGTTTCTATTTCTGATACTGCTGAAACTCGCACTACTAGAGGTAGGGTAGTACCACATGTTACTTATGATCAGCAGATGAATTTTTTGCTTAATCGCGCACAAAAATTAGGTTTTTCGTTGAACGAAAATGAATTCGCTATTGTTGAACGCGGATATAGCTTATTTACAAAGTCAGAAAAACCTATTCGATTAAGTAAAGCTGTTTATCAAGGTATTTTAACAATTAGTGATGCAAAGATTATGCGTAAAACACTGTTAGAAGGAATTGGCAAAAAGAAAGCGTATGGCTTTGGAATGATGACAGTAATTCCTTTAGACAATTAAATAAATGATTAAAGGCTGTAACAGTATGAAAAAGAAATTCGGTGCCAAAAAAGCTGAAATACCAGAGCTTCCACGTATAAGCGACAGAGTGAGTTTTATATACGTAGAGCATGCGAAAATTAATCGTCTTGATAGTGCTGTTACAGTCTTTGATGCAAATGGAACTATAAGAGTTCCTGCTGCAATGATTGGCGTTTTACTTTTAGGCCCTGGTACTGAGATTACTCATAGAGCTATGGAATTACTTGGAGATGTTGGTGCAAGCATAGTTTGGGTTGGTGAGCATGGGGTTCGAAATTATGCTCATGGTAGAGCATTGTCAAGAAGTTCAAGATTGTTGGAAAAACAAGCAAAACTTGTTACTAATAATAGGTCTAGACTGAGCGTTGCGAGAAAAATGTATCAAATGCGTTTCCCTAACGAAAACGTATCGTCATATACTATGCAACAATTGCGAGGTCGAGAGGGCGCTCGTGTTAGACATGTATATAGGGAAATGTCTAACCAATACAATGTCCAATGGAATGGTCGCGATTATAAAATCGACGATTTTGAAAGTGGCACTGTTGTTAATCAAGCATTGTCTGTAGGTAACGTATGCTTATACGGTTTAGTGCATAGCATAATATCTGCTTTAGGTTTAGCACCTGGATTAGGTTTCGTACATACTGGACATGATCTTTCTCTCGTATATGATATTGCAGACTTATATAAAGCTGAATTAACTATTCCTGCGTCTTTTGAAGTTGCTTCTCAGTGTGAATCCGAGGATGACATTGAACAGTTAATGCGTTTGAAGATGCGCGATTGCTTCGCAAATTGCAACATAATGTCTCGTATTGTTAATGATATACAAAATCTTCTTGAAATACCAATTGACGAGCAAATTACTGTTGATGTAATACATCTTTGGGACGATAAGGAACTTCTAGTAGATTCTGGAATAAATTACAGTGAGGTGAATTGATATGCCGTTAACTGTGATTACGATGACTAACTGTCCACTATCTTTAAGAGGTGATTTAACCAAGTGGATGCAAGAAATAGCTACAGGCGTTTACGTCGGCAATTTTAATAGTCGAGTTCGAGAAGAATTATGGAAGCGCATAGAAGACAGTGTTGGAAATGGTGCTGTAACAATGAGCTTTTCTTCCAGAAATGAAATTGGCTACGATTTTAAAACTATTCATTCGCATCGTGAGGTGGTTTATTCGGATGGATTACCTCTGGTACGTATTCCAACAGTTGATACATTAGAAAACGATATTAAACATGGATTTAGCGATGCAGCACATTTTCATAACGCAAGGAAATTTTCAAATGTTAGGCGTAAAAGTATTAATACTACTTCTAATAAAATTGAAAATAATCTTACAACTGAAAGTATTAGTTATCTAAGTTATGATAATGTTTCTCAAAATGCAAAATTTACTACAAATAATGAAGAAATAACTTGTACAGATTACTGGAAAGATTTTATTGGTAAAACAAGTAAGAATTTTGTTGTAATAGATTGCGAAACTACAGGTTTAAATAGCAAAGTTGATAAAATTATCGAAATTGGAGCCGTTAAGTTCATTGATGGGAAAATTGAAGAATTCCAGAAATTAATAAATATTAATTGCGATAGCGTTAGTAATTTTAACAAAAATAATTTTATTCCTAATGAAATTATTGAGCTAACTGGTATTACATCCAACATGCTTGAATCTTATGGTGTCGGATTAGATTTAGCATTAAGAGAATTTATTGATTTTGTGGGAAAATTACCATTATTAGGATATAACGTATCGTTTGATATTGGATTTTTTAATTCGGCTTTATTCTCATTAGATGAGAAACTCAGCAGTGCTTTTTCTGTTAATAAAGTTATTGATATTTCACGTTTTGTGAAGCATGATAGGAGGTTTTTGAAAAATTATCAGTTGAAGACTGTTCTGCATGAGTATAACATTTCTGAGTCAGTTCCTCATAGAGCTCTCCTGGATGCTAGGCTAACGGCGCGTCTTGTTCTTAATTTGACAGAATTGTTAAAGTTTCTTTCATAAGGTTATAATTTTGAAGGATTGTGTGCAACAATGGGTTAATTTTGAAAAGTAAATAGTTTTTACTATTTAGTCTTGGAAAAATAGCTATTTTATTGGGATTTTTAAGTGTATTTCCCGCATACGCGGGGGTGATCCTTCTTTCGTAACTGTCCTCATTGGTCTTGTGACGTATTTCCCGCATACGCGGGGGTGATCCTTGTTTTATCTTCTCAAATTTGGGAAGAGCTGGGTATTTCCCGCATACGCGGGGGTGATCCTCCTCGCGTTACTTACTTTTCAACGCCTGAAGAGTATTTCCCGCATACGCGGGGGTGATCCTCGTGTTTATGATGGCGAAACGCTTACGAATGAGTATTTCCCGCATACGCGGGGGTGATCCCCATTGTAGAATAATACGTATTAGGTTGCTTTTGTATTTCCCGCATACGCGGGGGTGATCCCCACATAAAACCGCCCGCATAATGCTGCAAAACGTATTTCCCGCATACGCGGGGGTGATCCTCAATGATACCGTTGAAACAAACCGACAGCACGGTATTTCCCGCATACGCGGGGGTGATCCTATCTATCCAATTTGTAATTGGTATTCTTAACAGTATTTCCCGCATACGCGGGGGTGATCCCCAATAATGATTATGAGCGTTCTTCC
>ERZ1673750.152-NODE-152-length-67573-cov-7.925635_pt1 | contig 67573 bp, 59 predicted proteins | sample MGYA00580203_ERZ1673750 | MGnify/ENA primary metagenome ERZ1673750 (study PRJEB41218, sample SAMN15661763) | gut metagenome | host: Homo sapiens | place: Canada: London | collected 2015-08-20/2019-03-30 | study: EMG produced TPA metagenomics assembly of... | reverse complement strand
ACTGCCGCGAGGGTCAAATACCCCGCAGCTCTGCTGCGCTACAAGTTTGATGCCCAGTAGCTTGCTGCGGGGTCTTTGACTTCTGCTGCTCTAATGCAAAATGACCTGTCCAATTTGCTCATAGTATATCATATTTTTCTCTCTGTCTTCCACCATTACATATTTATGCATGGAAAAACCACCGAAATCGGTGGTTTTACATTCATATTTCATATAAAATTGGTGCGCTTACTTTTCCAGAATGTGTTTGAAAATTGCTTTTCTGCAGGAATAAATTTTCAAATACGCTCCATCGCCTCATACACCCGCAGAATCTCCCCAACACTCCACGCCTGCGCAAAGCACCCCTTGGAAATCGTCGGATTTTCTCCGTCATAAATCTCCGGAAGCTGTCCAACACACCCCTCTCTCAATGCACTCTCCATCACTTCCAGCTGGCGGCGCACGGTTTCTTTCGCCTCCGCCGAATGATCATGCACTTTCAGATATGCCAGGTAATAGCCGCCCAGTGGGAAAACCCAGACCGTGCCCTGATGGTAGGCAAGATCCCGTTCCAGCTGCTCACCACCGTAATAGGGATGGAATTCTTCATCCTCCTGCGCCAATGTTCTCAGTCCGTAAGGCGTATACAGCTTCTCCCACACCGTCTGTACGACTTTTCGCTCCTGCTCCCGGGTCAGCATCGTAAAGTGCATCGAAACCGCCCAGATCTGATTGCAGCGGATCTGCCGGTCGCTCTTTGTTCCGGAAACCACATCTTTCAGATATCCTTCCTCTTCCAGCCAGAACTGCTCCGAAAAACTCTTTTTCACCTGTTCCGCCAGCGCCGCGTAATCCTCTGCTCTCCACACTGCGCTTTCCTCGCCTGCCGGTTTTCCCGACGGTTCTCCTGCCTGTTCTTCCAACATCTTCTCAGAAAACTGTTCCATGATCTTCAGCGCATTGTACCAGTAAGCGTTGATCTCCACCGGCTTACCGTGACGCGGCGTCGGCAGGATCTCTCCCACACGGACGTCCATCCAGGTCACCTGATCCAGACCCTCACCAGCCATGATCAGACCATCGGTATCCATATGAATTCCGAATCTCGTTCCTTTCCGGTAATGTTCCACGATCCGTTCCATCACCGGCCACATTTCCCGGACAAATTCCTCATCGCCGCTCTTCTGGACATAAAGCCACACACTGTTGATAAACAGCAGCGCCGCGTCCACCGTATTGTACATCGGTTCCTTTCCGCCCTCCGGGAAAAGATTGGGCATCAGCCCGTCCTTCTCATAGGCGGCAAAGGTACGCAAGATACTCTTCGCCGTCTCATACCGCCGAACAGAAATGCAGCATCCTGCCATTGCGATCATCGTATCCCGTCCCCAGTCCTCAAAGAACGGAAAGCCAGCCAGGATCGTGTCCGCCCCTGTGGACTCCCGGTAAGAAATGAACTGTCCGGCGCTCTTCGCCAGCATGCCTGCAACCGGATCCGAAAATTCCGCCGTCTCCTCCAGCATCCGCCGCTCAGCACACAGTTCCTTCCGGATCTGTTCATACTCTGGCAGATCCGGGCGCAGGGAATAGACCAGTTCCACTGTCCTGCTGGAGCCTGCCGGCACCTGAGCCATAAAAAAATGCAGAGCAACCGTGCGTCCGCTTCCTCTCCGCCCGTCGCAGCTGTCATATGGATAACTGCAGATTTCATAAACCGGCGGAAGGTCTTTTTCCTCCGCATTGATCCGGTAATAGAGCTCCACATTTTCAGAACTTATGGTTCCCATCGTCTCCTTTTCCGTGACAGACTTCACTGAAAACTTCTGTCCCATTTCCAGATCCTGTCCTTTTGGAACGAACTGATAACAGGGCGTGATCTCCAGACAGCAGTTCCGGCGGCTGCGATTGTGGATCTCATAGCGCACCGCCACTGTATTTTCTCCCGGCTGCATCACCACGCTTTTGATCACCTCGGTTCCCGCCGCCTGAAACTGCCACTCAGGATAGTCCTCAAACGAAAAACGGTTCAGATTCCGGTAACCGTCTTCCGACTCCTTCCCTTCGAAACTCTGTGTGGACAACCAGATACTCGTTTTCCCTGGCTTCGTCTCCTCTTCTGTTCCATTTTCTACGCTCTGCTCTGACACCGTGCCTGTCTTTGACTTTTCCTCTTCCACCACCAGCTTTTCTGAAACCCGGTGTACCAGATTCCAGCGGACGTTGGGTGCTTTCAGGCTTGCCATCAGCAATGCATGATCATTTCTTGTGACAGAGTTCACGCCGGTACAGGAAGAAAAACCTCCCAGCCCATTGGTCAGCAGCCAGCAGTTCTCCTCTCCCCGTTCCAGAGTTTTAAAATCATTTTTTCCGTATATAAATTTCATAAGATCCTCTCTCTTTTCTCAGAAAATGTTTAAAACAGACCTTCCGCAAACATCCTGCGCGGGCTGTCACACAGATTGTAAATCATGTTCGAAAATCGTTTTCCTGGAGCCCTGTCTCTCAAACGCGTCCCAGAACGATCGCAGAAATCCCCTTCACGCAGACCGATGTTCCGCCGACAGCCTCCGGCTGTTCCCAGCAGTGACTGTCCGCACCGTTCACCAGCCAGTGCCATTCTCCTGCCGGAAGTTTCAGCATGACGTCCTCCTCCGTGCTGTTATAAGCAACCAGAATCTCCCGGAAATTTTCAGCGATCTCTCCCCGGTTGTCCAGACGGAAGCTGACAAAGCCTTTTTTCTTTTCCTGCCAGAGCATTCGCTTCACCGCCTGCTCCGATTTGTCACAGAGTCCCGGAAGACGTTTGCGCAGCGCGATCAGCCCGCGGTAATACTCTACCAGATCCGCATTTTCATACGCCCGTTCCCAATCCAGGCGGTTGATGGAGAGCGGGGAACAGTAACTGTCTTCCACACCCTCCTTCGTCCTTCCGAATTCTTCCCCGGAGAGCATAAACAAGTGTCCCTGGCAGGTCATATAGATGGCAGCCGCCAGCCTGTAAACCCTTCGAAGTTTCTGGCTCTCCGTATGGTATCCCCCCTCCGGCGCCAGCGTATCCACCAGCTTGTCCCACAGGGTCAGATTGTCATGGGCGGAAACGTAAGTGATCACCTGGGACGGCGCCTTGGGCGAAAATTCTTCACTTCCGCACCATGCCGTTACCGCATGGAGGATATCTTCCTCAAATCCTTCTCCGCCGTTGACAAATCCCGGTTCCTTCCGGTAAAACACATGGCCTTTGACCGCGTCGCGGGTACAATCGCAGAAGACACCGATCCTGGAATCCAGCCTGCGGATATTCTCTTTGTTTGCCGGATAGCTTCCCGGTTCCATATTGGACTCCCGCGCCGACCAGGGTTCTCCGTAGATCAGCTTCTTCCCTTCTCCAAATTTCTCATCCAGAGTCCGCTGGATCCGGTTCATCAGATCCGTATCCAACAGCCCCATCAGGTCGAACCGGAAACCGTCCACATGGTATTCTTCCGCCCAGTACAGCACGGATTCCAGAATATACTTCCCGCACATGGGCCGTTCACTGGCAATATCATTTCCGCAGTCGGAGCCGTTGCACCAGGAGCCGTCCTTGTCCAGCTGCCGTTCCGCCGGATCTCATAATCATAATAGATCCTATTCAGATCTTCCGCAAAGCGTTTTCCCCAGACACCATCCTCCCCGGGAACCATTTCTTCCCGCCGGAAGCTTTCGTCTTCCCCGTTTCCTGTCCGGTAAAGATTCAGACAAACCGCCTCCGCGCCGTGGCTCCAGAGTTTAAACACGGTTTTCTCTCCGTCCAGGGACACGCCGAGATCTTTTCCTTCATAATAACTGTTTCTCACTGATGTTTCCAACATACTGCAAATTCCTTTTCTTCTTATCCTTTGACTGCTCCGGACAATCCGTCCACATAGAACCTCTGCAGGCAGAGGAACAGGATCGCAATCGGAATGGAGATCAGCACCGCCCAGAACGTACTTCCCAGAACGCTGCTGGAATCAAACAGGGTCTTGAAGTTGTCCAGCCCCACCCAGTCAAACAGCACCAGATGGTTGTCAATGATACTGTAATTGGTGAACGCAATACAGATCATGAATACCAACGGCAGTACCGTCAGCGCAAAAATAAAGAACAGCGGAGGGGTCATCAGAAGTTTCTGGAGGTTCTCGTCAAAAAGTGTTTTCAGATCCTCCCTGATCCTGTCCTCTTTCCGTCCCATCTCATGAATCACTCCGCATTTAGCTTCCTGCCATGGCTTATTAAGTTTCGCTTAGTTTAGTTGTTTTTAATATATTCCTGTTTCGCCAATTCGTCAAGCTGTTTTTCGGTGTTTTTTATAACTTTTAGCAGTTGTTACAATTTTTTCTCTGCAATTTGTACATTTTGTTCTTCGAAATTTTACGAAACTATTGGGTCAGGCGCCGGATTTTTCATTGCTTCTCCGTGTAAGATAGTATATAATAACGGAAATAAGGTAACAGTTCCGCCTATGAAAAATCGCTTCGCGATGAGGCGGATGCCTGCTGTCACTATGTTTTCTTACGGTCTGCGCAGTAAATGTGCAGACCTGACTGAATATTTACGAAATAATCTTTTTTAGTTTCGAAAAGAGGAAGTGAATTTTATGACGACAATCGCCGATATCGGAAAAAAACTCGGTGTTTCCAAGAGCACCGTCTCCAAAGCTCTGAACAATGCTCCGGACATCAGCGAAACCTTACGAAAAACAATTGTGGAAACTGCCGTGGAAATGGGCTATTCCAAGCTGCGGCAGAACAAGAAAGAAGCAAAGAAAATCTGTATCCTGATTGAAAACATGGATTACACCAACGAACTGCACTTCGGCTATCATATCATCATCGGTTTCCGCCAGATGGCGGAACCTGCCGGCTACCAGGTGGATGTGATCCCTATCGACAAGTCCATGCAGCGCGTTTCCGGATTTGATGCGTTCATGCTTCAGAATCATTATCTGGGCGCCTTCATCCTGGGTATGACACTCAACGATCCCTGGATGAAGGATCTGCAGTCCAGCCGCACTCCAGCGGTCCTGTATGACAACTATGTCCCGGAAAATCCTTCCACCTGCTATGTGGGAATTGATAACTCTGAGGGCATGAATCTCGCCGTGAAGTACCTGAAAAGGCTGGGGCACCGGAAGATCGGTTATCTGAGTACCTCCCTCGGTTCCTACATCACACAGATACGCCACCGGGCATTCTTCAGCGCCCTGAAACAAAACGGACTGAAATCCGACCCCCGTCTGGCAGGTATTTCCTATTATGTTTCCGAATGCGTCCAGAAACACGTTCCCAAGCTGCTGGAACAGGGCGTAACCGCGATCATCTGCTGCCATGACCAGATGGCGAACGCGGCGATGGTTCAGTGCCGCGAGACCGGCCACAGAGTTCCCGAGGATATCAGCATCGTAGGTTTCGACGATCTGCCCATGTGCGCCTACACAGAACCTCCGCTGACCACCGTGCGGCAGGATCAGCTGCTCCTTGGAAAATGCGGCTTCAACGCGCTGGTGAGCCTGATGAACGAAGTACCGGTAGGAACCCTGCTGCTGCACGCAAGCCTGATCACCAGAGATTCCTGCGGAGAAAGCAACCATTCAGCCAGCCAAACGGTTACCGGAGAAACACACTATTCCAGCAGTTCCGAGACAGAGACCGCCTGATAACCGGATTGTTTCAACCCGGCAAAAATCCGCGGAAGGGCTTCGGGCGTGTCTTTCGCATCGGCGCTGAAACGGACAATCGAACCGCTCCGGAGCTGATTTTTCTGCAGTACCAGTTTGACGATGGCATCCGTCCCGTAATCCTTCCAGTCCATGGAGTCAGTATTCCAGCCGATCACAGTGAATCCTGCGATCCTGGCGGCGCGCAGAAGCTGGTCACTGACTTCCCCGTAGGGCGGACGGAAAAGAAGTTTTCGCTCCACACCGGCTGTCTGCTGAAGCTGTATCAGCTGTTCCTTTCCCCGCTCCAGTTCTTCCCGTGCCTCCGTTTCCTTCAAAAGACTCATATCATGGCATTCATATCCCAGAAATCCCACATCACATCCCTGTTCCAGAATCCGTTCCGCCAGTTCCGTATGTTCCGCCGCCCATTTCCCTGTAACAAAAAAAGAGGCACCGCCGTCATGCTGTGCCAGAAGTTCCAGAATTTCGGATACCTGATCCGTCTCATAAGTCACCTCAAAGGTGAGCGCAATATTCTGTTCCTTCGTCTGCACTCTGCATATCGGCAGTTCCTCTTCCAGTTCTTTTCCTGTCTGCAGCAGCCCCTTTTCCTCAGTCCTCTGATAAAACAACGACAGTGCCGCTGCCAGAATTACCGCAAGAAGAAAAATTCCTTTCATACTGCTTTTCTTCATAACAATACCCGCCCCAAAAACGGTCTTAATCTATATTTATGCACCAGAGCGTGTCTCAATTGGCAGCAATTTATCCTTTTATTCCCCACGGACAAAATGCCGTTTATGACTTTCCGCATTGAAAAACCAGAACGCAGCCCTGGGCAGGCGGCATGCGTGGACGGCGGGCATCTGCAAAGATGTAGGAAAATCTTAGCGTTCCGAAGTTCCGGAGGACGGGTCAGGCGAAGTGCTGCCCGCACTGAGCCTGAGGAGCGCTGAGACGGGAATTGATCAACAATTCCTGTCGAATCGCTCCGGTGCCCGTCCGGAGGGGCTTCGGAACGCTTAGATTTTCCACATCATTTGCAGCCGCCCGCCGTCCACGCATGCCGCCTGCCCAGGGCTGCGTTCGTCCGCCTTAATTACGGAAATTTGTCAGATCAGCCCATAATGCTCCATCGCATATTCCAGGCCGTCTTTCTCGACAGTCCGGGTCACAAATTCGGTGTACGGATCCAGGATCGGATCATGAGCTCCCATTGCCACCGCATGGGGAACCGCCTGAAACATGGCAAGATCATTGCTGCTGTCTCCGAACACATAGGCGTCTTCTCTCTCCATCCCGAAATGTTCCAGGATAAACGCGATGCCGGTGCCTTTGGAATATCCTTTCGGCGCCGCTTCATAAAATCCGTTTCTCCGGTCCATCAAATCCATATCCCGGGAAAGATTTTCGAAGATCGCTTCCCGTCCGCTTTTCTCGTCCGTATAGAAGACAAACTTGTCAAACTCCAGGCCGCCGTGCTCCGCGTATCTCTCGATTCCCAGGCCCATCTGCTTAAAATATCTTCTGGTTCCCTCCAGCCGTTCAAAACGGGACAGACGTTCCGGAACAAAGCAGTCCTCCGTTCCTTCCAGGATCATATCCGCCTGATTTTCTCTCAGGACTTTCACGATTTCGTCTCCGCGTTCCACCGGAATGCTGCGTTTCAAAAGCACCTCATCTCCAAACTGGATATACGTGCCGCAGCCGCATACATAACCGGAAAACGGCATTCTTTTAAAGACCGCCGGAAGGGCACACCAGGTCCGCCCTGTATTGATAAAAGTCAGATGTCCGTTTTCCAGAGCCCGCTCCAGGGCTTTCAGCGCGCTGGCGGGAACCTCCCCAGTCACTTCACTGAGCAATGTGCCGTCAATATCAAAAAATAATGCTTTTTTCTCCATTTTCTTTTCCCTTGTAACCATTTCACTGGCAGAACTGTTACGCTTTCCTTTCTCTTTCTATCCCCGGAATTTCCGGTAACCGGTCCTGAAATCCACCTCGCTGCAAAATTCCCCGCCTTCAAGCAATGTGCGGATGTTCTCCGCCGCAATGCGCACGATCCGGTTCCGTGTCTCTTCCAGATGAAAATGGCCGGACACATGAGGGGTAAGGATCAGGTTCGGTGCGTCCCAAAGCGGAGAGTCCTCCGGAAGCGGTTCCTGCTCCGTCACATCCAGACAGGCTCCGGACAACTGTCCGCTCTTCAGCGCATGCACAAGCGCCGCCTCATCGATCAGGCTGCCCCGTCCTACGTTGATCAGGATCGCTCCCTTTTTCATCCTGCCGATCCTCTCTTCGTTAAACAGATGAAAGGTTTCTTTTGTCCCCGGCAGAGAGCACGCGACGATATCTGCCTTCGCCAGCTGTTCGTCCAGCTCATCCATGGGATAGACCGCCTCCGCAAACTCCGGCACGGCTGCTTTGTGTCTGCGCACTCCCATCACCGTACCGCCAAGGGCATGCACTTTCCGTCCGAATTCACTGCCAATGTCTCCCATACCTACGATCAGGGTACGGCTTCCGTACACAGAAGTTACTTTTCCCTCATCTTTCCACTGATGATTTCTCTGATTGATCTGATAAACATTCAGTTTTTTGATCAGCATCAGGAGCATACCCAGCATATGTTCTGAGATTGCCAGGCCGTAGGCGCCGGTGGCATTGCAAAGATGCGCCTGCTCCGGAAGGATGCCTTCCTCCAGATATCCATCGGTTCCGGCGCTGTTCAGCTGCAGCAACTGAAGATTTTTCGCCTCTCTGATCCGCTTCGGCGGAAGATTTCCCACGATAATTTCTGCTTTTTCCAGTTCTTCCTGATCCACCTGGTCAGAACCGGCATGAAAAAATTCAAGTTCCGGAGAAACCGCCTGGAGAAGTTTTTTATGCTCTTCAGTCAGCGGTATTACAGTCAATACATGTTTCATCTCTTTGTGGCTCCTTGTCTCTTTTTATCTATAATCCTACCATAATTTTTTCAGATATTCCATCATTCTTTTGACAGGTCAAAAACGCAGAAAGCCATTTCTGACTCCCTGCGTTCTTCTTGTTTTACCGTATCATATTCTTACTGCCGCTCATAACTGTCGGGCAATCAAACTTCATACACCCGTGTTCCATATCCTTCCACCGTCTGCACGCCCTGTGCTTTACATCCGGCGAAAAGATCCTCCGCCTGCTGTTTCAGAACCACCTTTGCCGGTTCCTTTCCATAGTTCAGCACGAAGAGATATTTTACCCCGTCTTTTTCACGCACCGCGATCTCACAGCCTGCCGGAGCTTCCACAATCTCCCGGTACGGATCGATCACACCCAGCTTCTCCAGGAAGACTTCCGCGGTCTTTTCCGTAAACGCGCCTCCGAAATAATAAGTCTGGCCTTTTCCGTAGGAATGACGGATCATTGCCGGAGTGCCCGCATAGTAGTTGGACGTGTAGGAAGCCACAACCTCCGCTCCTTCTTCCGGCGCCAGCAGGTCACTGAACACCGCCGCCTCGATGGAAGTTCCTTCCCAGTCCACCGTCACTTTTCCGCCTTCCGCCGGTGAGATAAATGTGTATTCCGGAATGTCCGTCCCTGTTACTTCCTTCAGCATTCCCGGCAGTTTCTCCATCACGCACTGTCCGCGGCTGTCCTTATATCCGGTGCGGCAGCCCACAACCAGCGTTCCGCCGTTCTTTACATAGCTTTCCAGCAGTTCTTTTTTCTCTTCCGTCATGATCGCCGCATGCGGGTAGAAAAGCACCTGATAATCCGCCAGCTCCTCCGCCTCTTTCACATGATCCAGATAACAGTAATCGAAAGGCGTATGGGTCAGCTGGCACGCCTCAAACAGTGCTTTCTGGCTTGCCCTGTCCACTCTTCCATGCCATACATCCAGCTGAGAATCAAAGATATTATCGTAGTCTTTCAGAATTCCTACCTTTGCTTCGTATTTCGCGCCTGCCGCTTTCTGGATCTTCTGAAGGTTCTCATGGACGGAATGCACTTCCGCCAGGCGGCGGTTATCCCTGCCGGAATAATCCAGAATACCGTGCCAGTAGATCTCCGTTCCCATGGTCGCCGTTCTCCAACGGAAATAGCTGACATAGTCGGCTCCATGAGCGATACTCTGCATCGTCCACAGAGTCAGCTGACCCGGTTCCGGAGTCGGAGCTTCCATTCGGGTATTCCACCCGTTGGCGCCGGACTGCTGCTCCATGATGCCGAATCTCGGAGAAACCGCGCGGGTCTCCGCCAGATTTCTGCTCCATTTTCTGTCCTTGATCGGATCCGCTTCTTTATAGTCGTCCAGGCAGTAAGCAAAATTCGGATATGAATCATAGGTAAGAAAATCCAGGCTTTCTTCCGTCATCCGGTGATTGTCCAGATTTCCGAACAGACCGTTGGTGGTGATAAAATCACCCGGCTTGATATATTTTCTCAGGATATCACTCTGCATCTTCGCAAACCGGCAGCAGCTGTCGGAAATAAAACGAAGATAATCCAATACCTCATGAGGATTGGTGGAATTGCTGCAGGTCGTCCGCGGCACATAGATTTCCTCCCAATCCGTGTAGGTCTGATTCCAGAACACGGTTCCCCACGCTTCGTTGAGCTCGTCCAGAGTACCGTATTTCTTTTTCAGGAATTCCCGGAATGCCAGCGTGTCGCTTTCAGAATAAAATTCGTTCAGCTCACAGTTCAGCTCATTGTCGATCTGCCAGCCGATGACCGATTTCCGTCCAGCGTAATGGGCAGCGGCCTTCTCCACAATCCGCTTGCTCAATTCCTGATAGACCGGTGAATTGTAATTGTAATGGCGTCTTGCACCGTGGCGGTACAAAACACCATCCTGCCGCGCATTGAGCACCTCCGGATACTTTGTCGTCAGCCATGCCGGAGGCGTGGCGGTCGGCGTGCCGAAGATCACCTGCATTCCCATCCGGTCGGTCAGATTCAGAAAGCGGTCAAAAAAGCTGTAATCGAACTCCCCTTCCCTGGGTTCGATCTTGCTCCATGCGAATTCCGCGATCCGGATGGTCCGGATGCCATTGGCAAGCATCCGGGTCAGATCCTCTTCCCAGAGGTCTTCTTTCCAGTGCTCCGGGTAATAACAGGTACCCAGGCTGATCTCTTCTCCATTCAGCAGTTTCATGTAAAAACCCTCCTTTTCCCCATGCCGGACAAACACTGTGACCGTCCGGCTCATTCATTTTTCTTCGATTTATTTACAGCCCCAGAGGTCAGGCTATATACAATTTCTTCTCATTGCGCTTACTCAGTTTACTGAACCTGCAGTAATAGATGATAAACGCGATCGTCGACAATACCCAGGACAGCGGATAGCAGAACGCCGCTCCGATGATCGTCGGAAAATGCGGAAGCCCGAAGGTGATCCACAGGATCCGGACGCTGCAGATTCCCACACCGGCGATCAGCATCGGCATCCAGGCATCTCCAACACCGCGGAGAGCGCCGGAAAAGATCTCGATCACAATATAGGTCAGGAACGTCGGAACCATAAAATGCAGAAGCTGGCTTCCGATCTCCCGCACCGCGGCATCAGAGGTAAACATCGACATCAGGAAATCTCCCGCCACAAGCAGGACACCATCCATGATCAGCGTCATGATCACCGCAAGCATCATGCAGACACGGACGCCCTGATGTACACGCTCCACCTTCTTCGCCCCGTAATTCTGTCCGATAAACGTCGTCGCGGAAATTCCCAGCGCGCTTACCATCATCCAGAACAGCCCGTCCACCTTTCCGTAAGCGGCCCAGGCGGCGACACTGTCTGTTCCCAGGGTATTGACTCCCGCCTGTACGATCACGTTGGAGATGGAATACATCGCCGACTCCATGCCCGCCGGAAGACCGATCCGAATGATGCGCTTCAGCATGATCCCGTCGATCCGCAGTTTCTTCCATTCCAGCCGGTACATATCCTTTGTGCGCATCAGCGCGCCAAGTACCAGCACCGCGCTCAAAAACTGGGACAGGATCGTGGCAAGCGCCGCTCCTGCCACACCCATATGAAAGACCGCCACAAACAGAAGATCCAGGCCAATGTTTGCAAAACAGCAGATGATCAGGTAATAGAGAGGCCTTTTCGAATCTCCGATAGCCCTCAGGATACCCGCGCCCATATTATACAGCAGGTTCGCAATTGTCCCCGCAAAAAAGATCCGGATATACAACACCGCATAATCAATCACGTCCGCAGGCGTCTGCATTACCTGAAGCATCGGCCGGGAAAACACGATTCCAACAATCATCAGCCCGATCCCCGCCGCAATGGAAAAGGCAATGGACGTGTGAACCGCCCAGTGCACTTTGTCCGCCTTCTTCGCTCCGTAAAACTGTGCGATAATAACAGTCGCACCGCTGGCAAGTCCCGTAAAGAATCCGATCAGAAGATTGATCAGCGTTCCTGTGGTTCCGCCAACCGCCGCCAGCGCCTGTTTTCCCACAAAGTGGCCGACGATCATCGCATCCGCCGTGTTGTAAAGCTGCTGAAAAAAGGTTCCGAACAGAATCGGAAAGAAAAAGATCAGCAGCTGTTTCCAGATTACACCTTCCGTAATCTGGTTGGTCTTATCGTTTGTCTCCATTCCCATATCTGTATTTCTCCTACTTTCCCTTCTATCTCTGCCATAACTGTTTCTCCGGCGTAACGGTTCCGCTGGCTGAACGGTATCCTCCCACAGAACCGTTGCATGCAAAATCCATTTAAAATCGCTTTCGTCGATGGAATCTTGCACTCCTGAATCACGTTCTTACGGTCTGCGCAGCATGTGCGCGGACCCGACCTGAACTGTTACGATAATTCTTCAAAAAATTTATCAGTGTCTCCATCTCTTCTCTGGTACCGATGGAAATCCGAAGGTAATTGTCGATCCTCGGCTGGTTAAAATACCGGACATAAATATGCGCGTCACGGAGCGCCCGGAACAGCTCTGCGGCAGGAACCTGCGGATGGGAGGCGAAAATAAAGTTTGCCCTGGAATCTCCAAAGACAAATCCCAGTTCCCTCAGTTTTTCCTTCGTCCACTCTCTCGTCTCCACGACCGCCTGAACCGTCCTGCGGAAATACACCTCATCCTTCACCGCTGCTGTTCCCGCCGCAATTGCAGCCTGGCTCATGGTATAAGAATTAAAGGAATACTTCACATCATTCAGACAGGCGATCAGTTCCTCGCTGCCGATGGCAAATCCGATCCGCATTCCAGCCATGGAGCGGGATTTGGAAAAGGTCTGCACAACCAGCAGATTGTCATACGTCGCCACCAGGGGCAGCGCCGTTCGGGCGCCGAAATCCACATAGGCCTCGTCCACGATCACAACAGAATCCGGATTTTCCCGTACGATCCGTTCCACCGCTTCCAGCTCCAGCTCCAGACCGGTGGGCGCGTTGGGATTTGGAAAAATCACTCCGCCGTTTGGATGGTTTGCCGCAAAATAATCCTCCGGACAGATCTCAAAATCATCATTCAGCGGCATGGTCTGGTACGGAATCCGAAACAGATCCGCCCACACATCATAAAAGGAATAAGTGATATCAGGAAACAGCACCGGCTTTTCCGAATTGAAAAACGTGAGAAACGCCATTGCCAGCACATCATCCGAACCCACACCGACAAACACCTGCTCCGGTTTTACCCCATACCGTTCCGCCAGCGCGCAGACCAGTTCCGACGCAGCCGGATCCGGATACTTTCTCAGACGGTCCGTCGGCAGATGCTCCAGCGCCTCCTTCACTCCCGGCGCCGGTGGATAAGGGTTTTCATTGGTATTCAGTTTGATCACCGTTTCTTCCCCTGGCTGTTCCCCCGGAACATAAGGTACCACTTTTCTGACATTTGCTTCCCAGCTTTTCATCGTTTTCCTCCTTATCAGCCTCTCTTCTTCCATGTGGAAGGATAGAATAAAATCAACATTGGAAACAATTCCAGTCTACCAGCCAGCATATCGAAAATCAATACCAGCTTGGAAAAAGGACTGTAACATGAAAAATTGCTCATCGGGCCTACCTGGCCAAGACCCGGTCCTATATTATTGAGTGTCGCCGCAACCGCTGAAAAGTTGGTCTCCAGAGAATATTCGTCAACGCTGACCAGCAGCAGCGAAAGGGCAAAAATCGTCATGTATACGGTCAGAAATACGTTGACCGCGCGGAGTACTTCATGTTCCACCGCATGTCCGTCGAACTGGATCTTTCGGATACTTCGCGGATGGACAATGGAATGAAGCTCCTTTTTTACCGTTTTCAGCAGGATCAGGATCCTGGATACCTTAATTCCGCCGCCGGTGGAACCGGCACAGGCTCCGACAAACATCAGAAGCAGAAGGATCGTCTTGGAAAACTGCGGCCAGAGGTTGAAATCCGTCGTCGCATACCCGGTTGTCGTGATGATCGATCCCACCTGGAACGCCGCATGGCGCACCGTTTCCCCAAGCGTCGGATACATTCCGTAGATATCCACCGTAATCCCCGCGATCGCCGCCAGAATGATCAGCAGATACGCCTGCACCTCCCGGGAGGTGACGGCCGCTTTCAGTTTTCTGCACAGTACCAGGTAATAAAAGTTAAAATTGACTCCAAACAGGATCATGCCGATGGTCAGGATCCACTGCTGCGCCGCCGTATACTCCGCGCATCCGGAACTCAGCACCGCGAAACCTCCGGTTCCGGCTGCTCCAAAGGACAGGGTCAGCGATTCAAACAGACTCATACCGCTGATCAGCAAAGACGCAATCAGCACAATGGTCATAGCGATATAAATCTGATACAGGATTTTCGCCGTACCACGCACCCGCGGAACAAATTTAGATACAGACGGTCCCGGGCTTTCCGCCTTCATCAGGTTCATCAGCGAACCGCCTTTCCCAGCCGGCAGAATAGCAAGAATAAAGACCAGCACACCCATACCGCCGATCCAGTGAGAAAAACTCCTCCAGAAGAGACTCGCATAAGAAACTGCCTCCACATCCACGAGAATGGAAGATCCCGTAGTGGTAAATCCCGAAACGATCTCAAACAAAGCGTCTATAAACGACGGTATCTCACCAGTCACCATAAACGGCAGGCATCCGAACACACTGAGTACCACCCAGCTCAGTGCAACCGCCACAAACCCATCTCTCGGATAAATCTCCATATTTTCCGGTTTCCGCCAGCACAGCAGAAAACCGACACCTATACAGAGCAAACCGCACAGCACATAGGCAAGCCCCTGCCGCTCACGGTAAATGGCTCCTGTCAGTGCCGGCAGAAACATCAGAATCCCTTCCACCTTCAATACCCAACTGATGACGTATCGGAGCATTTTTCTGTTCATTTTTAAACTTCTTCCTCCTTATCACACTCTGTAAGTCCGAACCTTATGTCCAGACAAAGCGTGTCTGAACCGATCCTGCGGTTTCAGACACGCTTCCTGTATCTTCCCGTTCTCCCTCGAACGAATAATTTCCCTTATTTTTCATCCAGAATATCTTCGATATTCTCCAGTCCGGTATGGGTCGTGACGACGATCACCGAATCGCCCGCCCGGAAACTGTCCTGGCCTCCGGGAATGATGATCCTGCCTCTCCGGTTGATGCACGCTACCAGAACGTTCTTTTTCGTCTTCATGGATTCCAGCGTAATGTTTTGAAGCGGACAATTTTCACGAATGATAAATTCCAGCGCCTCCACCCGGTCATCCATCAGTTTGTACAGCGTCTCCACATTGCTGCCCATGGAATTTTTCATCGCACGGACATACTGCAGGATCGTTTCCGCAGTGATGTATTTCGGATAAACAAGACTGTCCAGATTCAGGCTGTGAATCACATCATTAAAATTCAAATGATTGATCTTTGTCACAACTTTTTTGGAAACCTTATCCTTCGCATAGAGGGACAGGATAATGTTTTCCTCATCCATATCCGTACATGCCACAAAAGATTCCATATTTTCAAGATTTTCTTCTTTCAGAAGCTCCTGATCGCTTCCGTCTCCGCAGATGATCGTTGCGTCCTGCAGATGCTCGCTGAGAACCTCGCACCGCTCTCTGTTCTTCTCAATGATCGTCACATGGATTCCCATGCGCAGCAGTATGGCCGCCAGATAGTAGGTCGTTTCACCGCCTCCGACGATCATTGTGCTGTGTACCTGATTCGTCTTTACTCCGATCTTCCGGAAAAATCCGCTGGCTGTCTTCGGCGTCGCCAGCAGTGACAGACTGTCGTTGGCATCGATCCGGTAATTTCCGTCAGGGATCACCACTTCCCCGTTGCGCTCCGCCACACAGATCAGAAGATCATTCCGCGGGCCGGAGACATCCTTCAGCTGCATTCCAACCAGTCTGGAGGCAGGCGGAACCTTGAACCGAAGCATTTCGATCCTTCCCTTGGAAAAACTGTCAATCTCGATCGCAGTCGGAAAACGGAGCAGCCGCGCCATCTCCTGAGCCGCCGCAAACTCCGGGTTGATGATCATGGAAAGTCCCAGCTCCCGCCGGATAAATTCCCGTTCCTCCCGGTACACAGAGTTGCGCACACGGGCAATGGTATGACACTTCGCCGCCTGGTGGGCGATCACACAGCACAGAAGATTCAGCTCATCGCTTCTGGACACGGCGATCAGAAGATCCGCATGCTCGATGTCCGCCTCTTTCAGCGTACCGTAACTGGCGCCGTTTCCGACGATTCCCATCACATCATACATACTGGTAATGTTCCGGATCACTGTGGAATCTTTATCCACAACCGTCACATTATTGTCCTCCTGACTGAGCTGTACAGCAAGTGCAGTTCCAACTTTTCCACACCCAACAATAATAATCTGCATTTCCTTTCACCGGTTTCCTCAGGTCACAGATCTTCCGGTTTCCTCCTTTGATTTTCATATTTTATGTAAGTCAAAGACCCCGCAGCAAGCTACGGGGCATCAAACTTGCAGCGCAGCAGAGCTGCGGGGTATTTGACCCTCGCGGCAGTCGCCAAATGGACATGCAAGCATGTCCGCTTGGCTCGTTGCCTGCGGAAATAAAAGTTATCGCTGCGGTTCCGCCGGCTGTCAATGACAGATGACGGGACGGCAGCAAATGATCTGTTTCCTGTCCTTTATTGTTTTTTTATAAAGATTAAGAAATTATAACATACTTTATCCATAAGAGGAATAGCTTTTACAGAAATTTGATGAACTTCAGGAAGATCCCATCATGAACGATCAGAAACGTGAAAATCTGTTGAATCTGTCCCTGGACGCCACCACCGCCGAGCGCGCCGCCTCTTCTTCCCTGAGTACCGGTTATGACTTCACCGCAAAGACCTGGGAGGTCATCGTACAGTATCAGGGGGATATCTCCTTTCTGGAACAGGAGGGCGTCCGCATCACTTATCTGTTTTTCCAGTACGCAATCCTGACCCTGCCGGAACAGTTGGTGGATTATGTCACAAAACTTCCGCAGATCACCTACATGGAGATGCCCAAGCGGCTTTTTTTCGCCGACTTTGCCGGAAGAAGCATTTCCTGTATTCAGCCGCTTCAAGAAAGTTCTCAGGGATTCTTCGGCGACGGCGTCCTTCTTGCCTGCATTGATTCCGGCGTGGATTATACCCACCCGGCGTTCCGCAATGCGGACGGATCCACAAGGATCTTCGCCCTCTGGGATCAGACGATTCCCGGCAGCCCTCCGGAAAATTATCCCCTGGGAACCCAGTATACCCGCCAGCAGATCAACGAAGCACTCAGCGCACCCACCCTGGAAGAACGCAACCGTCTGGTACCCTCCAGAGATACCAGCGGTCATGGAACCGCTGTCCTCGGTATCGCCGCAGGAGGCGGCGGCAGCGAGGACAGTCTTTATCGGGGTGTCGCCTCCAAAGCGATCCTTCTGGTCATCAAGCTGGGCTCCTCTGAGCCCGACTCTTTTCCACGCACCACACAGCTGATGATGGCGGTGGATTACGCGGTCCGCACTGCGCTATTTCTCCAGAAACCCCTCGCCATCAACCTCAGCTTCGGGAACAATTACGGTTCCCACAGCGGCACTTCTCTTCTGGAAACCTACCTGAATCAGGTTTCCCGCCTCGCCCAGAATGTAATCTGCATCGGTTCCGGAAACGAAGGAATCTCCGCACGCCACGCCGCAGGGAACCTGTCGCCGTCGGAGACCAAAAGAATCGAATTTGCTATAGGGCCTTATGAACCTTCCATGAGCCTTCAGCTCTGGAAATCCTATACCGATACTTTTGATATTACGATCGTCGCACCGGACGGCACACGCATAGGACCTCTGCAGTCCATACTTGGAACCGTACGTTTCCGGGTCCGCACGACAGAGATCCTGCTCTATTACGGCATGCCTTCGCCTCACAGCCAGGCGCAGGAGATCTACCTGGATCTGCTCCCCTCTTCCGGCCAGTCCTTCATCAACAGCGGCATATGGGCGGTGGAACTCCATGCCAGGACGATCGTCATGGGCAATTATGATCTGTGGCTGCCTGGATTTGCCGGGACGCAGACGCGTTTTTATCTGCCTGACCCGGAAACGACCCTGACGATCCCCTCCACGGCACGGTATGCCATCACCGTCGGCGCTTACAATCCCCGTTTTCAATCTTACGCGGACTTTTCCGGCCGGGGGTATACCCGCTTTTTTCAGGATATCAAACCAGACCTGTGCGCGCCGGGCGTGGATATCTCTGCCCCTGTCTCCGGCGGAGGATACGGCGCCTTTACCGGTACCTCTTTTGCCGTTCCTTTCGTGACGGGAAGCGCGGCGCTGATGATGGAATGGGGAATTCTTTATGGAAATGACCCATTTCTGTACGGCGAAAAACTGAAGGCATTTCTGATCCGGGGCGCAAGGCGGCTGCCATCGGAGTCGGTATATCCGAACCCGAGGCTGGGATATGGCGTACTGTGCCTGCAGGACAGTTTTCCGGTGTAAGGCCTGTACACAGACGGTACTGTAAGAAAGAAGTAACCGTTTAGTTCTTTTTATCTGCCTCCTGCATATTTGTGTACGGTTGCTTTGATTGCCCCTGGTCCGGCAATCATTTCCCGGAACATGGTTTCAATTTTTTCTCCCACGCCAGCCTGATAAAGGTCTGTAAAAAAGATACGCTCGTTGGAAAGAATCGGTTTCAGCTGATCCGTAAATGTTTCCGGCTGACCCACTATGATATCCTTCAACTGTTCCTGGATTTCCTCATTCATCGGGTCAGGAGCAAGCTCATATTTTTTCCCTTCGTCATCCACAGCCAGCATGTACCGGAGCCATCCGGCAATTCCCAGCGGAATGGCGGTAAGACGTGACGCATCTCCATATTTCGCCGCATACGCTTTGATCGTCTCTCCGAAGCGGATTCCTACCATCTGAGAAACGTCTACGGCAAGACGAAGATTGGTATCTCCCAGGTATTCATTGGGGAACCGGTCATTGAAAAGCTCATCGACAAATTTCTGCGGGGAAAGAATGCCCGGATCCGGTACGACAGGAAGTCCTTCATCATAGGCTACCATCCGTGCCATTTTCATCATATCCTCATCGGTATTCAGCATCTGGGCAAACAGCTCATATCCCAACGCTACTCCCAGAGGACCGGTAGCGGAATGTACCGGATTCAGACACACTGTTACTTTCATACGTTCCGACAGATTCACCGTTTCTCTGTCCGCCAGATAGACACCAAAGCCTTTTTCCAGCGCAGGACGTCCATTGGGGAAGCTGTCCTCGATCACAAGATACTGAGGTTTTTCAGCGTTGACAAACGGTGCAATATAGGTCTTTTTTCCCGTGATGACCGGCTGCATATCTTCCACACCCAGTTTTTCAAGATCGTCTGCAATCTGCTCACTGGGGCGCGGTGTGATTTTGTCAATCATCGTCCATGGGAAAGAAACTGTTTTTTCATCGCTCACATAAGCTGCAAAATCTGTATCCACAAACCCTGCTTTCTGCCACTCTTCTGTCATCGTCAGCACAGACTCCCGAAGTTTTGCGCCGTTCTGCGAACAATTATCCATAGATACCAGCGCAAGAGGATATTTTCCCGCCTGATACCGTTCATAAAGCATCGCTGTCAGCACTGCCATCGCTCCGACCGCCTGGTCGGGACCATTCTTGATGTCAGATTCCACAAAAGGAAACCATGTTCCATCGGCTTTCTGCAAGGCATATCCTTTTTCCGTAATTGTGAAAGAAACCATCTGCAGAGAAGGAGTGGCAAAAATTTCTTTGAGCCGTTTCCATTGCACCGGATCAGACGACTGGGCTTTTACTGCTTCGGCAAAGGATCCCAGGACCTTGTATTCTCTGGTCCCATCCCCATGCAGAATCACGCTCAGCCCCAGATTGTCATAGGGTTCGTAAATTTTGTCTACCACATCATAATCAAACGTCTCCACGCAGGTAATCCCCCGATCCAGCGCCCCTTCCTCCAGGAGGCCGTCCGCAATACCTCCGATAAATACACGGAAAATATTTCCAATTCCAAAGTGCACCCATTTCGGTTCTTTTTTTGCCTTTTCTGAAACTGCCTCCACATCATAGCCCGGAAGCTTGATTCCCGCTTTTTCCCACAGCTCCTGATTTTTGATTCCATTCCTTGTTAATTTCATGATCGTTCTCCCTTGCTTTACATTTTCCACAGCCGATAACGGTTAAACGCCGCCAGCACTTCCTGCTTTCTCGGCATTGCCAGGTTCACCGGGAGATAACTTCCTTCCGCCAGACCTGCCAGCCCTTCTTTTCTTACCAGTTCCATCACCTTGTCCGCAGCCTGCTGCATGGTAATCTTTCCATTCACAGCTTTCTTCTGCACCCAGGTGAGCATCCAGCCGACCGCCAGAGTCTGCTCGGAATCCACAAGCTGTTCCAGTCCCCGCAGGATCAGGTTTTCCCGGTTCAACTGGATCTGGTCTTTTCCCATCACCTTCATCTTGATCCGGTCTTCACGGACAAAATTCATATCTCTTTCCGGACAGCGGTCAAAGGACGGCAGATCCGGCTTGTCCTCGGGAATGGAAACAGCCGGGAACTGCTCCGCCTCTTTCTTTGCCAGGGCGGTGATATCCTTCGGCCGATACTGCTCCATCTGAAGAATGCAGTCGGCGATATGGAAATAAGCCCCGGAACTTCCGGCTACCAGGATCGTAGAAATCCCGCAGGTTTCAAACAGATACCCTGCCCGTTCAATAAACGGAGTGATCGGTTCCTGATTCCGGTGAACGACTCTCTGCATCAGTTCATCCCGCACCATAAAGTTGGTGGCGCTGGTGTCCTCGTCGATGAGCAGAAGTTTCGTTCCGCTTTCCATCGCCTCCACCACATTTGCCGCCTGAGAAGTGCTTCCGCTGGCGTCTTCCGTATCAAATGCCTTCGTATTTTTCCCGCTGGGCAGGTCGTTGACAAACATGGAAATATCTGTCTTCTTGACGCTCCGCCCATCCTCCGCGCGGATCTTCACAGCCGTGTCGTCAGTGATCACATACTCTCGTCCATCTCCTGCGATATGGTTATAGACGCCAAGCTCCAGCGCTTTCAGCAATGTGGATTTTCCATGATATCCGCCTCCGGCAATCAGCGTGATTCCCTTACGGATTCCCATTCCGCGGATCGTCCCGCGGTGGGGCAGTTCCATCGTCACTTCCATGGTTTCCGGAGACTGGAAAGGCACGCTGGAACGCATCGGTCTCTGGGACACGCCGGATTCTCTCGGCAGTACGGAACCATTGGCAACAAACGCGCACAGTCCCATCTTCGGGAGCTGCTCACGGATATAAGCCTGATCATCCGCCAGTTCTGCTGCTTTTTTCACTCCTTCTTTGGAAATCTTCCGGTAAAACAGCGTACTCTCCACACATTCCGGAAGAAACTCAAACAGGATCCGGATCAGTTCCCCCGAACAGATCGTTCTTCCTCTTGCGGGAAAACCGATTTCCATCCGAATGCGAACGCTGCCGTCTTTCGGATTGATCTGACATGCAGTACGTTCCAGGATCTCCTGTCCCGGACGGCTCACCGCCATCAGGCCGCTCTTTCCCGACCCTCTGGCTTTATGATTGAACGTTTCAATTTTTCTGCCGTACAGTCTCAGCAGATGATCCTCCAGAGCAATTCTGCGGTGTCTTTCCCGGTAAAGTTCCTCCGGAAATCCCGCCTGGGCGCCGTCCACCAGCACACTCACCCGCGACGGCGTCGCGAACGGATCTCCCTGAACGTGTTCAATAAAAAGGCTGTAGCTGCCGAACCGGTAGCCTCCTCTGGTGTCCTTATATGCCGGATAACTTTTTCTGTCGATTGCCTCCAGAATTCTTCTCAAATCTTCTGCTCTTTTCATGTCTGAAACTCCCTGCTCTGATTGTTGATCCTTTTTCCTGACAGTTCACCCGTACAACGTTCGCTAAACAACTGAACTGTCCCATCTTTTCCTTATTTCTTCTCCACTCCATAGCTTTCTGCCAGTTTCCGGAACGCCGGAAGTGCCCTCTGGATCTGCTCCGTAGTCACGCAGTAAGCGATCCGCACATAACCCGGGCATCCGAAATCATCCGCCGGAACCAGCAGAAGTTCCTGCTCCTTCGCTTTTTCGCAGAAAGCCACTGCATCCGGTTCCAGCGCCCGGACAAACAGATAAAACGCTCCATCCGGATGCACGCAGGTATACCCGTAGCTTTCCAGCGCCTCGTACAGCAGATCTCTGTTTTTCCGGTAGACGGAAAGATCCGACACCATTCCCTGGCAGCGGGCGATCACATGCTGCGCCATGGACGGCGCGCACACATATCCCAGCGCACGTCCCGCTCCGCAGACTGCCGCATACAGATCCCCGGCATCTGCCGCCTCGTCCGGCACAAGGATATAGCCGATCCGCTCTCCCGGCATGGACAGGGACTTGCTGTAAGAATAGCATACCACCGTATCCCTGTAATATTTTGTCAGATAGGGAACAAAAACATCCCCGTATACCAGCTCCCGGTAAGGCTCGTCCGCGATCAGATAAATCGTATGACCGTATTCTTTCTCCTTACTCTCCAGGAACGCCGCCAGCCGCAGGATACTCTCCTCTGTGAAAACCACGCCGGAGGGATTGTTCGGAGAATTTACAAAGATTCCTTTTGTATGTTCATTGACCGCCGCTTCCAGCCGGTCAAAATCAATCTGGAAAGTCTCGCCGTTGGTGGCAGCCGGAACAAAATGTCCCCCTGCCGCCTCCACGAAAACCTTATATTCCGGAAAATAAGGGGTAAAGATGATGTACTCGTCTCCGGGAACCGTCATCGCTTCCAGAGTAATCCGCAGGGAAGCGGCGGCTCCGCAGGTCATATAGAAATTGTCAGGACGGAAATTGGTCTGAAATCTGCGGTTCAGATCATCGGCGATCGCCTTTCGCACTTCCAGATCGCCCTGTGCGGAGGTATAGCCGAACAGGTACACATCGTCACGGGTATCCAGCAGTTCCTTGAACACCTGATGCACCTCTTCAGGCGCCGGAACATTGGGATTTCCAAGGCTGAAATCAAATACGTTCTCCGCGCCGATTTCCGCCGCACGCTTTTTGCTGTACTCGAAAATCTCCCGGATCACCGACCGGTTCTTTCCCAATTCTGTCATTTTCTCTGAAATCATCTTTTCCTCCTTCCTGACGCACTTGCTGCGTCATCATGGTAGATTTGGAAATTTACTTCCAAACTTCCCACTCCTTCTTCTTTTTATTTTCCTTCATTTTATCAAACACCGGCAGAAATGTAAACGTCAGCGGTTCTCTCTCCCCGGTTCTGATATGACGCCAGCACACCACCGCCGAGATCCCAAGACAGCCCAGTTTCCAGGCCGGAAACATCACTGTTCTCAGACAGCCAGCCGCAAAGCACACAAACGTCAGGACCGAACGGTACAGGTGCGGACGCACCACAAGAACCAGAGAAAACAGCAGATACAGAACCGCCAGCAGCACCACCGGTTTCAGCGCCGGGTACAGTCCCAGAAGGATACCAAAGGATACTGCGATGGCTTTTCCGCCTTCTCTGAAATGCATCAATGGCCAGGCATGCCCCACAACCGGAGCCAGCAGGATCAGTGCGAACGCCGGATTCTCCGGCGACAGGTTCTTCAGCGCCAGATGCACCGGGAAAAATCCCTTGCCAAGTTCCAGCAGCAGTACAAAGATTCCCACCAGCGGCCCAGCCGCCGCAAACGCATTGAACGTTCCCGGGTTCTGATCCTTTCCCATCCGGGTCACATCCACATGGCACAGCTTCTGCGGCACGATTTTGGCGAACAGAATACTTCCGCTGAGATATCCCAGAAGAGTATAAAAGAATTCTCTCATATCTCCACCTTCCCTTTCAATCAACATTTGTTCTATATCTTCACCGTTCCATACAAAGCTTCACAGAACATGCAAATTACAGAAATACATTTTTATCTGCATTTCGAAGTTCATCTATATATGTTCTTCCTCTTCGCACAGCTGCTCCATAAGGTGGACAATCTCCGCCGCTGCCTGCGGATGGGCGTTTTCTTTCTGCGCCTGGCGCATCCGCTCCCTTGCGCCGTTCTGTTCCATCAGGCGCCGCCCTTCCGCGATCTGGCGTTCTCTTGTCCGCGCTGCCACAGACATTCCGCGGTGGCAGAAAAACTCGACATTTTTCTCCTCGCATCCCGGAATCGGCGCAGTGTGGATCATCGGGATTCCTGTCACTGCCGCTTCCGTACTGCTGAGACCTCCCGGCTTGGTAAAAATCACGTCGCATGCCGCCATGTATTCCGCCACATGGCGGGTGTATCCCACCACGCGGACATCCGGGTTTCCATGAAACTGAAAACGCAGCGTATGCTCCCGGCGCTTGTTGTTTCCGCAGATGATGACGATCTGCTCTCCGTTTTTATTTCCCTGTGCCAGCTCTCTGGCAAACAGATGAATCTTTCCAAATCCCATGCTCCCGCTCATCACAAGAAAAATCTTTCTGTCTTTCGGCAGCTGCAGATGATCCCTTACACCGTCGCGGCTCATCGTGCGGACAAACTGTCTCCTTACGGGAATTCCGAGCGGCAGCAGCTTCTCCCGTGGAATTCCGTAGGAAGCAAACTCCTCGATCAGATCCTCATGGGGAATCACATAGTAATCGCAATCCGTCTCTTCCCAGAACGGAATACAGGTGTAATCCGTCGCAACCGCCACGGTCTTCTGGGGCAGCCACCCTTTTTTCTTCATATAGGTAAAGGTTTCCGCCGGATAGAGATGCGGCGTCACCAAAATATCAAAATGTTCTTTTTCCAGATACCGTTTCAGCGGTTTCGCCAGGCGTGCGTTTGCATAGTAAACCGGTGACTTGCATTTGATCTTCCGCACCAGCTGCCCCGCCTGATAAACCATGCCGAATACTTTCGGCATCAGAGTCACGGTTTTTACATACCCGCCGCCGACCAGCGCGGATGTGTGCTTTCTTCCGAAGCTCATCATGTCCAGCATGACAGCTTCGTGGCCCTGCGCCTCCAGCTGTTCTTTGATCGCCTGACCGGCGGCATTGTGTCCTTCTCCTGTGTTGCAGGACAGTATTAATACTCTCACTTGAATGGTTCCTTTTCTTTCTGTTTTTTTATGTCCTTATTATATCAGACTCCAAAGATGCGTCAAGGTTTGGGGGCAGAGAAGAACGGGACGAAACCGAGGGAAGGGTAGGCGGTGGGGCGCGGGACAGTGGTTGCGGCGGACGGCTGGGGCGCTGAAGAAAATCTAAGCCGTCGGGCAGCCCCGCAGATGTCCGCCACAACCACTGCCCCGCGCCCCACCGCCTACCCTTCCCTCGGTTTCTGGTTTTCTCTGGCGGTAGGAGGGGTGATGGGAATATTTTCTTTTTAGGTTATAACGTGAATGTAAGTAGAATGAATTTTGAGATGGATGTTTTATGATTGATCTGAGTTACACTTCGGTTAGCTGAACGGTTCGTGAATGGGTTTTTCCGATGGGAAAGAGAATTGTGCTTTTGTGGGGAATCGATTATAATGGTGGGGTATGATTGGTGAATTGTTTGAAAAGAGGTGTCGGTTTTGAAGAAGCGGTTTTATTTGATCGATGGGATTCGCGGGTTGGCAATCGTGAATATGGTTTTGCTTCATTTTCTTTATGATGTTTTTATTTTGTATGGCCGTCAGCCGGACTGGTATGACAGAACCGGGACGTTTCTTTGGCAGCAGGGGATTTGTTGGACGTTTATTTTGATTTCTGGGATGGTCTGGCATTTTGGGAAGAAAGGCAGTCTGAAGCGTGGTCTGCTTTTGAATTTCTGGGGATTGGTGATCTCGGCGGTTACCTGTGTTGCGGAGCCTCAGGCGGCGGTCTGGTTCGGGATCCTGAATTTTATTGGTTGTGCGGTGCTTTTGATGATTCCTTTGGACCGGATCTTTCGCAGATTTCCTCCTGTCGCCGGAATTGTTGTAAGTATGGTTCTTTTTTTTCTTTTTCGGGATGTGCAGAGTGGTGTGCTGGGGCTGGCTTCTCATCCGCTGGCTGTGCTGCCGGATGGGCTGTATCAGTCGAGAGTTCTGACGCCGTTTGGGTTTCCATTTCCGGGGTTTCGGTCCAGTGATTATTTTCCGATCCTGCCGTGGTTTTTTCTGTTTTCAGCCGGGTATTTCTTTTTTCCGATCCTGCAGAAAAGTCAGAAGCTCCAGGATGTGTTTTCTGTCCGGATTCCTGTGCTTTCCAAACTGGGAACGTGGAGTCTTTGGATTTACCTGATCCATCAGCCGGTGGCTATGGGAATCTGTATGCTGCTGTTTCATTGAAAAAAGCACAATTAGTATAAACAACGATAAATCCCTCACCGAACCAGTAAGATATTTATCGTTGCTCATACTAGGCTTCGTCTGCTTTCAGACGGACCTGATCTTGTTTTATTTTATGCCTTATTTTATATTTTGCTTTTTACTTTTTTCCTGAAGTATTTCTGAACCTGCACCTGTTTCTTCCCGGCTCGCCATCTCTCTCTTTCTTCTGGTCACCAGACCGCCGATCCGTCCCGTCTCCTTCGCGGTCAGGGTGCGCCAGCCGTTTTCCAGCACGCGGTCCAAAAGTCCCAGTTCACCGGCAATCTCATATTTCAGCACTTCATCCGGTGTCAGATTGTTCAGATCGATCTTCTTTTTTCCAGCCACAGAAAAACCACACTCCTTTCCCGTAACAGTTCACCGCCTGTGAACCGTTACCCTTTCTATCTGAGAGTGTGGCCTGTTTTTTCTGTTTTATTCATGTTCCAGCCATTCAATATGTCGGCGCAGACCTTCCTCCAATGGCGTAGATGGCAGCTTCACTCCGGCATTTTTCAGCTTTTCCAATGTGTAGCTTCTCTCACACAGATGTCCGGAAAACTCCGGATGAGCCTGTGCGTATCCTTCCAACGGGATTTCCTCGATCGTCACAGGATGACCGGTGATCTTTCCGATCAACTCATAGTAGACACGATTCTCCACCGCTTTCGGTCCGCCGATACAGAAAATCTCATGGAACGTTTTTTCCTTGTCCACACAGTCCAGCATACTTTCCGCAAGATCTTCCGCAAAAGTGGGCTGAGTCAAATACCTGCCTCCGCCCACCAGACGCAGCGGACGGTCCGCACAGATATGCTCCAGAAGATTTTTCTGGCGGCTGTGCTCCGGATAACAGCCGATGAGAAATCCGGGGCCGTAAATATGTCCCGGCCGAAACAGTGTCCAGTTCAGACGGCTGTCCTGCGCCGCAAGAAATACCTCTTCCATCTGCCGTTTCAAGCCCGCGTAAGAAGAATCATGGACATAAGCCTCTCCATTTTCATCCTGCGGAACCTTCTTGTGGTCCGGATCGTAAACCGAATCCCATCTCATCTGACAGTCATTGAGCGCCTTCGCAAATGCTTCTTCCTCGTTTCTGTCGACCGTGATGGGATGTACTCCCTCCGGAAGGGAACGTTTTCCCCTGGTAACCGTCCAGACTTCATTTCCCTGCTTCAGCGCCATCCTTGCCAGTGTCCCGCTGAGACCGCCGCTTCCTCCCAAGATCAAAATCTTCAGTTCTTCCTTACCTCCTACTCCTCAAACGATATCCTTGCCGCTCCGTCATTGACTGAAATCTTCAGTTCTTTTTCCCCTTGGCCTCCTTCCAGAGATTCCCAGCTGTTCTGATCTCCAATCTGCAGCATCCCGTCGCCGACGGATGCCTTCCATCGGTAATCTTCCTGAGTCCCTGCCAGAGTCCCCCGGATCACCCCGTCCCGGCATTCCATTGAGATTTCCGGGCTCTCCAGCCTTTCTGCGTTAATCACTCCATCTCTCAATGCAAGGGTAACGGATTTCGATGCCGTCATATCTCCCGTTTCCAGATAACCGTCGCCCATATCAAAAGAAATGGTCCCTGCATGAATGGTTCCGCTGTTTTTCCACGCACCATCGGGAAGCTGTACGTTCATCTCTTCCACCTGCAGATTTCCCGTCTCGAAGTAGCCGCTTTCAGAAGAAATTTCCAGACTGTCCAGTTCAAGACCCTCCGGCAGAAAAATAACCACCTTGTCGTCCTCTGTTCTGTCCGCTTCGCTGAGATTCTCCAATGTTATTGTCTCGTTGTCAAACGTTGCCTGGATTCTGTCATTCTCGCTGGTTTCCACCTGCAGAGTTTCCCCGGATACCTGACAGAACAAAACTGCCGCTGCCGAAAGATTTACACGAATCCGCTGAACATCTTTCCACGCCACAGGTATATAAGCCTTCAGGGTTATGCTGCCTTCCTGCTGAGTAGCAATCTGCCCCTGCGCATAGTCATCCTGCATTCCATCCCAGGTTTCTTCCACCACCGAAGCACTTTCCAGTTCCTGCTCGATCTCCTGAAACAGTTTGTCACTTGTAATACCATCCAGTCCTTGGGACAGGCCGTCTTCCAGGCTGTTTTCCACTTCATCCATCACACCGTCCATAATGCCGCCCACAAAACCACTGATCGCTCCTGTCAAGCCTCCCTGTTCGTGTCCCTCTGTATTTTCCTGGGAATATCTGACAACGGTTTCTGTCCGCAGCGACGTAAAATTAACAATTCCTATAACAAGAAGCAGCACAAACACTGCTCCAATCACTCCAAGGGCAATCCACAGTGGCGCATGGTTCTTTTTTTGGGGCGGTGTCATTGGCTGCTCAAAAGATTTTTTCCAGAATTCTTCCTGACCGCCTTCGGAGTGGATCATGCGGGAAACCTTCTCCGGGCTTCCCAGTTCCCGGATAACTTCCTGCTCCCGCTCCGGGCCTGCCGCTTCAAAGTACTGCTCATAATAGTCCAGGGCATCGTCCCTCTCATCCTTCGGCAGATCCATGAGCAATGTTTCCAGCCGGTATAAAAATTCCTGTTTACTCATATCCCTTCCTCCTCGTCAAACAGTCTATTGATTTTTGCTGCATAATTTTTCCATTCAATCCTATACAGGCGAAGCTGTGCCTGTCCCTGTTCTGTAATCTTGTAATACCGCCGGTTCCGTCCGCCGAATTCCTTGTCGTATGTGCTCAGACATCCATCTTTCTGCAGACGCCGCAGCACCGGATACATGGTGGATTCGGAAATGTCGAGTACCTTCCGGACATCCTGGGTAATCTTGTATCCGTAGGTTCCATCGTCTTCCTTTCCCACAACCGCAAGAACTACCGCGTCCAGAAGAGCGGCTCCCGTGTTGAATACCATGCAATTCCTCCTTTCGTCTGCCGAAATGTATCATCTGTCTTCCGCTTCTTGTTCATGAGATTCCGAAAGCTTGTTTCTTTTTATATAATATTATATATCATATAGTATTATACATGTCAATATATACGATGTTTCTTTTCCTACCGCTTCTTCTTTCTTGGAAATTGACACATAGGTATCTCCTACACGACAGCGGGTGGTTGAAAATTTCTTCCTGCAATCTTTGGACTCTACTTTGCAACTTTATTCCTGTGACATCTCAGAGGATGTCTGCAAATAAAAAACACCGGCTCAATCACGTTTTTCATCTTCCATACGTGACTGAGCCGATGCCTTTTTCTACATCTGCAGCGTAAAAATATTTTCTCAATCTTTCTGTCTTTTCTTGTAGCAGACAATCCGCGGCTCTGTTCCAGCGCACTTATAATCGCACACGAGAAGGTACCTGTCGTCTGCGACGATTCCATAGCACCTCTCACTTCCCGGAATCTCAATCTGATTTCCCAGATACACCTTGTTGTCTTCCAGCAGCTTTACTGTCTGCCCGTTGGAAAGCGGGTATTCCAGATTGACAAAAGAACCGATCAGCAGGTTCAAGTCTTCCACATGCAGCCCGGGGATTCCGAGCGCATTAAATTCCCGGACAAGATTCTTTTTGAGTTCCAGAAACGCATCGGTTCCTTCTCTCTTTATGTATTCCGCCGCTATGCAGCTTCCTCCGAACGGATGGCCGTCTGTTTTCTGGCACCCTCCGCATTCTTCCCTTCTGCCGCACTGGCTGCAGCATTCTGCTCCGCAAATTGATTTCATATCGTTTTCCTTCCTTTCTGCTTCTTATACTTGAGCATATTTCATCCACTCTGTGTCATCATTATTTCATTTTCATGTATTGTATCCGATTTTATCCCATTTGACAATAAGACTGCAATTTTTATTACACAGAATTTTAAAATTGTGTTTTAAAAATTTCTTGATATCTTAACGCTCCTGTGGTACAATATTCTCGAACATATTTTCGATATTTTGTATTTTGAGGTTTGTGAACAGATGAGCAAAATTGAAGACGTAAAAAAAATTATAAAGAGGGCTGGCGGCATTGCCAAAACCGCTGATTTCGTCTCTGAGGGACTTTCTAATTACGATGTGGCCAGTCTATGTAAAAAAGGGTATATTGAGCGTGTCAGACATGGCTATTACCAACTCGCTGAACAAGAAGATATAAAAGAAGAGCAACTGCTCGCAGCTCTCCTTCCTGAAAGCATTGTTTGTGTTGAGTCAGCGCTATTTTATTACGGATATAGCGATTTCGCGCCAAGGCAATGGTCAATCGCTGTTCCCCGCACATTTTCACGAACCAAACTAAAGATGGATGTTCTTGCGATAAAAGTATATTTTGTACAGCCTGACCAATTTGAAATTGGAAAAACAATTGAAACCTTTAACGGGGTAGAGCTTGCTGTCTATGATCGTGAGCGCACCATTTGCGACTGTTTTAAATACCGTACAAAACTGGACAATGAAATTTTTAACAAGGCTCTCAATGCCTATGCTGCCGATGAAAAGAAAAACCTGAGCAACCTTTCAAGGTATGCAAAAGAAATGCGGGTTGATAAAAAATTGTTAAATGTAATGGAGGTGCTTCTCAATGGCTGATATCGCTGCTTCCGTGCTTGCACGGCTTAAAAATAAGGCTGCCGAAAGCGGCAGAAGCTATCAGCTCTGCCTACAGCTCTTTTGTCAGGAAGAATTTCTCCGCCGTTTGGAAAAATCCAAATATGCGGGGATCGGTGCATCCTTAGTTGCTCATATTAAAAATACACGAACGTCGTTCAGTATCGATTTCGGCGTGGGAGATGTTATTGTGCCGAAACAGGAAAAACGGAAAATACCAACACAGTTACCTGATTTTAAATCCCCAACCGTAAATACCTATTCTATCGAGACCACCGTTTCGGAAAAGCTCGATGCCATCCTGAGCCTGATGGAATTCTCCAGCCGAATGAAAGACTACTACGATATTTATTATATCGCCAACAAATTTGATTTTGATGGTGAGATACTTACCGAGGCAGTGATGCGGCAATGCAGAAGAAATGGAATGCTTTTGTCCGAAAAATCAACACCAAAACGGATGATTACAGTACCGTGTTGAAAACAATAAAAAGCTTCCTTGAACAGCCATTTGCGGCAGCAGTGGACGGCAAAATATTTACCAAGCATTGGTCTGTCACCAATAGCAAATGGATTTAATCCAAACAAAAGTGTAGGTACTTTTTCCGTTCTTCTTATATTAGACTCCCTACTTCAATCAGGTTCCCGTCCGGGTCATAAAAACGAAGAACTTTCTGACCCCAACTGTGTGTCATCAGACGATTGACATACTTCGTAGACGGGTACAGATTTTCAAGCTTTTGAGCAAATCTCTCGATATCTCTTTCCTCAAAATACAGCTCACAGGAATTACTTTCCGGAACGATCTCTTTTCCAAGAAACTTCCTCCATATCCCCTCTTCCTGGAGCACAAGTCCTTCCGTCAGGATCACATTCCCGTCAAAATCACGTATTACTTCCAATCCAAACAGATCATGATAAAACTGTTTGGATTTCTCAATATCTTTTACCACAATCAATATATTTTTCAGTTTCACTACTTTCTGCCTCCCGCAAATTTTACCCTTTCCCTCAGTTCCTCGCTGAATCCTTCCAGGTCTTCCAGGCTGATGGCTCCTTCCTCAAGCAGACAGATGATATTATGGATCATTTTTGATCGGCTCATTTGCACCTGAACCCCTGCTTTTTTCTGATATTCTTTGTTCAGTCTTTCCATATACGCTTCCTGCCAAACAACAATCTTCTTTCTGAAAAGTTTCCAGTCTTTTTCTGTAAATCCCTGATCCTGCATCATTGTTTTCCTCCCCCAGTACATCATACAGCCCTGCCAAATATCTCTGCACTGTTTTTTATTCACGACTTATAGCCTACACACCATAAGATACTCTTCATCGCTTTCTTTCCTGATCCGGAATCCCGCAGCCAAATACAGATTCACCGCATAATTGGCTTTTTGAACGGAAAGCGACACCTTCCGATACCCCTGTTTTTTCAGTAGATCAAGCATATTGTTCAGTAGCTGTGTGCCAATTCCCCGCCCCCGATATTCGGGGTACAGAGAAATTGCCAGCGAAGGGGTCTCGTCATCTACATGTCCATAATCATTCATAATCCTTACCCAGACTGCGCCAACTGCCCGTCCTTCCACATCCGCTATCAGGCAGTGGTCGTCTGCATACTCACCAAAATGCTCTGTATAAACACTCAATTCCGGCAGTTCAATAATATTCCGTTCCGGTGGCTCCGTGCCCTCCGGAACAAAGATTGCCTCATACAGAAAATCTCGCAGTAATTCCGTTTCGTCCTCTCTCAATTTCCGTATCACACACTGCTTTTTGTACGGATGATTCACTTTCACCACCTCTTTTGCTTCTTCCAAAACATTCTTTTTCTCGCATCATCCCCTGCACTCCAAAGCCTTCCCCAGCGAAAACGAATACAGATACATCTTCTTCACCCGTTTCCCCGTCAGCCGTTCCAGCGCCTCCCTGTAGTACAGCAGCTGTTTCCTGTAACGTTCCACCAGAATCTGTCCGTTTTTGTCCGGCGCCCAGTCCGTCTTATAATCCACGATCACCAGTCCGTCCGATTCCTCAAAATATGCATCGATAATTCCCTGCACCAGGATTTTCTCCTGCTCCGGATAATCTTCCCGGATCTGAGATGCCGGGACTGCCATGACAAACGGCTGTTCCGTGTGCAGACTGCCGTTCTGATATGCCTTCTTCATCCGCTGCCCAAGCATTCCCTTTGCAAACCATACCAGGTCACGCACCCGGACGGAGTCCGCTTCCTCACGGCTCATTTTGTTTTCTTCCTGCAGCGCCTCAATCTGCGCCTGCACCTGCTCCTCGGATTCCGCTCTCGTAAAATCCAGACATTCCAGAATTTTATGGTAAGCAGTTCCCCGCGCCGCTCCCTGCAGCACCTTCTCTTCCCTCTGCATAAACGCGGGAACAATCGGCACAAACTCCTCTTCCTGCTCCTCTTCCGCCGGCTGCATTTTTGTCCTGCCCTCTTCCGCTTCATACATCCGCTCGCCGGCTTCCTCCTCTTCTTCCCCGGCACGCTTCAGCTCGCTGACCGTCATTTTTGCCGGCAGCTCGGTCACCCGCTCAAAGGGGTAGCGGAACGAAAAGTTTTCTTCCAGAAGTTTCTCTGTCTCCGTATCATAAACTTTTTCCAGGTCCAGATGAAGCAGCTCTTCTTTCTTCACCTGCAGATTCATCTGGTACAGCAGTTCCTCTTCCACCATGTTCTGCGGCTGCTCACAGCGAACCGCCACCGGAGGTTCCTGCGGATTGCCCGCCGAACCACTTTCCTTGTCGCTCTGCGCCTTTTTCAGACAGATTTCCGGAATCCCCAGCTCATACTTTTCATACAGCGGGATCATGCACCTGCTTCCTGCCAGAGCCGGAAGCACCCAGTCCAGATAGGAGGACGCCGACGACAGCGCCGGATACGGCAGTGCCTGGACCGAAGCCTCTGCCAGGGATGCACATCTTCGGACCAGTTGCTCCAGTTTGTCCACCGCGCCGGTGAGGATCAGCTTCTCTTTCGCACGGGTCAGCGCCACATAGAGCACCCGCATCTCCTCCGCCAGGTTTTCCATCGCCAACGCCTTCCGCAGCACCTGTTTCTGGACAGACGCCGACTTTTCCCTTCGACTTGGCCGGATCACATCCGCTCCGATTCCTAGTCCGGCGTGAAGCACCAGCGCCGCACGGCTGTCCGACTGATTGAATTTCTTTCCCATTCCTGAGACAAATACAATCGGAAATTCCAGTCCCTTGCTCTTATGAATACTCATAATCCGCACCGTATCCGCGCTCTCGCCCTGAATATTTACCTCACCGAAATCCACCTCATACTTCTGAAGCTGCTGGATATAGCGTACAAAATGAAACAGTCCCCGGTAACTGGTGGATTCGAAATCCACCGCTTTTTCGATCAGCATCTGCAGGTTCGCTTTTCTCTGTTCCCCGCCCGGAAGCGCCGCCGCGTATCCGCTGTATCCGGTCCGTTCCAGGATTTCCGTCAGCAGCTCGTGGATCGGCGTATACGGCACTTTCCGACGCATTTCCTCCAACAGGAAAAGAAAGTCCCGGAGTTTTCCGCGCAGCGTGTCATCCTCTCCGTTTTCCGCATACTCCGCACATGCCTCATAGATTTTCTTATCCTTTCCGATGCATTTGATATCCGCCAGTTCCCTTGCGCCGCATCCAACCATCGGAGAGCGGAGCACTGCGGCAAACGGGATCTCCTGCATCGGATTGTCGCAGATCTGGAGATAATTCAGGACTGTCACAACCTCCCGCGCGGAAAAATACCCGGTTCTGGAAGTACAGTAAGCCGGAATTCCCGACGCCTGCAGCACCCGCTGGAACGTCTCCGCCCATCCGCTGACCGTTCGGAGCAGAATCACAATGTCCCGGTAGGACGCCGGGCGGCAGGTACCCGTTTTTTTGTCCAGCACCTGCTCCTTGCCGACCAGTTCCCGAATACGCGCAGCAACCATATGACATTCCGCCTCGATCATTGTCTCCCGGCTGTGGTCGTCCTCCAGCTCCGGCGCTTTCCGGTCCAGAAGAAGGATCTCCGTATGGTAATCGTCCTGATCCGCCGTATCCACTCCGGCGGAAGATTCCGGAACAGAATTCTCCGGCTGTAAACCGGATGGTGTCTCCGGGAACACTGCCCCCGGATAAAGACTGGCGGCATCGTCATACACAATTCCGCCCAGATCTTCGCACATCACCCTCCGGAAAATATAATTCGCCGTGGACAGCACCTGCTCCCTGCTGCGGAAATTCCTGTGCAGATCAATCCTCCTGCAGTTCTGTCTGATCCGCCGGTTTTCTCTCTTATCCTCCGTCTCTGTTTCTTCCGTCGCATCTGCTGCATCTGCCACGTTTCGCGCTTCCGTCTTCGTCGTGTTTTTCCCTTCTGACTCGACCTCATCCGCTGTGCGTACTTCCTCTGTCTCCGCTGCATCCTCTCTCTGATACGTCCGATACTTTTCAAGAAACAGCTCCGGCCTGGCAAGGCGGAAACCGTAAATACTCTGTTTGATATCTCCGACCATAAACCGGTTCCAGATACCGTCCTCTTCCCCGGACACCGCCGACAGCAGCGCCTCCTGAATAAAGTTGCTGTCCTGATACTCGTCGATCATGATCTCACGGTACTGCTGCGCCAGCTCTTTCGCAGCATCCGTGCGGAGCAGCCGCCCGTCCTCTTTTCTCAGCAGGATCTTCAGCGCGAAATGCTCCAGATCCGAATAATCCAGAAGATTCTTTTTCCGCTTCTTCTCCGCAAACAATTCCGTAAACCGCAGGGTCAGGCGGATCAGTTCTTTCACCGGTCCCCGGCTCACCGCCGTATCCTCCAGGATTTCTTCCTCCGTCCTGGAAAAATACTGTTCCTGAAGACCTTTCAGCAGCTTCTTCATCTCCTCCCGTTTCGCCTTCACCGTTTCCTTCAGCGTCTCGTCAACATCCGGATCCTTCTTTCTTGACAGCATCGGAAACGCCAGCGAAGCAAACGCTTGCTGCAGTTCCCCGTAAGTCCTGCAGTTCTGCAGCGCCTGCGTCTGGTCCAGGTCCGCCCGAAGCATGGGCTCGTAAAGCGCCGGTGCCCCTGGTCGGGACAACACTGCAAGGGTTTCTTCCTGCATGTTCCGGATACTCTCCAGATTTTTCTCCGCCTCACCCATCAGATACCGCATCCATGGAGAGTCTTCCAGTTCCTCCTTCGTGGAAATCTCATAAGTTTCCTGACACTTCGCAAGCCATTCCTCCGGCCACGGATAGCTGGACGCGAAATCAAACAGATTCAGGATCAGATCCTCGATCCCCTCATCTGTTTTCCCCGCTGCGTAACATTCGATAAAATTCTCAAATTCCGGCGTCTGTTCCGTATAGCCTTCTTCCAGAACCTCCTTCACCACATCCGAACGGAGCAGACGGATTTCCCCGTCCTCCGCCATCCGGTAAGCCGGATCCAGATCGATCATCTGGAAATAATTCTGGATCACATAGGAACAGAAGCCGTGAATCGTATTGATCTGGGCATGATGAAGAAGGGTCTGCTGACGCTGAAGATGATCGTTGTCCGGCTCTTCCTCAATGGCCCGCTGCAGCGCCTGTCCGATCCTCTCCCGCATCTCCCCGGCCGCCGCCCGGGTGAACGTCACGATTAGCAGCTCGTCCACGTCGATTGGCTGCTGCGGATCCATCACCCGGGAAAGGATCCGCTCTACAAGAACCGCCGTTTTTCCGGAACCGGCTGCCGCGCTTACCAGAAGGTTTTTCCCTCTCAGGCGGATCACCTGCTCCTGTTCTCTGGTCCATTTTACTCCCATGTCTCAACATCCTCCTGCATCGCCTTGATCAATTCAAAATCATCCAGCGTTTTCAGCTTCCGGTACTGGAATCCCGGCAGCCGCTGGTCAAACCCGCAGATTCCGCTGTAAGCACAGAACGTGCAGGCATTTTTCGCTCCCAACTGATAAGGCGCCGCCTCCGCGTTCCCGTCCAGGATTCCCCTGCCGATCTCCCGGATCTTCAGCTCCGTGTACTTCCGGATCACAGAAAATTCTTCCCGGGTCGCCACCTTGGAATAGCTGCTGAAGCTGCCGTCTTTTTTATAACCCACCGGCACCACATCCGACGACGCCCCTGCGCCCACCGAATGGTCCAGCAGCGCCACCACTTCCGGGTCCGCATTGACCAGGCCGTCCATCTTCAGCGCCGCCAGCAGCCTCCGGTTCCACGCCTCGTCCGTTTCCCCGTCCTTTTTTTCCAGCATCGGATCCCCGATATGATAGTAAAAAATTCCGGCAGGCTCTACGTCCTTTCCGGGGTGCTTCTTTTCCTCCAGTTCCAGCGCCGCGTCCATATAGACCACCAGCTGCAGCTGCAGGCCATAATACAGCGCGACCAGATCCAGAGAAGTATTTCCGGACTTATAGTCGATGATCTTCACATACACCGTATCGTTCTTCTCACATACATCCATCCGGTCGATCCGCCCCCGCAGCCGCAGTTTCTCCTCGTCGGAAAGCGTAATATTGATCGCGTCCAGGGAGTCTTCCATCGCAAAAGAAACCTCAAAGGCACCCGGCGTAAAGCTTCCCTTTTTCAGCTGCTCCTGCAGCGCCCAGACCGTCCGCCGCAGAATCCGCTTCACCCGTAGGATCATATACCGGTTCCGGCTGCTGCTCTGGAGGATCGTATTCCCGTAATCCCCGATGACAGCCTCCACGCTCTCATCGATCAGACGGTCCCTCTCCTCCTCGTCCAGATTCTTCCATTCCAGGCCTTGCTTTTCCAGCAGCCGGGAAAACTGCTCCAGCGCCTCATGCATCACACTTCCCATATCGTTCGCTTTAAACTCATACTGCACCCGCTCCTGCAGCCGAAGCCCATATTCCATAAAATGGGCGAACGCGCATGCCGCGTACCGCTCCAGACGGGTAGCGCTGTTGGTCAGCACCTGTCCATAGAGGGCGTGGGCGGCGGTCTTTCCGACCACATCCTTCGGATTGCGGTAAAAAACAGCCTCCACATAATCGTCCGCCGGGATTCCCGCCTCCGGATGGTTTTTATACCACCGGTACAATTCCAGAAATTCCGGAGCGGCCTGTCCTTCCGCCGCCTGATGCAGTCCCTCCAGAAATGCCGGCAGGGCGTCCAGCGGCGTCTCCGGACTCGCTGTCACTTCCCCTGCCTCCAGAACCTTCAGCTTCGGAAACATCTTCCGGAAGCTGCCGATCAGATAAGACGGCATCAGGCTCTCGCCCTTCGCGTTCGTCCGGCAGTAGGAAAGATACAGCTTCTCCGACGGCTTGGTCAGGTTCAGATAAAGATAAAACCGCTGCATATACATTTCTTCCCGGGAAGTAGGCGACAGTTCCGCCTGATTTCGCTTCAATTCCTCCCGGTCCGGCTCCGAGAGAATTCCTCCGGAACCGGTATGCCGTGGAATCAGTCCCTCATTGACGCCGACAAAAAACAGTACCCGGATATTTTTCAGCCTGGTTCTCTCATTGTCTCCGATCAGCACCTGATCCGCCGACGGCGGGATCACCGCCACCTGTGCCTCCTGGAATCCTGCTTCCAGAATTTCCTGGTAATCAGAAAGAGAAATCGCCTCGTCTCCCAGCACCTCCACAAGCTTGTCCAGCAGCTCCATGACGATCCCGTAAATCTGGGCATATTCCCTCGCCATCGCCGCTTCTCCACGGTCCTGGAACATTTTTTTCTGCCGTTCCAGCTTCCTCTGACAGTCGCTTTTCACAATAAATTCATAGAGGGTTTTCGTCTTGAAAAGAACCGGCGTCCTGCGCTGCTTCATTCCCTGGGCAAACGCCTCCACTTCCTCCAGAAAACGGCGGCGCAGTTCATTGATATGCAGCAGTTCCTCCGGTTTCATACCCCGGTAACACCGGGTCCATGTTTCCCGGTACCGCTGAAATCCCCGGATTCCAAGGGCAATCACATAATTTTCCAGTTCGTCCGTCTCCTCCCGTGAAAGACAGCCCATCCCGCACCGCAGATAACGGAAGACCGACTCATAAGAAAAATCCTGAACGACCAGATCCAATGCCGCCCGGAGAAACTCCACAAAAGGATTCATCAAAACCGTATGCTTCTCGTCGATAAAACACGGGATTCCCGCCTGCCGGAAAATCTGCCGGGCGTAGCTGGCATAAGAAGAAAGGTCCCCGGAAATCACCGCGATCTCCCGGTAGCGGTATCCTCCGGCACGGACCAGTTCATGGATTTTCCCTGCCACTGCCCGCAGCTCCTCCTGAGGGTTTACCATCACACGGATGGAAAGTTCATCATCCGGCGTTCTCTCCCACTGTTCTTTGTCATAACGGTACAGATGCTGCTCCAGAAAATCCAGCGCGCTTCCCTTTCGGAACCGGCTGTGCTCCCCCCGCCTGGTCCAAACCTCCGGAAGGACCTCGCAGTGTACCTCCTGGGCACGGTCCAGAAGCTGCCGCACCATCTTTTTGCTGGCAAAAAACAGATTCTGAGGACCACATCTGCCCACCGGATTCTCCCGCTCGTCCATCGTCACCGTCACCAGAAGCCTGGGACTCAGCGCCATCAGTTCCTTCAATACTTTCAGCTGGATCGGTGTAAAGCCTACAAATCCGTCAAACAGGATTTCACTGGTCCGGATCTTCTCCGACTGTTCCAGCTTTGCGGTCAGAACCTCAAGAACCCCTTCCGGCGTCACATAGCTGTCCCGTAAATACTCCTCAAACGCCTGGTAAATACAGCCGATATCCTGCAGCTTCAGCGCCAGCAGCGGCTTTCCTTTCGCCCGCTCCCGCCACAGCTCCAGATCCTCTCCGGTCACCTGATACTGCATCAGCTCCGAAACCAGCGATTTCATTTTCGCCACAGCGCCATGGCGTTTCAGGTTCTGTCCCAGCACCTTCAGATTTTTCTCCTGCTCCTGCGCGATCCTCTGGAGCACCAGGGTCTTTCCCGTCTCCGACAGCAAAGGCCGCAGCTCCCCGCCGGTCTCCTCAAAGATCCGGTAGGCAAGACGCTGAAAGCTCAGCACGTCAATATTCAAAATTCCCCCGTCCGGATGCATGGAGACAATCGTCTTCTGCGTCTGCATCGTAAACTGCTCCGGCACGACCACCAGAAAACGCCGTTCCGGATGACGCATTGCCTTTTCTATGATGTAACGAAATCCGTACTCCGATTTCCCGGAGCCGGAATTCCCGAAAATAAATTGTAATGACATTTCTGCGACCTTTCTGTTCTTTGTGACATCATGCTTATATGCCTGTCTCTACCCTTAACCATTCATTTCGCCGACGGAACAGTTACCTGTTACCGCCTTCTGCGGAATCCGTAAATCTCTTTCAGCCTCTCCAGCATCTCATAGACAACCGGACAGACTTCCGCAAAATCTATGATACTATACAAACTCCCCATACGATCCGGCTGATCTGTATGCGGATATTTTTTGCAGCTCTCAGGCTTGCAGTCCCCCAGAAGGCAATTTCCGTCTTCTTTCAAAAAATCACAGGGCTTATGGCATGTACTGTATTCCCCGCTTTCTGCCGTCACGTCCAGATACAGACTCATAAAATCTTCCCGGGACATCTGAAGATACTCCGCATCACGCTGAATATCCTCCGCAGGAACAGATCCATGATACATTTTACAGCAGTTTCTGCATCGATTGCAGTCATACTGCGCGAACAATTCCTTATGCAGCTGCTGAAACTGCTGGTCCAGCTCCTCCTCATCCGCATGAATTTTCAAAAACTGCCTGAACTGATAATTTTCATTCTTTTTCTTCGCAGCTGCGAACTGTAATTTTCTTGGCGCTATCATTGGTTTTTCTCCTCTATAATCATAATATCCGGAACGAACTTGTCCGGATACTTCTCACTTCCGCAGTATCCGCAGACCCCCATTCGCGGTGAATTGCAGATTGGAAGAAGAAAATCCTCGTCCAGCCATCCGTCATCCAACATATATTCATCCTCTTCCTCGTACTCATCTTCTTCCATTTCTCTGTCTTCCTTTTTCTTTTTCAGACATTTCTCACACAAAAACGGTTCTCCTGTATAAAATCCTTCCGGATTCACCCATTCTGCCGGATTCTTTCCACAGACACTGCAGATTATTTCCGGCGGATTGTTCCTGGACAGAATCGTGACCGCCTCCTTTTTCCAGATCCCGATCCGATATTCCTGAACTTTCACAATCAGTTCTGTTGTAGAACCATAATCGTACTCATAAGTAAATTCCATTCCGGCAGAAAGCACACTGCTCAGTTTATAGTCCATACTTTTTGACGGTTCATCCCAGAAAAAGTCTTCATCCGGAAGCACTTCATACCGCTGCCCGGCAATGTTAAATTCACTCAAATGCCCGCAGCACTCCACCCAGATATCACGGATAAACTGATCCAGCTCTCTGAGGGTAGCCGTCTCCCGGATTTCTATGATCAGCCAATAATTTTTGTTATATCTTCCCATCAGAAGCAGTTCATAATATCCACATTTTCTTTTTCCTGTCTCTGCTTCCAACACTTTCTTTCTCTCACCGCAGGCAGACAAATGCCGAAGCATTCCTCCCCTCGTATATTCCTTCCCACAATACTTACAAAAGCCTTTCGTCTGTTTTGCCATCTTTCTGTTTTTCCTTTCCATTTCAAATGTTTTTTGCTTCACTGAGATATTTAGAGTGTATGACGTTACAGCACCTTATTTTCCAGAAAACACTCCAAAATATAGGACGGGTTTTCATAATAAAAGCTGCTGTTATAATCATCAATTAATTCACTGACCTTTCACCTCCGTTTCTTTCAAAAAAACATCATTCCCCATAAACAGTTTTTCCAAACTCATACGCTTTTTCCAGCCATCCAGTCCCCTGAATCTGCGGTTTCCCGTTCGTATCTCCACAGCCGCCGGCAAGCAGCATTCCTTTGTCATGAAATCCGATGTAATTCACCATCGTAAACTGATAATAAGATACCGCCTGTTCAAAGGTCCAGAAAAAATTGTCTGCCGACGTCATCAGCAGCGCGCAATCCTTTACCGGATACTTCTCGTATCTTCCCAGCGGCGGATTCGGATCCTCCTGTGCCAGGCAATAGAACCGCTCCAAAAAAGCCTTGATCCTGGAGGAAATTTACTTTGCTTGTTCCAGTATCCTTTTTCCATCCTCTGTCATAATTTTCAGCCTCTGGTACTCCGCCTGCAGCATTTGTTTCCCGTGTTCCGTGATCACATAGGATTTCCGTCTTCCTTCCTGTCCCGTCATCCGGATCACCGAGTTTTCCTCAAATTTTGAAAGCATTGCGTACAGGGTTCCAGGTCCCACGCGGACACGGCCATGGGACAGTTCCTGTACCTTATCCATAATATCAACACCGCAGCATTCCTCCAGAAGTGCCAACAGGATATAATACATCGGTTCTGTCAATGTCTGAAACTGTTCCCTCGCCATGTTTTTCTCTCCTTTATCCTATCTTATATCCTATCATAAACCGAAACGATTCTCCACCGAAGAACGCAAATCCAGGGAAAGAATCGTAACCGTTCAGCCAGATGAACGGTTACAAAGACTCCAGCCATCAGTGCTCCAAATGGTTTTGGAAAATCCGAAGCCCGTACGGTTCCGCCAGGCTGTTAGAATCCTCAACGGCCAGCAGCTGTTCCTGATACAGAACAACGTCCCTGCGCCATCCGTCTCTGTGCTCTGTCTGTACCCGGAGCGCCTCCAGCTCTTCCGCCTGCTCCTCCGAACCGGAAGCCCCGTCGGTCTGCTCTCTCCACAGAAACTGCAGAATCCAGGGATACGGACTTTCATAAACGAACACCGTGATTTCCCCTGTCTGCCTTCCCTGCTCCGTATCCACCGTATAATCTCCCCGGATATACTGGCGGGTTCCAAAGATGCTTTCCTGTTCCTCAAAACTTTCTACCGCAAGATCCGCTTCCTCCGATTGTCCCATATCCACAGATATCGTCCTGTTCTGCTGTTCCTCAGACTCTGTTTCAGCGACAACGAGTGCAATCCAAGCAATTACAAATCCAAATAGAATCACAAAACTTACCACCAGCTCCAGCAGCCACCGAATCTCACGTTCCGGACGCAGAAATTCAATCCCAGCCTCCAACGCAAACAGCAGAAAAATCATTCCCAGCAATGCAGCCATGAATCCATACTCTCCCGTGATCCCGAAAACAACCGTTATCATCGCAAGCGGGATGCCATAGGCAATTACACGGAGCCGCTGCCAGCAGCAGACAATCCTGTTTCTGCTTCCGAAAAACGGAACGATGCCTGCTTTCCATTTCCTTTTCTTTTGAAAACTCCACACTGCCAGCCCTGCCAGCTTTCCAACTTCCATCACCACCAGCAAATTAAGCAGCAAAAACGTCGTCATCATCAGATTACTGAACAGCCAGTTTTCTGCCCTTCCTGTCAAAAAGTTCATCCAGCTCATCCACGTTCCAAACAAAAGACATGGCAGCCTTTTCAGCCGATAGCGAAACTCCGCTTTGCAGACATTCTCAATACGCTCTTCCTCCGTCACGATCGGAACGGCATCTTCCCGGATCTTCCGGAAGACGCAGAACTTCTTCCTGCTGTCAACCAGCTTCCATCCCGCCGCCTCACAATACTCACCATATTCCTCCGCATCCGCTTCAGGTCTTCTGTCATCCTCACTGCCTTTTGGAAAAACCTCCACGGCATACTCCGTATTCTCCGGCTCTCCCTTCTCAAAGATCATCCCAAGTCTCCACCCGGAAAAATGCCATCCTTTCCGCGCCATCCCCTCCAGATACGCCGCCATGCTGTCACACTCCGTATACCGGTAAAATGCAAAAACCCTTTTCCTCTTTCTCATAAACCCACCTCCCGCAGAAAAACACCTCTGCACAAACAATTATCGAGTATCGATATTTCCTACTTACATTATAATATCGACACTCGATAATAACAACCCCTATCAAAATATTTCCCATATTCAGACTTATCCAACACCCCATCCTCTCTCATCTTCTCACCTCTCCCCTTTCTTCCCTCCGTTCCTTCCGCTCCCTCCCGCCCTCACCCCACCGCCGCCAATACCAGCCTTTTTCCGCCCGGCGGAACGGCGGAAAAAGGCGTCCCCTTATCATAAAAAAAGCCCCGCCAACATACCATTATAGAGAGAAAGAAAAAAGGAGCGTAACACTATGAGTTCAAAAACCAAAATCGTTGTCTTACATATGAAAGAGGTGATCTACACCGCCATCTTTCTCGTACTTGCCATTCTCCTGCTGGTACTGCTGTTTACCATGTTCGGCACGCAAAAGAAATCCGGCGACACAACCGGCGCCAACACTTCCGAGGTCCTGTACGTTCCCGGTGTCTACACCTCTACGATTGAACTGAATGGCCAGACTTTCGATGTGGAAGTTTCCGTCGACGAAAATCACATCAACTCCATTGCGCTCAACAACCTGAGTGAGACTGCCACAGCCATGTATCCGCTGATGGAGCCCACACTGGAATCTCTCGCCAGCCAGATCTATGCCACCCAATCCACCGAAAATATCAGCTTTGGCGACGACAATAAATATACTTCTCAGATTCTTCTCCAGGCGATCAACGCCGCGCTGGACAAAGCAAAACCAGAAGACGAAAAATAACCGTTTTCCGGCTTTCAAACGTGTATGAAAACAATTATCTTTCGACAAAAAAGGGAAAGATATGTCTCCTGCGAAACATATCTTTCCCTTTTCCGAATGCCGCAGCCTATCTTTTTTCCAAACAGGTCCGGCAAAGGTAAGCCCGGAAATTTTCCAGGTCTTCCCTGTTGGGATGCTCCAGCGCCTGATCAAAATTGGCGATCAGCTGGCCGGCACGCTCCGGTTCTTTCTCCTGCATCGCCTCATATCTCTTCCGGACGGCCATCGGCATCTTTCCCTGGCACATCCATTGGGCACGCACGGTATTGCTCTCATTCAGATGACCTTTTACATTAACAAGGATCCGGTCAAAATATTCCTGGCTTTGTCCAAAGCCTGCGGTTCCAAACAATACAACCTGCTTTCCATTCAGGCTCTCCAGAAACTCGGCCATCTGCTCTTCACAGTTTCCTTTGTCCGTCCAGAATCCCGCAAACACAAGTTCCGCCTCTTCCGCAGCCTTCTTCGCTTTTTCGTCGGGAATCCCGTAATAGAGACACTCCTGGCCTTCCAGTATTTTTCTCGCTTCTTCCGCCAGCATCTCCGTATTTCCGGTATGACTGCTGTAAACAACTGCACATTTCATCTTCTGCTTTCCCTCTTTTCTGTCATCTCCAAAACTATTGCGTCACAGTTACAGTTCAGCCTAGGTCTGCGCACATGCTGCGCAGACCGTAAGAACGTGATTCAGGCGTGCAAAATCCCATCGCCAAAGGCGATTTTAAATGGATTTTGCATGTAACGGTTCAGCAAGGCTGAACTGTTACGCGTCACACTTCAATCTGGCACATTTTCATTGCCTTTAACGCATTCTCATGGCTTTCCGGCGTAACTCCCGCACAGGCGGAAGCATCCACCAGGATCAGTGTTTCCGGAAAGAACGCTTTCAGCAGAAGCGCATTGGAAATCACACAGATATCCGTACACAATCCCACCAATTCCACCGACTCCGGCGTCCCTTCTGCCAGCTCTTCCACAATCTTCGGAAGATCTTTGGAGCCGAAGGTCTCCTTGTCCAGGATCCTTGCGCCGCACGCCTCTGCCGCTTCGGCAACCTGCGGGCACAGACGATGTCCCTCTGTTCCCCGGATACAGTGTTTTACCGGAAGCTTCTTTCCCTCAGAAGTATCCAGATAATTTTCAAAATGTGTATCTCTGGTACAGATGATCTTTCCCTGGAAATTCTCCATCTTTTCCACTACCCGGTCCACGATCTTCACCGCTTCCTCTGTCCCAAGGCTTCCGGTGATAAAATCATTCTGCATATCAACAACGACTAAAATCTTCATTCTCTGTCCCTCGCTTTCTTTACAGAGTCATGATTCCGTTTTATCAAGCATTCTCCAGTTCTTCCAGCTCCTCCAGCCAGATACGGACGCAGGAATCGCTCGGCATCCGCAGATCTCCGCGGGGCGACACTGCAACGCTTCCCACTTTCGGACCGTCCGGCAGACAGGAACGTTTAAACTGCTGAGCGAAAAATCTTCGGTAAAAAATCTTCAGCCATTTGAGGATCACTTCCTCTTCATACTGTCCCTGGAACGCATACTTTGCCACCCGGTACAGCTTCTTCGGCTCATACGTCACACGCATCATATAATACAGGAAAAAGTCATGCAGTTCGTAAGGTCCTACCAGATCCTCCGTCTTCTGTGAGATCACACCGTCCTTCGGCGGCAGCAGCTCCGGACTGACCGGCGTGTCCAGAATATCCAGCAGGATCCGTTCCAGTTCTTCTTCCCCGCAGGTATCCGCATAGTACCGCACCAGATGGCGCACCAGTGTCTTCGGTACGGAGGAATTCACCGCGTACATGGACATGTGATCGCCATTGTAGGTCGCCCATCCCAGCGCCAGCTCCGAGAGATCTCCCGTTCCGATCACCATTCCGCCCGTCTGATTGGCAAGATCCATCAGGATCTGTGTACGCTCCCTCGCCTGTCCGTTTTCATAGGTAACATCGTGGTTCTCCATATCCTGGCCGATATCGCGGAAATGGATGGTCACAGCCTCCTTGATATCCACTTCCTTCAGCGTTGCGCCCAGGCATCGGGTCAGCTGGCAGGCATTCTGGTAAGTACGGTCTGTTGTTCCGAAACAAGGCATGGTGACTGACAGGATCTGTTCTCTTGGAAGTCCCAGCATATCAAACGCCCGCACCGTGACCAGCAGCGCCAGTGTGGAATCCAGCCCGCCGGAAATTCCGATCACCGCGCTCCGGCAATGGGTATGCTCCAGCCTTTTTTTCAGTCCCATCGCCTGAATATTCAGGATCTCGTCACAGCGCAGTTCCCGGTTCCGTTTATCCGAGGGTACAAACGGCTGAGGATCCACAAAACGCGTCAACGCCGTCTCCTCCATCCGCAGGGAAAAAGAGACCCTGCGGTATCCGCTGTCTTTCTGCGCCGGATAGGTGGTCATTCTTCTTCTCTCGCTCACCAGGCGGTCCACATCCAGTTCTGTGCAGACTGTCTCATTGTGGAATCTTTTCGCCTCCGCCAGCATCACGCCGTTTTCCGCGATCAGATTCTGTCCGCCGAACACCAGATCCTGGGAAGATTCTCCTTCTCCCGCAGTACTGTAAAGATAGCCGCAGACCAGCCGTGCCGACTGGGTCGCCACCAGGTTTCTCCGGTAGCTGTCCTTGCCGACCATCTCATCACTGGCGGAAAGATTGACGATCACTGTCGCCCCTGCCAGTGCGTGGCGCACACTTGGCGGTTCCGGCGCCCAAAGATCCTCACAGATCTCCGCCGCCACGGTCAGATGTGGCATGTCCTCGCAGGAAAACAGCAGGTTCATTCCAAAAGGAACCGTCCGGCCGAACAGGGTGATCTCCTCCGCAGTTTCCTCTCCCGGCGTGAAATGACGCGCCTCATAGAACTCATTATAATTGGGAAGATATTTTTTCGGCACGATTCCCAGCAGCTCTCCATGATTCAGCACCGCCGCCACATTGTACAGCTTCCCGTAAACTTCCAGCGGAAGTCCCACAAAAATCAGCGCGTCCACGTCCGCCGTTTCATTTGCGATCTTCTGCAGGCTTTCTTTCGCTTCCTCCAGAAGCCGGCCCTGCCAGAACAGATCGGCACAGGTGTATCCGGTAATGCACAATTCCGGCAGTACCATTACCTTTGCCCCTTTTTCTTCCATTTCCCGGATGCTTTCCAGGATCACTTCCACATTTTTCTTACAGTCGGCAACGGCAATCTTCGGCGTTGCGGCTGCGACCTTGACAAATCCCTGCTTCATAGCGTTCCTCTTTCATTGATATATGTTCCGATTCCTTCCGGACGTTCTGGCTTATCTGCTCCTTCTCAGCAGTTCTTTCATTTCCTCCACCGTGAACACATAATTGGTATTACAGAAATGACAGTTCAGTTCCACCGGCTTTCCATCCTGGATCATTTCATTGAGATCTTTTCTGCCAACGCTGATCAGCGCCCTGGAAACACGTTCCTTGCTGCAGTTACAGTAAAATTCCGTCGGCACGGTATCGTTGATGACCAGATCCATATCGCCAAGCAGACGATCCAGGATCATCTCCGGCGTACATCCCTCATCCAGCATCGCGGTCACGGAAGTCACCTCTGCCAGACGTTTCTCCAGTTTGGAGATGATCTCCTCATCACAGAACGGCATCAGCTGAAGAATGAATCCTCCCGCCTGTTTTACCGTATTGTCACGGTTCATCAGAACGCCGAGTCCCACGCTGGACGGCACCTGCTCACTGGTGGCGAAATAATACGTCAGGTCTTCGGCGATCTCGCTGGTCTGCAGCGCGCACTGTCCAAGATACGGTTCCTTCAGTCCCATATCCTTGATCACGTCCATAAATCCCACGCCGACTGCTTTCGCCACATCCAGTTTTCCTTTGCTGTTGGCGGGAAGGATGACATTTGGATTGCCCACATACCCTTTGACTCTTCCCTTGGAATCCGCCGTCACGGTGATTCCGTTCAGCGGTCCGCCCGCGTGGATCCGCAGTGTCAGAAGGTCTTTCTCGCCCTTCATCATCACGCCCATCATCGCTCCCGCAGTCAGCAGACGCCCAAGTGCCGCTGTCGCCACCGGGCTGGTGTTGTGAGCTTTTCTCGCCGTCTCCACAGTATCTCTCGTTGTAGCCGCAAACGCACGGATCTGTCCGTCTGCCGCTGTCGCTCTTACTATATAATCTTTACACATGTTTTCCTCTTTCCCGACGCACCTGCTGCGTCATTAAGGTAGATTTGGAAGTTTACTTCCAAACTTCTGCTCCTTCAGTATCTTTACCTCTTCTCTTTTTTCTGACATTCCCGGGCAATGAAGTAGATCCTTTCACTATCCTCCCGCACCGGTTCCCTTGTGAACGCATCGTATACGGCCACCAGCTCCAGCCCTGCCTTTTCCAGCAGCGCCTTCACCACCTCCGGATCATAAGCTCTCTGGTAATGAACCTCCTCAAACTTCCGATACAGATCTCCCTGCTCTTTCAGAAAGATCGCAAGCTCGTATTCGTTGATCTCCTCCTCCGGATCATAGAAATTGTCCCAGATGAAGCTGCTCTCCTCCCGGTTTTCCGCGATGGTGCAGTCTCCCATCTGTTCATATTTATAATGGGTATTCATATCAAAAATGAACATCCCGCCCGGATCCAGATAATTATTGACAAGGGAAAAAACTTCAAGAAGATCTTCTTCCTCAAGAATATAATTCACAGAATCGCAGACGGAAACCACCGCACGGACCGTGCCATACAGTTCGAATTCCCGCATATCCTGCATCAGATACAGGATATCGTGGCCGCTCTTTTCTTTCTTCTCCTCCGCGATCTCAAGCATGTCGCAGGAATTATCCACACCGATCATGTCATAGCCTGCATCCGCCAAAAGTTCGGTGACGGTTCCTGTTCCGCAGCCAAGGTCCAGGACCAGTCCGTCGCTGATCCCGTATTCCTTCAACAGACTTTTGATATATTCACACCACGCCGGATAATCTACGTTATCCATAAACAAATCATACACCTGCGCAAAGCTGGTATAGCTGTCCATCGGATACCTCCTTTTTCTTTTGCGATAGTTTTCCGGCGTTTTCGCCGCTTTTCATGATTTTAAATCAATACGGCAGGGCTGTCAAGGGGAGGGGGAAGCGGACGGCGGTTATCAGATCCCGGTCCGGATCTACCGCAGTGAAGCCACAAAGGAACACCGCCCCGTGCTGTACTACCAGATCCTGGGAAGACGGCACGCATCTGGCAAAAGGCCAGCTGCTGTTATACCCGACCCTGAACATGGCAGGAATCAAAGATGAATATTTCAATCCCGGCATGGATCAGTTTGAGATGGCGCCCAAACAGAAACGGGGACTTTCCAAAATGATCGGAATGTTCGGAGGCATGACCACAGGGCTGAAACCGATTCTGGGAACCGACGAGGTCAACAACGATTATCTGAATCCGTATACCCGGGACGCCTCAAAAAATCCTCCCACCTTCCTCACCGTCGGCGAGCACGACTTTCTGAAAATCGAGACTCTGGGATACGGCGTTAAACTTCACAACGCAGGAGTGGAAACTCAGATTGTACTGTACAAGGGATTCGGCCATGCTTTTTTTGATAACACAGGGGTTTATCCCCAGTGTGAGGACTGTATTGAGGAAATGGGAAAATTTATTCTCAGCCACTGTGGATAAAGCAGGAAAGGGGCGGTTGAAATGTCTGATATCTATGAACTTCAAAACAGCAAAAGAAAGAAAAATGCGGACAAGATTCTTTATGAATGTGGTCTGTGGGATTTTCTTTCAAAAATCGGGCAGCCACATATTATCGGAAGCTATCGGATGGATCTGATGGCGTGGAATGACCTGGATCTTGATATTGAAAACAGCTGTATGTCCAGAGAAAAGTTATATCAGTTGACTTCGTTTGTTCTGGATGTGTTTCATCCGCTCTGGTATGAGGCGAAAGAAGAAGTAAATGATGAAGGGAAACGTGTATGGTTTCATGGTTTTCATGTACTGATCGACGGCGAACTCTGGAATGTTGACTTGTGGTTTTTTGATACGGAAACAATTACAAAGGCGGAAACTTACTGTGACGGGATTTCTTCTGCCGTTCAAAATTTTCCTGTATACCGGGAACGAATCTTCCGGATCAAGGATGCACTGAGGGCAAAAGGACTTTATGGATTCTACCAGTATTCCAGTATGGACGTCTACCGCGCCGTTCTGGAATTTGGTGTTCAGGACAGCGAGGAACTGATCGCCAAATTTGAGAAGAAATGAATCTTGGAATCTTTCTGTGACAGCTATTTTTCTTTCCTGAAAATTTTCTTAATTTTCATTTTGTCTTATTATTATCTGATATTTTTGTAATATCTTTTATTTTTTCTGTTTTATATTGACATTCCATCATTTAAATGATATATTAATGATATCAAAATGATATCATCTTTCAATTGAGAAAGGAGTCGTGACAATTATGGAAAAACAGAGATTTGAACAAAAAGAAATCCGACCGATCAACGGATTTGGAGCTGTATTTCTGATCACTGCAGCATGGCTGCTCACTCTTTACCTGGTTTTCTATGCTGCAATAAATTCTCTCATTTTATTCTTTATCATCTTTCTCATCCTGGCTTTCTGCATACCGTTTTTTTACAACGGACTGAAAATTGTAAAACCAAATGAAGCTATGGTACTGACTTTATTTGGAAATTATTACGGAACCATCCTGAAAGAAGGTTTCTACTTTGTAAATCCGTTTTCCGCCAACAATAACCCGACATATATAAAGACTTCTGACGATGAAAAAACAGCGGTCATCGACACGCACAAAAAGACGGTTTCTCTGAAAAGCATCACATTCAACAACAGAATCCAGAAAGTCAACGATGTTCTCGGAAATCCCATCATCATCGGCGTCGTCGTTGTATGGCGGGTAGACAATCCCACAAGGGCTGTCTTCAACGTGGAAAACTACCCGGAATTCCTGTCTATCCAGACAGACTCCACGATCCGGAACATTGCCCGGATGTATCCTTACGATCTTATTGACGAAACACAGGCAAACAACGAAAAGACCCTGCGCGGAAGCGCCCAGGAAATCGCCGAGAATATGAAAGATGAACTGTCCAAACGTGTGGAGTTTGCCGGTCTTGTCATAGAAGAAGTACGCATCACTCATCTGTCCTATGCAGAAGAAATCGCGGCTGCCATGCTCCAGAGGCAGCAGGCCGCTGCGGTGATCGCCGCCAAACAGAAAATCGTAGACGGCGCGGTGGACATGGTACGTATGGCAATCGACAAACTGAACGAAGATGAGATCGTTGTTCTTGACGAAGAACGGAAAGCGGCAATGGTGTCCAATCTTCTCGTCGTCCTCTGCTCCAACAAAGACGCACAGCCGGTGGTCAACAGCGGAAGTATTTATCAATAGGATGTGATAATTAATGACAGATGAAAAAAAACTGGACGCCAGAGAACAGGCGCTCCAGCAGCGGCTGGAAAAGCTCCGGAACATGGAAGACGAAATCAGGGAAAAAGAGAATGCCCTGAAACTCCGTGAAAAAGGAAAAAAGCAGCTGGTATTACGGCTTTCCCCAACGCTCTGGGAAGAAATCGCCCGCTGGGCGGATGAGGATTTCCGTTCTATCAACGGACAGATTGAATATCTCCTGACCGAATGTGTCCGTGCGAGGAAAAAAAAATGAACTTCCGAATGATTGTTCTGCAACAGATGACAACCGTCTGGTTTCTGAAGAATATGGGAGGGATCACAATGAAGAAAAGAATAAAGAGTATTGGAATGACAGCAGGGCTGCTGGCTGTACTCGCGGGATGTTCTGCTGTTCAGACAGACACAGACTATATGGAACTGCGCCAACAGGCGTTGGATACGCTTAACGCTGAAGAAGCGGTTCGGTCAGTGACTGATTCCGCCATAACTGTGGATGATGAAAATCAAACTATAGTAAACGAACTCTGGTTTATCGACGAGAATCACTGGCTGCAGGAAAGCCGTGTAGGAGAAGATCAAACAAGCTGGATGGTGATTTACGACGGCAATCAGTATTCACGAAACGTTGCCTCTGATCTCGATACCGGCTGGATGAAATGGGAAACGCCGACCGTTATGGAGGAACTGGCAAAAGGCGATTACGAGGAAACTATGGTACTGGAAGAAGGACAGCGACAGGATGACGGAACTCAGATCACATGCAGTGTCCCGAAAGAAGCTCTGGAAGAAACATGGGCGGAAAACACCAAGAATCTTCCGGAGGAATTTGCTCAGCAAAGCGAAAAACCGGAATCCGCACAATACACATATTATCTGGACGATGAAGATAAGCTTACCCGAATCGAAACTGTTTGGAAAAGTACGATGAAACAGCAAGAGGGAGAAGAACTGATCGACGTCAATATCACCTCAACAACTTCCGCAACATTTGAACCAGTGGCACGCGAGGAGGCAATGCAGAAAATCAAGGAAACCTACCAGGAAGCCATGAGCAATGTCCAAAATGCAGCAGAAAATTCATAAGAGCCATTGAAAAAGTTTGGACGGTATCTGCCCATGTAAAATCGCTTCACGATGGAATGTACGCCCAAAAGCACTACGTTTCAGCCGGATCTGCGAGGTAAATACGCAAATCCGGCTGAACTGCCACCAGGATTTCTGCAAAGGATTTCTACAGAAACTCGAGACTACGGAAATTCAAGGATAATGGATGTTTACAAAGTCTTTCAACTGTGTTAGAATACATTTGTGTATAAATTTCATATCAACAGTTTAAGTGCATCGATCTTCCAAACGGAAATCGGTGAAAAGGGAATCAGGTCAGAATCCTGAGCGATCCGGTCACTGTATCGAGGGAGCTGTCTGTAAAAATCCATTGTATGTCCGCAAGCATATGAGAAGGAACAGAACAGCGATGATCTCCAAGTCAGGAAACCTGCTTAAACTGCATAAGGTTGAAGCTTCCGAGTAAAGTTTCCATCCACACTTGTTTTATGAGATATGGAATGCCTGATAAGTAACGAACAGTTCACTTGCCGGGAACCTTGAACGGGATTTATGCATTGCATTAAACGGCAGGGTGAATCACTTCGGCTACCAAACGTTCTGTTATATCATGGCACTTTCCTCCGCAAACAGGTGTTATGATTTTCCGCTTGCAGAACCCGGGCAGTCGAAGAGACGAGCCCGTTTTTTTTTGCGTGGACGGACGAAAACGGTCAGACGCAGGGCAGGTGCGTGTGCGGGGCGGGGGGAAATATGGAAATGCAGTGCTTGCGACTACAGGCGGACAGGAACGGGCGGGGTGTCCGTGGAGCGCGGAACGGGGCGCTGTCGACCGACAGCCAACAAAAAAAATCCCGTTCTGAGCGCCGCGAACACCCCGCCCGTTCCTGTCCGAATGTGGAGTAAGCACGCATTCCATATTTCCCCCGCTGCCGTCTCACGCACGCGGCACGGCGGTCGGATTTTCGTCCCCCTACTTCAAAAAGTAAAAAGGATTATCGTTTTTGAGGAAATGCATCAGCTGATAAGCACACATGATCGCAACATTCTCTTCCCTCAGAATCCTGGCGACCTCCTCCCGGTCTGCCAGCACCACCTCAATCTCCTCGCTTTCCTCCATATACTGGCGGCTGATCGTTCCCGTAGCATAGCCGTAAACAGATGCACAGGATTCGTCTGTCATGCCGATGGTGGTAAAATACGGCTTTTCAAAGCATTCTTCCGTCTGGATCGGCTGAAAGTCCAAACCAGTCTCCTCATGCATTTCACGGATGGCTGCCTGATGGTAATCCTCATTTTCCTCCACCAGTCCCGCAGGAAATTCGTAAATATGATCGTCGATTGCCACACGGTACTGTTTCACCAGGATCACTTTGTCCCGTTTTTCGCCGTAAAGACTGTAGATGATCACTCCGTCCGGCCGGTTGACTTTCGTTTTCAGTTTCATCTGCTCAATCGTCTTCGCCCGCGAAGCCACATAATAATTCAGCGGCTTTCCCACACGGTTTTTGCCCTGTACATGATAAAGATTCACAAAACGGTTGTCCGTCTGCTGAGTGATTTTTTCAATCTGTGCCATCTTTCTGTCCTCTCCTCTCCTTTTCCGGCCGACGCCTGTTTCTCAGACCAATCCTCAAACATCGCACCAGACCTGTTACCGCATATGCTCTCCTTTCAGGATTCTGCTGATATGTTTATATAATAACAGAGTAATGACAGAAACTACAACCCCCTTGACCAGATTAAAAGGAACAACCGCAAAAAGACAGAAGGTTGGAAGGCTGGTAATCGCCCTGTTCACCGCCGCTCCCATCTCTATCAGGCCGTCCACCGGAATTCCAAAGGCTGCGGAATAAGCCGGAAGCAGTACATAGGCGTTGATCACGCCGCCCACTGCCGCCATAACAATGGTACCAAGAGTCATTCCAATCACTGCTGATTTTCTTGTCTTTTTTCTCTGATAAACCAGCGCTGCCGGAACGATCAGCGCACAGCCGATCAGAAAGTTGGCAAACTCGCCCACAAATGCCGTATCCGTTCCATTAATCACAAGATTCAAAAGGACCTTGATCAGCTCGATCAGCACACCTGCCATCGGTCCCATAGCGAAAGCGCCGATCAGTACCGGAAGTTCACTGAGATCGATCTGATAAAAGGACGGAGCAAAAGGCAGCGGGATATCAAAGAGCATCAGCACTACCGCAATGCCTGCCAGCATACCGATCTGTACCAGGTATCTGGTTCTTCCAATACTGTCTGCCCTTGTTCGTTTCTGCGTTGTTGTTTCTGCATTCATACTTTTTTCTTCCTTTCTGTCTGAGGAAATCTCCCAGTCGAAAACCGCCGGAAAAACTGTGAGGTATTTGTTGCAAGAAAGAATCCTGTTTGGCAGGATTCTCCGCCTGCGGCGGGTCGCACAAGCGGCATCTTCCACTCCGCCGCAGTGCGGTCCTCGCGGAGCGTTTTTATTTCAAAGGAAAGTAATTTCCTATGAAAAACAAAAAATACCCGGGAGAATATCCCGGGCGATTTTCATACAAAAGAAAGATTACACGACTGCTGCCCTTCAAAAAAACGGATCCGGACATTGTTCCTTTTCGTCCTTTTTTCCGGCAGCTGCCTTCATCAAGCTTTGTCTCTCTTCTTCCATCCAGACTGTAACTGTTGGTACCGGACTTTCACCGGATCAGCCGTGGCTTTCTGCCACAGGTCGCGGACTATACCGCCAGTGGGGACTTGCACCCCGCCCTGAAGATTTCCTGTCTTTATTTTTCTCTATCAGTATATACCCAGTGAGGAATGCCGTCAATAGAAAAATAAGGCTCATTCTCCTTCCGCATGACTGCTGCGCATTGTTTCATAAAGTTTTTCCATGCTGACATCTCCCATATGAGATGGTTCTTCTCCCAGACGCATCACCAGATCCTGCCCTTCCTCCTGAGCCTTCCACTCTGCCAGACCCGATCCGTTGGGATCTCCTGTTTTGGCAAAATTCGTCAGATATGACACCATCTCTTCGCTCAGCTGTCTGTCTTTTTCCGTAAACGGTCTCCAACCATTGTCCAGAGTTCCGAACCAATACCACAGATCGCTGCTGTGCCATGCTCCTTCTTCGTCTCCGGGAAGCTGCCGGTCAAAAAACCAGGTATACGAAGAACACCTGCCTTGTTCTGACTGCAGACGGCACCAGTTCTTCGCCATCTGAAAAACAATGGGCGGAACAATATCTTCGCTGGTGTTTCCCGCCATATACGGAATATTCAGAAATTGTCCGCTGCTGACAGCGTCTTCTCCGGATTTCACGATCATTTCTCCGTCGATACACGGCATACAAGTAAGTCCTGTCACGCTTTGCATCCTGTTTACTGCTCCCCACGCCCCGAACAATTTTTCTGCCGGCAAACGGCGAAACTCTTCCAACGCACTGCAGCCAGCAGTTTTCATCACCTCTTGCCAGTATCCATACTGATCTTCTGCGGGGGATGTTTTGGAAAATTTCTCGCTGATGCCTCCGCCGCTGCTCATCACTGCCTTGGCAATCAGTCCTTTCGTCAAAGGGCTAAGACATAACTGCTGAACACTCATCGCGCCGGCACTCTGTCCCATCACTGTGATATTTCCCGGATTTCCGCCAAATGCCTGTATATTGTCTTTCACCCACCGGATCGCGGCAAGCTGATCGTATAGCCCGTAATTCCCCGTGTGCCCGGATTCCTGCTTCAACTCCGGAAGACAGGCAAAGCCCAGGGGACCCAAACGGTAATTAACGGTAACTGCGATCACACCCTTCTCCGGCCAGACCGGACCGTCGAAATGTTTTTCATGCCCGCAGCCTCCGGTGAATGCGCCGCCATGAATATAAACCAGAACCGGAAGATTTTTTGCCTCATGTGGTGTCCAGATATTCAGGAACAGACAATCTTCACTATAAGTATACGTTTCCCCTTTTCGAAATTCATTGTAGTAAAAGGTCTTCCCCGGATTTTGATCCTCCGGATGAAACGTCCTTAACTGATAGCAGCAGCTGCCATAAGAGGTTGCATCATAGATGCCATCCCAATGCGATACGACCTCCGGATATTTCCATCGCTCCGCTGTGGCGTAGCGGATTCCCTTGTAAGCTGTGATGCCCGGAATCCGGCATTCCGTTCCTCGGATTTCTCCGCAAGGTGTTTTGATTACTGAACTCATACAGATTTCTCCTTCCTTTTCGGTATTCAAACCCAATATGGCGTTTCGTAATAAAATCTGTTTTGGCGTCCGCCTTTGTAATTACTGAATTTTTATCCTTCCATTCCAATATCTTCTGTAATTATAGCATACAGATATTTTATTGTCCAACATCCAATAACAACCGCATGAATCTCTTCAACATGATCGCCCTGATTTCCCTCTGGCGCCCCAGACAGTCAACGCTCTGAAATACTACGAGCAGAAACGGAAAGAACGCAGGGGACACCGATAATTTTCCATTTTGAGAGATTGTAATTTTCTATTTGCAAGATTATAATCGTTTTATAAAGATCTTTTATAGAGTAAACTTCTTTTTTTACTGTAACAGCCAAATAGAAACTATTGAAGGGAAATGATGCAATGCAGACAGCAAAAGAACTGCCGGCCTGTCCGGTGGAAACGACGCTCATGTTGATCGGCGACAAATGGAAAGTCCTGATCCTGCGTGACTTAATGACCGGAACCAAACGATTTGGGGAATTGAAAAAATCCATAGGCAGCGTATCGCAAAAGGTGTTGACTGCCCAGCTGCGCGATATGGAAGCGAACGGGCTGGTACACCGCCAGGTTTACGCTGAGGTGCCGCCCCGGGTTGAATACAGCCTGACGGAATTAGGGCGGAGTTTAAAACCGATCCTGGATGCCATGTGGACATGGGGCGAGGGATACAAGGCACAAAACTCATAAAAATACCGGGACAGATCTGAAAAAATCTGTCCCGGTATTTTTATCCATTAATATGCAGGCTTTCGCCTGTCAGAGGATTCCTCCCGATAATACTCCGCCTGTGTCTGATACAGTTCCGCATAGATTCCCCGCTGCTCCAGCAGCTCCTGATGGGTTCCCCTCTCACAGAGTTTTCCGTGATCCAGCACCAGGATCTCGTCGCAGAATTTGCAGCTGCTCATCCGGTGTGAAATATAGACCGCGGTTTTTCCCTTTGTAATATCATGAAATGTCTCATAGACTTCCGCCTCCGCCACCGGATCCAGCGCCGCCGTCGGCTCGTCGAGGATCACAAACGGAGCGTCTTTGTACAGTGCACGCGCCATCGCCAGCTTCTGCGCCTCTCCCCCGGAAATCTCCACACTATCCTCGACCTGATGATACAGCCACGTATTTTCCTGCTCTTTCATCTGCTCCACCCACTGCAAAGCTCCGGCTTCTTTCAGGGATCTGTGCAGCCTCTCCCAGTCGACTTCCGAACCGGCAGCCACATTTTCACTGACTGGTGCGGCGAACAGATGGTAATCCTGAAAGACAACAGAAAAGATATCCGTATATTCCTGGTAATCATACAGTCCGATCGGGATTCCGTTCAGAAGGATCTGCCCCTCTGTCGGTTCATACAGTCTGCAGAGCAGCGCAATCAGCGTACTCTTTCCGGAACCGTTCTGTCCCACCAATGCATAGTGCTTTCCAACCGTAAATTTCAGATTGACATGATCCAGCGCTCTTTGCTCTGTTCCCGGATAGGAAAAGCTGACGTCTTTCAGCTCGAATTCACATTGTCCGTCGTCCCGTTTTTCCACAGGCAGCGTGCCGTCGTACAGACCAACGCACGTATCATATCCTGAAATTTCCCCTTAACCTCGTACTCTTCCTTCGTACCGTGAATCCTGATATAATGACCGTCGGATTCCAGATAAAGAAGATCCTGCTCCTCCAGACGGTAATCTTCTCTGGAATCCCGGAAGATCAGATACCGCTTCTCTTTCCCTTTCTTTTCGGAAATCCGGTTCAACAGGGAGATCAGCTGCCCCGAATCCACCGGCTTCATCAGATAACCCACTGCCTCCACTTCATATCCGTCAAAAACAAAACCGGGATCATTGGTCAGAAAGGCGACCGCCACATTCCGGTCCTTCTTCCGGATCTCACGCGCCAGTTCCATACCGTTCATCTGTTCCATCCGGATATCCAGCAAAAGCAGGTCATAAGGAACTGTCTGATCCAGTTCAAACAGAACCTCCTCCGCGCTGCGAAAAGTCTGGAGGCTGACCATATCCCCGCTTGTTTCCTCCCATTTCTGCACTGCTTTCCGCAGGTAAATCTCCTGCGCCGTCTCATCGTCACAGTATAAAATCCGCAGCATATTCTGATCTCCTTCCGAAAAATCCTCCCTGAACTTGCAATATGTCCAACTTCATTCATTACACATAACAGTTCTTTAAAATGAGGCATGCGCTTTTAGCCGCGCTCCATGACTGTATAAATGGAATAATGGTCGATGGCATCGCCCGACTGTGAGCTGAGCATGCCATTAACGATATCCTCCCAGGTCACCGTATTGTCATTGGTCAGCACATACCTTTCCTCAAATTCCCTCTCTTCCGCATCCGAACCGTCTCCACGGTAATGCATCAGATACCGGTACGTCCGCACGTATCCCGTCTCCTCTTCTGTCCAGCGCAGCGTGTAGGTTTCTCCATCAAATTCCAGATGGAACCGATACAGGATCGGATAATCCTCTTTCACCGATTCGTAATATTCCCTGGAACTTCCCTCCTCGTCCAGTGTGTAATAGTGGGCAACCTGAACTGAAGCCTTCTGTCCCTTTTCCGCAGTCTCCACAAATGTCTGCCAGATTTCCTGCCCGAAAGAAGCGTAACCGTCTTCCATAACCGCACAGCCGTCATCCTTCGCTTTCTGCAGAGCATCCGGTTCTGAACGCTTTGCGGGACTGTACCGATAAAGATATCTGTTTTGCGATTCTTCGGTCGCCGTGACAACACTATTCCCGGAAAGAACTTCCCGATCTGCTTCTGCTTTCGCGAGAACTACCGAACGATCCGGCGATTCCTGTACCGAATAAATCTCCCAGGAAACCGTTTCTGTCCCCGTCTGTTCCGTAAAGCTGTCCAGAAGTTCTCCCTGCGCTGCCATTCCCGGATCTGCGTCTGTCTGCTCATAACGGTAAGTCTCCCCATTGATGGTGAGAAACAGATATCCATTCCAAATGCCGTGCAGATCTGCAGTTGTCGGAACCATCCCACTTTCTTCCGAAGGAGGATCTGTCAGAAAGCATACCGCCAGAACTGCGCAGCCTGCCACCGCCCCGGCTGTCGCCCAGAACACAGGCTTTCTGTAATGCAGAATGTGCCGAATCCTCTTTTTCACATCCTGTTCTCCAAAGGACGGCGGGAATATAATCCCCGATGCAGTTCCTTTGTCCCGCCCTATGCTGCAGTCCAGCAACGCCTGTGAATAATCTGCCCGCTGCTCCTCCGGCAGTTCACGGATTACCTTCTCGTCGCAGGCAAGCTCAATGTCTCTGCAGAACAGCAAATACGCCGCCCAAAGAAGCGGATGAAACCAGTAAACGGCAAGGATCAGAAAGCCGATCATCTTCCACCAGTGATCACCCCGTCGGATATGTGCCCGCTCATGCCTGACCACATAAGCTGAAGTTTCACTGTCCATTCCCCACGGAAGATAGATTCCTGGTTTCAGGAATCCAAAGACAAAGGGAACCTCGATCTTCCTGCTCCGGAAGACATTCTCCTCCACCGGTACAGCTTCCGAAAGCCTCAGCCATAACCGCAGATAACTGACCGCCATATATGCCAGCAAAAGCAGTGTTCCCACAATCCAGAGTACTGCAAAAAGCGTCATCGTATCCCTTCCGCTTCCGGTTGGAACAGAAACACCTTCAAAGTAACGATCACCCAGATATTCATTCACGCGTTGATCCACTGGCGGAACACCGATATGTATCTGAAAACTCGGTCCGGCAAGCAGCTGATCCGGTAAAGTCTGGGCGCTTGGAATCAGGCTGAGCGCACTTTCCAGCGAAAACGGAAAGATCAGCCGCAGCGCCACGATTCCCCACAGCAGAACATGAGTCCATTTCGGCGCTTTTCTCAGAACCAGCCGAACTGCCAGCACCGCCAGTACCACCCAGCCGGCAGAAATACCGGTATTCACAATTTTCAGAAATAAAGCAGTCATCAGCCGCCTCCTTTCCGAAAATGATCGATCATTTTCTGGACTTCATCGATCTCCTCCTGTGAAATTTTCCGCCGCTTTGTGAACGCAGCAAAAAACGCCGGCACAGAACCTTCAAATTTTTTCTCCACCAGTTCGTCAATTTCCGCCGCCTGCACCTCATCCTTTGAAACCAGAGAAGTTACGACGGTGTTCTCGTTCTTCAGCACACCCCTGTCCGAAAGCCGGCGAAGCACCGTATAAGTGGTTGTCGGTTTCCATCCCAGCTGCTCCCTGCACAGCTTTACAAGTTCACTGCTTTTCACCGGCTCATGTTCCCATAAGATCAGACAGAAGCGATACTCGCTCTCAAAAATTTTCGGCGTATCCATAGGCTTCTCCTCTCCAGAGCACGTGCTCTAATGTATTAGATTCTATGTTTAGTCTAATCTATTAGAGTTAAGGTGTCAAGCAATCGGAAAACATTCCATATTTTATTTCATATTCGCGAAAGCAGCACCACCGTCTCCACATGTTCTTCCGCCGTCCACGGAAACATATCCACCGGAACCGCCCGGTTCACCCGGTATCCACGCTTGCCGAGATACTTCAGATCCCGCGCCAGTGTCACTGGATTACAGGAAATATACACGACTTTTTCCGGCGCCAGCGTCACCAGACTGGACAAAAACGCCTCGTCGCTTCCCGCCCGCGGCGGATCCATGAGGACTACATCCATCGTTTCTCTCTGAGCCGCCATTTTCTGCATGTATTCCCCGGCATCTCCCTGAACAAACCGGATATTCTTTCTCTGGTTCCGTTTTGCGTTGGAGACTGCATTCCGGACGGCCTCCGGATTCAGCTCCACGCCTGTCACTTCCCCTGCATACTCCGCTGCGATCAGCCCGATGGTTCCCGTGCCGCAGTAGGCATCCAGCACTTTCTCCGTTCCATGCAGATCCGCAAACTCGATTGCCTTCCGGTACAAAATCTCCGTCTGAACCGGATTGACCTGATAGAAAGACTGAGGCGATACTGCAAACGTACATCCGCACAGCTGATCCTCAATATATCCTTTGCCGTACAGCACAATATCTCTCTTTCCAAGGACCATGCTCGTCCTGCGGTCGTTCACATTCAGAACCACCGTAGTCACTTCCGGATGAAGCTTTCTCAGGGCATTGACAAAATTTCGTTTCGACGGAAAGACCGGAGAGACACAGACCAAAACCACCATCACCTCTCCGGACACATGACCGGTGCGGATCAGCACATGACGCACCAGACCGTACCCGGTATCCTCATTATAGACCTTGATCTTGAAGCTCTCAAACAGTCCGCAGAGATCCCGGACGATCCGGTTTGCCCGCTCATCCTGAATCAGACAATCCTCCACCGGCACTAAACGATGGGTTCCCTCCTCGTAAATTCCGGAAACAATGCTGCCGTCCCGTTTTCTGGCAAAGGATGCATGAATTTTGTTTCTGTAATGCCACGGATTCTCCATTCCGATGATTGCTTCCGGCTTCACGATTCCCTTCAGGGTCTTTCGCACAAAATCCTCTTTCCGTTTCAGCTGTTCGGAATACTCCATCTCCAGCAGAGAGCATCCCCCGCATTTTTTCCTGACCGGACAGCGTTTCCCGCTGTCCGGCATCTTTTTTCTTTTCTCTCTCATTCTTTTCTGCTCCCCCGCAGCATCGCGATTTCTTTTGCGTATCCGTCCAGTTCATTGGGCGTCTCCAGATAAAACGGAAGATCTCTCAGCGCCGGATGATTGATGATCCGAACAAACGCATCCAGCCCCAGAGACCCTTCCCCGATCTTCTCATGGCGGTCTTTATGACTTTCAAATGGATTCTTACTGTCATTGAGGTGAATAGCCTTCAACCGCTTCAGCCCGATCACCCGGTCAAACTTCTCCAGCACACCATCCAGATCGTGAACAATATCATACCCCGCATCGTACACATGACAGGTATCCAGGCAGACGCCCATATGCTCAGACAGTTCCACACGTTCCAGAATCGCCGCCAGTTCCTCAAAACTGCGTCCCACCTCAGTACCCTTGCCTGCCATTGTCTCCAGCAGCACCGTCGTCGTCTGCTCCGGCTTCAGGATCCTGTTGAGCGTATCCGCGATCAGACGGATCCCTTCCTCACTGCCCTGCCCGGTATGACTGCCCGGATGAAAATTGTACAGGTTTCCAGGTGTATATTCCATCCTGCGCAGATCATCCTCCATGGTCATCAGCGCAAATTCTCTCGTATGCGCGTCTTTGGAACACGCATTTAAAGTATACGGCGCATGTGCCAGGATCACGTCGATTCCCTGCTCCGCCGCAAATTCCCGGAACTTCCTTACATCTTCCGGATCAATCTCCTTCGCTTTGCTCCCTCTTGGATTTCTTGTAAAAAACTGAAAGGTATTCGCCCCGATCGACACGGCTTCCTTTCCCATATGCAGATAACCTTTCGATGAAGAAAGGTGACTTCCTATTTTTAACATTCTGCCTCCTTGTCATCCACTTGTATGAATCTTTATCCATTCAGCCAACGGAATTGTTACGCGATTCTCACTTTTTTCCTCTATCTGACGCACCTGCTACGTCATCAAGGCAGATTTGGAAGATCTCTTCCAAACTTCCAGCCTTACAGGCTCTACAAATCGACCGACAGATCCACCTTATGATACGGGATCCCCAGCCGGTCCAACGTCTGTTCTTCACGCTTCTGACAGGTAAAGATGACCACCTGCCGCTTCTTGTTCGCCAGCCAGGTCAACGCCCGTTCCAAACGGTATTCGTCGTACATGGCAAAGGTTTCGTCCAGCAGCACCGGCATCTCTTCCTCGCTGCACAGAATCTCCATCACCGCCATGCGCAGCGCAAAATATACCTGCTCCATGGTTCCGCGGCTGGTCTTCTCCAGCGGAACATAATAATTTTCCGAATGGATCCCGATCTTCAGATCATCATCCATGGAAACCTGCCGGTATTTTCCGTCGGTCAGTTCGGAAAGAATCTCCGAAATACTCTGTCTCAGGCGGATTCCCACACGGCTCTGCTGCTGGCGGGAAATTTTTTCAATAGTCTCCATCGCCAGCGTCACCGCCGCGATATTTTCCTGCTGCTCCTCCGGTATGGTCAAGGAAGCACAGAACTCCTCATATTCCTCCCGCAGATTCTGACATTGGATCTCTTTTTGACGGGTCTCTTTCTCCAGGTATTCCACGTTCCAGTTCAGTTTCCGTATCTTCTGCTGCTCCGGCTCGATGATCTCCTCATCTTCTTCCCGGGTATACCGGAACATCTGACAGATAATGAATATAAGCGCCAGAACCGACACACCCAGTCCCAGCCGCGTAAGCAAAGAAGAAACACCGAAAAACTGCATCACAGACAATACAGCCAGAAATACCGCAACGACCGCGCAAGCAATTCCATATTTTCTTCTGGTCAGAAACCGTTCCTGCTGTTTCCGCACCTCCCTGGGGGAAACCTCATTTCCGAACATTTCTCTCTTCCGTTCGGTCATCGTCCGCTCCAGCTTTTCTTTCGCTTCCCTGCAGTCCTGTTCCAGATAAGAAAGGCGGCTGTACATCCGGTTTTTCTCTTCCTCTCCGGCCTTTCGCTGCTGCTCCGCTTCCTGCTCCAGTTCTTTCCTCTTCTTTTTCAGGGAGGTAAGCGCCGCCTCCACATTCAGGCTGCCGTCGCTGCTCCCCTGATAATTTGCCATGTAGTTGCGCAGTTCCTGCGCCAGAGCATCCCCGGTCCGCGCTTTCAACTGACCGACAGAGACCGTATTTTCATAAACATTCTCACTGATGCCGCCCAGCAGCACCGAGAGATCCCCGTCCTCCAGAGACAAAATCTCCCCGTCTGTCAGGCAGACCAGCTCATCCTCCCCGGCGCCCTTCGCAAAACTCCGGGTCAGCCGGAATTCCTTTCCGCCGCTGGTAAATTCCATCCGTCCCTGATACCAGGACGCATTTTCCCAGGGTTCATAGCGGCTGTACACATCATTCCCCGCCGCACGGCCTCTGCCACGCTTCATTCCAAACAACATACTCCGGATAAACGTATGCACCGTGGACTTTCCGCTTTCATTTTCTCCATAGATCACATTGATTCCATCTTCCAGTTCCAGCACCTCACCGCGGAACCTTCCGAAATTGTTAAGGCTCAGTTTTTTCAGTTTCATTTTTTCCTCCGTCTGACGCGCCTCCTGCGCCGTCAAGATAAATTTGGAACATCCAAACTTTACTCCTGTCTCGCATTCAGCAGCGCTTCCAGTCCATAGTACAGTGCCTTCTGTTCCAACTCACCTTCCGCCCCGTCAAAATATTCGGCATAAGCCCCAATCAGGCTTCCGGCATACTCCCTTTTCAGCTGCTCGATCCGATAAGCCGGTCTCGTCCTGTCCGTCACCTGAACCACATTTCCGGTCTGCATCAGCCGTTCTACGGAAAATTCCAACCCCTCACTGCGAAGCCCCTCCAGGGTCACCCGGTAAATATTCTTCGCGCCCCGGCGTTCCATTTCTCCCGCCAGCTGCTGCTCCAGAGAAAACTGCGTCGTATCCTCATCCACCTGTAAGGTCAGATCCACATACTCGCAGACCGCAAAAGGTACAAAAGAAACCCTTGTACCGCGGGAATCGATGATTCCGTCTATATACCCGTGTTCCCCCGTCTGCGTCATAGTCGTCGGCTCCAACGCCCCGGCATATGCCATCCGGTCCGGAATCAGGATCTCCGGTTTATGGATATGACCACAGGCAATATAGTCAAAGCCTGCCGCAGCCAGTTCCTCTTTTTTCCACGGACTATGCCGGTCATCTCCGCCATGCGCCAATAGAACATGATATTGCATCGCCCCCGACGGCCGCACCTCACCATAGAGATTGTCCGTCACCTCACGGCTGTAGTAACTGCATCCATACACCGCCAGCGAAAATTTCGGAAAATCCACTCTCTCACAGGTCTCGCCAAACAAACCTGTCACATTCTCCGCCCAGGAAAAAGACAAGTAATAACTTCCCTTCTTCAGATAATCATGATTCCCCGCCATCAAAACAACCTGCGTATCCGGAATCGACGCGAACAACGCGTTCACTTCCTTCAGTTCTTTCAAAAGCGGCTGACGGTGAAACAAATCCCCTGCAATCAAAAGCATCTCCGGCTTCTCCCGCCGCGCTGCATCGATCAGCCTGCGGAAGCTGTCCCAGATCTCCTCCTGCCGTCTCTTACTCCACGCAAAACCCAAATCCGGTTCCATTCCCAGATGCACATCTGCCACATGAAAAAAACGCAATTTCACCGCCTCCTTTGCCATGAAACTATCTTTCCTATTACTTGCTGTTTTTTGCTGATTACATATTACTTATTATATTTTACTGAATACTTTTTACTAAGTATTGATTATTATTATTGTTCACTTTTACTGCTTCCACATTCCCCATAGGGATTCACATACTTCACATCGCAGCAGTCTATTGCTCTTTATTATACCCCATCCAAAGATTACTGTCACCTAGGATTTTCTCTGCAAGATCTAAACTTATTTTTTGTTATTTCTTTGATGACAAATCGGTCTATCTTGCTCTCAATGTATCCTTCCAGCTCAACGTCTCCCCGCAGGTTTGCCACGGGTCAAAAAAAAGAGAGCGTCTTGTTATTAAGATCAAGAACGCTCTCTACACAATAATTTTTGTATACTCGTAACTCTTTGTTTGAAGCTTTGTCTTTGTTCCGAACTCGCAGCATTTAAGCACTGTCAAGCAACAGGTGCTTTTTATCTTATTTTACTTTTTCCAATAATGCTTCCTGGAGAACCTGAGAAAAGTTTACTCCAGATTTTACCGCCGCATCATTCAGCCACTCTGGTATGCTCAGAGTTTTTTTCACAGCGCGTGAACAATGTTTCCGACGGTAGTCTGCCAGATTGAACTGTACGACTACCAGAAATCCATCTTCCGTTTTGATATCTTCCGGTTCTGATGCTTTTGGAAGTTCTTCTTCCTTCTCCTCCATTGTCGTCAGAGAAAGCCCCAGCGCATCTACAGCCATTTCATATGCCTGCTGCATATCATCTCCTTGAGTCATGCATTCCGGAATATCTGGGAATGTTACCCAGAAACCGCCCTCTTCTGCCCTGTGAAAAACAGCCGGATAAAACTGGTGCTAGAATATAAATAGTGCAAGTCAAAATGAGAAAATTCCAAATAGACA
>ERZ1673750.151-NODE-151-length-67669-cov-13.738530_pt1 | contig 67669 bp, 56 predicted proteins | sample MGYA00580203_ERZ1673750 | MGnify/ENA primary metagenome ERZ1673750 (study PRJEB41218, sample SAMN15661763) | gut metagenome | host: Homo sapiens | place: Canada: London | collected 2015-08-20/2019-03-30 | study: EMG produced TPA metagenomics assembly of... | reverse complement strand
GACTTTTCTTTGCTACTTTCTTTTGGTCACAAAAGAAAGTAGGAGTTCCCGGGAGACTGCCGTTCCCGGTTCAATCTTCCTTCTTCAACCGATACCCAATCTTGTACACCGTCTCGATCTTGTCCATCCAGCCGAGCTTTTTGCGCAGACGGGCAATGTGGGTGTCAACGGTGCGCAGGCTTTCGGTGTCGGGGATGCCGCCCCAGACGCGCTCATACATCACGTCGCGGTAGAGCGCCGCGCCGCGGTTGCGCATCAAAAGCTCCAACAGATCGTATTCCAGGCGGCGCAGCTCCACAGGCTCACCGTTCCGGCGGGCGGTGTGGTTGACCGTGTCCAGCACCACGTCGTAGGCGCACAGTTCCCGCCCGCCGCGCCCGGTACGGCGCAAAACCGTCTCCATCCGGGCAACAAGCTCCTCCGCCGCGAACGGCTTGGTTATGTAATCGTCCGCGCCCAGGCGCAGCCCCTGCACGCGGTCCTTCACCGCACTTTTGGCCGTGATAAAGATGACCGGCACGCCCTGGGGCCGCAGACATTCCAACAGTGCATAACCGTCCAGGCCGGGCAGCATAATATCCAAAAGCGCCATATCAAAATTGGTGGTTTCGATGAGATCCGCCGCCGTCCGGCCATCCTCGGCCAGCGTGCAGCGGTACCCGGCGCGGGTCAGCGTCATCTCGATCAGCCGCGCGATCAGGTGCTCATCCTCCACGATCAGTATGTTGTTCATCCGCGTTTCCTCCCTGTTTGGGGGTATTGTAACCCCGTGTTGTTACAAGGTTGTGTCCTCACAGCTATAATTTTACACTTTTTTATTTTATTTTCCACCCGCGTCGTGGTATAATGTTGAAAACTGCTTTGTCAAAGGAGAATTTTCCCATGTACGCTACCGTTCAAGAGCTTGTGGACGCGCTGACGCTGGAAGAAAAGGCCGGTCTTTGCACCGGCGCGGCGGTCCCGCGGCTGGGCCTTCCGGCGCTGCGGGTCAACGGCCTGCACAGTCAGGAATCTGCCGGGGGCGTCTGCTTTCCGTCGGCGTGCGCGGCGGCAGCGTCGTTTGACCCGGAGGCGGCCCGCCGCATGGGCGCGGCGCTCGGGCGGGAGGCGCGCAGCGGCGGCGCACAACTGCTGGACGTGCCGGACGTGAACCTGAAGCGCGGCCCGTTGAGCGGACGCAGCGCCGACACCTGGGCCGAGGACCCCTGCCTGACGGGGGCGCTGGCCGCGGCGTTCCTGCAAGGCGTGCAGAGCGCGGGTGTGGGCGGCTGCGCGGGGCGGCTGGCCGTGGTCAACCAGGAGACAGACCGCCGGACGCTGAACCGCCGCGTTGACGAGCGCACGCTGCAGGAGCTTTACCTGCCCGCGTTTGAGACTGCCGTGCGGGACGGGCAGCCCCGGGCCGTTGTGTGCAGTGCGGGGCAGCTGAACGGCACCCGCATCTGCGAGGACACGGCTCTGCTGACCGACACGCTGCGCGGCGCGTGGGGCTTTGCCGGTGCGGTGCTGACAGAGCCGGGCGCGGTGCAGGACCCGGCCCGGACGCTGGCCGCGGGCGTGGATTTTGCCCCTGCGGACGCGGGGCGGCTTGTGGATGCCGTGCAGTCCGGCGCACTGGATGAGTCCGTTTTAAACCGCGCTGCATCGAACATTATACGCACTCTTTTGGCCGCATCGACCCAGCCGTCCCCCGCGGACCGCACCGCAGACCGCAGTCTGGCTGTCGAGCTGGCCAAGCAGAGCGGTGTGCTCCTGCGCAATCTGGGCGCACTGCCGCTGCACAAGGGGCAGAAGGTAGCCTACATCGGCGCCTTTGCCGACCACCCGCGCTATTCCGCCGGTCATCCCCGTGCGCCGCAGGTCACAAGTGCCATCGACGCTGCGGTCCTGCATGGCCGCAAGATCCATTATATCGAGGGCTTCCCCGCGGACCGCGACCAGCGCGACGAGGCGGAGTTCCTGCGTGCCGTGACCGCCGCCGAAGCTGCGGACGCCGCGGTCATCTTTGCCGGTCTGCCCGAATGCGCCGAGCTGGCCGCCGCGGACCGGCGGCACATGCGCCTGCCCGAATGCCAGAACAACCTGATCGCCCGCGTGGCCGCCGTGCAGAAGAACACCGTCGTGGTGCTGCACACCTCCGGCCCGGTGGAGTGCCCCTGGGCGGACGATGTATCGTCGGTTTTGTGCATGTATCTGGCGGGCGAGGGTCTGGGCGAGGCCACGGACGCCCTGCTGTGGGGCGACGCCGACCCCTGCGGGCGTCTGCCCGAGACCTGGCCCCTGCGGCTGGAGGACACGCCCTGCTATCTGGATTTCCCGGGTGACGGCGTGACCGCCGACTACCGCGAGGGCGTCTACGTGGGCTACCGCTGGTATGACGCCCGCAAAATGCCGGTGCGCTGGCCGTTCGGCCACGGGCTGAGCTACACGGGCTACGTCTACCGCGGCGCGGCGCTGGACGCCGACACGCTGACGCCGGGCGGCACCGTGACCGCGCGGGTGACGGTGAAAAACAGCGGCGCGATGCGCGGAGCCGAGGTCGTGCAGCTCTATGTGGCCGATGCCACGGGTGCGCCGGTGCCGGGCGGGCGGGTGCCCCAGGCGCTGCGCAGGTTTGCGAAGATCGACCTGCAGCCCGGCGAGGAGCGGGAGGTCATCTTTACGCTGACGCCGCAGGATATAAGCCGTTACAGCCCCGAGCTGCACGCCTGGTGCGCCGCGCCGGGCCGGTACGAAATACGCATCGGGCATTCGAGCCGGGACATCCGCGCGGTGCTGGCCTTACAGTATGCGGACGCAAAAATTTGAGTTTACTATAAAAGGAGATGCAACTATGTCTATCAAGATCACCGAACAGAATTTTGACACCGAGGTTTTGCAGAGCGCCATGCCCGTCGTGGTGGATTTCTGGGCCGACTGGTGCGGCCCCTGCAAGATGATGGGCCCCGTGCTGGAGGAGCTCGCCGCGGCGCATCCCACCGTCAAGGTCGGCAAGCTGAACACCGACGAGAACCTGAAGCTGGCCATGGCCCGCAAGATCGACGCCATCCCGGCGCTGCTGCTTTTCAGGAACGGTCAGGAGGTCAGCCGGTCCGTCGGCTACAAGCCCGCTGCCGAGCTGGAGGCGTGGCTGCGGGAAAACGGGGCGATTTGATTTACGGGGGTTTTGTTCCTTCTTTACAAAGAAGGAACCGAAGAAATTCCAATAAAATATACGCAAAAAGCGCTGCTGTCGGAGAGTGACAGCAGCGCTTTTTTTGGTTATGGCGTTGTCGGGTTTTTGGGACGAGTGCTCATCTGTATTACAGCCGCAGGGCGGCATGCCCCCATGCCGCCGAAGGTCCGCGTGGCCGCCTGTTTAACGGGTTGCCGCGCAAGGCCGCGGCGGAGGGATCAAGACCCCTCCCTACGGACTAACGTTCACGGGTGCTTTGTAGGGAGCGGTCTTGACCGCTCCGTGCCCGTGTGCGGCAAACGCGCGGTTACGGGCAGCCACCGGGCCGGGCATGCCCGGCCCCTACCGCGCGGCTTTGGGACGTGTGTTACCTATATTACAGCCGCATGGCGGCATGCCCCCATGCCGCCGAAGGTCCGCGTGGCCGCCCGTTTAACGGGTTGCCGCGCAAGGCCGCGGCGGAGGGGTCAAGACCCCTCCCTACGGACTAACGTTCACGGGTGCTTTGTAGGGAGCGGTCTTGACCGCTCCGTGCCCGTGTACGGCCAACGCGCGTTTACGGGCAGCCACCGGGCCGGGCATGCCCGGCCCCTACCGCGCGGCTTAGGGGCAGATGTTACCTATATTACAGCCGTAGGGCGGCATGCTTACCCCATCGCCTCCGCAATTTCCGCGTCCGTCAGGGTCTTGCGGACCGGCTGCGGCTCCCCGCCGCCTTCGTGCAGGACCATCACCCAGTAATCCAGATCCAGCCATTGGCCGAACTTGTACCCGGTGCGCTTCTCCGTCGCCATCTTTTTGAAGCCCATCGCGCGGTGGAAATCGTTGCTCTGGCGGTTATTCCTGGCCACAAGGGCAAAGGCGTTGTAATAGCCCTGCACCTTCAAAAGCGCCAGCAGCGCGCGGTACAGCCGCCCGCCGACACCCTGACCGACGCAGTCGGGCGCACAGTAGACCGTCGTCTCGACATCCCACGAGTACGCCTCGCGCTCATGCCACAGGTGCGCACAGGCAAAGCCCTGCAGCCGCCCGTCGGCGCTCTCGGCCAGGATAAACGGCGCGTTCTCCCGCACATGGGCAATGTTCGCGCGGTATTCCTCCACGGTGGACGGCGCGTATTGGAAGGTCTGCGTGCCGTGGCGCACGTACCAGTTGTACAGCGCACAGACCGCGGCGGCATCGTCCGGCGTGGCCATCCGCAGGGTAATTTTGTTGTCGGCGGCCCACCGGGCGGCCAGGGCCTCTTTGTCGGCCTTCGGCAGCTTTTTTAGCGCTGCTTCGCGTTTTAGCGCCGCACTTTTATCGGCGCATTTCTCTGCGTAGGCCAGGCGCACGGCGTCCCTGCCATGGCTTTTTGTGTACCTGGCCCCGCCCTTGCCGCTGCGGTGGGCTTTTAAGCGGCGGGCCAGATCGTTCGTCCAGCCGCCGTACAGGCTGCCGTCCGGGCAGCGCAGCAGGTAGGCCCAGGCGGGCGCGGGGGTCGGCTCCTGCGCCTCGGCGGGGCTGGGGGACGGGCCAAAGCGAGTCGGTTCGGCTTCGCTCATTCCTCGCTGACCTTCTTCCCCGCGGCGCGCAGCGTGCGGCGGCATGCCTCGATGGCCGTCGCCTTGTCATCGGCGGTGATCAGGAACCGGCTGGGGTGGCAGAACCGCAGGCCCAGGCCGCTGATCTCGCGCAGCTTGTCCTCGGGCTTGCCGGCCCAGGCCACCGGGAACGGCTGCTTGCTGCGCTTGGTGCGGTGGTCGTTGACGCACTGCGCACTGTAGCCGCCGCGCTGGCTGGGGTAGACGACAAAGATCGCGTCGGTCTTGTACAGGCCGTTTTTCCACGGCATATAGGCGGGCAGCACGACGATGCCGTCCTTCATGCTGGCGTAAGCGCGGCGGACCGTGTCGTCGGCGCGGTTCACGGCGTTGGCGGCGGCGATCTCGTTCTCAAGGATCTGCTTTGCCACGGGCACGGCGCGCCAGAAGCACACGTCGGGGTCATCCTTCGAGTCCCACAGCGGGTTGAAACTGCCGATGGCGTCGGCCAGCGAGTTCTGCTCGCCGGTGTTGTCGTTCAGATCCAACGGCTGGATGAAGTTTTCGTCCAGCAGGCGGGCCTGATGCTCACCCACGAGCTGTGCGCCGAGCAGCCGCCACAGCAAGCCGAACGCGGCGTAAGGCACGCCGTTGGGGCGGCACTCCCGCGGCTCGGAGTGGTGGTCGAACATGCCGCCGCCGACGTCGTAGACGATGCCGTCGAAGTCATCCGGCACAACGAAGCCTCGCGTCACCTGAATGTCAGGGCGCAGGATTTGTAAAAGGGCGGTGGAAAAAACATCGTCCGCATGGAATTTTCCGCCGTGGGTAAAGCCTTTTGCAGGGATTTTCATAGTATACTCCTCGCGTAAATCTATGGTGTGCCGCGGTGGCCGGGGACCGGCCGCCCTACGGGGTGTCGTGTTATGCTTTGCATCGGGGGTAGGGGCCGGGCATGCCCGGCCCGGGCGTGTAAGGCGCAGCGGGCGTCTATGGGCAGGTGCAGGGCCGGGGACCGGCCGCCCTACGGGGTGTCGTGTTATGCTTTGCATTGGGGGGTAGGGGCCGGGCATGCCCGGCCCGGGCGTGTAAGGCGCAGCGGGCGTCTATGGGCAGGTGCAGGGCCGGGCATGCCCGGCCCCTACCGCGCGGCATATATTATAAGGTCAGTGTGTGATACACGTCCCCGCCCAGCTCCTTCCAGGTAAACACGCCGTTTTCCAGCGTCATATAGCTGTGGGGGGTGCCTGCCTTGGGGATGGAGACCGAGCCTGGGTTGAGATACAGATTATCCGTCCCGAACACCTCCCAGGCGGGGATGTGCGTGTGGCCGTGCAGCAGGATGTCCCCGGGCTGCAGCGGCGGCAGGTGGGCCGTGTTGTACACATGGCCGTGGGTCGCGTAGAGCAGGCGGCTGCCCGCCGTGAGGACCGCGTAGTCGGCCAGCACCGGAAATTCCAGCACCATCTGGTCCACCTCGGTGTCGCAGTTGCCGCGCACGCAGAAAATCTGATTTTTCCGCACGTTCAGCAGGGCGATGACCTCCTTGGGCGCATAGTCGGGCGGCAGGTCGTTGCGCGGCCCGTGGTAGAGCAGGTCGCCCAACAGCAGCAGGCGGTCTGCGCCCTCGCGGTCCCAGGCGGCCAGCAGGTCGCGGCAATAGCCCGCCGCGCCGTGAATATCCGATGCGATCAGCAGCTTCATAGCGTTCTCCTTTTATACCGTCACATCGCCGACGATCATCCGCCCGTCGGTGCCGATGGCGTAGACTGTGTACTTGCGCGGGGTGTCTCCGTGCTCAAGCAGGATACCGCCCTGCGTCGGCTCCACATAGCTGAATTGCCGGTGGGCCGTGGTGGCGTGGGGGTGCTCATCGGGCAGGCTGTAGGCCAGAACGCCGCCCTGCGCACAGAAGTCGTCGGGCAGGGGGTGCTCCTCGCCGTTCAGATAGAGGCGGTAGACGCCGGGCGCGTCGGTGCCCACGGGGCGTATCCACGCGCTGCACCGGGTACGGCCCTGCGGCGGCGTGCTGGATTTGCGCTGGCGCATCAGCAGGGCCACATTGTCCCACGCGACCATAAAGTCGTCCAGCGGCATCTCGATCTCGCAGTCGAAATCCTCTGCCGCGGCATACGGGTCGCAGAGCAGCACCTTGGGTTCGCCGTCCAGCGACGATGCAAACCCGCGCAGCGCTGCGCAGTGCCGCTCCGGCGCACCGGCGGCGATCTGTGCCGGGGTCGATTGCAATGTAACGACAGCGCCGCACCCGGCGCGGGCCTCGGCGCGCAGCAGCGCCAGGTCCGCGTAGGCCACCCACGCGGGGAAGCCCCACTGCGCCGCCGCGGCGGCGGCAAAGCTCAGGTTTCGGGGGCCGCAGTCATCGGGTGCGCGCCAGTCGCGCAGCACCTGGGCGAACTCCTCGGGCAGCAGATCGGCGCCCCAGCGGTTCGTCAGGCTGGCCAGCGAGATCGCCGCGTCCATCCAGGGCTGCAGCGCCGGGGCGCGGCGGGCCGCCGTGTAGGGCATCAGGTGCAGCCGTGCGTTGACGAGCCGTCCGCGTGCGGGGATGACATCCACCATCCGCACGCTGGCCCCCAGCAGCATAACAGCAGGGCTCACTTTCTCATTTTTGGAGTAAAGGTAGATGCGCAGCTGCACCGCCGTGGCGTATTTGCTGTCAAGCTGCAGGCGGTCAGGCCAGCGCTGCACGGGGCCGCGCGCCTGGTAGGGCGGGCCTTCCCGGTGCAGACTGGGGCTCCACTTGCCAAAGCTGTTCCACGGCGTCCAGTTGCCGTCCACCATGACGCGGACCTGGGCCTCCACCGCCGTGTCCTCGGGCGAGGCCGCGTTCCAGCTGACCCGCAGCGCATCAAACAGCGGCATCGGGATCGGTGCGCTGGTGTAGCAGCCGTAGGGCACATAGCCGCCCTGCACCAGATCCAGCACGATGCAGTTCTGCTGGACGGTCACGTTGTCCAGCTCACCGTGCATGAAGGCTTCGGTGTCCTGCAAAAGGACGGTATTTTTTTCCATACCGGGTCCCCCTTACTGGTCGAATTTGGGCTGGTTCTGCGCCATGCGCTCCTCGATCTCGGCGGCGCGGCGGGCGTTGATCGTTTCCTCAAGCTTAAAGACCTTTTCGAGACCCGGGTAGACGATCATCAGGGCAATCGTGACGGGCAGCCAGAAGCCGAACGCCAAAATCGTCAGGATCGTGGCGGGCAGGTAGAGCAGCGTTGCGCCCCAGTACAGGGCCAGCACCAGCGCCGCCGCCGCGGTGCGCGGGAAGAAGCCGAAGAACATCAGCCCGGCGTTTTTGGCGATTTGGGCAAGCGGCAGATCCACGAGCGGCACCTGCGCCAGCAGCCAGGTGAAGAAGCCCGTGCAGACGAAGATGCCCGCGAAGGAGGCGACCCACAGGGCGGTGCTGGTGTTGCCGCTCTCGGCCTGGGCGCGGAGCATCCAGGCCCAGCTGCCCACAAACAGGCCCAGCAGTGCGCCGGGCACAAGGCTCTGCCGCCAGTTCTGTTTCCAGGCGCGTTTATAGGTGTTCCACCAGTAGCCGGGCTCATCGCGCAGGGCGCGCAGCACGGTATCGATCATACCGGACAGGAACGGCCCGCCGACCAGGCCGCCGGCCACACCGCCGACGACGGTCAGCAGCGCAGACCCGGCCATCATGCCAAAGACAGCCAGCGCCGTGCCGGGCAGAAAGCCCAGCACGCAGAGGATGCCGGATTTATACAGCGGCCACAGGTCGCGGCCCAGCAGTTCAAAAAAGCGCGCAATGCCGACCTTACGGCCCTGGACGGGAGTTTTGTTTGTTTCGTTTGACATGACGAGGTTTCCTTTCTCGGCTAAAGTTTTAACGGCAGTCTCCCGGGAACTCCTTCTTTCTTTTGTGACCAAAAGAAAGAAGCAAAGAAAAGTCCCGCTGTTGCGGATGCAGCGGACCCCGCCTTAGGGGCTGCACGCCCCTAAGAACCCCAAAGAGGAGGTCGCGTGACCCATGGGCTAAACGAAAGCAGTATTACTTTTCGTTCTTAACGCCCATGGGTCACGCTCCGTTTTGAAATTCGGGTGTTCCCCCGAACCCCCGCAGTTTTTAACGGGTGCTCTGTAGGGGCGGCATATATGCCGCCCGCAACCTACCGTGGCAACCCGTCAACGGGCAACCACCGCACACTACGAAGGGGCGGGCTGCCGCCCTCCCTTGCCCCTCTCGTGCACAACCTATCTACTGCACCCTGTAGGGGCCGGGCAGGCCCGGCCCGTGGCCTACCGTCAGCACGCCTTTCCCTACTTGCTCCGTAGGGAGGGGTCTTGACCCCTCCGCTGCTTTCCGACCAACTATCGTGACCGGGTCATCCGTAGGGGAGGGATTCATCCCTCCCGGGGCGTTTGCGTTTCCACTCGCTTCCGGCCCGCCCCCGCCTACACTATCACAATTATATCATACCCTCTTTCCCACGCCGTTGCAAGGCGTGGTCAAAATAAGTTTACAAATTTTCCTGTCGTTTTGTGTTATAATAGAAAAAGTATGATAAAAGGAGCGTACCCGCACTATGGCTTGGGTCACAAAGGACAGTACCGAAACTTACAATCAGACGCCGGAACCCCCGCGCGAATATACAAAAAAAGAAAAAGCCGCCAACTGGTGGCACTATCACTGGATGGCCGTGGTCGTGGCCGTGCTGGTCGTCGTGTTCGGCGTGTGGATCATCAAGGACACCGTTTTTCAGACGCGCCCCGACGTGCAGGTCGCTTATGTCGGCACCAGCGACCTGCCCACCGACACCATCGCCGCGCTGCAGGACGCGCTGACGCCGTTCTGCTCCGACCTGAACGGCGACGGCAAGGTCGTTGTGCAGGTGGACAGCTACACCGTTGACTTTGACGCCGCGAACGAGAACACCGACGCCTACTACCAGATGGCCGGCGTCACCCGGCTGAGCGCCGAGCTGTCGTCCGGCGGCAAGACCTACATTTTCCTGCTGGAGGACCCCGAGGGCTTTGAGACCCAGACCGGCGCACTGCAATATCTGGACGGCACAGTCCCCGACGACCCCGAGACCCCCGACGCCGACTGGCGCGAGATGGTCTACCGCTGGACCGACTGCCCCGTGCTGACCGGGCTGGATCTGGGCGGCTATGAGGGCCTCACCCTGATGGACGACGTCACCGGCACGAACCAGAGCGTGCTGGCGCACCTCTACGTGGGACGCCGCGGCGTCTGGGACGAAAAGCAGGTCCCGACCTACGAGGGCTGCGCCGAGCTGTGGGACACCCTGACCGCAGGGGCTGTCTCCACCGCCGCCGAATGAGCCGGGCGCTGCCGCCCCTGAAGGGGCATCTGCGCAAAAAGGTACAGCCCCGGCCCAAAACGCCGCCCCTGCCGGACAACCCCTACAAGCGTTTTTTCACGAAGAATCGCAGCTTTGAGGAGCTGGCGAGGAAGCGAAAGCTGTAACTTCCAAGCCTTCCCCCCAAGGGGCTGCGCCCGCAGGCGCGTGTCGGAGCGCAACCGCCGCAGGCGGCTCTTAGCGCGGAGACTGAAGGTGGTGCCGCAGCGCCGGATGAGGGGGAAGTTCGCCTTATTGCCCGTTTTTATAACAGCCACGTAAGCTTTGCCCTCATCAGTCCGCTTCGCGGACAGCTTCCCCCAGATGGGGAAGCCTTTTTTCTGTCGCATCCCACCCGGGATGCGACATTTTTTATATTTCCCATTCGCTACAATAAACTATGCAACAATTTTTGTAACGGAGGGATTCCCAACTATGCTGCAAACTCTTGAACGTACCAACATCTTTGACGCCCGCGTACTTACCGCCGCCCATGCCGATGCCCTGCGCGCGCTGGCCGGGCCGGGCGGGCTGCCGCTGCTGCCCTGCCTGCACCCGGCCTTGGAGGAAGGCCAGATCGTCGGCGACTACGCCGGGCAGGACGAATTACAGGCCGCCGCCGCGCTGCTGCCGCTCTACGCCGAGGACCCGCTGCCCACAAGTCTGCGCGCCGCAGGCTACGGGGCTGACGGACAGGGTGCGGTGCTGACGCCGCCCGTACTGCGCGAGGATTACACGCAGCTGCGGCATTTTCTGCGGTTGGCGCTGCGCTGGGCCACCGAGCGGTACGCCAGCTACCATGTCTGGGCCGTGCTGCCGCTGGACTTGGAACACCCGGAGGCGTGTGATGATCTGTGTGCGCAGTATCTCTCGGCAGGACTGACGCTGCGCGGGATGCGGCCCATGGTCGGGGCCGACCAGATGCTGATTTTTTCAGCACACGGTCTTGTGAAATGGCGCGACCCGCTGCGCCGGTGCCATCTGGCTGACCCGGCCCTGCCGCGGGTGCTCGAGCGCGGGTACGCCGCCGCGGATTTCGGCTGGGGGAAGAACGGGCTGGAGCTGGTGTTGAGGCCGGTGTGAGGTAAGAGGGACGGCGGGCGGATATGGAATCCGCCCCTACGGATATGACCCGGGAGCCTTCCGCTGCCGCTCACTTCCGCGGCGGCCAGAGGGCTGGCCGCCCTACATCCCCCCTTTCCGGTTATGCGTAGGGCGGGGTGCCCTCACCCCGCCGAAGGTTCACGCAGCCGCCCGTTTTTTTTCGCTCTGCTACGCAAAAAAAGTGCCCCACGCATTTCTGCGTGGGGCACTTTTTTATTTAGCGTTAGCCGTTAAGCAGCCCTTGCACAAATTACTTGTACAGGTCGACCAGCTTGGTCAGGTGCTCGTAACGGGCATCGGCGGCAGCCTGGTTCTTCTCGAACAGAGCCTTGGCGCGATCCGGGAAGGCGCGAGCCAGACGGCTGTAACGAGTCTCGTTGGCCAGGAAGTCCTGATACTTGCTCATGTCGCCAGCCTTGGAGGTCAGGGTGAACGGGTTCTTGCCCTCGGCCTTGGCAGCGGGGTTGAAGCTGAACAGGTTCCAGTAACCGGCAGCAACAGCCTTCTTCATCTCGTTCTGGCAGTTGGTCATGCCGCCCTTGACACCGTGCAGCTCGCAGGGAGCGTAGCCGATGATCAGAGACGGGCCGGGATAAGCCTCAGCCTCGGCGATGACCTTGACAGCCTGAGCCATGTTGGCGCCCAGAGCGATCTGAGCAACATAGATGTAGCCGTAGGTCATGCAGATCTCAGCCAGAGACTTCTTGCTGATCTCCTTACCGGCAGCAGCGAACTGGCAGACCTCACCGATGTTGGAGGCCTTGGAAGCCTGTCCGCCGGTGTTGGAGTACATCTCGGTGTCGAAGACCATAACATTGACGTCGTGGCCGGAAGCCAGGACGTGATCCAGGCCGCCGTAACCGATGTCATAAGCCCAGCCGTCGCCGCCGAAGATCCAGAAGCTCTTCTTGGCCAGGTACTGCTTGTCCTTCAGGATCTCCTTGGACTCGTCGCAGCCACAGGCCTCCAGGGCAGCGATCAGGGCCTTTGCGGGCTCGTCGTTGGCCTTGGTGTTGTTCTTGGTCTCCAGGAACTTGTCGATGACAGCATCCAGCTCAGCATTCTTGCCCTTCAGGGCCTCAACCTTGGTGATCAGGTTGGCGCGGACGGTCTCATAACCGATCTGCATGCCCAGACCATGCTCAGCGTTGTCCTCGAACAGGGAGTTGATCCAAGCGGGGCCGTGACCAGACTCTTTGTTGGTGGTGTACGGGCTGATAGAAGCGGTACCACCCCAGATAGAGGAGCAGCCGGTAGCGTTGGAGATGAACATCTTCTCGCCGAACAGCTGGGTGATCAGGCGGGCATAAGAGGTCTCGGCGCAGCCAGCGCAGGAGCCGGAGAACTCAAGCAGCGGCTGGTTGAACTGAGAACCCTTGACGGAAACCTCGGAAACAACACCGGGGACGTTGTCCTTCTTGCGGATGTTCTCGACGCAGTAGTCGAAAGCAGCCTGCTGCTCGGACTGGCTCTCCTGCGGCTTCATCTCGATAGCGGCAGTCGGGCAGACGGTGACGCACTCGCCGCAGCCCATGCAGTCCAGAGGAGACACGGCCATGGTGAACTTGTACTCGCTTGCCTTGGGCTTGGTGTCGGCCAGCTTGGTGGAAGCGGGCGCAGCCTCAGCCTCGGCAGCAGTCAGGCAGAACGGACGGATGGTGGCGTGAGAGCAGACGAAGGCACACTGGTTGCACTGGATGCACTTCTCGGCGTTCCACTCGGGAACCATAACAGCCGTGCCGCGCTTCTCGTAAGCGGAAGCACCCTGCTCCCACTCGCCGTTGACGTTGCCCTCGAAGGCGGAGACAGGCAGGCTGTCGCCGTCCATACGGGAGATGGGCTCCATAACGTCGCGGATCTGCTTGACCAGAGCCTCGGGTCCCTTCAGGGCCTTCGGAGCCGGATCAGCAGCGGGGTTGGACCAGGAGGCGGGGACCTCGACCTTATGGACAGCGTCCAGGCCGGCGTCGATAGCCTTCCAGTTCATCTGGACAACAGCGTCGCCCTTCTTGCCGTAGCTCTTCTTGGCAGCGGCCTTCATGTACTCGACGGCATCGTCGATGGGCATGACGTCGGCCAGCTTGAAGAAGGCAGACTGCAGGATGGTGTTGGTGCGCTTGCCCATGCCGATCTCGATAGCCTTATCGATAGCGTTGATGGTGTACAGCTGAATGTTGTTGTCGGCAATGTACTTCTTGTCGGCAGCATTCAGGTGCTCATCCAGCTCGGCATCGGTCCACTGGCAGTTGATCATGAAGACGCCGCCCGGCTTGACATCCTGGACCATCTTCATGCCCATGTGGATGTAAGCGGGGTTGTGGCAGGCCACGAAGTCAGCCTGGTTGATGTAGTAGGGGCTGCGGATGGGCTTGTCGCCGAAACGCAGGTGGCTGATGGTGACACCGCCGGTCTTCTTGGAGTCATACTGGAAGTAAGCCTGAATGTACTTGTCAGTATGGTCGCCGATGATCTTGGTGGAGTTCTTGTTGGCACCGACAGTACCGTCGCCGCCGAGACCCCAGAACTTGCACTCCTTGGTGCCGGGGGCGGAGGTGATGGGCGCGGGCTTGACCTCAGGCAGGCTGAGGTTGGTCACGTCGTCGGTGATGCCGATGGTGAAGCGGGACTTCGGAGCGTCCTTCTCCAGCTCGGTGTAGATAGCAAAGACGCTGGACGGCGGGGTGTCCTTGGAGCCCAGGCCGTAGCGGCCGCCGGTCAGGACGACGTCGTTCATGCCGGCCTCACGCAGGGTGGTGGCGACATCCAGGTACAGGGGCTCGCCCAGGGAGCCGGGCTCCTTGGTGCGGTCCAGAACGGCGATCTTCTTGACGGTCTTGGGCAGGACCTTCAGCAGGGCGCTGGAGACCCAGGGACGGTACAGGCGGACCAGAACCAGGCCGACCTTCTCGCCCTTGGCGGTCAGGTAGTCAACGACCTCCTCTGCGACGTCGCAGATGGAGCCCATGGCGATGATGACGCGGTCAGCATCCTCGGCGCCGTAGTAGTTGAACAGGTCGTAGTTGGTGCCCAGCTTCTCGTTGATCTTGGCCATGTACTTCTCAACAACGGCGGGCAGAGCCTCGTAAGCGGGGTTGCAGGCCTCACGATGCTGGAAGAAGACGTCGCCGTTCTCGTGAGAACCGCGCATCTTGGGGTGCTCGGGGTTCAGGGCCTTGGCACGGAACTCCTCGACAGCCTCCATGTTGCACATTTCCTTCAGGTCCTCGTAGTCCCACTTCTCGATCTTCTGGATCTCGTGGGAGGTACGGAAGCCGTCGAAGAAGTTCACGAACGGAACGTGGCCCTCGATAGCGGACAGGTGGGCAACGGGAGACAGGTCCATGACCTCCTGCGGGTTGCTCTCGGCCAGCATGGCAAAGCCGGTCTGACGAACGGCCATAACGTCGCTGTGGTCACCGAAGATGTTCAGGGACTGGGTAGCAACGGTACGGGCAGAAACGTCAAAGACGCAGGGCAGCTGCTCAGCGGCGATCTTGTACATGTTGGGGATCATCAGCAGAAGACCCTGGGAAGCGGTAAAGGTGGTGGTGATGGCACCGGTACCGAGAGAACCGTGGACAGCGCCTGCGGCGCCGGCCTCGGACTCCATCTCAACAACCTTGACCTGGTTGCCGAAGATGTTCTTCAGGCCTGCAGCGCTCCACTGGTCAACGGTGTCGGCCATGGGGCTGGAGGGGGTGATGGGGTAGATGGCAGCCACATCGGTGAATGCATAAGCTACATGCGCCGCAGCGGTATTGCCGTCCATAGACTGTTTAGCTCTGGGCATTTTCTTTCCTCCGTTTTTCATGAGAGTTTTGCATTATAGAGCTGTGCGGTTGTCAGGGCCGCACAAATCCAGCGCTGCCTGGCACGTGCCCCAATCTTGCTCCGGGCATAGTTCCAGACAAACGCTTTTGCATAGCTTTATTGTACCAAAAAACACCCCTTTTCGTAAAGGGGTTTTGTTCAGAAAGTTGCACATATTTTTAGAGTTGTTGTGTGCATTTTGACCACAATGACGAACAAGGCGGTTTTTAGGGTGTTTTGGGGTACGGTTTATTGTACCTCGTTCCGCTGGATGGAACGATTGCCCGGGAACGGCAGCCTCCCGGGAACCCGCTTTCTTTTGGCAGCAAAAGAAAGCTCGCAAAGAAAACTGCCGCTGTTTCGACGCAGCGGACCCGCGACCAAGGGGCTTCACGCCCCTTGGATTCCCAAAGAGGAGGTCGCAGAGGGCGCGGGCTAAACGAAAGCAGTATTACTTTTCGTTCTTAACGCCCGCGCCCTCTGCTCCGTTTTAAAATTCGGGTGTTCCCCCGAACCCCCGCAGGGGAAAAGGCCCCCTTGTCAAAGGGGGCTGTCACCGTTAGGTGACTGGGGGATTCCGACGGGCCTTGTGTCGCCGCTCGTCAACGGTCACCTGCCGTCAACCCCCTGAACCCCCCCCCGGCCTGCTTCGCGGCCACCTCCCCTGTGAGGGGAGGCTTTTCTCGCGTCCTTCGCCCACGCAAAAAACATCCTTTTTTACAAAATCTCCCGCACCGTCAGCACATCCCCGTCCACGCTGAACTTTACCTTATTCTCCCCGAAATCCAGCGTGTACACCCGCTCCGGGTCGTGCTGGTAGGCGGGGCGGGGGTCGTTTTTCAGCACACCGGACAAAGCGGCGCGCTTGTTTTCCGGCACTTTGCACAAAAGCGCGTCGGGGCAAACCACCTGCAAAGCGTATTCCTTTGTCGTGTCCGTGAATCCGCCCCGGGCGTCGGGGTAGGCGTCCACATAGGGCAGATACGGCTTGATGTCGAAGATCGGCGTGCCGTCCAAAAGGTCCGCGCCGCGGACGATCAGCTCGCCGTTTTCGACGCCCGCCAGCTCCACGCAGGAAAGCCCCAGCGCGTTCGGGCGGTAGGGGCTGCGGGTCGCAAAGACGCCGCGGCGCTCGTTGCCGCCCAGGCGCGGCGGGCGCACGGTGGGCCGCCAGCTTTTGCCCGCGGCATACTCCGCCGCCACGGTGGAAAACTGCCAGATCAGCCACAGCCGGTCATACCCCTCGATGCCAACCAGCGCGTTCGGGTCGCGGTATTCCGGCTCAAACACGATGCGCGCCGTCAGCTCCGGCACCAGCCCGCTCTGCCGCGGGATGCCGAATTTATCCGTAAAATCCGTGCGGATATGCGCAATCGGATGAATTGTGTACTCCATGGTAACGTCTGCCCCCTTTTTGCCGTCTATTATATAGGAAAAGAACAGATTTTACAACTTCCCCATCTTCCCACCATCGTCGAAATATGGTACAATATGTGGTATATTGCACGTAAGGAGGTGTGCGTTTGGCACCAATCATCCGTACAGAGAAGCTGCGCAAGGTCTATGCCGTCGGCAAGGAGCGCGTCGTTGCGCTGAATAATGTCGATCTGTCGATAGAAAAAGGCGAGTTCTGCTGTATCGTCGGCCAGTCGGGCAGCGGCAAGTCCACACTGCTGAACCAGCTGGCCGGGCTGGAAAAGCCGACGTCCGGCAAGGTATACATAGGAAAGCACGAGATCAGCAAAATGACCGAGAACGAGTTGGCCGAGTTCCGCCAGCAGCACCTGGGGTTCATTTTTCAGAGCTACAACCTGCTGCCCACCATGACGGCGGCGGAGAACGTCGCCCTGCCGCTGATGTTCAAGGGTGTGGACAAAAAGACCCGTCTGGCCCGCGCCCGCAAAGAGCTGAAATCCATGGGTCTGCTGGGCCGCGCCAACCACCTGCCCACCGAGATGAGCGGCGGCCAGCAGCAGCGCGTCGGCATTGCCCGCGCGTTCGTCAGCAGTCCCAAGGTCATTTTTGCCGATGAGCCGACAGGAAACCTCGACTCCCGCACAAGCAAGCAGGTGCTGTACCGCATGCTGGAAATGTCCAAAAACAGCGGTGTCACGTTCGTTATGGTCACCCACGAGCCGGAGCTGGCCGAGTGCGCGGACCGCATTGTGACGATCCTGGACGGCAAGGTCTGCTCCAACGTCGTGCAGGACGAGGAGACGAAGAAGAAAAACCGCGACGCCCTTTTTGCCGATCTGGAAGGGAATCTGGATATTGGCGGGGAGGCAGCGAAGGAACAGAAAAAGTAATAAGCCTTCCCCCTTGGGGGAAGGTGCCCGAGGCCCCGACCGAGGGCGGTTGAGGGGCGTGTTTCCGCCGCGGCCCGCTCACGGAGCCGCCACACAAGCTCTCCCCTCATCAGCCGCCTGCGGGCGGCAGCTTCCCCCCTGGGGGAAGCCTTGGGGTTATAAAATTTGGAGGTACAAACCAACCATGAAACGCCTATTTTCCCTGCTGACCGCCTTTGCTCTGGCGGCGGCGCTGTGTGCGCCGGTTATGGCAGACGACGTCACCACACCGGATGTCACCGACCCCACCCCCACGCCGACGGCGGCCATTGACACGACCAGCTCCGACGGCGTCTACGTCTCCGCCTACTCCGTCACCGACACTGCGGGCGGCGAGGTCACCACCGTGCAGGTCGGTGATAAGATCAACATCGTGCTCAAGGTCGTGGACCACGCCTCGGCGCGGTACTGCGTCAAGCCGGAGGAGATCTCCGCGCGCATCAACTCCGCCGTGTTCACCTACACTGGCACCGGCGAGATCGGCCAGCTGTTCGACAGCAACGACGACCCCAACGCCACCCGCCTGCAGAACGTCCGCAACGGCTCGGCCTCGCCGGAGGAGGTTGCGGCGAATGCGCAGTATAATTATTACAGCTACGTCATTTTGTTCCGCGACGTCATCTACAACGGCGGCGGCAACACGCTGCCCATCAACCTGTCCTATCTGGACACCGCCAAGCCGCTGCAGCAGTTCAGCGTCACGCTGGGCCAGTGCGTGGACAAGGACCAGACGACCTCGCCCAACCTGCTCGTGCGCACCTCCAGCTACGGCGACAGCGTCACCGCAGGACAGGCGTTCGACCTCTCCCTCGGCCTCTACGCCACCGACGGCAATGAGAACCTCGACGACGTCATCGTCTCGCTGACGCTGCCCGAGAACATCTCCCTGAACGGCGGCAGCCTGTCCAGCTACCTCGGCACCATCTGCCCCAAGCAGACCCGGGACGTCACGTTCCAGGTCATGCCCGCCTCCGGCTTTACCGGCACGGTGGCCAGCATCACCGTCAACATGACCGGCACCGGCTCTGTCACCGGCAAGGAGGTCAGCGGCACCACGACGATTTCCGTGCCCGTCAGCCAGCCCGACCGCTTTGAGGTCGGCCAGCTGGAGCTGTCCGGCGACACGATCTATGTCGGCGACACCGGCAGCGTCTCCCTCTCCTACGTCAACAAGGGCAAGAACCCCGTCAGCAATCTGGAAGCCCGCCTGACCGGCACGAATCTGGGTGCGGGCGGCTACCAGTACCTCGGCAACCTGGCCGCCGGCACCGAGGGCAGCGTGGACTTTGACATCGTCCCCGATGCCGCGGGCACGGTCAGCGGCATTATCACGCTGAACTACGAGGATGCCTCCGGCAACCCGCAGACCATCTCGAAGGACTTCTCTGTCAGTGCCGAGGAGATGAACATGGACGACTTCAACTATGACCCGTCGATGGACGACACCCAGCCCGAGCAGACCGGTATGCCGGTCTGGGCGTGGGTGCTCATCGGTGTCTGCGGCGCAGTGGTCGTGATCGTGGTCATCGTGGTCGTGGTACGCAAGCGCAAAAAGGCCAAGGCACTGGCCGCGCTGGAAGCAGAGGACAGCGATGAAGATCTCTGATGAAATCAGCCTGTCGGCGCGCAACCTGCTGCGCCGCAAGGGCCGCACGGCGCTGACGCTCGTCGGCGTCGTCATCGGCACCTGCATGGTCGTGCTGATGATCTCGCTGGGCATCGCCCAGACCAAAACCAACGAGGAGATGCTGCAAAGCTGGGGCGACCTGACCCAGGTGCAGATCTACGGCTACGGCACGATGGTCGGCAGCGACGGCAAGCCGCTGTATCTGGACGACGCGGCCATCGCCAGCATCAAGCAGATCCCCCATGTGGCGGCGGCCACGCCCTACGCGCAGGCGTATAATCTGGAGGGCACCATCACGGCGGGCCGCAATGACCGCTACACGATGGAAATTTACAATTTGATCGGCATCGACCCCACCGCACTGGAGCCGATGGGCTTCGCCCTGCAGAGCGGCAGCTGGCTCACGAACACCCCCGCCAGCGAGAAGGCGGCGAAATTACAGATTTTGGTCGGCGGGTCCACCGGGTATGAGTTTCAGGACTCGCGCAAGAGCCCCAACAGCCCCAAGCGCTACCGCTGGCAGGGCCAGACCGATGCCAACGGCAAGGAGCTGCCGCCCTTTGTGGACATCGACAAGGATAAGATGACCCTGACCATCCGGACCGGCGAGGGCTCCACCGAAAAGACCCGCAGCTGGGAGCTGGAGGTCGTGGGCGTGCTGGAGCCGGACGGTGCCAAGGGCTACTGGACCCAGAGCGGCATTGTGCTGCGCATTCAGGACATGAAGATGCTGCAAAAGGTCTACAACGACATGACCAAAACCAAGACCGAGGAAAAGAGCTACGAGCAGGTCTACGTCAAGGTCGATGACCTGAAGAACGTCACCGACGTTGAGACGGCCATCCACGAGCTGGGCTTCACCAACACCTACTCGATGAACCAGCAGCGCGAGGAGATGCAGAAGCAGGTCATAAAAAGCCAGATGATCTTCGGCGGCATCGCGGCGGTCTCGCTGTTTGTGGCGGCCATCAACATCATCAACACCATGACGATGGCCATCTATGAGCGCACCCGGGAGATCGGCGTCATGAAGGTGCTGGGCTGTGAGCTGGGCAGCATCCGCACGATGTTCCTGCTGGAAAGCTCGACCATCGGGTTTATCGGCGGGCTGATCGGCGTAGCGTTCAGCCTGCTGGCCAGCTTTGTGCTGAACAACCTTTCCACAATTTTAGCGGCGTTCGGTCAGGGCGGCGGGTTGGACCTGTCCGGCCTGATGGGCGGCGGGTACTACTACATGGACGGGGGCGGCAGCGCGGCCATTTCGATCATCCCGCCCTGGCTCATGCTGGCGGCGCTGGTATTCGCCACGCTGGTGGGGCTGGTAGCCGGTATCCTGCCCGCGAACAAGGCGGTCAGGATCAGTGCGCTGGAAGCCATCCGGCACGATTAAGCGCTTATATGCTTATATAAAGAACCGAGGCAGTCCCTGGAAAAGGGATCGCCTCGGTTTTTTTGTCGCCGTTCCCGCACCGCCGCGCGGTAGGGGGGGCGGGCACTCGTGGGTGGGTCGGTCCGTAGGGAGGGGTCTTGACCCCTCCGCGGGCGTTTATGGGCGGCAGGAGGCTTGCCCGCTGCCGCGGGCGTTTATGGACGGCAGGGGGCTTGCCCGCCGCCGCGTGGTAGGGGCCGGGCATGCCCGGCCCGGGGGTTTTCCCGGGGATGGGCGGTGATGGGAGGTTTCCGGGGCGTCGGGGACGCCGCCCCCTACGTGGGTGACCGCCCGTTGACGGGTGGCTGCGCGAACTTGCGGCGGGGTGTGGGCACCCCGCCCTACGGATGTAATTCACGTAAGCGCTGTAGGGTGCAGGCACTTGTTGATGGGGCGGTCCGTAGGGAGGGGTCTTGACCCCTCCGCGGGCGTTTGCGGACGGCAGGGGGCTTGCCCGCCGCCGCGCGGTAGGGGCCGGGCATGCCCGGCCCGGAGGTTTTCCCGGGGATGGGTGGTGACGGGAGGTTTCCGGGGCGGCGGGGTGCGGGCACCCCGCCCTACGGATGTAATTCATGTAAGCGCGGTAGGGGCGGCATATATGCCGCCCGCGAGTTTATGCGGGGTGCCGTTCACCGGTTGTTGTTTTTCTTTCAACATTGGACTGGCCATACGGTTGAAAATGTATCCTCGTTGCCGGGCATGGACGTTTGATAACCGACTGCATCCCACTTTGTTTTCAGTGCGGCTACATCTGTGTTTTTAACAACATTTCGGACTTTTCCACCGCGGGGTTCTACAACTATAGGCAGTTTTCAACATTTTCAACAGGAAAATAAGGTCTGCAGAAAGCCTTTCGCAAAAAGTTCCGCTCGTTTTCTGCGAAGCACCGTTATTTTATAGTTTTCCACAGTTTTCACGAGTTTTCCACAGGGAAACCCCCGGGAAACGGTGGAAAACCGGTTTTACTGTGGAAAAGGGGTACCTGTAGGGGTGCCGGGCCGTGGTTACGCCTATATCTTGTTTACAAACGGTTCATTTTTGCCCCATGTATAGCCGGTTGTGAACGGTGGAAAAATAAGAGTTTTCAACATCACTGTGGAAAACGGTGTGGAAAGAGTTTAGAGGGGGAACAAGAGACTGCTCGCTCGCATAAAAACCAAAAAGCAGCTGCCCGCACAGGAGCAGCTGCTTTTTTCAACACTGTTGTTTAAAACTCGATCTTACCGAAGGCGAAATCGTCACCGTCGTGGATGCGCTCGGTGGTCTTGGGTGCCATCGGCTTGGCTGCGGGGTCGCGCGGGGCATCCGCAAACTCGCGGGCGGGCACGCTGGAGCGCGGGCCGCCGTAGCGGGGGCCACCACGGTTGTCGCGGCGGGGAGCGCCGTAGCGGGGGCCTCTGCCGCCCTCACGCGGGCCGCGGGGGCCGCGTCCGCCACGGTTGTCACGGCGGGGACCGCGGCCACCGTCACGGCGTCCGCCGCGCTGGTTGCGGGCGTTGTCGCGGTCAGGCAGGTTGCAGGCATCGGGGTCGGTGGAGTACAGCACCACATGGCGGGCCGGGCCGTCGCCCTTGCTCTCGCTGCGCACACCGTCGATCTCGGCGATGGCCGTGTGGATGATGTGGCGCTCGTAGGGGTTCATCGGCTCCATCTCATAGTAGCAGCCCGTGCGGATGACGCGGTCTGCAATGCGCCTGGCAAGGGCAGAGAGGTCGTCCTCGCGCTTGTTGCGGTAGCCGCCGACATCCAGGCCCAGCTTGACGTAAGGGCCCTCCATGCGGTTCACAACGAGGCTGGCGAGGTAGGACAGGGACTCCATCGTCTCGCCGCGGCGTCCGATCAGTGCGCCCATGTGCTCGCCGGAGACCTTCAAGACCGTGGCAGCGCCCTTCTTGACGGCGGTGAAGGTGAAGTTTTCCACACCCATCAGGTTGAAGATCGGGGTCAGGTAGTCAACGGCGGCCTGCAGGCGCGGGTCGGCGTCGATGTCAAGGGGAACCTCGACTTCCTCACCGGGGACGGGGGCCAACTCGGCCTCCTCGACCATCTCCTCGACGACCTCCTTCTGGATTTCAGGGGCGGTCTCGTCAGAGATTTCAACAACCTCGGCGGGCTTTGCGGAAACTTCAGCCGGCTTTTCCGCCTCGGGCTCCTCGACCTTCACGAGGACCTTGGCGGGGATGGTCTTAAACAGCTTGCGGGTGGGGAATTCGAGGACTTCGTAGCTTACGTTGATGTCATCACGGTCAACGCCGAGAGCCTCGCAGGCGGCCTGTACGGCGGCCTCAACGGTCTTGGCGCTCATTTCCATACTGCGCATAGGGGGAACCTCCTTCTATTTTGTGTTCGTTTTACCCCTTGGCCCCCTCTGGGAGGGGGCTCCGCCCGCAGGCGGTGGGGGAGAGAGCTGTACGGTCACCCGCAATATTTCGGGTTGCGGCAAGGTTCTCTCCCTCCGGCCCTGCGGGGCCACCTCCCTCGCAGAGGGAGGCAGGGCGTGTAATCAATCCTTATTCAGTGGGGTGGTGCGCTCGTCCTTGTAGAGTTCGGCCTCGCGCTGGCGGGCCATCTCCAGGCGCAGCTTGTTGGCCTCGCCCAGGGTGACCTCTTTTTCGACCTGCTTACCGTTCTGCTCGACGGTGACGGTGCGCTTTTTCTTCTTTTCGGCGCGCTTGGCGGCAAGCTCGGCCTCATACTGGGCCTTGAACTTCTCGGGGCTGTAGATCTTGTAGGTCACGTAGGACTGGAAGATCTGGACCACGTTGGACACGCCGTAGTACAGGGAGAAGCCGACGGGGGCATTGAAGCAGAACGTGACGAACATCAGGTTCATGACGAGCATCATGACCTTCATGCTGCCCTGCATCTGGGCATCCATGCCGGAGAGCTTCTGGGTGATGAAGTAGCTGGCGAACATCGTGACCGTGGCGATGGCCGGGAAGATGGCGATGGGGGTCAGGTGGAAGCCGGGCACATCGCACATATCCATGCCGAAGAAGGAGGTGTTGAAGTTCTGGATCTCGGCCACAACGCTGGCGGAGATGATGGACGGGTCGATGGACGCGCCGTTGTGGATGGCCTGGATCAGCGCGGTCTGCATCGTGGAGGTGTTGGTCGTGGCCAGGCCGATGGCCTCGCACGCGGCCTTGACGGCATCATTGCTGACGCCGAAGATGTAATGTACGGGGTAGTACACAACGCCCAGGAAGCCGAACAGGACCAGCATCGTCAGCAGCATGGGCATGCAGCCGCCCATGGGGTTGTAGCCGTGCTCCTGCTGGAGCTTCATCAGCTCCTCCTGCTGCTTCTGGGGGTCGTTCTTGTACTTCTGCTGGATCTCGGTGATCAGCGGCTGGAACACGGACATTTTGGCCGTGGACTTCTGCTGATGGATGCTCAGGGGGAACAGCAGCAGCTTGAGGATGAGGGTGGCAACGATCATGGTTGCCGCGTAGTTGCCGATGAAGCTGTACAGGATCTTCACCAGCGGGCCGATCAATACGGCCAGGAAATACATAAAAGACATAGCCTTTCCTTCTGCCCCGTCTGCGCCCGGGACCTTTATTTTTATGTAGGTCTCTGCTGCGCAGTGCAAAGACATGAGAGGCGGAAGTTGTGGAGATAATAGATAATAAAATTGGTGGGTCGCGGTGCTGGCGCACCGCTCAAAAATCTCTGCCGCCGTAGGGGCGCATTCTATATGCGCCCGTGCAGCTTCCGGCAGGTGCCGCGGGCGGATATGGAATCCGCCCCTACGGTATGTTTTTGTTATCTTTTATCTATTATCTTTCGTCAGCCTTCGCTCCGGGTTGACCCACTTACCCTTTTCGGGTACCGGATCATAGCCGAATTTTGCAAAGGGCTGGCATCTTAAAAGGCGCCACACCGTTAAAATCAGACCCTTTACAAGGCCGTGTACGGCGAGCGCCTGCATGGCGTATTCACTGCAGGTGGGTATGAACCGGCAGTGATGCCCGAGGTGCGGACTGATATATTTTTTGTAGCCGCGCAAAAGCGCGATGAGAAGGCGGGCGATCATTGCGGGGCCGCCTCGAGCCCGGGGGCCGGGGCGGCCTTGTCGGGCAGACCGGCCTTTGCAAACAGCTTGCCCAGCGTTTTGCTCAGCTGGGTGCTTTTCAGGTGTGGGGTCTGGCCGCGGGCGACCAGGATGATGTCATACCCGCCGATGTTCCGGGCCAGGTGTTCCGACAAAGCGGCGCGCATGACGCGGCGGGCGCGGTTGCGCTGCACGGCATGGCCGACCTTTTTGGTGGCCGTCAGCCCGATGCGGGTATAGCCCAGCCGGTTTTTGGCCACATACAAAACGCAGTGCGGATGCACATAGCTTTTGCCCCGGCCATACACCCGGTTGAACTGCCAGTTTTTATCTAAAGTGCGGTAACGCATAGTAGTATCCTCCCAAGGCTTCTCCCTCGGGAGAAGCTGCCGCCCGCAGGCGGTTGATGAGGGCAAACCTTTCGGTCAAAACCCATTTGCGGGAAATTTCCGGAAGGTTTTCCCTCATCCGTCCGTGGTCGGGGCCACGGACACCTTCCCCAAGGGGAAGGCATTCCTACACATATATTATAATGAATCCCGGCTTCTGTAAAGCCATATTTGAAAAAAGGGCTGCCGATTTTACAATCAGCAACCCTTTTGTTCACTTAATTCTCTGAAGTTATCAGACAGTCAGGCTCTTACGGCCCTTCGCACGGCGGCGGGCGATGACCTTGCGGCCATTCTTGGTAGCCATGCGGTTCAGGAAACCGTGGACGCGGCTGCGCTGACGCTTCTTGGGCTGGAAAGTACGCTTCATTTTTCATTCCTCCTGTTGAAATCCCGGTATGGGCTGTTTGCTCAGGGCTTCGCCCATACACTGGGGCAGCCTTGCAGAGTTAGATTATACGCGATTTACCCCCACTTTGTCAAGGGGGTTTGGGCAGAATTTTTCGCTCCCGCGTCAAAGAATTGGAGCTACAGAGAGTTATCCACTACATTTTGTACTATTTACTGTTGAAAAATGCATCTGTTGTGGAAAACTTTTATTTTTCTTTGCTCCGCGTAAAAATTTTCAACAATTCCGGCATATAAAAAAATTCCTACTTTATTATATATAGGTGTTGTTTAAAACCCGGTTTTGTGGTATACTGTATTTAGTATTTCTGCGCCCTGTTTGGATACGGGGCGTTCACTTATAACAGGAAGTGGGGAGTATCGAGAATCATGGATTCCTTCAATGATGTAATGGACGCCGTCAAGGCGTACTGCAAAGGACGAGTATCCGATGCATCATACAGAGTTTTCATCCAGGACCTCAATCTGCTGAATTTTGAGGGCACGAACATCATTATCCTGGAGGTTCCCAACGACGTCGTCATGCGGTTTGCGGCGGCGCGCTATGCCGATCTGCTCAAGGAGGCGTTTGCCTCGATCCTCGGCTTTGAGGTGGAGCTGAAGTTTGTGCTGGCCGCGCCCGCACCGGACGGCGGCAAGGCTGCCGAGAAGCCGAAGCTGGACGAGAACGACCTGCCCAGCGGGCGGTACGAGTTCACGTTCGAGAACTTCATCAAGGGACCGTCGAACCAGTTTGCGTTTGCCGCCGCGCAGGCCGTGGCCGCGAACCCCTCCGGCGCGTACAACCCGCTGTTCATCTACGGGCCGTCGGGTCTGGGCAAGACGCATCTGCTGAACGCCATCAAAATTGAGATTCAGAAGAACCACCCGGATTTCAACATTGTCTACGTGGATTGTGAAAAATTCACGAACGAAACGATCACCGCCATCAAGACGGCAACGATGGAGCAGTTCCGCCAGCGCTACCGCAAGGCGGACGTGCTTTTGATCGACGACATCCAGTTCCTGGCCGGCAAGGAGAGCACGCAGGAGGAGTTTTTCCACACCTTCAACACGCTGCACAACGATGGCCGCCAGATCGTCATCGCGTCGGACCGCCCCGCGAAGGAGATCAAATCGCTGGAGGAGCGTCTGCGCACCCGGTTTGAGTGGGGCCTGACCGCCGACATCCAGCCGCCGGATTTTGAAACCCGCGTTGCCATCGTCAAGCGCAAGGCCGAGCTGTTGAATCTGGACCTGCCGAACGACGTGGCCGAGTACATTGCGAACCACTTAAAGCAGAACATCCGCCAGCTGGAGGGCGCGGTCAAAAAGCTGAACGCCTACTATCTGCTGGAGGGCATCGAGCCGTGCATCGGCGTGACGACGACGGCGATCAAGGACACGCTGAACGACAGCCAGCCGATCCCGGTCACGATCGAGAAGATCCTGAACGAGGTCGCACGCACCTACAATGTGATGCCGTCGGACATCCGCGGCAAGAAGCGCAATGCGAATGTGAGCGCGGCGCGGCAGATGACGATGTACATTATCCGCGAGGTGACCGGCATGAGCATGGAGGCCATCGGGCAGGAGTTCCAGCGCGATCATTCCACGGTGGTGTATTCCATCAAAACGATGGAGGAAAACATCAAGCGCGACCAGCACCTGAAAGAGATGTGCAGCGACATCATGAAAAACGTCCGCACCTGAGTTACTTTCTTGAAAGACCTACTTTCTTGAAAGAAAGTAGGCAAAGAACTTTCAATATTTTATCCCGGGGACGGGATTTGGGATGTACTGTACGCAGCATCGCACATTCTCACCCGATCATTTAGAATTTCTTTGGTTCTTTCTTTGCAAAGAAAGAACACCCCGTTTTTCAACAAAGTTTTCAGTTATCAACAGTGCGTATTCAACGGCGCGTGTTGAAAAAAGGCGTTTTCCGGGTTTTCCACAGAAAAGTCCACAGACTGTTCAAAACAATCCACCCGCGATTTTCCGCGGCGCAATCGGGTCCCGCGGAGTTTTCCACGAAACTAACACCCCCTACTACGACTACTACCATAGTTTAATAGTTTCTGCGAACGGAACCGCAAAATACACTTCCTCACACCTACAAAACACCGCTCCGGCTGTGGAAAACAGAAGGAGCACCCTTCCTAGAGACCGCTGAACGTTTTTTGCCGAGGCTTTTTTCCAAAAAAGCCGGAGAAAGAGATAGAAACATGAAATTTGAATGCGAAAAAACACTGCTGGCCAGCGCCATCGACGGCGTTTCCCGCGCGATCACGAACCGCGCCGCCATCCCCGTGCTGGAAGGCATCTACATGAAGGCCGAGGGCTTTAACCTGACGCTGACCGGCTACGATATGGAAATGGGCATCACGACCACGATTGAATGCAACGTGCTTGTACCAGGTGAAACCGTACTTGACGCTAAACTGCTGAGCGCCATGGTCAACCGTATGCCTGCGGGCGATGTCTGCATTGAGCTGAACGACGAGGGCCAGGCAAAAATCAGCGGCGGTGTGGCAGAATTTGAGATCCCCGCGCTGAACGCCAGCGATTATCCGAGCCTGCCCGTGACCGGCGCCGACAATACGATGACCGTCAAGTGCGGCATGCTGCGCGAGATGATCGAGAAAACCATCTATGCTGTCAGCCAGGACGACAAAAAGCCCGCCCACACCGGCGAGCTGTTCGTCATTGAGCCGGGCAGCCTGACGATTGTGGCCCTGGACGGCTATCGGCTGGCCATTATCCGGCGCGACGTCGAGTGTACCCGCGACATCCGCATCATCATCCCCGCCAAGACACTGCAGGAGCTGCTGAAAATTATGGGCGGTGCGGACGACGACGTGAAGATCGACGCGAACCGCCGCTATGTCGTGTTTACCTCCAACGGCTATACGATCATGAGCCGCCTGATCGAGGGCGACTTCCTCAACTATGAGAGCGTCATCCCGAAGAACAGAAAAACACGTGTTACCGTTGAATGCAAGAACTTCATCGACACGATCGAGCGTGCGTCGCTCATTATTACCGAGCGTTTGAAGAACCCGCTGCGCATCTCCTTTGCCGAGGATCGCGTGACGGTCCGCTGCCAGACGCCGCTGGGCAAGGTCGTGGACGAGTTCGCGCCGGTCTCGATGGAGGGCGACGCGGTAGAAATCGGCTTCAACAACCGGTATCTGCTGGATGCACTGCGCTTCTCGAAGTGTGAGAAGATGGTGCTGGAAATCAACGGCCCCTTAAGCCCCGTCAAGCTCCTGCCCGAGGACGGCAAGGACTTTATCTATCTGGTGCTGCCGGTACGGTTCAAGAACGAGGGGTAAAACAACGCTGCTCCGTAGGGGCCGGGCATGCCCGGCCCGCAATATAAAAAGGCTTGCCCGTTGACGGGCAGTTGCCGCAAGGCCGCGGGCCGGGCATGTCCGGCCCCTGCCGCTGCAATAGAAGGAATTGTATGGAAAAGATTCGTATCACCACCGAGTTTATCAAGCTGGATGCGCTGCTCAAGTTCGCCGGTCTGTGCGAGACGGGCGGCGAGGCGAAGGAGCTGATCCAGGGCGGGGCCGTTAAGGTCAACGGCGAGGTCTGCACGATGCGCGGCAAAAAGTGCCGCGCAGGGGATACCGTGGAGCTGGACGGCCAGACCGTGCAGATCGCGGAGGGCGCGTAATGCGCTTAACGCACTTAGAAGTAACGGATCACCGCAATATTACCCACGCAGAGCTGCACCCCGACCCGCACTTGACCGTGCTGTGCGGCCCGAACGGCCAGGGCAAGACGAACCTGCTGGAGGCTGTCTGGCTGCTGACCGGCGGCAAGAGCTTCCGCGGGTCAAAGGACGCGGAGCTTATCAGGCGCGGCTGTGACTTTTCGGTCATCGAGGGCGCGTTTGAGACACAGGACGTGGAAAAATCCATCCGCCTGACCGTGGGCAGCAGGCAGAGCCAGCGCCCGGGCCGCACCGGCAAATTAAACGGCGCGGACGTTGGGCGCGCGGCGGCGCTGGCGGGGAACTTTCAGGCCGTCGTCTTTGAACCGGACCTGCTGGGGCTGGTCAAGGGCGGCCCGGACGGACGGCGGCGGTTTATGGATTCCGCACTGTGCCAGGTCTACCGGCCCTATCTTGTGGCGCTGCGGCGGTACATGCGGCTGACGGCCCAGAAGAACGCCCTGCTGAAAAGCTACGATATTACGCCAAGCGGCAATATGCTGCTGGACACCTACGACGAGCAGCTGGCCGAGTACGGCGCGCTCATCATGGAGCACCGCTGCAAATTTCTGGCGGCGGCGGCTCCCATCGCCGCGCAGAATTATAAGGACATCTCCCACGGTGCCGAGGTGCTGGCGCTGAACTACCAGATGTGCACCGCGGCCCCCACCGCCACGGCGCTGACCGAAAAGATGCGGGCCATGCGCAGTGCCGAGCTGCGCGCCGGGTTCTGCCTGGCCGGGCCGCACCGCGAGGATCTGGAAATTTTGCTGGACGGCCAGCCCGCCCGGGTGTTTGGCAGTCAGGGCCAGCAGCGCAGCTGCGTGCTGGCAATGAAGCTGGCCGAGGCGACAGTGGTCGGTGATTTGTTCGGTGAGCACCCGGTTTTGCTGCTGGACGACGTTTTGAGCGAGCTGGACGACGAGCGCCAGACCTACCTTTTGACCCGCATGGGCGAGCACCAGACGATTGTGACCACCTGCGACACCGCCGCTTTTGCGCGTACCAATGGGAAAATTGTGATGGTGAAGGGCGGAGTGGTCGAAGAAGCGTAGGGGGCCGGACAGCTCCGGCCCCTACAGGGAGGTGCAGAATTTGTACTTTCACGCAGGCCAGGACTTTGTCCTGAATACCCGGGATGTGATCGGGGTGTTTGATCTGGACACAGCCGGGGCGTCGCGGCGGACGGAGGAATACTTCCGCCACGCCGAGAGCGAGGGCGCCGTCGTGGACCTCTGCGCCCCGGGCACGCTGCCCAAGAGCTTTCTTGTCACCGATTTCCCCGACGAGACCGTGTATATCAGCCAATTATCGCCCGCCGCGCTGAAAAAAAGAGCGGAGAGGCTGGAATTTTAAAGTATTACGCCCGTAGGGGCCGGACATGTCCGGCCCGCAGCATAAAAATTACCGCCCATTCATGGGCAATGACGCAAGGCGGAGGGCCGGGCATGCCCGGCCCCTACCGTGCGATACTCAAAAAGAGATACCCACCCACAACAGGAGGCTATCATTTCATGGCAGAAGAAATCATCACCGAAACCAACCGCGAGACGGCTACCGACCATGCCTACGGCGGTGCGCAGATCCAGGTCCTCGAGGGTCTGGAGGCTGTGCGCAAGCGCCCCGGCATGTATATCGGCTCCACCGGGCCTTCCGGCCTGCATCATCTGGTCTATGAGATCGTCGATAACGCCATCGACGAGGCACTGGCCGGATACTGCACCCATATTGAAGTGACCATCAAGCCCGGCAACATCATTGAGGTCTCGGACAACGGACGCGGCATCCCCGTGGACATCCAGCCCAAGCTGGGCATCCCGGCTGTGACCGTCGTCTACACCGTGCTGCACGCCGGCGGCAAGTTCGGCGGCGAGGACTCCGGCTATAAAGTGGCCGGCGGTCTGCACGGCGTCGGCGCATCTGTCGTCAACGCCCTGTCCGAGTGGCTGACCGTCCGCGTGCGCCGCGACGGGGCTGAGTATGAGCAGAGCTTCAAGCGCGGCAAGCCGGACGGCGACCTGAAAAAAATCGGCGCGGCGGCTTCTACCGGAACGACAGTCACCTTTAAGCCCGACCCGGAGATGTTCCAGGAAACGACGCTCTATCGCTATGAAACGCTGCTCAAGCGCCTGCGCGAGGAAGCGTTCCTGAACGCCGGTGTCAAGATCACCCTGACCGACGAGCGCCCCGACGCGGACCGCCCCCAGGACGAGCAGTCCGGCGAGATGCGCACCGAGACGATGTGCTACGAGGGCGGCATCCGCTCCTTCGTCAGCTACCTGTGCGAGCGCCGCGACTTAACGCCGCTGCACCCGCAGGTCATGTATATGAAGGGCGAGGGTCAGGGCGCTGTGGCCGAGGTCGCACTGCAATACTACGACAACAGCTACAACGAGCTGCTTTTGAGCTTTGCCAACAACGTCCACACCCCCGAGGGCGGCACCCACGAGGAGGGCTTTAAGCTGGCCCTGACCCGCGTGCTGAACGAATATGGACGTGCCAAGGGCATTTTGAAGGACAAGGACGAGAACCTGTCCGGCCCCGACGCCCGCGAGGGCATCATTGCCGTCGTCAGCGTGAAATTGCAGGAGGCGCAGTTTGAGGGCCAGACGAAGGCGAAGCTGGGCAATACCTTCATCAAGGGCCTGGTCAACAATGTGGTTTACAAGGCGCTGACCGAGTTCTTTGAGGAAAACCCCGCCGTCGCGAAGGCGATTCTGGAAAAAGCGACCCAGGCCGCCCGCGCCCGCGCCGCCGCCAAGAAGGCCCGCGAGCTGGTGCGCCGCAAGAGCGCGCTGGAATCCAACCGTATGCCCGGCAAGCTGGCCGACTGCCACGAAAAAGACCCCTCCAAGACCGAACTGTTCATCGTGGAGGGCGATTCTGCAGGCGGCTCGGCCAAGATGGGCCGTGACTCCAACATTCAGGCCATCCTGCCTCTGTGGGGCAAGATGCTGAACGTTGAAAAGGCCCGCGCGGACCGCATCTACGGCAACGACAAGCTGATGCCCGTCGTGACCGCGCTGGGCACCGGCATCGGCGACGAGTTTGATATTTCTAAAGTCCGCTACCATAAGATCTTCATCATGGCCGATGCCGATGTGGACGGCTCGCATATCTGCACGCTGATGCTGACCTTCTTCTTCCGCTATATGCGCCCGCTGATCGACCACGGCTATGTCTACGTCGCCCAGCCGCCGCTGTTCAAGCTGCAGAAGGGCCAGACCGTCAAGTACGCCTACAACGACGACGAAATGAAGATGTTGAGCGCCGAAATGCCAGGCGCGAAGGTCAACCGCTACAAAGGTCTGGGCGAGATGAACCCCGACCAGCTGTGGGAGACCACGATGAACCCCGACAACCGCGTCATCGTGCAGATCAAAATCGAGGATGCCGAGCGTGCGGACGAGGCGTTCAGCATCCTGATGGGCGAGCAGGTCGAGCCGAGACGGCAGTTTATTGAGAAGAACGCAAAGTACGCGAATTTGGATGTGTGATAAATTGCGCACCGCCCATGTAGGGGCCGGGCATGCCCGGCCCGCCGCATAAAAAATACCGCCTGTTTGTGGGTCATACACCATGGATTACAAAATTCTTCGTCCGCGCCAAAATCCCCGTTTGCAAAATTACGATTATAAAACCGCAAATCATTATTTTGTGACGGTATGCACGCATCATAAGCAATGTATGTTTGGTGCGGCAGGCGAGCCAAACGGCATCGGCCAAATGGCCGCGCAGGGGATAACAGCCATACCGGAGCATTTCCCGGAAGTGACCGTGGACGAATATGTGGTCATGCCCAATCATGTGCATGTGATTTTGATTTTTCCGCAGGGCGTAAAAGATTTATCCGCAGTGGTGGGCAGCTATAAGGCGTATGTATCCAAGATGTTCCACATGGAACATCCGGGTGTTCCGTTGTGGCAGCGGTCATTTTATGACCATGTCATCCGGGATGAAGCCGCATATCTGGAAATAAAAAGATATATTCGGGAAAATCCATTGAAATGGAATTTGGATGAATATAACCCACACGCATAGCGTAGGGGCCGGGCATGCCCGGCCCGGGACGTAAAAAGAATAACCCTCTTGCGGGCAACCGACGGCTGCGATAAAAACAACCGTTATAATCCATAAGAGGGAAGCAAAGGCAAGGTGGAGGGCCGGGCATGCCCGGCCCCTACAGTGCAGTAAGATCAAGTAAGATTGAGTTAAGGTGATACAATGGAAGAGAACATCATCATGGTGCCGGGGTCCGGTACGAAGGTCATTGTGCGCGATGTGAAGCAGGAGATCGAGACGGCGTTCCTTGACTACTCAATGTCTGTTATCGTGGCGCGCGCTCTGCCCGATGTGCGCGACGGCCTGAAGCCCGTCCACCGCCGCATCCTGTACACGATGCACGAGCGCGGCAACGACCCGCAGCACCCCTACCGCAAATCTGCCGATACCGTCGGTGCGGTGCTTGGCTCGTACCACCCGCACGGCGACGCCTCGGTCTATGATGCCATGGTGCGTCTGGCGCAGGATTTCAGCCTGCGTTACCCGCTTGTGGACGGCCAGGGCAACTTCGGCTCCGTGGACGGCGATCCCCCGGCTGCTTATCGTTACACCGAGGCCCGCATGTCCAAGATGGCCTGCGAGATGCTGACCGACATTGAAAAAGACACCATCGACTGGGATCCCAACTTTGACGAGACCAAGAAGGAGCCCCACGTCCTGCCCAGCCGTTTCCCGAACCTGCTCGTCAACGGCAGCCAGGGTATTGCCGTCGGCATGGCGACGAACATCCCGCCCCACAACCTGCGCGAGATCGTCAACGGCATGGTCGCCCTGATGGACGACCCCGAAATCGACCTGGCCGGGCTGATGGAGTACGTTAAGGGCCCCGACTTCCCGACGGGCGGCATCATCATGGGCCGCAGCGGCATCCGCGCTGCTTACGCCACGGGCCGCGGCAAAATCACGCTGCGGGGCCGTGCCGAGATCATCGAGAAAAAGAACGGGCGCTACGAGATCCTGATTTCGGAAATCCCCTACATGGTCAACAAGACCCGCCTGATCGAGTCCATCGCTGACCTTGTCAAGGATAAGCGCATCGAGGGCATCAGCGACCTGAACGACGAGTCCTCGAGCCGCACCGGCATGAAGATCGTCATTGAGATCAAGAAGGACGCAAACCCCCAGGTCGTGCTGAACCAGCTCTACCGCTTCACCCAGCTGCAGGACACCGTCGGCGTCATCATGCTGGCGCTGGACGACGGCGTGCCCAAGATCATGAGCCTGAAAACCATGATGGAACGCTATATTGAGTTCCAGATGCAGGTCATCCGCCGCCGCACCGCGTTTGAACTGAAGAAGGCAAAGGAGCGCGAGCACATCCTCGAGGGCCTGCATAAGGCCGTTGACATCGTCGATGAGATCATCGCGACGATCCGCGCCTGCAAGGGCGGCTTTGCCGAGGCGCGGCAGGCTGTCATGGACAACTTCGGCTTTGACGAGCTGCAGGCGGACGCCATTGTCAAGCTGCAATTGGGCCGTCTGGCCGGTCTGGAGATCCTCAAAATCGAGCAGGAGTTGGGCGAGCTGCGCGAGGCCATCGCCGATTATGAGGACATTCTGGCCAACGACGAGCACGTCAAGCGCATCGTCAAGACCGATCTGACCGCGCTGGCCGACAAGTACGGCGACGAGCGCCGCACCTCCATCGAGACCGTCTCCGGCGAGGTCGATATTGAGGACCTGATCCCCGAGGAGACCTGCGTCTTTACGCTGACCCATGAGGGCTACATCAAGCGCACGACGCTGGACACCTACCAGGCACAGAACCGCGGCGGACGCGGCGTGCAGGGCATGACCCAGAAGGACGACGACTTCACCGAGGAACTTTTTGTCGGCTCTACGCATGATTATATGCTGTTTATGACAAACCAGGGCCGCGTCTACCGCCTGAAGGGCTATCAGGTGCCCGAGGGCAGCCGCACGGCCAAGGGCAGCCATATTGTGAACCTGCTGCAGCTGCAGGAGGGCGAAAAGGTCACGCTGATGCTGCAGCAGAAGGCCGGTGTGGACGAGGACAACACCTATGCCACGATGGTGACGAAGCAGGGCCTCATCAAGCGCACGCCGCTGTCCCAGTTCCGCAACATCCGCAAGATGGGCCTGATCGCCATTGCGCTGAACGAGGGCGACAGTCTGGTGTGGAGCCACCTGACCAAGGGTGACGACGAGATCATTGTTGCCACCCACGACGGCGCGGCCATCCGCTTTACCGAGGACGGCGCCCGCTCGATGGGCCGTACCGGCCACGGCGTCCGCGTCATCAAGCTGCGCGAGGGCGACTATGTCGTCGGTGCAGGCGTCTGCCGCCCGGGTGCGAACGTGCTGACCATCAGCGAGGAGGGCAAGGGCCGCCGCAGCCGCATTGACGACTACCGCATCACGAAGCGCGGCGGCTTGGGCATCCGCAACTATTCTAACGGCAACGTGGCGGGCATCAAGATCGTGGATGACACCGACGATCTGATTCTCATCAGCCAGAACGGCATTCTGATCAGAATCCATGCGGCGGACATCAACGTCCAGAGCCGCTACGGCAGCGGCGTCCGCGTCATGCGCCTGGTCGAGGACGACAAGGTGGCCGTGGTCGCCCGCGTGGACCGCGACAACGACGCCGAGACCGCAAAAATCGAGGATACCGGCGAGACCGACCCGACCCCCGAGGAGCTGGCGGCCATCGAAGCCGAGGAGCTGGCGCAGGAGGCCGCGGAGGACGCAGCCCCCGAGAATGACACCGAAGAATAAACCAATACAGGGGAGAGGCCGCGGGTCGGCCTCTCCTTTTTTAAAGGCTTCCCCGAGGGGCTGCGCCCGCAGGCGCGTGTCGGAGCGCAACCGCCGAAGGCGGCTCTTAGCGCGTAGACTGAAGCTGCCGCCAGTTCTAAAGGCTTCCCCTTCGGGGGAAGCTGCCGCCCGCAGGCGGCTGATGAGGGCGAAGTTTTGGTGGCTGCCCTTTTACGGGTAAATACCGCAAACTTTTCCCTCATCCGTCCGCGGGCGGGGCCGCGGACACCTTCCCCCGAGGGGGAAGGCATCACGCCCATGAATTTACTGCACCTACTGGAAAATATCCCTGTTTCATGGTATTCTAAAGTATTCCCATCACAAAAAAGGAGCGCTCCACATGGAACATCTGCACACAACGATCTGCGCACTGGCGACGCCACCGGGAGAGGGCGGCATTGCCACCGTCCGCGTGTCCGGGCCGGACGCCTACGGCATCGTCGGCAAAATCTTTGCGCCGGTGCGGCAGGGGAAAAGCGTGGCCGACGCGAAGGGCTACACCGCCATGCTGGGCCACTACCTGCTGCACGGGGCCGAGATGGACGAGTGCGTGGCGCTGTTTTTCCGCGCACCGCACTCCTACACCGGCGAGGATGTTATTGAGCTGTCCGTCCACGGCGGCACGGCCATGGCGGACGGTTTGTTAGAAGCGCTCATCACCGCGGGCTGCGCGCCTGCCGGACCGGGGGAGTTCACCCGCCGCGCACTGGAAAACGGGCGGATGTCGCTGACGCAGGCCGAGGCCGTGATGGAGGTCATTGCGGCGAACGGGCGGCAGGGGGCTGCGCTGGCAAAATCCGCGCTGGACGGGCGGCTGGCAAAGCGCATCGGTAAGATACAGACCGCGCTGCAAACGCTGAACGCCCACCTGACCGCCTGGGTCGATTACCCTGAGGAGGACGTGCCCGAGCTGTCCGACGCGGCGTTTGTCGGGACGCTGACCGAGCAAAAGGCCGCGCTGGACGCGCTGATCTCCGGCTACAGCGCGGGCGCGGTGCTGCGCCATGGCGTGGACTGTGTGCTGCTGGGGCGGCCCAACGTGGGCAAAAGCACGCTGCTGAACCTGCTGGCCGGGTTTGACCGTGCCATTGTCACGCCCGTGGCCGGTACGACCCGCGATATTGTGGAGCAGGCCGTGCAGCTGGGCAGCGTGCGGCTGAACCTGTTTGACACTGCCGGTGTGCGGGAGGTGGGCGCGGACGGCGACGCCATCGAGGCCGAGGGCATCCGCCGCAGCTGGCGCAAGCTCGACGAGGCCGGGCTGGTGCTGGCCGTGTTCGACGCCGCACAGCCGTTGTCTGATGATGATTTGGAGCTGGCCCGCAGATGCCAGGGCCGCCCGGCCATCGCGGTATTGAATAAGCAGGACCTGGCGGGGGAGACGGATGTTCCACGTGGAACATTGGAGCCGTATTTTAAGAAGATCGTCCCGATGTGTGCGCGGGATGCCGTCGGCTTGCAGGCCCTGACGGATGCGGTTGCGGATTTGTTAGGTACAGCGCAGCTGGACCCGGAGGCTGCGCAGTTATGCAGTGCCCGCCAATTGGCCGCCGCGACCCGCGCGAGAGATGCGCTGGCGGAAGCGATTGCGGCGCGGCAGAACGGCTTTGGGCTGGATGCCGCCGCGGTGTGTTTGACAGACGCCTTGCAGGCGCTGTTTGATTTGACAGGAGAAAACGCCAGCGACGCAACGATAGAGGAAGTTTTTGAGACGTTCTGTGTGGGCAAGTAAGTAAAAAATGGCAGGAGCCTTCTCCCCTTGGGGGAGAAGGTGTCCGCGGCCCCGCCCGCGGACGGATGAGGGGAGAGCCTGCGAAGGTTGCCCGTTAAAAGGGAGGCTGCGCAAACTTTGCCCTCATCAGCCGCCTGCGGGCGGCAGCTTCCCCCGAGGGGGAAGCCTTTAGAACTGGCGGCAGCCCCTCGGGGGAAGCCTTTAAGGAGACAGCCATGAAAGGGATTAAAACCCATGACCCACTGCGCACTAATGCACAAAAACTGCGCAGAAAAATGACCCCGCAGGAGAGACGCTTGTGGTATGACTTTCTGAAAAACCTGCCGCAGACCGTTTACCGCCAGAAAATAATTGGCAATTTTATAGTTGATTTCTATATTTCATCGTGTAAACTGGTAATAGAGCTGGACGGCGCACAGCACACCGAACCGCAGGCCGTCGAGTACGATGCACAGCGCACCGCCTACCTGCAAGGCATCGGCTGCCGGGTGCTGCGCTACGCCAACAATGCAGTGGACACAAATTTCGCGGGGGTCTGTGAGGACATCCTGCACAATATAGGGTAAGAGGGAACGTATATGGACAAACTGGGAACCTACGACGTCATCGTCATCGGTGCGGGGCATGCGGGAATCGAGGCGGCGCATGCGGCGGCACGGCTGGGGGCAAGGACCGCGGTGTTTACGCTGTCGCTGGATTTCATCGGCAATATGCCGTGCAACCCGTCCATCGGCGGCACGGCCAAGGGGCATCTTGTGCGGGAGGTCGATGCGCTCGGCGGGCTGATGGGTCTGGCCGCAGACGCCACTTACCTGCAAAGCCGGATGCTCAACCGCGGCAAAGGCCCCGCCGTACACAGTCTGCGCGTGCAGACAGACCGCAAGCGCTACCACATCTGGATGAAGCACGCGCTGGAGCAAACCGCCAACCTCGACATCCACCAGGGCGAGATCGTCGGCGTGGACGTGCAGGACGGCAAGGTCTGCGGCGTGTTCACGAACCTGCACGGCTACTACGCCTGCAAGGCCGTCGTCATTGCCACCGGCACCAACCTGGGTGGGCGCATCTTTGTGGGCGACGCCCACTATGACAGCGGCCCCGACGGCACCCACGCCGCCACCGCGCTGACCCGGTGCCTTGTGGAGAACGGCTTCACGCTGCGCCGCTTCAAGACCGGCACGCCCGCCCGCGTCCACCGCCGCAGCATCGACTTCTCAAAGCTCGAATGCCAGCCCGGCGACCCCGACGCCGAGCTGCAGCCGTTCAGCTTTATGACCCGCGTGCCGATGCACAACAAGGTCAACTGCTACATCGCCTACACGAACCCCGCGACCCATAAGGTCATTCTCGACAACCTGCACCGCTCGCCGCTCTACGGCGGCGACATTCAGGGCGTCGGCCCGCGGTACTGCCCGTCCATTGAGGACAAGGTCGTCCGCTTTAAAGAGAAGGAGCGCCACCCGGTCTTTGTGGAGCCCTGCGGCGAGGACACCGAGGAAATGTACCTGCAGGGTCTCTCGTCCAGCCTGCCCGAGGCCGTGCAGAACGAGATGTACCGCACGATTGCCGGGTTTGAGCATCTCGAGATCATGCGCCCGGCCTACGCCATCGAGTATGACTGCGTGGACCCCACGACGCTCAAGCCCACGCTGGAAAGCAAGGTCGTGGGCGGCATCTACGGCGCGGGGCAGTTCAACGGCACATCCGGCTATGAGGAGGCCGCTGCGCAGGGCTTGCTGGCGGGTCTGAACGCCGCCCGCCACGCGCTGGGCAGGGAAGAACTTGTGCTGGCACGGCACACAAGCTACCTCGGCACGCTGGTGGACGACCTTGTCACGAAGGGCGTCATGGACCCCTACCGCATGATGACGAGCCGCAGCGAGTATCGCCTGAGCCTGCGCCAGGACAACGCCGACGAGCGGCTGACCCCGATTGGCCGCGAGTACGGGCTGGTGGACGATGACCGCTGGGCACTGTTCTGCCGTGACTGCGAGGTCAAGCAGGCCGAGCTGCACCGACTGGAGACGACGAGCATCAAATTGGCCGACCTGCGCGCCGCCGCCCCCGAGGGCGCGGAGCTGGGCGAGATCGGCGGTTCGGCCATCGAGCTGATGCGGCGGCCCTACATCAGCTATGATCTGATCGCGAAGGTCATTGGCCGCGGCGAGGGCGTGACCCCCGCCATGGCGCAGCGCATCGAGACGGAGATCCGCTACGCCGGGTACATTGCGCGGGAGGAGCGGATCATACGGGATATCCAGCGGCACGAGAATGTGAAGATCCCCGACGACTTTGACTATGCGCCGATTGAGACGATGACGCTGGAATCCCGCGAGAAGCTGACGAAGATAAGGCCGCTCACGCTGGCGCAGGCCGGGCGGATACCGGGTGTATCGCCGAGCGACCTGGCGCAGCTGAGTATTGTGCTGCTGAAACTGAAATAAACAGGATGCCTTCTCCCGCGAGGGAGAAGGTGCCCGAGGCCCCGCCCGAGGGCGGATGAGGGCCGAGTATATCGATTTCACCCGCAACCGGGCAGCCACATACAGTCTGCCCTCATCAGCCGCCTGCGGGCGGCAGCTTCCCCCGAGGGGGAAGTCAAGGAGACGCTATGATTGATAAAAACAGATTACAAGCCAAATGTTCCACGTGGAACATCCTCTTGACCGGCGCACAGCTGGACCTGCTGGACAGGTACGCCGAGCTGCTGGTCAGCTATAACGAAAAGGTCAACCTGACTGCCATCACCAGTCCCGAGGGCATCGAGGACCGCCACTTTGCGGACAGCCTGCTGTTTGCGGCGCAGCCCGAGGTCAGCGGCAGGCTGGTGGACGTCGGCACCGGTGCGGGATTCCCGGGCATTGTGGCAAAAATCTACAAGCCTGACCTGGAGCTGACGCTGATGGAGCCGACGGGCAAGCGCGTGGACTTTTTACGCTATGCCTGTGCCGAGCTGGGTCTGACCGGCGTCGAGTTTGCGAAGGAACGCGCCGAGGAGGCCGCCCGCAAGATCTGGCGCGAGCAGTTCGATGTGGCCAGCGCCCGCGCGGTGGCGGCACTGCCTGTGCTGTGCGAATACTGCCTGCCGCTGGTCAAAGTCGGCGGGCGGTTCATCGCGATGAAGGGCCCCGAGGCAGACGCAGAAGCAAAAGCTGCCGCCAACGCGCTGAAAAAGCTGGGCGGCCAATATGAGGAAACGCGCGCCTTCACGCTGCCGGACGGCAGTGCCCGCGGGCTGGTATTCTGCAAAAAAATATCGCAGACTCCGACGGTTTACCCCCGAAACGGCGGAAAAATTGCAAAGAAGCCGTTGTAACAGCGCAAAAAATTGAACATAAGGGCGAACGATTTTTCTTCCCCGAAACTGCGGTTTATGCTATGCTTTTTGTAGAAAAGCATAGCATTTTTTGTAGGCCGCTTTAGTAGGGGCCGGGCATGCCCGGCCCTCAACTTTGCGGCAGGCACACTGAACCCAAGGGGAGGAACCGAAATTGCCTAGAAATGATATACAAAAGCAGGGGCGCATTCTGATGCTGCCTGTGGACTGCATCGAGCCGTCGCCCTACCAGGCGCGCACCGCCTTCGACGAGCCGGAGATCGCCGCGCTGGCCGTCAGCATTTTGCAGAACGGTCTTTTGCAGCCCATCAGCGTGCGGCGGGTCGGACTGCACAAATACCAGCTTGTGGCGGGGGAGCGCCGCCTGCGCGCCTGCCGTCTGGCCAAGCTGGACAAGGTGCCGGCGATACTGGCCGACTACGACGACAGCGAATCCGCCGCGCTGGGGCTTTTGGAAAATTTGCAGCGCAGCCAGCTGGACCCGTTCGACACGGCGCGGGGCATTAAGGAGGTCATCCGGCTGTGGGGCTGCACCCAGGCCGAGGCTGCGCGGCGGCTGGGGTTGAGCCAGCCGGCCCTTGCCAACAAGCTGCGCCTGCTGACCCTGACGCCGGAACAGCAGCAGCTTTGCACGGCCAGCCATCTGAGCGAGCGCCACGCCCGCGCCGCCCTGCGCCTGCCCGAGGGACGCCGCACCGCCGCGCTGGAAAAGATGGCGCGGGACAAGATGAGCGTGCGTCAGGCGGACCGCCTTGTGGACCAGATGCTGGCCGCCCCCAACGGGCCCAGCCCCTGCCGCCGCACGATCCCCATGGTGCGGGATGTGCGGTTCTTTGTAAATACATTGCAGCACGCGGTGGATTTGATGACCCAGAAGGGGATCGCCGCCACGACCCGGTGCGATAAGCATGACGGGTGTCTGGAGTACATTGTGAGAATTCCGGTCAGCAGCGACGGTACGGCGGGAAAGGTGGAGAACGGCGCGAAGGAGGAAGAAGGGGAGTTTGAGGTGAAGGTGTGAGGGGAAGGCTGGCTGCGTTGGTGTACGCTTTTTGGCTGCCGCGCGGTAGGGGCCGGGCATGCCCGGCCCGCGGGTTTCCCATAAGCGCCCGTTTGCCGTACACTGCCGGGCCGCATATATGCGGCCCCTACACCTCAGCAATATTTTACCATGCAGCAACGGAAAACGTCCCCGGAACGGTCAAGAGCGTTCCCTACAAAGCACCCGTGAACCACATCTGTAGGGAGGGGTCTTGACCCCTCCGCTGACGCTTGCCTGATACCGGGCATTCACAGGCAGCCGCCCGCACCCCCGCGGGGCGTCGGGGACGCCGCCCCCTACAACGGCCTGCGAGCTTTCCCACCATCGTTCACGCCCGCGCTGTTTGCGGCATGGCATACCCCCGGCAGATGTTCCACGTGGAACATCTGCCGGACTTTTTTGTTGGAAAAACCCCTTTTTTATCCCTTCTGTTTGTGCTATAATAGATGCAAGCGGCCCCAAAGCCGCCAAAAAACGCAAAAACAGGGGAGGTACGGCGTGGCAAAAGTCATCGCAATAGCAAACCAGAAGGGCGGCGTTGGCAAAACCACCACCGCCGTCAACCTGAGCGCCTGTGTGGCGGCACTCGGCAAAAAGGTCCTCATCGTCGATCTGGACCCGCAGGGCAACACCACATCGGCATATGGCATCTCCAAAAACAAGGTGGAGGCCGACACCTACACCTGCCTGATCGACGATGATGACGTCCGCGAGGCCATCATCAAGAGCGAGTACAACGCCGATGTGCTGCCGTCCAACACCCAGCTGGCGGGCGCGCCCATCGAGCTTGTGTCGGTGCCGCGGCGGGAAATGCGCCTGCGCACCGTGTTGGCCCCCGTCGTGCCGCTGTACGACTACATCTTCATCGACTGTGCGCCGTCGCTCGACCTTTTGACCGTCAACGCGCTCTGCGCGGCGGACACCGTCATCATCCCGATGCAGTGCGAGTTCTTCGCGCTCGAGGGCCTGAGCGAGCTGATGGCGACCCTGAAAACCGTGCGCAAAAAGTACAACCGGTACTTAGACATCGAGGGCGTGCTATTCACGATGTACTCCGGGCGGCTCAACCTGACGATGCAGGTCGTCGCGCAGGTCAAAAAGTACTTTGGCGACAAGGTCTACCGCGCCGTCATTCCGCGCACCGTGCGCCTGAGCGAGGCCCCGAGCTTCGGTATGCCGATCAACTTCTATGAGCCGAACGGCAGGGGCAGCGAGGCGTACATGGAATTGGCGCGGGAATTTTTGGCAAACAACGAACGATAAGGAGGGACGCCGATGGCCAAAAAGAAGATGGGCGGGCTTGGCAAGGGGCTGGACAGCCTGTTTGCCGACCTGTCCGACGATACCGGCAGCGAAGCGTCCAGCTCAACGCTGCCGCTGCGGGAAATCGAGCCTGACCCCGAGCAGCCCCGCAAGCGGTTTGACGACGACGCGCTGAACCAGCTGGCCGACAGCATCACCGAGAACGGGCTTTTGCAGCCCATTGCGGTGCGGCCCAAAAAGGTCGGCCCGGGGTACATCATCATTGCGGGCGAGCGCCGCTGGCGTGCCGCGCGCCTGGCCGGGCTGGACGAGGTGCCGGTCATCATCAAGGATGTGACCGACGAGCAGGCCGCCGCGCTGGCGCTGATTGAAAACCTGCAGCGCGAGGACCTCGACCCCATCGAGGTCGCCGAGGGCTGCCGGCAGCTGATCGACAAGTACGGCTTAACGCAGGAATCTGCCGCGAAAAAGCTGGGCAAGAGCCGCAGTGCCGTGACCAACAGCCTGCGCCTGCTGGCCCTGCCCGAGGATGTGCGCCGCATGGTCAGCGGGGGCAAGCTGAGCTTTGGCCACGCCAAGGTCCTGCTGGGGCTGCCCAATGAGGATCTGATGCGGCAGGCTGCGGCGGAGGTCGCGGCGCAGAATCTGAACGTGCGCCAGACCGAGGCCCTGTGCAAAAAGCTGACGAAGCCCACCAAGCCGCCCAAGGCGAAGGACGATAACTTCACCCGCCCGAAGCGCGCCGTGGAGGTGGAGGCGGCCTTGAAAGAGGTCACCGGCAGCGAGGTCCATGTTGACTACAAGGACGGCAAGGGCTCGCTGAAAATCGACTTCTACAGCGATGATATGCTGCAAAAGTTCGTGAGCCTGCTGGGAATGTATGACCCGGAAGGGTGAGCAGCCCGGAAATCTGTAGGGGCGGGGCATGCCCCGCCCGCAGCTTACCCATAAAATGCTATTTATTTGTAAAGCCGCGGGCCGGACATGTCCGGCCCCTACAAAAGCAAATATTGAATAGAGGAGTACCACTATGTTAGACATTCGTTTTGTCCGTGAAAACCCGGACGCCGTCAAGGAAAACATCAGGAAAAAGTTCCAGGACGCCAAGCTGCCCCTCGTCGATGAGGTCATCGCGCTTGACGCCGAGTACCGCGCCGCCATCGGTGAGGCCAGCGACCTGCGCGCAAACCGCAACAAGCTGTCCAAGCAGATCGGCGCGCTGATGGGCCAGGCCAAGAAAGACCCCTCCAAGGCTGCCGAGGCCGAGGAAATCAAGAAGCAGGTCACGGCCCAGGCTGACCGCCTGAAGGAGCTGGAGGCCAAGGAGACCGAGCTGCAGGCCAAGATCCAGGAGATCATGTACACGATCCCCCAGATGATCGACCCCAGCGTGCCCATCGGCCCCGACGACAGCCATAACGTCGAGGTCCAGCGCTTCGGCGAGCCCGTTGTGCCCGACTATCCCATCCCGTACCACGTGGACATCATGGAGAGCTTCGACGGCATCGACCTTGACGCCGCAGGCCGCGTCTCCGGCAACGGCTTCTACTACCTGCTGGGCGACATTGCCCGCCTGCATGAGGCTGTGCTGGCCTACGCCCGCGATTTTATGATCGACAAGGGCTTTACCTACGTCATCCCCCCGTTCATGATGCACGGCGACGTGGTCAAGGGCGTTATGTCCTTCCCTGAAATGGACGCTATGATGTACAAAATCGAGGGTGAGGACCTGTACCTGATCGGCACGTCCGAGCACACGATGATTGGCCGTTTCATCGACCAGACGCTGGACGGTGCCAAGCTGCCCCTGACCCTGACCAGCTACAGCCCCTGCTTCCGCAAGGAGAAGGGCGCTCACGGCATCGAGGAGCGCGGCATCTACCGCATCCATCAGTTCGAAAAGCAGGAGATGATCGTCGTCTGCAAGCCCGAGGACAGCATGGACTGGTACGACAAGCTGTGGAAGAACTCCGTCGAGCTGTTCCGCTCCATGGAGATCCCCGTCCGCCAGCTGGAGTGCTGCTCCGGCGATCTGGCCGATCTGAAGGTCAAGAGCTGCGACATCGAGGCGTGGAGCCCGCGCCAGCAGAAGTACTTCGAGGTCTGCTCCTGCTCCAACCTGGGCGACGCCCAGGCCCGCCGCCTGCACATCCGCTTTAAGGATGAGAACGGCAAGACCCAGTTGGCCCACACGCTGAACAACACCTGCGTGGCCCCGCCGCGTATGCTGATCGCCTTCCTGGAGAACCACCTGCAGGCCGACGGCACCGTGACCATCCCCGAGGTCCTGCGCCCCTACATGGGCGGCAAGGCCGTGCTGACCCCGAAGAAGTAATTTGGCAGAATGCCTTCCCCCGAGGGGGAAGGTGGCCGAGGCCCCGCCCGAGGCCGGATGAGGGGAAAGCTGCCGTGGCCGCCCATAACCGGGTAACTGCCGTAAGTTCGCCCCTCATCAGTCCGCCTTGCGGACAGCTTCAGTCTCCGCGCTAAGAGCCGCCTTCGGCGGTTGCGCTCCGACACGCGCCTGCGGGCGCAGCCCCTCGTGGGAAGCCTTTAGAGTTTTCCCCCGCATTGCACCCGCAATGCGGGATTTTTTTTGCATTTTTGCATTTTTGAAAAAAATCGGGAAAAACTACTTGACATAGGGGAGAATGTCGGCTATAATAATATAGCGTTCTCAAGAGCGCGACGACAAATGTGGCGGTATAGCTCAGTTGGCTAGAGCATTCGGTTCATACCCGAAGTGTCACCGGTTCAAATCCAGTTACCGCTACCACATGATACAGGATTTCGCTAAAATACTTGGGGGTCGGTTGCAATAGTAGCCGATAAGTTGCTTGCTGTTTTAGCGAAATCTTGTATTATATGGCCCGTTGGTCAAGCGGTTAAGACACGGCCCTTTCACGGCTGTAACATGGGTTCGATTCCCGTACGGGTCACCAAACTAAGCTTCTGATTTTCTTCGATGATGCGTTGAAAATTAGGAGCTTTTTTATTACCCTTTTTGCAAGTACCACAATCGTACCACACTTTTAAAATAAACGCAAGCCCTGTAACATGGGAACAGGATTGCCGCGGAGTAAATTATAGCCGTGGCAATCCTGTTTTTTGTTGTTCCTTTAAAAATTATAAAAGCGTGGATTGGAAAATTGTAAAGGAGCTTTTGCGGCATATCCTCGCTTTTTAAAATTATGGCTGCGGTATTCCACAGTCACCTTGACAACTATCCAACCTCACTTTTGTCCGCTAATCGCGGAACAACCCGCAACCCCTTATCCCGGTGGGATAACACGGGCAAAGATTGGGAAAACGAAAGTGAGGACACGAAAATGAAAGAGACTGTTAAGACTTCCCGGACGGCTGGTTACTTGGAGAAAATTTTCCGCGCGTTGAATGTAAAGTATTTCAACGGTGAGTTGGAGGAGCCTATCATCACGATACAGAGCACGCCCAGAGCCTACGGACACGTCACCGTAGCAAGGCATGGCAGAGAGGAGACACAACCCGCCATGAGCTTAACATCGGCGCTGGGACGCTTGCACGGCCCATAGAAAACGTGGTGGCGACCACCCTCCACGAGTGTGTACACTTGTGGAACCTTCAAAACGGCATACAGGATTGCAGCAGGGGCGGCGCATACCACAACAAAAAATTTAAGGAGGCCGCCGAGGCCCGCGATTTGAAAATCAGTTACGACCCGCGCGTTGGATGGAGCATCACCGAGCCGACCGACGCGCTGTGTGAGTTCATTTTGGAACAAGACTGGCAGGACATCAGCATGAACCGCATTGAAGATTTCTACGCCCCGCGTGGCAAGGGCGCAGGGGACGCCACGGGCAAGCCGACAGGAAGTAACCCCAACAGCCACAGCATCAAGTATGTTTGCCCCTGCTGTCACAACAGCGTGCGAGGGACAAAGGTTGTGCGCATAAAATGTGCCGACTGCGACATGATGATGACCGCACAATAAAGAGAACCGGGAGTGAAAGCTCCCGGCTTTTTGCTGCAAAATTCGGGCCGCAAGCGGCCTTACTCCATTTTGATGTCTACTATTCAAAACGAGTCAACTTTATTCGTGGTGGGGTAACAAGCTGTTACCTCACCGGTTCTTTTCTACGTTTCTACGAGCGAATGCTTTTACAAAAAGAGGACGGTGCAGGTCGTTAAAACGACTGCGCCGTCCCCGTTTTTGAGGTTTTGATGTCAACTTCTCAATTTAGGAACCGTCCCCATTTTTTTTTTTCATTTGCTAACTCCCACCTTATTATAATAATAGACACTGCTTTTCAAAAAACAAACTCGTAGAAGAGTGTTTCTTCTACGAGTTGCCGGTTGCTTATAATTTACTATTTTTCAAAAAGCCATTAGCAAAGGATGCCCACATCTTCCGGAGGGCAACTCTTATCAGCCTCACCGGGAATCACTGTGCCCCACCAGTCGGTGTTGGAGTCTCCACCGCTCGGCTGAGACGGCTGTGCAGGCTCGGGATTGCTCGGCTGCGCCGGTTCAGGGTTACTAGGCTGTGCCGGTGCCGGGTCAGGCTGCACAGGAGCCGGAGCAGCAGGCTCCGGATTACTGGGCTGTACCGGCGTAACGGGAGCGGACGGCGTAGCGGGAGCAGACGGCGTAACCGGCGCAACAGGTGCCGGATTAGTCGGCGTCACGGCAGCACTGTTGCTGGAACCGCTGTTTTTATAAGTCTTGTTGCTGGTCGTGACCTTCTTCGGCTGTTCAACCGTCACTTCGTAGTTGGCACTCTCCTCACCAGCAGTCGCCGTGATGGTTGCATTCCCAGAGGAGATGGCAGTTACCTTCCCATTGGAATCGACGGTAGCGACCTTTTCGTTGCTGGACGACCACTCGATGGTGGTCTCGGCGGCAACCTCTTCGGGGGCAACAGTTGCCTTAATGGTGTGAGAGTTACCGACCGTCAGTTTGCCTTCGTTGGAATCGAGCGTGATGCTTTCAACCTCATAGAACGCTTTCACATGAGTCGTCTTCTCGGTGACCTTTTCGCCATCCTGCATAAGGGTCGTGGTGATGTCGCACTCACCTGCTTTAAGGACCTTCACCTTGCCGTCCTTATCGACGGTGGCGACTTCCTCATCGCTGGAAGCGAAATCAAACGAAATGTTGGACGCATCTTCCGGCTCGCATTTCGCTTCGATTGCGGTTTCATCGGTATCGTTGAGTTTGACTTCCAGGGTATCGGGAACCTTCAACTCTTTCGCGGATACCTTGACGGTGATGACGCAGACATCCTGCATCTCAGTATCCTTGACCGCTGCGGTGATTTCAGCCTCACCGGCTGCGACTGCCGTAACGGTGCCGGTCTCATCAACCGTAGCAACACTCTCATCGGAAGAAGTCCACGCGAGCGTCAGCTTCTCAGCCGCCTTGGCAATCTTTTCATCCTGTGCAGCAGTTTCTGCTGTAGCAGACTCACCGGTTGCGATGACAGGCGTTTCTGCAGGTGCATCCTCCGTGCCGAAATTCACCGGCAACGTGATGCTCTCGCCCTTTTCGAGAATCGCAGCATCCGGAACCGAGATGTTCGTGACCTTAACGCCGCATCCTACCAGGCTGAGCGCCATAGCCGCAGTCGCAATAACTGCCAATACGATATTCTTTTTCATAAAAACACTCCTTCTCGGCATCTAGCGCCGAGGCTACTCTTTAATTTTGCCGCCGCCACTCTATTGATAAGTGGCGGCTTTGGATTCTTTTAAATCGGGGACGGGGGAGATCGCTGCGCGACTCACCGTCCCCGATACATCACGCAGTTTCCAGATACTCCCGCAAGGAATCTGCAACTCCTTCCTGTATGGAATTGTCCCAGACTGCGTATTTGTTTTCCGGGTATCCGCCTACAAATATTGAAGCATCCGATAGTTGCCATTTTGACACGGGCTTGCCATCTTCCACCTTGATGATGGTCGGTGCACCGATACGCTTCTCCCCGACATCAATTTCATTTTTCTCCGGGTCGGAGACGGTGTACTCGGCCAGGTAGTCATCCAGCCAGGTTAGCAGTTCGGTGTAGCCTTCCCCCGCTGGTTTGGTTTGCACTGGTGCGGCAGTATCCGAGTTGTAGGTGTATATATCCCGATATAGGTCTACCTGGCAGTAGTCCATCGTGACCCCTTCACTTGTAGCAACAGCGGCAAGCACAGGGAGCAGGTTGCGACAGTAGGGACAGCGCGGATAGGCAAACAAGATATAACCGTCTTTTTTCGCGCGTGCTTCCACCGCGGTCACAGGTGATAGCGGCACCGAGAAGGACAGATTAACATCCCGGTACGTATATTCTGTGTAGCCGGGAACAGCGCGCCCATTATACGCCCGGTAACTGCGGGCAACTATTGCTCCCGGCGAGCTGCCAAGGAGTAGCAGCACAGCCATCCCAGCAGTTGCCACAGCATAGGCTATGTACGGTGCGGTGTGGGATAGTTTTTGCATCCATTTATCACCTTCCTTTTATATTATAGCACATCAGCACGTAAGAGCAAGATTCAAATCGTCTCCAGGTAGACGATTTTTCCCTTAGCAAATCGGTACAATAAATATACTTTATTGTACACGGTGGTGAGGGCAAATGCTACTACAGGAGGCAATTAAGCTGCGCATTTTGGAGCTTGCAGACGAGCGCGGCTACAGTGTCAACAAGCTGGCTGAGCGTTCCGGCATTGCACCATCTGTCCTTAAAAAGACTGTCAAGCCTTATGCTACCACTAAAAATACTTCAACTGAAATAGTTGCACGGATATGTGTGGGGTTAGGAATCCCATTTAAAACTTTTTGGGACAGCCCTTTATTTGACAATATTGAGACTAGACAACAAAAAGAGGACGAGAGCCAATAAAGGCTGTCGTCCTTTTGATGTTTACTTTTCAAACGAGGCAGGGTTAGAAAGGCATAGCGTCCGGTTCCTCAAAATCCTCCGCAGAAATTCCTTCAGGGATTTCCCCATAATCATTATCTTCTTGGGGCGTGCAGTACAACGGTTTTTTTAAGCTGCCGTTATATTGCCAGTGGGTCTTTCCGGCAATGGCAGATTTGGATTCTGCCAGCTCCCCGTAACGATATACTTCATAATGTAAAACTACTTCATCGTCCATAAGGGCGACCTTGTTTTCCTCCCACGCGAAAGTAAGTTTTACTTTAGGAAAAAGAATTGAGAGCGTATGAATAGCCTCACTTGCAGGTGCGCTATGGGTGAGAAATGCAATGCTATTTTCATTACATTCTTCAAAAGATATCACGTTTTCGTCTGTACCCCAGTGTTCCGTGCACCAGCCGGTATAAGTAGGATAGCCGTATTCCTTCCGGTTCAGCACAGCCATTTTTCCCAAAAGGAACCGGCGCTGATCTGCACGGCTAAGAACAGCAAGAAAATTTTCTTCTTCCTCTTCTGTAGGGTAAGGAACTAAATCAAGATAATGGCGGTAAAGCTTTTCGCCGCAAGAAACTTCATCATCGGGGCCAATGTTCAGGTGTACCGGCACAGCACAGATTTTATTCAAATCAATGCTCCCAATGTCATAGATGTCATCGCAGATGTACTTCATTACTTCATTGACCTGTTCCTTCGAACCGCCAATCGTGAGAGTGCTGTAAATAAAGCTTTCTTTCTTCATGGGATTTCTCCTTTGAGAGTTGTATCACCGCTCACAGCAGACGGCGGCGGATGTCTCCGCGTGCCATCCCTGTAAGCCGTGAGAGTTGTGTAATGCTGACGCCCTCTTGTGTTACCAGACGGCGCAGCAGCGGGGTTGCGGTGGATTCGGGGTAAAGCTGGATTTCGTGGCATTCCATGCCTGCCGTTGCACGTACAAAGTCACAAAGCTCAGCATCCGTAAAGGCAGGCAGCGGAGAATCCTCCAGAATGCCGCGGGCATTTAATTCTGGCTGCTGGTGGTAGTGCCGCAGCCAATCTAAATCATGCAGTGCAAGCGCGTAGCTTGTGTCTACATGACATAACGGCTTTTTTCGACTAGCAAAGTAGTCAATGTAGCTGCTCCACGGGTAGTCCTGCATATCCTGCACCATTCCGGCAGCGACCGGGTTGCGGTGGATATAGCGCAGTACCCGCAGGAAGTAGCCTTTGGTTGTGACAGGCTGGGATTTGTAACGGCCCTGGAAGAGCGGGCCTGTCCGCTGGTAGCGGCGGTTGTAGTAGGCAACGTACCGTACCCCGATGGCCTTCATCATGTGTTGCAAGGAATCGTTACAATCCTTCGCGAGCAGATGCAGATGGTTGCCCATCAGGCAGTATGCCATGATGATAAAATTTTCATCTGCGCAAAAATCGAGAATATGTAAAAAGTTCAGATTGTCGGCATCATCATTAAAGATGGTCATGCGGTTAATTCCACGGATCATGATGTGATACACGCCGCAGGACGAAAGTTTACGGGCTTTTCTTGGCATCGTCCTGCACCTCCGAGGGTGTCGTTTGGGGCGTCCATTCTTCCGGCTTGTAGGTCAGCAGTTGTATCGCCCGCGAGGCATCCCCTCGTGTCATTTTATGGGTGTCAATTTTGTAATCCGGGGCCAGCTTGTGGATAAGGGCAATTTGCTCATTGGTGATGGGTTGTCTATCCCACTTATAGCGCTGTTTTTTGTCCCAGATATGTTGATATTTAGCATGCTTCTGTTTCAAGTCCTGATACACATAGTCTAATGCAAATTGTAATGGCACCGCACTCTTGGAGCACGCTTTATTTTTCCGCAGGTACACCATGCCGTTAGTCAGCGGTTTGCTGATGCGGTAGGTTACGGTCGGGATAGGCAGTATATAGCCGCCATCCTTGAGTGTAATCCATGCGACATCATGGGTGGTAACACCTTCGCCAAGTGCCATAACGTCTACCTCCTTCTGATTTTGTATCCAGGTATCGGGAATGTCCGCACCTGTAAGTACCTTTATCGGTTCGGTTTCCTCCGGCAACTTTTCCACCTGCTCCTTTTTAGGTTTGGGAGCTAGCGGTTCCTCGCCGATTAGCGTTGCTGCCGTGCATATCGGCATCCTGGAAATGCCCACGCAATCAATAATCTTGCAGGCACTTTTTCCCGGATGCAACCGCAGGCCGCGACCTACCATCTGCGCATACAGGCCGACATTGGTTGTGGCAACCGGGCGGGCCAGCAGAACGGTTTCTGTCATCGGCAGGTCAACACCTTCCGTCAGGACAGCATAGCAGACAAGTACTTTAATTAGGCCCAAACGGTAGGCCTCCAACAGACGTCCTCTATTTTGAGTAGTGCCATCGATAAAGGCCGCGGTACTGGCACCATGCTGGGAATTGAGCAGTGCTGTCACATTTTTGCCCTCTTCAATGGATGGTGCGAAAATGATGGTCTGCCCACGTGCGTTTGAGGTGTAGGCCTCCGCGATACCCGCTGCTGTGCCAGACATAACGCGTGCTATATCTGCGGCATCATAATCGCCAGTATCCTCACGGTACTGCACTGTCCCCAAGTCATACTTGAGATTAACCTGACAAGCTTCTATAGGACTAAGATACCCGTGCTCAATGCCGTATAGGGTGTTATACTCGCACAAAATGTCGTCAAAAGCCACATCCAGGCCGACACCATCACCGCGGATTGCGGTTGCAGTGAAGCCAAAACGAACGGCATTTTTGAAGTACTCAAAAATTTTGCGGTAGGTCGGTGCAGCACTGTGGTGGGCCTCGTCGATGATGATGGTATCGATACTGTAGGGGTTGTACTTGTCGAGCCGCCCCACAAGGCTTTGCACCGAAGCGCTGATGATGGGTTCCCCGTGTGCATGTGTGGTTCCCTGCTCGATGCCGCAGGGAAGGCCTTTGAGGTATTCCAACGGCTGTATCACGAGTTCTTCCCGGTGAGATAAAATCAGTATGTGGTGGTCATTTTCCAGTACATCACAGCGGATGTACTCAGCAAAAATTCGTGTCTTGCCAAGGCCGGTTGCGATAACGCACAGGGCGGCATTTCCCTCGTAGGATTTCATACGCTGAAGGGTGTCAGCCTGATAAGGACGCAACGGTGGTGCCCGCGGGCCGTCATGGCCCTGTTGTAGAGGTGGATTTTTCATAGTCGACTCCTTGGTCACTGGTGATAGTAGTAAGCCTGAATAATTTCGTCCGACCCACTGCCATTGCGGATGATGAAGCGTCCGGGAATAGCAGGGAGCTTTGCGGCACTGCCGTCATCCAAGATAACAATGGAACTCTGTGCATCGGCAGTGTGGCCGCAAATACGACCGTCAAGCTGTGCTTTAAGACTACCCGGAACAGACCCTACGTCGGGGCGCTGAGTTGCCACAAGCAGATGAATACCGAGCGCACGGCCCAGACGGCCAATGGCGAGGAGCTTGTTCGTAATCGAGGCAACTACTGCCTTGCCATCTTTATCACGTCCAGTTGTATCGAGAATCATCGAGGTTTCATCCAGGATAACGACGATTCGATGCAGTTCTTCTCCGGTCGTCTGGACATATTCCTCAAGATTTGCACAGCCAGCGATAGAAAACTCTGTACGGCGATGGTTAAGCTCATGTACAACACTGTCAAGCATCTGCTCAAGGGCAGCATCATCATCTGCATAATGCCCCGTCTTACGATATTCGGGGCCGAAGTCCACACCTTTATAATCGGCGAGGTAGATGTCGTAGCCTTTTTGCGACAGCTGGTAGAGAATCAACAGTGCCAACTGCGTCTTACCCATGCCAGTGGCAGCAGCCAAAAGCCAATGAGGCAGCTGGCTAAAATCAATGCTAACGGGAATGCCTGCCGCATTGATGCCCAAGACGATTTTTGTGCCGCTATCGTCCATATATGTATCTGCCCACGGGATTAGCCGCCCCATAAGGTTGCACCCGGCAACAACACGAAGGTCAAAGAGCTGGTTGTTGCTGCCCTGAGTGATAGAGAGGACGGTCACATTAAGTGCGGATTCGATTGTTGTCCGATTGTCTTCCCAGTATTCGAGCGGGCAGCCTTTAAGGCTGAAAGTAAGCTGTTGAATATTACCATCCCTGTTGGCCTTAACTAGCAGTGGTGCTTCATGCGCCTGGTTGCAGATACCAGCACGCGAAAAATCGTCGTAATATGACCAACTGTGGGGGATATAACCAAAGAGGTAAATGACGCCAAGGCACTCTGCCAGCCATGCAATTACCCGAATAAAATTAACGAACGGTCTAAATACTACCGAAATCACGTCCTCGCCAGAGCCGCCCGAAACCATAATCAGGGCGGCAACTGCGAGTGCGAGGCACAGCAGCACATATTGCTGTGCGGTCTTTGAATCGGTTTGAATACGTCTAAGCCCATTGTGGAACGTATTCATGATATAATTTTTTTCCGTCTGCCATTGCAGGCGATCAGAATCATTACGCATGATTAAATCTCCTTTCAAAATAAATGCCCGTATAGCCTGATAGCACAGCTTTCATCCGCTAGAACGGACAATCATCAATCTCTATTTGCTCAAATGTCGGTGTGGTGCAAGGGTGAAAATACTCGTGAACCGTATAGTCCTTGTGACTGCCGTCGAGGTCAAAAACCCGAACGCAGTTGATGCGCCGCAAGAGCGCGTCCCAAGCCTCCGGCTTTTCGTGCTGCTCGGAAACATACTGCTTCTCCAACGGCAAGTTGGAAATGATGTATGCTTCCGTGTAGCAAGCCTGCTTGTTAGCATACCTACAGGGTAATTCCAAAGGATAGCCATCCAGGTATTGCAGCATGCTATTAAGGGGCAAGCTGCTGTGGAACTCATCGAAGAGCATCACTTTCTGCCCCCGGTAGCCATCAAAAGGATGGTGATAGTCAGACACCGCGTAGCAGTTTGAGTATCCGCATCCTTCTTTTACCGACCTAGTTTTTCCTGTGCCAGTAGGGCCAAAGATATAGGTGACTGTCATCTGGCGAAATACATTGCGGTATTTCTCCTCCAGGATGGTCTGCCTTGTCCGGTCAATGTGGGAGATATCTCGCAGGTATTCCGGGTGCTCACCCAGAATTTGCGCATTGTCTGCCCCGGATGCAATCAGTGCATACAGAGTCCGTAAGTCGTTACGGTCGCCCTGCTTGCTGTCAGGGGGTAAACTGCCACTTTCTTCAAACGTGTCAGAGTAGTTTATCCCTTCATGTACTTTTCCCTTGGAGTCGGTATACTTGTAGTGACCGTTTGCATCCTTGTTATACTTAGCACCCTCTTTACGGATGTAAGCATAGTTTTCGGAATTTTTTCCCCATTGAGGCACTTCGATGTGCGCAGTAGGAAACTTGTTCTTTAGGGTTGTGAACATTACAGGATTTTCATATACTAAAAATAAGTGTATGTGATAGGTTTCCTCTTGCCCCACTTCATCAGCCATGCACCAATAAAGGAGCTTGGCTCCTTTTTCAAGAGCAGCCTTGATAACATTATGATCATAGCCATGCTCTTGTGGATTGTTGATTGTCAGCTGGTAACGGCGTGTCGCGTAACCTTTTGCCATATAGTGTACCCAGTACACTACGGACACAAAGCCGCTGTGTACGCTTTAAAGCTTATAGTTATAGGCTTTATGGACTGTACACACAGGTATGGAGGTAATACTAGCTCCATACCTGTGTGGCGGCTTTAAGTCCATAGCGTACGCTTGTCGTTATAAAATTTTCAAGGTGCTGTATGGGTGTTGATTGGTTTACCTCAAAAATGAGACAAGCCCCATTTTTGAGGTGAGGCCGCTAACGCGTCCTACAGTGTGCTTGGAAACCTTAGTCGAGCACCACAATGTTCTCAGGCTTACGGTACTCGTTGTAGAAAATCTTCACTTCGCGTCCCATCAGGTCATGAAGGTTGATTTTAAGTTCGGCCATCTTAGCGTCAGAGAGATACATATCCCTGACGAAGACGCCCTCCCCGTTCTGGGAGGCAATCTCCGTTGCGAGGTAGATGCGGCAGCCGGTGACGGGACGGCCTTCTTTCGTGACAAAGTCACTGCGTCTATAACCAATGATTTTCATGGTTATTTCCTCCTTGGCATTATCGTTATGTTGTTTCCGAAGTACTGTCCTCGCCATTGGTAACTAAGGAATGGTGCCGGATAGATGCAACCAAAAGCAAGTGTGTCGAGCACTGCTGTTGATAGAACCAAACGACATTTCTGTCACCTCCCTTTTCTGATGGAGGAAACGTAAAGCAATATGACAACCGAGAGGATGTATCTTGCTTGTTCGCTCCCTGTGCTTATAATTCTACTCAGTTCGCAAGGGTGGACAATAAAGAAAAGACGAGCTTAATTACAAATTTCTTGAATGAAGCTCGTCTTTATAAAGTGCTTTTTTATTTGGTTTGGCCGTTAGATAAGAGCATCCGCTTTGCTCTACCTAATGAAAGTCTTTCATCAAGCAAGCTGTCAAGCAGAGCAGGAACGCCGTCCATGTCTCCATCCATCGGGTGCATATAGACACCATTAACACCAGGATGTGTATGACCAACTAACTCCTCGTAAACCCAGTTGCTAAAGTGATTTTTGTAGATTGAGCTAAAGGTATGTCGCAGCTCATACGGCGTAATATAAGGGATACCGTTATACCTGCAATAGATCCCCCAGCGTTTACGGTAGCATAGTTGACCAGTGCTTCCAAAGACCCTCTCATGAGGGTCTAACGGAGTGACTCGATAGACTTGTTGACTTTCTAAAAGCATACGTGTATATCGAGTCTGCGGGAAGTCGCGTGCGGCAAATTCGTTCTTCCCATTTGTAGTGATGCCTTTAGCATTGATGGCACGGCGTATATGTATATAATCATTGTCAATATCGCCCCACTCAAGGCCCATCAATTCACCAGGACGTAACCCTGTAACGACTTGGAATCGATATGCATAGATTAAGCTGTCTTGACAAATCGTACCATTATAAGGCACCTGAGATTCGGTGAATAAGATGTTAAGCGAAGAAACGTCAAGTGCTTGCTTTTGACCTTTTTTGGCGTTTGAGGGAATTTTAATGTTTGATGTACGCAAATCGTTCCGGATATCGGCACAGTCCAAATAATTACAGAATCCAGATAAATCGCCGCGTATATTTTTAAGACTTTTTTGACTAAGATTGTGCTTTCTGTATGCGGTATAGATAACTCGCTTTAAATCCTGCTTAGTTAGTAGCATAACCGGGACTTTGCCAATTATAGGTTTAATGTGGTTGTTATACCTGTTGCGGATGGTGTAGATGTTTGTGGTTTCGAGTGCCTTATCTTGGAGGTAGCGCTCAAACACGGTATCAACCGTTGTACGTTCGCTGACGCTAAATGGGCAAGCTCCAGACAACCACGAGGTTGCATTTTGGGCGCAGATCTTTCGGCCTTTGTCACCCGGGACGCTTGAATAAAAAGACTTTCGGACACCGTTCTTTTGGAGGTTGATTTTCCAAACGTGCTTTTTCTCAACCCAGATTGCGCGAGAAATCATTTTACTTTGTGTGGTATACATGCGGACTCCTTAGAGCCGGCCATTTTATGTGACTGGCTCGATGAAAATAGTGTAGTAATCGTCCTTATTGATATTCAACAACCTTCCGATGCGTGCGATTTCCTCTGCCGAAAAGAGCGAATATCCGTTCATCTTCTGCGACAATGCTTGCGGGGAAATGCCGATGGCCTCCGCGACATTGTAGCAGGTAAAGCCTGCGCGGATGATTTCGGACCGCAAATTCAAATATTTGCCTTTCATGATAATAATCTCCTTTGAGTAATTTTCAGTAGGTGGCTTTATTATCATGATATTCAGTTCGCACGTACTGGCAAGAGGGGTATCACCAACTTTTTTATTTATTCTTGCAAGCAGGTGCTGTACCACACTTTTTATATGAAGAGTACCACACTTTGTACCACACAGATATAAAAATACCCTTTAATGAAATCCATACCAGTGATAAAATTATCGTTAGTACGTATTGCATTAAAGGATATTTGTAGAATGATAGAAGTTCGATTCCCGTACGGGTCACCAAAAAGCTCAACTTCGCAAGAGGTTGAGCTTTTTTCTTTTTATTATACATTGTAAGGAGTAGAGGAGTACGGGAATCGAACAGCCTGCTGCGGAGGCGACCGCCGCCTGCGGCGGAAACAGGAAGCCGGAGCAGGCGCAGCGGTCGCAGAAGGCAAGCCCCGCCCAAGGGGCGCAGCCTGATGCGGTAACCGCAAGTCGCAACCCCGCGTCCGCGTCCCGCGGGGCAAAAACAGCCCCGCGGGCTGTTTTTAGGGCGCGGGAGATGGACGGGAGGGTCACCAAAGGGGCTGTTGTACATCCCCTCGTTTTCTTTTGCCTATTCCTCCGGCCTGACCACCGTTACGGTACACTGCGCTGTAAACCCGCCGCAGTCGGCGGTCAGGATCGTGGTGCCGTAATTCACGGGAACGAGCCAGGAGCCGTCGAAGCGGGCGATGCGCTCGTCGGCGATGTGATAGGTCACGGCGGGGTGGTCGGTAGTGTCCTCCGGCAGAAGATGGCAGACTGCGCCGACGCGGCTGGCGTAGGCGTAGTCGGACTCGCGCGTGCCGTCGGCGGTGATCCAGGTCACAAGCTCGTCGTCAAAATACAGCGTGTAGTCGTCCAAAGCAATGCCGCGCAGTGGGCTGGACACCTGCACCGGGCAGCTGGCGGAAATTTTCCCGTCGGCGCTTTGCAGCGTCAGGGTGGTCGAGCCGCCGCGCAGACCGGTCACAATGCCGCTGGGATCGACCTCGGCAATCGTGTCATCGGCCACAGACCAGCGCCACTCGGTCAGGGCGGCGCGGCGGGGGCTGACCTCGCGCCTGTCGGCATCCTCGTAGAGGACGGCGGTCTCGGCGGTCTGGGTCTTTTCGACCTGCACGGTGTCGGGCAGGGTCACGGCGGCCACCGGCGCGCCGCAGGCCGTCAGGCCCAGCAGCAGGGCGGGCAGAACAAAAAACAACGATTTCATGCAAAAGCCCCCTTTTGGCAGTATCATACCACAATGCGCCGCCGCAGGCAACTGTTGCACTTTTGGGCAAATGCGTGTACAATAAACTATATACTTTTGCAAAAGGGGGGCCGGGCATGGAGCGGACGGCAGGCGGCATCACCTACACGCTGACGCGGCGGCGGGTGCGCAACATCAACCTGCGCGTGCGGGCCGACGGCAGTGTGGCGGCCAGTGCGTCGCCGCGGGTGCCGGCGGCTTATGTGGACGCCTTTGTCACGGCGCGGGCCGACTGGGTGCGCACCGCACAGGCGCGTGCCGCGGCCCGGCGCGAACGAGAGGCCGCCGAGGCCCCCGCGCTGCCGCCCAAGGCCGAGGCGCTGGCCTATATGCAGGCGCTGTGCAGGGCATACTATCCGCAGTTTGCGGCGACCTGCCCGGGCGGCGCGATGCCCAAAATTGCGGTGCGCGACATGAACACCCGCTGGGGGTCGTGCAGTCTGCGCACCGGCACGCTGGCGTTTGCGCGGCGGCTCTGCACGATGCCGCTGCCCGCGCAGGAGTACGTTGTTGTGCATGAGTTCTGTCACTTTGCCCACCCCGACCACAGCCCGGCGTTCTGGGCCGCGGTGGCGGAGGTGCTGCCGGATTATAAGCAGCGGGAACGGATGCTGAAGCTGCGGTGAATTCCCCTTGGCCCCCTCTGGGAGGGGGCTCCCGCCGCAGCGGGTGGGGGAGAGAACCTGACGTAACCCGAAAGACTTCGGGCAATGGCACAGTTCTCTCCCTCCGGCCCTGCGGGGCCACCTCCCTCGCAGAGGGAGGCAAGGATTACGCGACATCAATACCAAAAGGGAGGTTCCCATCTTGCCGTCTCCACAGAAAAAATATACGACGCTGGTCAGCAATACGCTGCTGTTTGCCATCTCCAACTTCAGCTCCAAGCTGCTCAGCTTCTTCATCCGCCCGTATCTGAGCTATGCGCTCGACTCGCCGGACGTTATGGGCGTGTCCAGCCTTTTGCAGCAGGCCACAAACCTGCTGATCCCGGTGGTCAGCCTTGGCGTGGCCTATGCGGTCATCCGGTTCGGGCTGGACAAAGCGACCAACAAATCCAGCGTCTTTGTCAACGGCGCGGCGACTATCGGGCTGGGTTTTGTGGTGCTGCTGCTGGCCATGCCGCTGGTGCGGCTCATCCCCAACGCAGCGGAGTACCTGGGCTTTTTGTACCTCTGCGTGCTGGCCAGCTGTATGAGAACGCTGTGTACCCAGTTCATCCGCTCGCGGATGCTGAACCGGCTGGTCGCCATAGACGGTGTGCTGACCACGCTGAGCCTGCTGCTCTACTACCTGCTGTTCCTGAGCACCTTAAAAATGGGCGCAGCCGGCTTTTTGCTGGCAAACGCGCTGGCAGATTTGACATCCATGGTGTTTGTGTTCATTGCGGGCGGGTGCTGGCGGTACTTCAAGCCCAAGGCGTTTGACAAGACGCTGTGGAAGGAGATGCTGCGCTACTGCCTGCCGATGATCCCGGCGTCCATCAGCTTTTGGATCATCAACGCCAGCGACATGTTCTTTGTGCAGGGCATGTGCGAGGGCTACGCGGGCCGCAGCGGCAACCACTGGGTCGGGCTGCTGTCGGCGGGGTACTTCCTGCCGCAGATCATCACGATTTTGGGCAGCATCTTCTACGAGGCGTGGCAGCTCTCCGCCGTGACCGAGGAGACGGACCGCGAGGCGTTCTTCTCCAAGATATTCCGCGTGTATGCCAGCGTGCTGTTCTGCTGCGTGGCGGGCATCATCATGCTGTGCCAGCTGCTCATGCGGGTGTTCAAGGCTGAATATTTTGACGCCTGGACGTTTGTTCCGTTCCTGACGCTCTGCTCGATGCTGACCTGCCTGAACCAGTTCCTGAACAGCGTCTACGTCGTATATAAACGGTCTACCGGCTCGCTGTTCACAATGCTGGCCGGTGCGGTGCTGAACCTGATTCTGAACTACCTGTTCATTTTGCAGTGGGGCCCGTGGGGCGTAACCCCGGCCAGCTTCCTGAGCCTGATGCTGGTGTTTTTGCTGCGCGCCTACTCGACCCGCGGTCTGCTGGAGATCGACTTCCACCCGGCGTGGCTTGTGCTGAATCTGGCGCTGGTGCTGGCGGAGATCTGGTGCATGATGAACCTGACCCATTGGGCGCTGCCCGTCGTGGGCATCACCGCAGTGGTCTGCGTGCTGAACATCCGCGAGGTGCTGAGCATGCTGGATACGCTGATCGGAAAGTTTTTGAAGAAACGGAAAAGTTAAATAAAACGGCAAAAGGCCCCCTTGTCAAAGGGGGCTGTCCGCGGAGCGGACTGGGGGATTCCGACGGGCGTCGCGGAAGCGGTTTGCTCCCGGAAAGCCCGCCGGAATCCCTCCGGCCGCCTACGGCGTCCACCTCCCTTTGACAAGGGAGGCTTTTGCTATACAAAGGAGCTTATTATGGAAAACAACGCTATCCTCTCCGCCCTCTCCGCCCGCAAAAGCGTGCGGGTATTCACCCCCGACCCCGTCACGCCGGACGAGCGGGCGGCCATCCTGAACGCGGCGTTCCAGGCACCGACGGCGGGCAACCAGCAGCTGTACACGATCCTGGACATCACCGACCCGGCGCTGAAGGCCACGCTGGCCGACCTGTGCGACCACCAGCCGTTCATTGCCGGGGCGCCGCTGGTGCTGGTGTTCCTGGCCGACTGCCGCCGCTGGCTCAACGCCTACCACGCCGCGGGCATCACGGACGCCCGCAAGCCCGGGGCAGGGGACTTGATGCTGGCCGTGGCCGACACCTGCATTGCCGCCCAGAACGCCGTGGTCGCCGCCGAGTCTCTGGGCATCGGCAGCTGCTACATAGGCGACGTCCTCGAGAATGCTGAGGCCATGCGCGACGCCCTGCACCTGCCGCAGTACGTTGTGCCCGCCTGTATGCTGGTGTTTGGCCGCCCCACGGAGCAGCAGCAGCGCCGCCCCAAGCCCGCCCGCTTTGCCGAGCAGGCCGTCGTCTGCGAGAATGTGTACACGGACCGCACGCCCGACGAGCTGCGCGCCGACTTTGCGGCGAAAGCCGCCGCCAACGGGCAGCTCGACTACGACTTTGACAAAGCCGTGCAGGCATTTTGCAAGCGCAAGTACGCGAGCGACTTTTCCCGGGAGATGACGAGAAGCGCAGAGATTTACTGGAAAGAGTTTTTGTGATAGGCAGAGAACGCAGGGGCGTAGCCCATATCCGCCCGGGCGTGTTGCCGCTGCCGCCGCACCCCTGCAATCTCTACAAATAAACCACCCCCACCCAACTGCAGATGTTCTGCGGCTGGGTGGGGGCTTTCTTATTGATTGAGGGTGAAATTATATAGCAGACCGTCAATAAATTGCATTCTTGCCTTATTGCGTGCGCAGGGGCGACCATGGGTCGCCCGCCAACTTACCGCAGCAACGCATTTTCCGGGACAGTTTTCTTGCAAGGCAAACGGGCACGGGCGAGCAATGCTAGCCCCTACAAGCGTTTTTCGACAGTCTGCTATATTTTGGTTGTATCCTGTAGTTTATGCTCTGGCGTAACAAAGCTGCCGGTATTGTCAGCTTTTAGATTGGCGTTGGATACAGGATTTCCGGCGTTATCAATTTTACGGATATAGACAGTGCAGAGTTAGAGTTTTTTGTTTGTGACATGAAAAGTATCATTATCACCAACAGTGCTTTCCAGACTATGACTACCCCCTTCTTCCTGTTTGAAGTCAAAAGCATTAATATAGAACCAGGTTGTATGATGGGAAGTCGGATTAGAGGGATATGGCTTATAATATAAATTAAAAGAACATCTGAAGCTTCCCTTATATCCGGCAGGAGGAGTTTCCTTTATAACATAAGTTTGGCTATTTTCGTCTCTGGCAGTTAGGATAGCACCAGAATACCCGATGTTATCTTCATCATGCAGTTTGACAGGAATGGAGCATTCTCCTTTACTATCACTGGTGAATTCGCCAACAAGGGTTGAGCCGTTCTTAATAGTAAAGGTAGCACCGGACAACGGATTTTTATCAGGGTCAGTGACGCGCAGCTTTAATTTGGCAACGGGAAAGCGCATAATGGTAAGCCGCCTATTAGGCATATCGATAGTAAATGGATAGTTATTTACGTTATTCTGCATGGAATTGAGACAATAGTCGTTCCCTTCAATGCGAACATTGATATAGATTTTTGTATCGCTGGGAATGACTTGGTAGCCAGCAGGAACATCATCTTCGGTGATAGTAGTCGGCGTATCCCCGATAACAGTGTTGGCACGAGGGTGCTCATTAGGAGAAATATCCAACAGAATATCACCGTTTGCATCAGAGGGCACATAAAAGTCGTTTTCACCGTTTTTACCGCTTACAATGTGATAGGTTCTGTTTGCAAAAGGCGCAGAGTTTTTAGTTTGAATATCCTGCAAGTGGATAATGAACTGCTTTTCATTTGCTGTAGCGGTGCTGCCGGTCGTACCGCCGCCGGAAATGCCGCCCCCGGTGCTGCCCCCGCCGGTTTCACCGCCGCCGGTCGTTCCACCGCTGCTGCTGCCCGGCTTCGGCGTTGGCACAACAACAGCCTCATCACTGCCGATATTTACACTCGCGGTGGTTCCCGCGTTCGTGTATACGACCTGTATCCCATCGGCGCTGGTATACACTAAGTACAAAACCTGCCCGCTGGCGTTGCAGGTCATCCCCTGCACGGTGCCCTTGACCCCGGCATCCGAAGAAATCCCAGCAGGCGTAGTGCTGCCCGCAGGCGGGTTGTTCACATGCAGCAGATACTGCCCGCTGCCCTCGGTCAAGGCGACCTTGCCGCCTGTGACCTCGGGTGCGTTTGCTTCTAATGGGCCTGCCCAGTTGGTCAAGGCGGCTGCATTTTCGGCGTTCCCGGCTACAGATGCGTTCTGCACCAAGGCGTAGTTCTGCGCACCCTGCCGGGTCGCCGTCATCACACACGCCTGCGCCTCGCTGACGGCCTGCTTTTCCTTGGCGCTGTCAATGTACCCGGTCAGCGCCGGGACGGCAAAGGCCGCCAGCACACCCAGAATCACCAATACCACGATCAGCTCCACCAGCGTAAAGCCGCCGCGGCTGCGCGGGGTTCGTTTCAGACCTGTCATAGGGATGCCTCCTCTTTATTTGGCGGGGTCAAAAATGCCCTGGTCGCGCTTGGCGTGCGCGCCGATGTTGTTGTATTCCAGCATCAGATACCCCTTGGCCCACTCGTCCAGCGCGGGGTCTGCGCCGTATTCGGCTGTGGTGCCGTCCACCTTCATGTAGTCGTTGGCGGCGGTCACAACGGGGGTGTTGTGCTTCATTTCCAGCAGGTACTCGTAGTAGTCGCTCAGGGGCAGACCCGCCTGCTGCAGCAGGGTGGGGGTCAGCATGACCATATCCATGCGGTTCAGCGGGTCGGTGGTGCTGGTGGCGGCTGCCGTGTGCTCCAGCGGGTAGTTGGCCCAGATGAAAAACGGCGTGCTGCGCTCCAAAATCTGCAGCTCGTTGTCGGTTTCGGCAAAGCTGGGGTCGGCCACATGGCCCACAAAGCTGGGCGCGTGGTCACCGGCCATGGCCACAATGACCTTGCGGCCCGTCTTTTCGTACTGCGCGGTAAAGTAATCGCACAGCTCCTGCACGGCGGCGTCGGTCATTTTGATGCAGCTCAGGTACTCGTCCATCAGCGCATCGTAGTCGCCGTAGTCGGTGGCGGCGTGGACAATATCCAGCGACGCATCGTTCATATCGTAGTCGCCGTGGCTCTGGATGGAGACCAGGAAGCTGAACCGCGGCTTGTCCTCCGGCATGGCCTCGTACATCGTTTCCCAGTCGCGGTAGGTGGCCGAGTCGGTCTGGTACGGGCGGTCCCCGTAGGTCTCCTGCGTGGTAAAATCGCTCTGGAAATGGGTCTCGTCAAAGCCCAGCGCCAGCCAGGCGGAGTCGCGGCGGTAGTTGGAGTTCGTGTAGGGGTGGGCGGCCATCGTGGAGTAGCCCAGACCCTTGAGGTAGCTGACAACGCTGTTGGCGTTGTACAGGTTCAGCCAGTTGAACGGCGTGATGCTGGGCATCAGGATCAGCGAGTTGGAGGTCAGCATCTCGTACTCGGTGGAGTTTGTGCCGCCGCCCACATGGGGGCTGATCGTGTGGCCGTAGACCGAGTTGGGCAGGTTCTTGGTGACCGGCATGATGTCGGTGTCGGCCTGCAGATCGGTGACAAGGTCAAAGTCGTAGAAGCTCTCGGACAGGATCAGCACAATGTCGGGGTAGTCCTCGGCGCTCTCGGGGCTGGCAGGGGCGATGTAGTCGTCGGCCTTGCGGGCGGTGTTCACCGCCGCGGCATCGTTGTAGTTCTCCGGCTCAATGACGGGGTCGGCCATCAGGCTGGTGGCCTCAATCGTCCCGGCCAGATAGCCGTAGGTGTAGTAGGTGTTCTGCCACGCCCAGCCGTAGGTCGTTTTGGGCTTGATGGTCACGGGGCCGAAGTAGCCGAAGAACATGACCAGAAACACGCCCAGTGCGCTGCCCGCCGCCCGCACGCCGCGGGCCTTCCAGCCGGCGCGCTTAGGCGCACCCTTGACCAGTTGCGCCTGCACGAACACAATCGCCAGAATCGGCAGGTAGAGCAGCACGATCTTCACAACGTCCTGCGTGATTTTCAGGGTGTAGCTGCCCATGACCTCGGCGGCGGTGCCGAGGTTCAAAATGTCCTGGGGCATCAGCGCCGAGCCGTGCAGGTCGCGGGTGTAGTAGTTGATGAGTGCAATGATGGTGAACACCGCGCCCGAAATGCCCGTTGCGCGGCTCCACTTGCCGAGCAGCGCAAACAAAATCAGCGTCAGGCAAAAGGCGGTCAGCGCGTTGAGCGGCGCGTAGAGCGGCCATTGAAGCTGCAAAAAGCTCTCGGTCACGCCGTCGGACAGCTCCAGCTGATAGCGGGAGATGAACCCCACCGCCACCGCCAGCAGGCAGGGGAGCACCCCCTGCAAGAGAAATTTCTTCCAGTTAAAGTTTTTCAAATGCTGCATAGGTGATGAATAAATACCTTTCTCTGTAAATTTTGTACATAACTATACATAATATATTATAACACGACACCACAAAAAAAGAAAGAGGCGCGGGCAGCACCTCTTTGGATATAGAATGATGTTTGTCCGGAATACGGATATTACAATACGCCTGCCCGCAGGGAGCGGCATATATGCCGCCCGCACCTCCCGGCCAGCACCCGCCAACCATCCACCACCCCGTAGGGGCCGGGCATGCCCGGCCCGCAGGTTTGCGCCTGTACCCCTTTTACGGTTCGTTTTGTAGGGAGGGGTCTTGACCCCTCCGCGGGGCGTCGAGGACGCCGCCCCCTACAGAGATGGCCCGAAAACATACCCACACCCATGCACGCCCGCGGCGGCCTGAGGGCAGGCCGCCCTACAATCTCCCGTTCACATAACCCGTAGGGGGAGGGATTCATCCCTCACGCGCACCTCCCGGCCAGCACCCGCCAACCATCCACCACCCCGTAGGGGCCGGGCATGCCCGGCCCGCAACTTTACGTCGGCAGACGTTACAGCCCCGGCCCGTAGGGAGCGGTCTTGACCGCTCCGCGCCGCTTTGCCCACGACGCCCTCTTACCTTATATACCGGTAACCAACGTCACTTCCGCGTATTCTTCTTCCAGATCCAATACAGCCCTTCCAGTACCAGCGTCTCGCGGTACACAATATCCGTCGCACACGCCGTGCGCACACTGTCGGGCAGCGTGCCGGTTGCGACCACCGGCGCGTCTGGTGCGCCCAGCGCTGCGCGGATCTGCGCGACCATGCCGTCCAGCATGGCCGCCGTGCCGTACACAATGCCGCTGTGCAGACAGTCCGCCGTGTTGGCCCCCAGCAGACGCCGCGGGCGGGCCTCCAGCTCCACCTGGGGCAGCTGCGCCGTGTTGCGCACCAGCGCCGACAGCGAGCACTGCGGCCCCGGCAGGATGCTGCCGCCCACCAGTGCGCCGGTGCTGTCCACAGCCAGCAGGGTAGTGGCGGTATCAAAGTTCACCACCACGCAGGGCGGCGTGCACCGCTGCAGCGCGCCCACGATGGCACACAGCAGCTCACCGCCCAGCTGGGCCGGGTTGTCCATGCGGATGCGCACCCCGCTTTTCAGCCCGGGGCCGACCTCCATGATCTGGCACTCGCACATCTTGCGCAGGGCCTCGCGCAGCCGCGGCGTCAGCGCCGGCACCACGCTGGAAAAGATGACCGCCGTGATTTGCTGTGGCTCCGCCCCGTACAGCGCCAGCATGTTTACGATTTTGTACAGGAGCTCATCACTGCTCAGCGCCGTGTCCGCAAACAGCCGCGACGAAAACACCAGCTTGCCGTCCGGCGTATACCCGCCAAACGTAATATTGGAGTTGCCGATATTCAATGCCAGGATCATGACAGGACCTCGTTTCAAGTATGTTGCCTCTATACTATTATAATAAGGTAGAAATTGCAAGTGTTTTCCACATTCACATGTGTCGAATGTGGAAAACACACCGCTCCCTCCACCACCCCCCGTAGGGGCCGGGCATGCCCGGCCCGCAAC
>ERZ1673750.150-NODE-150-length-67770-cov-14.018474_pt1 | contig 67770 bp, 49 predicted proteins | sample MGYA00580203_ERZ1673750 | MGnify/ENA primary metagenome ERZ1673750 (study PRJEB41218, sample SAMN15661763) | gut metagenome | host: Homo sapiens | place: Canada: London | collected 2015-08-20/2019-03-30 | study: EMG produced TPA metagenomics assembly of... | reverse complement strand
CCCCCGCCCCTTCCGACCTCCGCTTTGGGGTTCTTAGGGGCGTGCAGCCCCTAAGGCGGGGTCCGCTGCATCCGCAACAGCGGGACTTTTCTTTGCTACTTTCTTTTGGTCACAAAAGAAAGTAGGAGTTCCCGGGAGGCAGCCGTTACCGTTTCTCCGGCAGCTGACTCGCCACAATCGCGCCGAACATCAGCGCGCAGCCGCACAGCTCGGTGGCAGAGAGCGTCTCGCCCAGGATCAGCCAACCGGCCAGGGCACTGAACACACTCTCGAGACACATCGCCAGACTGGCAATCGTCGGGTCCAGCGCCTTCTGGCCGACGATCTGCAGCGTGTAGGCCACGCCGCTGGACATGATGCCGCAATAGGCAATCGAGACCGCCGCGGCGCGGAACTGGTCGGGCGACGGGGCTTCAAAGACAAACGCGAAGATCGTGGACAAAACTGAGACAACAAAGAACTGCACAAAGCTCAGCTGGATGCCGTCGAGCTGCGGGCTGAAATGGTTGACCAGCATGATCTGCGCCGTGAACAGGATCGCACAGACCAAAAGCTGCCACTCGCCGCCGGTCAGGCTCAGCGTGTCGCGCCCGGCCAGACAGAGCAGATACAGCCCCACGACGCTGGCCGCGACACAGCCCCACAGCTTGACACCGGGGCGGTTGCCCAGGAAAACCCCCGCCACCGGCACCAGCACAACGTAGAGCGCCGTCATAAAGCCCGCCTTGGCCGTGCTGGTCGTGCCAATGCCCATCTGCTGCGCGGCGGACGCCGCAAACAGCGCCACACCGCAGAAAATACCGCCGCGCAGCAGCACTTTTTTGTTCTGCCAGAAGCCCGGCTCCGCGGCGGGGTTCGTTTTGCCCATCTTGCGCAGCACGGCCATCAGGCCCAGCAGAAACGCACAGGCCAGCCAGCTGCGGCTGGCCAGAAACGTGTACGGGCCCATATAATCGCTGCCGACGCTCTGTGCCACAAAGGCCGTGCCCCAGATGAATGCGCAGGCCATAAGCATCAGCGTGTTGCGCAGCTGTTTTTTATCCATGTTCCAATTCCTCTCTGTGTTGTGCGGTCCCTGCAATACAAACCAAAAAGCCGCCCTGCCGCAAGCGGCACAGGCGGCTTTGCTGCCGTTATCAGCCGGTCGTCGTATCGTCGCCGTAGGTGTTCAGCTCGGTGCTGCCCAGACCCTCGACCTTCAGGCCGCCGGTGACATAATACTTGTTGCCGTTGTCATAGCTGATCGTGATTTTGTACTGCTTGCCCGCAGTCAGGCCGGTCACGTTGTACTGGTAATCGGAACCGTCGGCGCAGTAGTAGATCGTCGAGTCCGGCACGTAGCTGGTCATCGTCTTGTCGTCAGACAGCTCCCAGAACGCGATCTTGAAGTACATATATTTCTCGTTGCTGGCCTCGGTGGTGGCGTAGCCGGTCACGGTCATGCTGTCACCGCCCGCCACGAAATACTCGGTGGAGCGGTTGGCAATGCCGTTAAAAGAGACATACAGCGTGTTCTCTACCGGGTAGGTCACAACACGGGCCGCGGTGGTGTCCATCTCGGCAGGGAACTCCACGCTGCCGCCGGCGGGCGCTTTTGTGGTGGTGTCGGTGTCATCCTCGTCGGATTCCTCGACCAGGCCCAGCTTGTGGACCAGATGCACGACCATATCCTGGGCGACCTGCTTCGGGGAGCAGGCCGTCAAACTGACTGCCAGCAGCACGGCCATCGCCAGTGCCGCAAGCTTGCGGGAAAGTTTCATATCGCAGACCTCCGTGGGTGTCATTGCAAAAATACACAGCCTATTATACCGCAATTTTCCGCTATGTACAAGCGTTCCGCGCGTTTTTACACATTTGTTTTCGGCTGCCATTCCTTGATAAAGTCGATGAGCAGCGACGACACCGTGACCGTAACGAGGGAAAACGCGATGCGCCGGAACGGGATGTAGGACAGCGACGCAAACAGGACGGTCAGATCGGTGAACAGGTAGGCGCGGGAGAGCCGCCACCCGGTCAGCTTATGGATGACAAGGGCGAGGGCGTCGTCGCCGCCGCTGGACCCGCCCTGCCGCACGATGAGCCCCACGCCGACGCCGACGAACACGCCGCCCAGCAGCGCCGCCGCCAGCGGCCAGGGCGTCAGGTCGGGCAGCATCGGGGGCAGGCATTCCCAGATCCTATAGAACCCGGCCAGGCTCACGCTGGCCACCCCTGCCGAGAGCAAAAAGTCCCACCCGAGAAATTTGAACGCCAGCGCGTAGCTGGCCGCGTCGAGCAGGGGCGACGCCACCGACGCGGGCACGCCGAGCCAATGGTTGATGAGCAGCACCAAGCCGATGACGCCGCCCTCGGTGATGGCGGTGCGCTGGTGGATATTATGGATGCCGAACGACAGGATGGCCGTGCCCAGCAGGATCATAGCGATCCGTTTGGCGGTGAACCGGCCCAGCGCGCGGCGGATTTTTTGTTGGAGCGTTTGTTTTGGCATAGTGTACCTCTTGACAGTGATATACCCAGTATACCACATGGCGTCAAGTGGGGAGCGGCAACCTCCCGTTTCCCCATTGCCTCCACAAAAAAACGGCAGGTTCGCACGCTCGCGCTCCCCTGCCGTTCCTCTTACTGCAATGCTCTTATTTCCCCGCCAGCAGCACCGCCAGCACGGCCTTTTCCACGTAGATGCGGTTCTCCGCCTCGTCGAAAATTTCGTCGGCGTGGGCTTCCAGCACATCGGGGGCGATCTCCTCGCCGCGGTGGGCGGGCAGCGGGTGCTGCACCATGCAGTCCGGCTTTGCCAGCGCCATGCGGGCGGCGTCCAGCGTAAAGCCGGTAAAGTCGCGGCGGCGCTGCTCGGCCTCGCGCTCCATGCCCATGCTGACCCACACGTCGGTGAACAGCACATCCGCGTCCCGCGCGGCCTCGTCCGGGTCGTTCGTCAGCGTGAACTTATCCCCGTACTGCTTCGCCAGCATCAGTACGTCGGCGGCGGGGCGGTAGCCCTTCGGGCAGGCAATCGTCACCGTCATGCCCACGGCCAGACAGCCCACAATGACGCTGTTTGCCATGTTGTAGCCGTCACCGACAAACCCGGCCTTCAGCCCGGCCAGCGTGCCCTTGCGCTCGCGCACGGTCATCAGGTCTGTCAGCACCTGCAGGGGGTGCGCATAGTCGGTCATGCCGGAAACCACCGGTATACCGCTGTATTTTGCCAGCATGTCCAGCGTCGTCTGCTTGTAGGTGCGGCAGACGATGGCGTCATAGTACCGCCCCAGCACGCGGGCCGTATCCTGCACAGGCTCACCGCGGGCGGTCTGCAGGTCGCCGGCGCTCAGGTAGGTGCCCAGGCCGCCCATCTGGTAGATGCCGACCTCCAGGCTTGTGCGGGTGCGGGTGGAGTTTTTGGCGAAAACCAGCGCCACCGCCTTGCCCTGCAGATCCTTCGGGTCCACGCCGTCCTTGTGCAGCCGCTTGTACTCGTCGGCCACATCCAGAATGTGCAGAATTTCCTCGGGCGTCATGCCGCCCAGCTTCAGCAGATGTTTCATACGCATTTCTCCAGTACGCTGCGCAAAGTCGCCAGCGCGTCGTCCACGTCGTCCGCCGTCAGGATCAGCGGCGGCAGCAGACGCAGGCGGGTCTTGGCGGTCAGCACCAGCAGACCCGCCTTCTCGCAGGCGGCGCGGACGTCGGCGGCCTTGATGCCGTCGTCAAACGCGATGCCCACCATCAGGCCGAGGCCGCTGACCTCCCTGACATGGGGCAGCTTTGCCAGCCCGGCGCGCAGCTGGGCCGCGCGCTCGTTGACGTTGGCGAGGAAGTCGTCGTCCATCTCGTCCAGCACGGCCAGCGCACCGGCGCAGCAGACCGGGTTGCCGCCGAACGTCGAGCCGTGGGAGCCGGGCTTCATGTGGTCGGCGACCTTTTTGTTCATCAGCACCGCGCCGATGGGCAGGCCGCCGCCGAGCCCCTTCGCCAGCGTGACGATGTCGGGGTGCAGATCAAAATGCTCGCACGCCAGGAACTTGCCGGTGCGGCCCACGCCGGTCTGCACCTCGTCCACAATGACGAGGATGTCTTTTTCCCTGCAGAACGCCGCGACCCTGGCGACATAGTCCGCGTCCAGCGCGACGACGCCGCCCTCGCCCTGCACCAGCTCCATCATGACGGCGCAGGTGTCCTTGTCGGCGGCCTTTTCCAGCGCGGCAAAGTCGCCCGCGGGCACGTAGTCAAAATTTCCCGGGAAGGGGCCGAAGTCGTGGTGGAACACGTCCTGGCCGGTGGCGGTCAGGGTCGCCAGTGTGCGGCCATGGAAGGAGTTGACCAGCGTGATGACCTTATTCCGGCTCTCTCCATACGTATCTACGCTGTATTTGCGGGCGCACTTGATCGCGCCCTCGTTGGCCTCGGCGCCCGAGTTGCCGAAGAACACGGCGTCCAGCCCGGTGCGGCGGCAGAGCTTTTTCGCCAGCTTGCCGTCGGGGGCGGTGTAATACAGGTTCGACGTGTGCTGCAGCGTTGCGGCCTGGTCGGCCACAGCCCTGACCCACGCGGGGTGGCAGTAGCCCAGCGAGTTGACGCCGATGCCCGACGTGAAGTCAAGGTAGCTCTTGCCGTCGGCGTCCCTGGCCGTCATGCCCTCGCCCTCCGCCAGCACGACCTGGCTGCGGCCATAGGTGTGGAGGATGTAGTCGTTATCACGGGAAATAACTTTTTCGGTATTCAATTGGGTGACCCCCTTTTTATCATATGCAAAAGCCTCCCCCTTCGCGGGAAGGCGGCCCGCTTTGAAGCCTTCCCCCTTGGGGGAAGGTGGCCGCAGGCCGGATGAGGGGCAAGCGTCCTGCGGTTGCCCGCTTGCGGGACAGCGCCAAACACTTCGCCCTCATCAGTCAGCGGGCGGGGCCGCTGACAGCTTCCCCCGAGGGGGAAGTCCAGGCTGTCGAAAAACGCTTGTAGGGGCGAGCATTGCTCGCCCGTGCCCGTTTGCCTTGCAAGGAGCTTTCCCGGAAAATGCGTTGCTGCGGCAAGTTGACGGGCGACCAACGGTCGCCCCTACACACGCAAAAAGGCAAGAACGCAATTTTTTGACGGTCTGAGCTTCCCCCGAGGGGGAAGCCATTTACCGGTTTCCTCTCCGATAAAACATCGTGCCTGCGCCTCTGTCGCTGAACATCTCGAGCAGGATCGAGTGCGGGACGCGGCCATCAATGATGACGGCCTCGTGGACGCCCTGATAGATGGCGTCGGCCATGCCCTCGATCTTGGGCAGCATACCGCCCGCAATGACGCCCGCGGCCTTGTAACCCTCGATCTCGGAGACCTCGACCTCGGGGATGAGCGTAGACTCGTCGTTCTTGTCGTAGAGCAGGCCGACAATATCCGTCATGCTGACGAGCTTTTCGGCGTGCAGGGCAATGGCGATCTCCGCTGCGGCAGTGTCAGCGTTGATGTTGTAGGGGATGCCGTTGTCGTCCATGCCGACGGTGGCAATGACCGGGATAAAGCTGTCGGCCAGCAGGTGGTCGATCAGCGTCGTGTTGACCTTCTCGATCTCACCGACGTAGCCGAGGTCAACGTCCGACTTGCGCTTGCACATGATCATGTGGCCGTCCATGCCGCACAGGCCAACGCCGCGGCCCTTGAGCAGCGCGACCAGATCCTTGTTGACCTGCCCGGCCAGCACCTGCTGGACGATGCCCATGGTCTCCTCATCAGTGTAGCGCAGGCCGCCCACAAATTTGGACTCCTTGCCCACCTTTTTCAGCATACTGTTAATAGCCGGGCCGCCGCCGTGCACCAGCACGACACGCACGCCGAGCAGCGTCAGCGTGACCAGGTCGTTCATGACGGCCAGCTTGAGGTCATCGTTGACCATCGCGTTGCCGCCGTACTTTATAACCAGCGTTTTACCGTGGTATTTTTGGATATAAGGTGTAGCCTCGCTGAACAGCAGGGCCATTTGTTCGTTTTTCATTGTGCAATACTCCCCGTAGTGGGATATATGCAAATAAAAAATAATAAATAATAAATAATAAATCTGGTGGATCGCGTCGCTGCGCTCCGCTCAAAAAAAGCCCCGGCCATCGGCAGTCACCCTGCGGACGGATATGGAATTCGCCCCTGCGTTTTGTTTTGGCCCCGGGCCAAAACTCCACCTTCTTTATTATTTCTTATTTTTTATTTATTATTTGCCAGCCTCCCCATTTCCCTTCAGCCTCTCGCTCAGGTCCGATAATCCCCATTGATCTTCACATAATCATACGTCAGATCGCAGCCCCAGGCCTTGGCGGTGGCGTTGCCGCTGCCAAGGTCCACGAGAATGTCGATCTCGTCCTCCTTGAGCACCACGGCGGCCTCGTCCTCGCTGTAGGGGTGGTAGGCGGCGTTCTCGCAGACAAAGACCTCACCGGCCTTGCTCTTGAGGCGCACCGACGTCTTGCTGATGTCGAAATCGCCCGGCGTGTAGCCGATGGCGCAGAGCACGCGGCCCCAGTTGGCGTCCGCGCCGAACATGGCGGCCTTGAACAGGGTGGAGTGGATGACGCTCTTGGACACGGCGCGGGCCGTCGCCAGGTCGGGCGCACCGGTCACGGTGCATTCCAGCAGCTTCGTTGCGCCCTCGCCGTCACCGGCCAGCTCGCGGCTCAGATGCTCGGCGACCTCGGTCAGCGCGGCGACAAACGTATCGTAATCGGGCGTGCCCTCGGCAATTTCTGCGCCGGACAGGCCGCTGGCCAGCAGCAGCACGGTGTCGTTCGTGGAGGTATCGCCGTCAACCGAAATCTGGTTGAAGGTGGCGGGCACGACGGTGGACAGCGCCTTCTGCAGCGCGGCGGGCGCGACCTTGGCGTCGGTGGTTATAAAGAGCAGCATCGTGGCCATGTTCGGGTGGATCATGCCGCTGCCCTTGGCGATAGCGCCGATGCGCACGGCCTTGCCGCCGACGGCAAATTCCAGCGCAATTTCCTTCGGGTGGGTGTCGGTGGTCATGATCGCGGTAGCCGCGTCGTGGCTGCCGGCCTCGTCGGCGGCCAGCTTGGCGGCGGCCTCCGGGATGCCCCTGGCGAACGGCTCGATGCTCATGGCCTGGCCGATGACGCCGGTGGAGGACGGCAGCACGTCGTCCGCGCGGATGCCCAGTTCCTTGGCGACGATGTCGCAGGTGTCCTTAGCCAGCTGCACGCCGTTGGGCGCGCAGGTGTTGGCGTTGCCGCTGTTCACAACGATGGCCTGTGCATAGCCGTCCTTCAGGTGCTCGCGGTCCACCGTGATGGGTGCGCCGTAGACCTTGTTGGTGGTATAGCAGCCCGCGCCCGCGCAGCGGACGTCCGCCTTGATCAGCGCCAGGTCGAGCTTGGAATGGTTATGGCGGATGCCGCAATGCACGCCCGCCGCGGAAAAGCCCTTCGGCGCACAGATGCCGCCGGGAATTGATTTGAAATCAGACATTGTATGTACCCCTCTTGCTATTTTATATCGAACTTCAAAAGCCTTCCCCTTCGGGGGAAGGTGGCCGCAGGCCGGATGAGGGCAAAGTCCGCCATTGCCGCCCGTAAACGGGTTGTTCCGGCAAGGCCGCCCCTCATCAGTCAGCGGGCGGGGCCGCTGACAGCTTCCCCAAGGGGGAAGCCACTCAACGCGCTAAGCCTTTAGTCTCCTCCAGCCCCAGCATCAGATTCATGCACTGCACTGCCGCGCCCGAGCTGCCCTTGCCGAGGTTGTCAAACAGGCTGATGAGCTGCATCCGGGTGCCGTCCGGGTTGGCCAGGCAGTAAATTTCCAGCGTGTCCTTACCCGCCAGCTTGTTGGCGGCCAAAAAGCCGCCGTCCGTGCCCTCACACAGGGGATGCACCTTCACCATCGGCTGACCGGCGTAATATTCCGCCAGCGCGGACGCGACCTGCGGCGCGGAAACACCCAGCGCCGTTACATCCAGCGGGATCATCGTCTCCATGCCCGCGTAGTAGTCGGCCACAACGGGGACGAAATTCGGTGCGGTGTCCAGCCCCGTGACGGCGGCCATCTCGGGCAGGTGCTTGTGGTGCAGCGCCAGGCCGTAGGGGCGCGGGGCGTTCAGCGCCTCGTTGGTGCGCTCGGCCTCGTACTCGGCGATCATCTTTTTGCCGCCGCCGCTGTAGCCGGTCAGGCTCGTCACGTTCAGGTGCGCGGCCTTAGGGATGATTCCCAGCTCCACCAGCGGCGCGACGGGCGCGATAAAGCCGGTGGCGTGGCAGCCCGGCACGGCGACGCGGGTCGCGGTTTTCAGCGCCTCGCGGGTGCCGTGCAGCTCGGGCAGGCCGTAGACCCAGCCGGGCGCGGTGCGGTGCGCCGTGCTCGTGTCGAGAATGCGCACATCGTCCCGCAGCAGCGGCACGACCTCACGCGCGGCGTCATCCGGCAGGCAGAGGAACGAGAGGTCGCTCTCATTGATGACCGCCGCCCGTGCGCGGACATCCTTGCGGTCCGCCTCGGAGATTTTCAGAATTTCAAATTCGTCCCGTTCCGCCAGCCGGTCCGCAATGCGCAGACCGGTGGTCCCGGAGGAACCGTCCACGAAGATTTTGTACTTTCCCATTGTTACACCCCTTACTTCCAAAGGCTTCCCACGCCCTGTAAACGGGCAGCCGCAGCAGGTTCGGCCCTCATCCGGCCTCGCAGGCTCGGCCACCTTCCCCCGATGGGGAAGGCTTTTATGCCAGCTTCCCCTTCACATCCGCAACCTGCTTCATCACGCTTGCCTTCGTCGGGCCGCCGTAGCTGGTGCGGCCCTCGCAGCAGGTCGTCAGGTCGATGGCCGTATAAACGTCATCCTCAAACAGGTCGCTGTACTGCTTGAATTCGTCCAGCGTCAGCTCCTCCAGCGTCTTGCCCTCGCGGATGCAGGCGGCCACCATCGTGCCGGTGCACTTGTAGGCATCGCGGAAGGGCATCCCCTTCTTCGTCAGGTAGTCGGCGCAGTCCGTCGCGTTGATAAAGCCCTTCGCGGCGGCGCGGCGCATGTTGGCGGGCAGCGGGGTCATCGTGGCCAGCATCGGCGTGACGGTGCGCAGGCAGAGCTCCAGCGTGTCCACGGCGTCAAAAATGGCCTCCTTGTCCTCCTGCATGTCCTTGTCATAGGCGAGCGGGATGCCCTTCATCATGACGAGCAGCGTGTTCAAATCGCCGTAGACGCGGCCTGTTTTGCCGCGGATCAGCTCCGTTACATCGGGGTTTTTCTTCTGCGGCATGATGGACGAGCCCGTCGTAAAGGCGTCGTCCAGCTCGATGAACTTGAACTCCCAGCTGCACCACAAAATAATTTCCTCGCTCAAGCGGGAAAGGTGCATCATGCAGGTCGCCATGGCGCTGCACAGCTCAATGCAGAAGTCGCGGTCCGACACGCCGTCGATGGAGTTGCCGCACGGCGCGGCAAAGCCGAGCTGTTCGGCGGTGTAGAAGCGGTCCAGCGGGTAGGTCGTGCCCGCCAGTGCGCCGCTGCCCAGCGGGCACTCGGCGTCCATGCGGCGGGTCGCATCCTGCAATCTCCCCAAGTCGCGCAGCAGCATCCAGGCGTAGGCCATCAGCTGGTGGCCGAAGGTCACGGGCTGGGCACGCTGCAGGTGGGTGTAGCCGGGCATGACGTACCCTGCGCCCTTCTCGGCCTGGTCGCAAAGCACGGTGATAAGTTCTTTTATCTGGCCTTGAATATGCTCGCTGGCGGCGCGCAGGTTCAGGCGGATGTCCAGCGCGACCTGATCGTTGCGGCTGCGCCCGGTGTGCAGGCGCTTACCGGCGTCACCGACGCGGGCGGTCAGCGTCTGCTCGACGAAGGTGTGGACGTCCTCGGCGTTGGGGTCAATTTCCAGTGCGCCGCTGTGCAAATCGTCCAAAATCGAGTGCAGACCCTTGTGAATATCGTCCACATCCTGCCGGGAGATGATGCCCTGTCTGCCCAGCATGGCCGAGTGGACAAGGCTGCCCTGAATATCCTGCTCGATCATCCGCGCGTCGAAGCGGATGGAGGAGTTAAAATCGTTTACGCGGCTGTCAACGGCCTTGCTGGCCCGGCCCTGCCAAAGTTGGGGCATAGGTTTTACCTCCGTTTTCTAAAGGCTTCCCCCTTGGGGGAAGCTGTCCGCGAAGCGGACTGATGAGGGGCAGACCTGCCGACACGACCCATTCATGGGCAATCGCGGCAAGGCCGTCCCTCATCCGGCCTCACTTCGCTCGGCCACCTTCCCCCGATGGGGAAGGCTTTTTTGTAGAATGCCAAAACCGCCAAAGGGTTTCCACGCCCCTTGGCGGTTGCTTATTCGGCGTTCGTTCGCTTATTAGTCCTGTGCGGGCCAGCTCTTGGCCAGCTTGGCGCGCTCGGCAATGGGCAGGCCGAACAGGTTGATAAAGCCGTTGGCGTCTGCCTGATTGTAATCCTCATCCTCACCGAAGGACGCGGTCTGCTCATCGTACAGGGTGTACGGGCTGGTGACACCGGCGTTGATCATGTTGCCCTTGTAGAGCTTCAGCTTGACGTCGCCGGTGACGGTTTTCTGCAGGTCGTCGGTGAAGGCGCTGATGGCCTCACGCAGCGGGGTGAACCACTGGCCGTTGTAGACCAGCTCGCCCATCTTCTGGGCCAGCTGTGCCTTGAAGTGCATGGACTCCTTGTCCAGCGTGATGGTTTCCAGAACATCGTGCGCCTTGTACAGGATGGCACCGCCGGGGGTCTCATAGACGCCGCGGCTCTTCATGCCGACGAGACGGTTCTCGACGATGTCCAGCAGGCCGATGCCGTTGGCGCCGCCCAGCTTGTTCAGGTACTCGACCAGCTCGACGCTCTCCATCTCCTTGCCGTCCACAGCGGTGGGGATGCCCTTCTCAAAGTGGATGGTGACGTAGGTCGGGGTGTCGGGGGCCTGCTCGGGGGAAACGCCCAGCTCCAGGAAGCCCGGCTTATTGTACTGCGGCTCCAGGGACGGCTTCTCGAGGTCGAGGCCCTCATGGCTCAGGTGCCACAGGTTCTTGTCCTTGGAGTAGTTGGTCTCACGGTTGATCTTCAGGGGGATGTTGTGGGCCTCGGCGTAGTCGATCTCCTCGTCACGGCTCTTGATGCTCCACTCACGCCACGGGGCGATGATGGCCATATCGGGGGCCAGCGCTTTCAGGGTCAGCTCAAAGCGGACCTGGTCGTTGCCCTTGCCGGTGCAGCCGTGGCAGATGGCGTCGGCATTCTCCTTCTTGGCGATCTCGGCCAGCGCGGCGGCGATGCAGGGACGCGCGTGGGAGGTGCCCAGCAGGTAGTCCTCATACTTGGCGTCGGCCTTCAGGCAGGGCCAGATGTAGTTTTCGACGTAGTCCTTCTTCAGGTCGAGGACGTACAGCTTGGACGCGCCGGTCTTGATGGCCTTCTCCTCCAGGCCGTCCAGCTCGGTGCCCTGGCCGACGTCGCCGGAGACTGCGACGACCTCGCAGTTGTTGTAGTTTTCCTTCAGCCAGGGAATGATGATGGAGGTGTCCAGACCGCCGGAGTACGCCAGAACTACCTTTTTGATGTCTTTCTTATCCTTTTTCATGATGAAATCCCCTCTCTGTTTCTTCGCCAAGACGCGCGGGGTATGTTGCTTGCCGTTTGTCTTGAATATTTATTCATTCATTGCTGTATATTATACACTCTTTTATACATTTTGCAAGCGGTAAAACTGCCAAAGGATTCTCCATTTTCGCGGTTGTTTTAGGCAGGTTGACGAATAGTTATACATTTATGCTGCCCACGCCTGCAAAAATATGCAATCCCTCGTGTATATCCAGCGTTGACGTATGTATTATAGCACGGTTTTCAGCATTAGGCAACACAAAATTGCGGATTTGGCAACACTGGAAGAGGGCGATCATGCGAAGATTGCCTTTTAAAAGTGCGTCTCCCTGTAGGGGCCGGACATGTCCGGCCCGCGGCCTTTTCGCAAGCACCGTTTTGCCGTTTGGTTCAGGGCCGGGCATGCCCGGCCCCTACCGGCAGCCTACTCGTAAGCTGTTTACGCTGCCGCACACGTCCGCGGCGGCCTGGGGCAGGCCGCCCTACAATCCCTCTTAAACGTTGTACGTAGGGCGGGGTGCCCTCACCCCGCCGCAGTCAGCGTCAGCAGCCGCCCCCGGTCTGCCCCACAAACTTCTTCACCATCCCCAGCTCCTCCGGGAAGATGCAGTTGGGGATCGTGCCCTGCTCCACGGCGGCAACGGCCTCGTCCAGGTCGAACCATTTTACATAGTCGATCTCCGACTTCTGCACGGCAAAATCCTCGGCCTCGCGATCCAGCCAGAGGCAGAACACCTTGCTGACCTGATTATCTTTGAACGGTTTACCGTGGAATTCAGCCTCAAAGCGGAACCGCCGCAGGCCGCATTCGTGCAGGTCGGCGGGGGCGGCGGTCACGCCCAGCTCCTCGCGCAGCTCCCGCAGGGCCGAGCCGACGAACTCCGCGCCCGCCGGGATGTGCCCGGCAGAGGAAATATCGTAGCAGCCGGGGTAGGAATCCTTGGCGGCACAGCGCATCTGCAAAAGCACCTGCACCCTGCCATTTTTGCGCCGCACGATCCAGACATGGCTGGTGCGGTGGCGCAGCCCCTCGGCATGGGCCGTCGTGCGCGGCACGCTCTGACCGGTGGGGACGCCATTTTCATCGACAATATCAAGCATTTCGGGCATGGGGAACACTTCCTTACCAGATTCATTATCCTTTTTATACCACAGTTTCGCCCTTTCCGCAATTTTTTCTTGCATGGCCCGCAAGCGGGTCGTGACGCTATGGGAACGGGTGCAGGGGTTTAAAAATTCATAATCTTCTCTTATAATAGTGATATTGCCGCAAACGGCCACGGGCGGATATGGAATCCGCCCCTACGGTTGCAGGGGGAGCGGCGTCCCCGACGCCCCGCATCCGCCGTAACGCTTATAACAAGGAGAACGCACCCATGTCCCAAATGACAAAGCGCGCGCTGGTCGCATCCTTAAAAGACCTGCTGGCCGAAAAGCCGCTGGACAAAATCACCGTGACCGACCTGACCGAACACTGCGGCGTGAACCGCATGACGTTCTACTACCATTTCAAGGACATCTACGATCTGGTCGAGTGGGCCTACATCGAGAGCGCGACCCGTGCGCTGGCCGGGCAAAAGACCTACGACACCTGGCAGCAGGGCTTTTTGCAGATCCTGCAGGCCGTGCAGAAGGACAAGGTCTTTGTCACCAAAGTTTATCATTCCATCAGCCGCGAGCATATCGAGAACTACCTCTACCGCCTGACCTACGATTTGATGATCGGCGTCGTCGAGGAGAAGGCTGCCGGGATGACCGTGCGCCCCGAGGACAAGGAGTTCATCGCGAATTTTTACAAGTACGCCTTCGTCGGCCTGACGCTGGAATGGGTGCGCACCGGCATGAAGGACGACCCCGCCGCCCTCATCGAGCGGGTATCGACCCTTATCCACGGGGATATTACAAAGGGGCTGGAGGCGTGCCGGATCGATAAGTAACGGTAAAAGCCTCCCTTGTCAAAGACAGACTCCCCCGCGCCGGGGGAGGTGGCGCGTAGCGCCAGAGGGGGAACAGGTGGCCGAGCCTGCGAGGCCGGAGGGATTCCGGGCCGCATTCGGGCAGCGCCATCCTCCCGGGCGGCCCGTCGGAATCCCCCAGTCCGCTCACGCGGACAGCCCCCTTTGACAAGGGGGCCTTTTCCTCTCCCATTCACAAAATCGCCACAATCTATACAATCCGTCCTCTTTGATAAAATTCTTATCAAAAGGAATTTTTTGCTGATTGTAACCGCTCCGCCCGCCGGGTATACTACAGACATACCAAGTAAATCACAGGCCGCTCCCCAACAAGCACGCGGCCTTATCATCACAGGAGGTACTCTTATGTATTATTCCGCCGGTAACTATGAAGCCTTTGCCACCCCCCAAAAGCCCGCCAATGTGGACGGCAAATCTGCCTACATCGTCGGCTCCGGCCTGGCGGCGCTGTCTGCGGCGTGCTATCTCGTCCGCGATGCCCAGATGAAGGGCGAGCACGTCCACATTCTCGAGAAAGACCCCATCCCGGGCGGTGCCTGCGACGGCTACCACTACGAGAACCTCGGCTACGTCATGCGCGGCGGGCGCGAGATGGACAACCACTTTGAGTGTATGTGGGATCTGTTCCGTTCCATCCCGTCCATTGAGGACGAGAACCACACCGTTCTGGATGAGTACTACTGGCTGAACAAGGCCGACCCCAACTACAGCCTCTGCCGCGCCACCCACAACCGCGGCGAGGACGCCCACACCGACGGCAAGTTCGGCCTGTCCGACAAGGCCGCCATGGAGATCATGCGTCTCTTTATGACCCCCGACGAGGGTCTGTACGACAAGAAGATCACCGACTTCTTTGACGATGAGGTGCTGAACTCCAACTTCTGGATGTACTGGCGCACGATGTTCGCTTTTGAGAACTGGCACAGCGCACTGGAGATGAAGCGCTATCTGCAGCGCTACATCCATCACATTGGCGGTCTGCCCGACTTTACGGCGCTGCGCTTCACCCGCTACAACCAGTACGAGTCGATGATCCTGCCCATGGTCAAGTACCTCGAGGGCTTTGGCGTGCAGTTCCACTACGACACAAAGGTCACGAACATCGCGTTCGACTGCGCGGGCAGCAAGAAGCAGGCGACCCGCATCGACATCCTGCACGACGGTCAGGAGAGCTCCATCGACCTGACCGAGAACGACCTCGTCTTTATCACGAACGGCGGCTGCGTCGAGAACTCCACCTTGGGCAGCCAGGACACCCCCGCCGAGTTCAAGCCCGAAATCAAGGAGGGCGGCGGCTGGGACCTGTGGCGCAAGATCGCCGCGCAGGACCCGAGCTTCGGCCACCCCGACAAGTTCTGCTATGACCCCGAGCTGTCCAACTGGATGAGCGCCACCGTCACGACGCTGGACCAGCGCATCGTGCCCTATATCAAGAAGATCTGCAAGCGCGACCCGTTCAGCGGCAAGGTCGTCACCGGCGGCATTGTCACGGTCACCGACTCCAACTGGCTGCTGAGCTGGACGCTGAACCGTCAGCAGCAGTTCCGCGACCAGCCCAAGGATCAGCTCTGCGTCTGGGTCTACAGCCTGTTCACCGACAAGCCCGGCAACTATATCAAGAAGCCCATGCGCGACTGCACCGGCAAGGAGATCTGCATGGAGTGGCTGTACCACCTGGGCGTGCCCGAGGATCAGATCGAAGACATGGCCGCGAACAGCGCCAACACCGTGCCCTGCATGATGCCGTATATCGATGCGTTCTTTATGCCGCGCGCTGCGGGCGACCGCCCCGACATCGTGCCCGAGGGCGCTGTCAACTTCGCGTTCCTGGGCCAGTTTGCCGAGACCGCCCGCGACACGATCTTCACCACCGAGTATTCTATCCGCACCGGCATGGAGGCCGTCTACACCCTGCTGAACGTGGACCGCGGCGTGCCCGAGGTCTGGGGCAGCGTCTACGACATCCGCTGCCTGCTGGATGCCACGGTCAAGCTCCGCGACGGACGCAAGATCACCGATATGGAGATGCCTCTCGTCGGCAAGCTCGCCATGAAGGAGGCCCTCAAGAAGATCGAGGGCACCGAAGTGGAGAAGCTGCTGAAGGAGCATAACGTTATCTGAATGTAAGCCAAACGGGCAGTCACTCAAAATGGGTGACTGCCCGTTTTTATTTTGCTGCACCGCAGGGGCCGGGCATGCCCGGTTCCTACCTCTCTGCAATTACATCACTCCCGCCAGCTTCCTTTGCATCGTTTCCAAATGCAAACAAAAAAGGCGCAGCCGGGGCCCGGCTGCGCGGTAATTTACAAATTGTTCATAGGAAAAACATAGTTTTTTAGCAGTTATCCGGTAGTATATAGGCACAGGGTTACGGAGCCGCAACCGTAATTCTGGAACATGATTCCTCCTCACACAAACCGATACCCCAAGCCCCCATCCGGAGCCGCAACCGGATGGGGGCGATTTTTTTGTTGGGGCGAGAGCGCGGCGGCGGGAGGCTGCGGAGGGGTCAAGACCCCTCCCTACGGGGCAAAAGATACATGGGCGGTAATGGCAAGGTGGAGGGCCGGGCATGCCCGGCCCCTACGGACTGCTGTGAAAATTTACGCACGAGAGGGGCAAGGGAGGGCGGCAGCCCTCCCCCTTTGCAGTGGGCGGGTGGTTGCCCGGGAATGGATGGCGACGCAAGGCCCGTCGGAATCCCCCAGTCACCTAACGGTGACAGCCCCCTTTGACAAGGGGGCCTTTTTCCCCTGCGGGGGTTCGGGGAACTCCCGACTCAAAAGTGGAGGAAGGGGCGGGGGCGTTAAGAACGGACAGTAATACTGCGTCCGTTTAGCCCCCGCCCCTTCCGACCTCCGCTTTGGGGTTCTTAGGGGCGTGCAGCCCCTAAGTCGCGGGTCCGCTGCGTCGAAACAGCGGCAGTTTTCTTTGGTTCTTTCTTTTGCTGCCAAAAGAAAGAACAACCTCCCGGGGGACTGCCGTTCCCTGTTCACCGCCTTTTCCACGCCGTGCCAAACCCGATGACGCTTGCGCAAAACGCGGCGGCCAGCGCTTCTATGGGGAAGCCGTCCCCGGTTTGCGGCAGCGCCGCCGGGGCGGCAGCCTTCACGGTCCGTGTGCCAGCTGCCGCGGCGGTCTCCGGCGGGTCATACCGGTTCACAAACAGCACGCCGTCAGCCTTCGCGATCTCCCCGCTGCGCACGGCCCAGAGCCCGGCGGCAAGACCGCCGTCCGGGCGGCCCGTCACCCGGACCGTGACCGTGTAGCTGTGTGCATCGTAGGTCGTGTGGGCAGCGCCGCCGCTGCGCTCGGCAACCAGATACCGGTAATCCCCCGGCTCGTCAAAGGCGAAGCCCGTAAAATACACGGTGCCGCCGTTTTTTACGGTCAGGGCACACTGCACAGGCGCGGGGGCCGCGTCCAGCGGCGTCAGCTCCACCGTATAGACGGCGTCCGCCGCCGCGCCGTCGGTGCGGACACTGACGGGGATCGCCGTGCCCGCCCGCGCAGCCGCCACGGGCAGCGGGCAGAGCAGCGCCAGCAGCAGGGCCGCTGCGGGCAGCCAGCACCGCAGGGCCGTTTTGCCAAAGGTCATTGCATTTCATCTCCTTCTTTCAGGGGGCAGAGCCGCCCCAGCACGACGACCCGCCCGTTTGTCTCGCTCCCGGCGCAGGTCGAAAGCGCCACCAGTCGGTCCTGCGCCGTCACACCGATGTCCCGCTGCTGCACGGCCTGCGCCGCCGCATAGTCCAGCAGCGCCCCCACGTCGTCTGGGTAACGCTCCGGCGTGTAAATGGCGGTATCGTAGGCATCGGTCATTACACAGGCGAACAGCTCGATCGTATAGGCAGCGTCGGGCAGACTTATGCTGCCCGCGGGGTGCGCGGCAAAATAGTCTGCCTCCGCAAACCGCGCCACATCGCCGAACATCGCGCTGTTGTCCATGTGGTGGCCGTAAATCACCGTGTACGGGTCGGTCAGATCGGCGGCGCAGCGGCTGTCGAGAAAAATCGCGCCCGACAGGGAAAAATCACCGTAGACGTCGCGGTTGACGTAGTCCATGTTCGTCGCGCCCTGCACAACGGGGTAGTCGATGCCCGTGCCGTCCACCGTCAGCCAGCCGCAGACGTCGGGGTTGACGGTTTGCAGCCCGGCCAGCGTCGGGTTGTCGGCAGCCGGTGCGGCGGGCTTATACTGCAAAAGCTCCGCGCCCACAAACGCCCCGCGGCGCAGCGCGGCGTCCTGCCAGAGCGCGAACCCGCCGAAAGCCAGCAGCGCCAGCATCAGCAGCCCGGCCAGCGCACTGACCAGCCGTGTGCCCAGGCGTGCCAGCCGCGCCGCACGGTCCAACATCAGTCCTCATGGCGGCGCTTGCGGAAGAACACCAGCCCGCTGCCCGCGGCCAGCGCCAGCATCGCGCCGTAGGGGGCGGCGTCCAGCAGCAGGCCGGTGGGGGCAATCGAGCTGCGGGTATTCGTGACGGTCAGGGCCGTGTTGGCGGCACCCACCGTCTGCGTGGGCAGGGTCTTTTCAGTGCTCAGCGTCTCGCCGTCCAGCGTCCAGGCCGTCGTATACTTCTCAGCGTCCAGGCCGCTCTCGGTGATCGTGTAGGCCGCGCCGGTGGGCAGGCCGGTCACCGCGATCACATCGCCGCCCCGGATCGTCTCCGAGAAGCTGACCTTGCCGTTTGTAAAGGGCTTCACCTCGGCGTTGCTCGTCACGCCCGCCGCGCTTGTGGTTTGGACCGTGACCGATGCCATGCGGCCCGGGTCTGCGTCCGGGTCGGTGATCTCCAGCGTGAAGATAAAGTGGTCGGTGTAGTCGGCCCAGTCGCCCGCCAGCGCCTTGGTCACGGTCAGGCCGTGGGTCGTGTAGGTATTGGTGATGAGGTCGCTCTTGGTATTGTCATCGAGCGAGGTCAGCGTAGCGTAGTCGATTTTGAACGTTGCACCGTCCGGGTCGGACGTATTGTCGTTGACAACGCGCACCTTTAGCAGGTAGGTCGCCGTCGTGGCGGTCAGGCCGTGGATGCCGGGGTCGCGCTCGGTCAGGTGGTAGTAGTAGACGCCGGGGGCCTCGAACTTCGAGGTGTCAAAGCCGACGCTTACATCGCTCTCCTTGTTGGCAATGCCGCTGTCATCCGCCGCAAACGTGGCGATGATGTCGCTGCCATCCAGCTGATCCACGCTGCCGACATAGTTTTTCTCTCCGTCGTCGGGCAGGTCGCTCTCGTCGGCGGCGGTGACGTCAAAGGCAATCGTGCCCGTGATGCCGCCCGCGCCCGCGGCGTTCGTCACGTCGATGGCCTTGCGGAAGGTGATGCTGCCGGTGGTCGTGGTCAGGGTCTCTGCCGCAAACGCCGTGGCGGAGAGCGCACCCGTGAGCAAAGCAGCGGTCAGAACGGCAGAAATCTTGATGGTGTTCATAAGTATGTGCTCCTTTCGGGGTGGTGTATGGTTATGTGGGTGGTTTCCGGTAGGTCGGCCCTCATCCGCCGCTGCGGCGGCACCTTCCCCCGCGGGGGGAAGGCTTGGGGCTGGGCGCCTTCCCCTGCGGGGGAAGGTGGCCGAGGCCCCGCCCGAGGCCGGATGAGGGCCGAGTGTATCTCTGCATCCTTCTTCCCTATAGTCTCTAAATCTCATTCCTCCTCACAATCGCAATGACCCGCCCGGCGATATTTTCTGCCGTCACCGGGCCGTACCGGCGGCTGTCGGGCGCACCCTCGCGGGCGTCGCAGAGGATAAAATACTCGCCGTCGGCCAGGGTCAGGGGGTAGGTCACGTCACTGTCGTAGCGGGGGGTCGTCTCGTAAATGTCCGGCTCGGCCACAAGGCTGCCGTTGATGCGCAGCAGCGCGTTTTCTGTCACCTCCACGGTGTCGCCGCCGCGGGCCGCAACACGCCCCGTGCAGCGCCGGTCATCCTGTGTAAAGACGACCACCTCCCCCGCTGCAAAGCTGCGCGGCAGCCGGTAGTAGAGCAGCAGGTCGCCGGGCTTGAGGTGCGGGTACATCGTGTCGTCCGGCTGGATCGCCAGTCCGAACACGACGCCGAACAGCACCAGCAGCAGTGCGGCCAGCGCCCCGGCGCGCAGAAAAAACTCCTTCACGTCCGCCAGCGCACGGCGGTGCTGTGTCTCGTTCACGGTGCGGCCTCCCTTCGGCGGCGGCAGATCACGGCCAGCGCCGCGCCCGCCGCCAGCAGCCAGACTGCCGGGGCCGCGTCCTGCGCAAGACCCGTGGGCGGCACGCCGTCCTTATTGTTGACGCAGGTCAGCGCCGCGTCGCCGGTCAGGGTCGCGGTATAGCTGCTGCCCAGCGTGACGCTGCTGCCGTCGTCCATTGTCGTTTCGTAGTCGGTCAGCGCCTCCTCGGTGACGGTCACGGTCTGGCCGGGCTTCAGATGCCCGATGACAATACTGCCCTTGTGCGGGATCGTGAAACCGTCCGCAGTCAGCGCCGCGCCGCCGTAGGGCTGCACATAGGGGGTATCCGCGGTGACCGCCGCGCCGTCAATGGCTGCCGTAAACGCAAAGCCGCGGCGCGTGTCGCCCATGCCGCCCGTGACCTGCTTGGTCACGGTGACGCGCAGGAACGGCGCGTAGGTGTTGGTGATGACAGCCTCCCCCACGCCGCCGGACGGCACCTGCACCGTCCCGGCCGCCGCGGCGGCGATGGTCGTGCAGTACCAGCCGGCTAAGTCGGGGTGGTCGGTCTCGGTCACGGTGTAGCTGCCCACGGGCACATCCTCCACCGTTACGCTGTGCAGCCCCCTGAGCGGCACGGTCAGTGCGCCGGGCGCGTCCAGCGTGACGGTGCGGGCCGTGCCGTCGTCATAGACCAGCGTATAGCTGCCGATGGGCAGGCTGCCGACGGTGAAGGTGTTCGTCACGGCTTCAGCCTCATCGCGCAGGGCCGTGTCGTCCACGGCCTTCGTCAGCCGCAGGCTGCCGGTCTGCCGGGCGTAGGTGTTCTCAAAATCGGCGTAGGTCGTGCCGTTTTGCAGCAGCGTTATGTTGGCCAGCGTCGGCGGGTCGCCCGCGGGCTGCAGCACGTCGCCGTTGACGGCGGCGCGGCTCGCCAAATAGAGCACCGCCGCCGGGGCGGCGTGGGCGGTCTCGGTCACGGTGTAGGTGTAGGGTGTGCCGCTCTCCGACGCCATAGGCAGATCCTGTATGGTATAGCTGCACTGGGCCGGGTCGGTGCCGACGGTCATATCCGCGCCGCTTATGACGGCCACAGCCGTGCCGTCGGAGCGGGTCACGGTGAAGGTCAGCCCCGCGCGCACGGCGGTCAGCTCGTCGGCGGTCAGGCTGCCCGCCAGCGTCTTGCGCAGCGTCAGGTTGGCGTGCCCGGCCACGGGCGGCGCAGGCTCGGTGCTGAACCAGACCTTGTCCAGCAGGTTGCCCTCGCGCCGGTCCCCCTTGCCGCTGGACAGCGCCAGGAAGAAGAACCGGCTGACATACTGCCCCGCCCGGACCGTGTAGTCGCCGCTGTGGACGCCCCACTGATCGTTGCCGTCGGTGATCTCACCGCCGACCATGAAGCTGCGGATGGGGACCTCCTCGCCGTTGTATTGCACGGTCCGGTCCAGCGCCGCGCGCACCAGAAGTCCCCTGTTGTCGTCCTCGCTGGAAACGCCCGCCAGAATGTCGGTGATCTGCGCTGCCACATCCACCGGCGCGATGAGCAGCGCCATCGAGTCCTGCATACCCCTGCCGCGGGCGCGGTGGGCCAGCGACCAGTGCAGCGTGGTGCCGGGCGCGGTCAGCACATCCTGATACAGTGCGCCGTAGGCCTCGCAGTTCAGCTCGGCAAACTGCCGGCCGTCGTAAGCGCCGTCGATGCTGTAGCTGGCCTCGGGGTAGTTCCGCGTGCCGTTATAGCTGCGGTTGGAGCCGTCCGCCAGCTCAATGTACAGGCCGGCGCTTCCGGTTTGCCAGTGTTTGGCCACACCGGTGGTCTGCCAGACGATGCCCCCTTCCCCCGACGGGTACTGGGTAAAGAAGCTACCGGTCTCACCGTCCGGGGAATAATACAGCCGGGATGCGGGCGTATTGTTGTCTTTGTCGTGATACGCCTTCAGCCCGGCAATATCCGGCGTTTCAAAGCTGCCGTTCTGCAGCTGGATGCAGTAGGGCACCTGCATGGCCGCGGCGGTGAGTTTTGCGCCGTCGGTGCCGGTGACCTCGACCTTATAGTACAGCCGTTCCGCATCCCTGACACCGGCAATGCAGGCATCCAGCGCAGCGTTCAGTCGGTGCTCGCTGCCCGGCGTGATGTTCCACGCATCGCCGGAGCAGAGCTGCTGCGGGACCTCCTCCCAGTTGGTGCCGTCCTTGCTGCGGTACCAGGTGTACACAGCGCCGTCGAGTCTGTCCGTGCTGCCGTTGACCTTCGCTGTAAAGCAGCCGTCGGTCCGAATGCTGTCCACCAGCTCTGCGCTTGTGACAACGGCAGTCTGCGCCGCGGTGTCGGGCGCGGCGAGCAGCGTATCCATCACGAGGGTGCGTGCGGTCTCAGGCGTTGCCGCGGGGTCAGCCGCCGGGGTCGGCTCCGCCTCTATTTCGGGTTCCGGGGCAGGCGGGTCCGGGTCGGCGGGCGCAATCGCCGCCGCAGACTCCGCCGTGGCGGGCAGTTCATCCGCCGCAAACACAGCGTTGGCCATGCCTGCCGCCATACAGCAGGCCAGCAGCACAGCCAACAGACGTTTTTTCATGTACGGTTCCTCCTTTGCTGGTTTCCCGCGTGGGGCTTGTCTCCCCGCCGGGTCAATTGGGAGTATACCGTCCGCCGCCCGCGGAACACGTCGAGGGCTGCTTTCTTCCAAAAGGTTACAAAAAAAGACGCACCACGGTCAAAAACCAGGATGCGTCTTTTTTGTAGGGGAGGGATTTATCCCTCCCGGGGTGTTTGCGGCAGCCGCAAGCTCTACCCTTCCGGCGCTGCGGCGCCACCTCCCCTGCAAGGGGAGGCAAGGGACCTTGGCCCCCTCTGCGAGGGGGCTCCGCCCGCAGGCGGTGGGGGAGAGAACCTACCGGCAAGCAGCCGTTTACACCACCGTCACCAGCGTCTCACAGTCGCCGGTCACGGCGTACTTGCCGCTGCCCGCGGGGATAAAATAGCTTTCGCCCTTTTTGACCTTCACGGTCTCGCCGCCGCAGGTCAGCGTGCCCGCGCCGTCGGTGATGAGCAGCGAGACAAAGCTCTTTTCGTCAGCCGCGCCGTCAAACGCGCCTTTTTTCGCGTCCACCGTGAAATACTCGCACTGCGCGAGATGGCTGCCGAAGTCGTGCTTTTGCGGCGGCGTGCGGCGGGTCACGTCCAGCGCCTTTTCAATGTGCAGGGCGCGGGGCTTGCCGTCCGCACCGACGCGCCCGTAGTCGTAGACGCGGTAGGTCACGTTGGAGTTCTGCTGCACCTCGGCCACGACGATGCCCTGGCAGATGGTGTGCAGCGTGCCGGACGGGATAAAAAAGCAATCCCCTTTATGCACCGGCACGGCGTTCAGGACCTCGGTCAGGGTGTTATTTTTAATGCGCTCCGCAAACTCCTCTTTGGAGATTTCGTGCGTAAAGCCGTAGTAGAGATACGCCCCCGGCACGCAGTCCAGCACATACCACATCTCGGTTTTGCCGTACTGGTGTTCGTTTTTCAGCGCGTAGTCGTTGGACGGGTGTACCTGAATGGACAGGTTCTTGCTGGCGTCGATGAACTTTGTCAGGACCGGGAACTGCTCAAATTTTGCGCAGTCCGTGCCCAGGGCTTCGGGGTGCGCGGCCACGTAGTCCGCCAGCGTCGTGCCGTCGGGCAGATAGCTCGGGCCGTCCGGGTGGCAGGACAGCACCCACGCTTCGGCCAGCGGTTCAAGGTCGCTCTTGATGCCGAAATCGGTGCGCAGGCGGCTGCCGCCCCACAGATAATCCTTGCAGCTCGGGGTCAATTTCAGAATTGCCATACCGTTCACGCTTTCATCATGTCTGCGGCGGCTTTGGCCAGCGCGGCGTTCACGGCATCGGCGGCTGCCTCACTGTCGCCAACGGCGGAAAGATAAACTTTAATTTTCGGCTCGGTGCCGGAGGGGCGGACCATCAGCTTATGCCCGCCGTCCAGATGGTATTCCAGCACGTTGGCGCGGGGCAGCCCGGTGCCGTCGGTGTCGTAGTCCACGACGGACTCCACCTTGTACCCGGCAATGTCCTCCGGGGCGTTGGCGCGCAGCTTCTTCATCAGCTCCTGCATCGTGTGCATGCCGCTCTCGCCCTCAAAGGCAAAGCTGCACAGCGCATTGCGGTAGTAACCGAACTCCCTGTACAACGCCTCGATGGCGTCCAACAGCGTCTTGCCCTGCTGGGCGTACCAGGCCGCGGCCTCGCAGACCAACAGCGTCGCGTTGACAGCGTCCTTGTCGCGGACGTGGCCTCCGGACAGGTAGCCGTAGCTCTCCTCAAAGCCGAAGATATAGCGTTCGGGATGCCCCTCGGCCTCCAGCCTGCCGATCTGCTCGCCGATGAACTTAAAGCCGGTCAGGGTGCGGCGCAGCTCGACGCCGTATTTTTTTGCCACCGGCGCTGCCATATCGGTGGAGACGATGGTCGTTACCGCCACGGGGTCGGCGGGCATCGTGCCCTGTGCCAGACGGGTGCGGCAGATATAGTCCAGCAGGATGATGCCCATCTCATTGCCGGTAATCAGGCGGTAGCCGCCCTTGCCGTCGGGCACGGCGGTGCCGCAGCGGTCACAGTCGGGGTCGGTGCCCAGCAGCAGATCGGGGCGGACCTTGTCGCACAGCTCCAAGCCTTTTTGCATAGCTTCGCGGATCTCGGGGTTCGGGTAGGGGCAGGTCGGGAAGTCGCCGTCGGGCTTTTCCTGCTCGGGCACAACGGTCACATGGGTCACGCCGAGCTTTTTCAGCAGCTTTTTCACACATTCCAGACCCGTGCCGTTCAGCGGGGTATAGACGAGCTTGAGCGCGTCGATGCCCGCGCCGTCGCCGACGCGCTGGTCATAGACAGCCTGCACAAAATCATCGAGGCATTTTTCGTCAATTGTCACAATGCGGCCCGCGGCGGCGGCAGCGTCAAAATCTGCCAGCCGGACATCGTCAAAGCAATCAATTTTTTCGATAGCTGCCAGAATTTTCTCGGCAGCCTCCAGCGTGATCTGGCAGCCGTCCGCGCCGTAGACCTTGTAGCCGTTGTACTTAGCGGGGTTGTGGCTGGCCGTCACGCAGACGCCCGCGCCGCAGCCGAGGTACCGCACCGCCCACGAAAGCGCAGGGGTCGGCTCAAGCCGGGGGTACATGCAGGCGGTAATGCCGTTCGCGGCCAGCACGCGGGCGGTCTCGCGGGCGAACAGCGCACCGTTATGGCGGCTGTCGTGGGCGATGGCTACCTTTTTGGGCAGGCCGGACGCATTGAGGTAATCCGCCAGCCCCTGCGTTGCCTTGCGCACGGTGTAGAGGTTCATCCGGTTCGTGCCCGCGCCGATCACGCCGCGCAGGCCGCCGGTGCCGAATTCCAGATCGCGGTAAAAGCGGTCCGTGACGGCGTCGGCGTCGCCCGCGATGGAGACGAGCTCGGCTTTGACGGCGTCGTCCAGATCCGGCTGGGCAAGCCAGCGGTTATAGAGGTCGTTTGTATTGTTCATGGAGTTTCTCCTTTATCTTCCCTTGGGTCCTGCGGGCAGCCGTAAGCCGCCCGCCTCTCTATTATCTTGCATTTTTACCGCTTTTGCAAGTACCAAATCTTTGTCGGCACCACCGGATTTTCCGGTCCAGACTGTCAAAAAATTGCATTCCTGCCTTATTGCGTATGTAGGGGCGACCATTGGTCGCCCGCCAACTTACCGCAGCAACGCATTTTTCCGGGTGGTTTGCTTACAAGGCAAACGGGCACGGGCGAGCAATGCTCGCCCCTACAAGAGTTTTTCGACAGTCTGCACCGGATTTTCCGGTCAGCCCTGCCAGACACCTTTTATTGCCTCCGCTTCACTTTCCGCCAGCGCCGGGGCACCGGAATTGGCAAACAGGCTGCCGTAGCGGTAGAGCCCCGCGCCCTGCACCCCTAAGCGGGCAAGCAAAGCAAGCTGGTCGGCCAGCGCATGGCCGGAAAACCACTCGGAGCCGGCATCGGACCCATCCCCTGCGCCGACGCGGTAGGCCCCCAGCCCGGCGTACAGCTTCACACCCGCCGCGCGGGGCAGTGCGGCCCACGCGGCGGCCAGCTGCGCAAAGCTGTGCGACGCATCGCCGTTTTTTATATATTCCTGCCCCCAATAAAGCTGGGGCATCAGGTAATCCACAGTCCCCTGCCGCAGCCAGCGGGCCGCGTCGCTGTATTGCAGGGTGTAGTTCTGCTCCGGGTCGCCCGCCGGGGCTGCGCCGAACCGCACGCCGTACCGCCGGGCCGCGGCGTGGCAAAGCTCCATCAGGGCGTTCACGTTCTCCCGCCGCCAGTCGTCCTGCGTCCGTGTGCTGCCGCTGGCCGCGTAGTCCGCCGCGTCAAAGACCGGGTCGGTGGTGGGGTAAAAATAGTCGTCAAAGTGGATGCCGTCCACAGCGTACCTTGCGCACAGCTCCCCCACCCCGTCGGCAATGTACTGCCGCACGTCCGCGTTGGCGGGGTCGAGATACGCGCCGGTGTCGGTGTACCTGACCCAGTCCGGGTGCAGCCGCGCCGGGCTTGCGCCGCACAGCGCCGGGGTCTGCCCGGCCTGGATGCGGTAAGGGTTGACCCAGGCTTCCAGCTGTAAGTCCCGCGCGTGGGCGGCGTCCACCAGCAGTGCCAGCGGGTCAAACCCGGGGTCCTGCCCCTGCGTACCGGTGCAGAGGTGGCTGAACGGGAAGTAGTCGCTGGGGTAGAGCGCATCACCGAAGGGCCGTACCTGCGCCAGCACGACGGTTGCGCCAATCGACTGTATATTGTCCAGCATTGTGCCGATTGCCTGCGTGAACGCCTCCGCCGACGAGAAATCGACCTGCTCCCATTCCAGATAGCTGACCCACACAGCGCGGTAGGGCGCGGCGGCCCGGGCGACGGCGGTTGGGGTGGGGGTCGGCGCCGCGGCGGGGGCCGGGACAGCCTTTTGCGGCAGTGCAAGCAGCGGCGCAAGCAGAAAGACGGCCATTATAAATAAGTAGAATCCGATCCGACGCATGGCATGTACCTCCTGCGGTATGTATATGCGGGGCGGGCAGCGGGTAGGACAGGGCCGCTGGCACGCCGCCCCTACGGCAATCCGTTGCCGGGCGGTCATTGGGTCCCCCTTTGCCACATTGACAAAAAACACCCTGCAATGCTATAATGTTTTTATATGTAACACAATTTTTATCTACCCATTCCTTCACACAAAGGCGGAAGCATTATGACCAGAGAACAGGTCGAAACGGAAATGGCCCAATACCGCACCATCTTTACTGTGGTGCGGCTGCTGGATGCTGCGCAGGTCGGCGGCGAGGAGTCCGTCAACAGCTTTTGCAGCTGCTACAGCTATTGGGGCAAAAACACCCCCTGCCGGAACTGCATCTCCCGGCAGGTGCTGGAGGATCACCGCCAGCGCACCAAGCTGGAATACATGGGCAGCGAAGTCTTTCAGGTCACCGCCGTCTACCGCGAGGTCGACGGCGTTCCCTGTGTCATGGAGCTGGTCCAGAAGCTGGACGGCGAGACCCTCATTGACCCCGAAAACGGGGACCGCCTGATAGACAGCATCACGCGCTACCACACCAAGCTCTACCACGATGCACTGACCGACAGCTACAACCGCCTCTACTTTGAGGACGCACTCAAGGACAAGACCGACCCCGCCGGTGTGGCCGTGCTCGACCTGGACGACTTTAAATTGATCAACGACACCAACGGCCATCAGGCCGGCGACATGGCGCTGCGCACCTGCGTTGACGTGGTGCGCGCCTGCATCCGCAAATCGGACGTGCTCATCCGCTACGGCGGCGACGAATTCCTGCTGGTGCTGCCGGGCATTGAGCGCGCGGCGTTCCTGGCCAAGCTGGACCGCATCCGGGAGCAGCTGCACACCGCCAGCGTGCCGGGGTATTCCCGTCTGCAGCTGTCCTCCAGCATCGGCGGCGTGATAACGCAGCCCGGCGAGACCGTGGAGCAGGCAGTCTCCCGCGCCGACAAGCTGATGTACCAGGCCAAGAACCGCAAAAACATGGTCGTGACCGAGGACAACGCCCGGGACGGCGCTTTGAGCGCTGCCGGGCGCGAAAGCCATTCCCGCCAGAGCATTTTAATTGTGGACGACTCCGAGATGAACCGCGCCATTCTGGCGGAGATCCTGGGCAGCGACTACAACATTCTGGAGGCGACGAACGGCAGGGAATGCCTGGCCATGCTGGAGCAGTACGGCACCGGCATTGCGCTGATCCTGCTGGACATCGTCATGCCGGTCATGGACGGCTTTGCGGTGCTGAGCGAGATGAACCGCAGCCACTGGATCGAGGACATCCCCGTCATCATGATCTCGAGCGAGGACGCCGACACCGTTGTGCGCCACGCCTACGAGCTGGGCGTCTCGGACTATGTCAGCCGCCCGTTCGATGCGGGCATCGTCTACCGCCGCGTTTTCAACACGATCAAGCTCTACGCCAAGCAGCGGCGGCTCGCCTCGCTGGTGACGAGCCAGATCAAGGAAAAAGAGAAAAACACCAAGATGATGATCTCGATCCTGAGCGAGGTCGTCGAGTTCCGCAACGGCGAGAGCGGCCAGCACGTGCTGCACATCGGCACGCTGACCCGGCGCCTTCTGGAGCGGCTGACGCAGAAAACCGACAAGTACGACCTGCCGCCCGAAACGCAGGAGCTGATCGTCATGGCATCGGCGCTGCACGACATCGGAAAGGTTGCGATAGACGATAAGATCCTGAACAAGCCCGGGCGGCTTACCCCGGAGGAGTTCGATCTTATGAAAACGCACACCGTTGTGGGCGCGAACATGCTGGACCATCTGGGCCGCTATAAAAACGAAGCGCTTGTCAAGACCGCCCACGACATCTGCCGCTGGCACCACGAGCGCTGGGACGGCCGCGGCTACCCCGACGGCCTGGCCGGGGACGACATCCCGATTTCGGCACAGATCGTCTCGATGGCGGACGTCTACGACGCGCTGGTCAGCAAGCGCGTCTACAAGGCCGCCTACTCACCGGACACCGCGGTGCAGATGATCCTGCACGGCGACTGCGGGCAGTTCAACCCCCTGCTGTTGGAATGTCTGGTAGATATTCAGGACGTCTTAAAGGCCGAGATCGTCGGGCGGGAGAACGAAGATTCGTAAAATTTGCATCGCCGTAGGGGCCGGGCATGCCCGGCCCTGCGCCTTTCCGCAAGCGCCCGCCTGTGGGACACCTGCGGGCCGGGCATGCCCGGCCCCTACAGTGTTTTCACCCCTGTACACGACCCGGGTGTTCCCGGAGAGTTTGTGGGGGACGCATATATGCGTCCCGGCAAGTTCGCGCCGCCGCGAGCACCCCGGTAGGGGCCGGGCATGCCCGGCCCCTACAGTGTTTCCGCCCCTGTACACGACCCGGGTGTTCCCGGAGAGTTTGTGGGGGACGCATATATGCGTCCCGGCAAGTTCGCGCCGCCGCGAGCACCCCGGTAGGGGCCGGGCATGCCCGGCCCCTACCGCGCCACTATAAATTGTGTAATTGTTATGTTATTGCGGATTCTGTTGAAAATATCCTCTGTCTATGGTAAAATAAGAAGATAACTATTAGAGAGGACTTCTCCTTCTTCATGACAAGTAAACGCGAAAAGCTGCAATACGCTTATGTATTTTTCGCCGATCTGCTCACGATGGCCGTCAGCGTTCTGCTGGCGTGGCTCATCACCGACGGGCTGTTCGGCGTGCTGATCCCCTACACCAGCACCGATTGGCTCCAGACCCTGTGCCTGCTGTTTGTGGCGTTCGTCGTCACCTTCTTCTTCTTTGACCAGGACAAAAACATCGTAACACGGTCTGAAAACGAGGAAATCAGCCTTTCCCTCCGGTTCAACATCGCGTTCGGCCTTGTTTATGCAGGCTGCATGCTGCTGGCCAAGGCCACGATGCTGGACTCCCGCTATTTTGCGGTCACAGTGCCCGCGGTCAACGCGGTGCTGCTGCCGTTCTCCCATGCGATTTTAAAGCGGCTGCTCATCCGGTTCCAGCGCAGCTGGGGCATGGAGACGCTCGTCGGCGTCGTCACAACGTCGGACCGGGCCGAGCGGCTGATCCCCGAGATCCGAAAGGACTGGTCCCGCCGGGTCGTGGGCGTCTCGCTGCTGGAGGCCACGCCCGCCGCGATCTCCACCAAAGTCTGCGGCGTCGAGGTCAAAGCGACGTTCGACGACTTCATGGACTGGATCCGGCGCGAGGCGCTCGACGAGGTCTATGTCGATGTGCCGATGGACAGCGGCGAGAGCTTCATCCCCTATCTGGACGAGATGGAGAGCATGGGCCTGACCGTGCACTTCCGCCTGCCGCTGCTGGACCGCATTGAGGAAGCCTGCTGCGACGAGACGAGCGCCGCGCGGCTGAGCCGGTCCCTGGGGCGCTGCGCCGGGGGCAACATCGTCACGATGGGCACCGTTGAATTGCAGCTGCGCGACCAGATCGCCAAGCGCTGCATGGACGTGGTGGGCGCTGTCATCGGCTGTATCATCAGCATCCCGATCATCGCGGTGGTCGCCATCCCGCTCAAGCTCGAAAGCCCCGGCCCGCTGTTTTTTAAACAAAAGCGTGTGGGCCGCAACGGGCGGTATTTTTACATCCACAAGCTGCGCAGCATGTACGTGGACGCCGAGGCCCGCAAGAAGGAGCTGATGGCCCAGAATGAAATGAACGGCCTGATGTTCAAAATGGAGGACGACCCCCGCGTGACCAAGGTGGGTAAATTCATCCGCCGCACCAGCATTGACGAGCTGCCGCAGTTTTTTGACGTGCTGCGGGGCGATATGAGCCTTGTGGGCACCCGCCCGCCGACGGTGGACGAGTACAAGCAGTACGAGAGCCACCACAAGCGCCGCCTGTCGATGAAGCCGGGCATCACCGGCCTGTGGCAGGTCAGCGGGCGCAGCGACATCGAGGATTTTGAGGAGGTCGTCAAGCTCGACGTAGCCTACATCGACAACTGGTCCCTCTGGGGCGACGTAAAGATTTTGTTCAAAACGATTTACGTTGTGTTCGCAGGGAAAGGGGCGAAATGATAGCAAGCAGCCGTTCCGGAAAGGGACGGCTGCTTTTTTACTGCCGCCCGGCCCCTACAGGGAAGCCTGTAGCGCCTCCCGGGGACCTGACGGTTGCCGCAAAGCACCCGGAGCGGTCAAGACCGCTCCCTACGAACTGCCGCTCACGGGTGCCTTGTAGGGAGGGGTCTTGACCCCTCCGGGCAGCCTCCCTCCACGCCAAAACGGGGCCCGCTTTTCGGCAGGTCCCGTTTTGGTTGGTATAGGAAAATAATAAGAAAATGGCTTGTTTATCCCCGCATTACACGATCTTGCGGGATTTGTGGACGCCGGTCTTGAGGAACTCGACCCATTCCGCAATGTTCACGGCGTGGTCGCCCAGGCGCTCAAGGTACTTATCGATCATAAATAAGTCCAGCGCCGTCTCGGCATCGCTGGGGTGGGCGGCGATGTAGGCCGCAATTTCCTTGGAAATGCGGCTGAACATCGCGTCGCAGTCGTCGTCGCGGGCAATGACCTGCGCGGCGGTGGACAGGTCCACCTGCACGTAGGCGGCAATGGCGTCCTTGACCATGTGCAGGGCAATGTCGCCCATCGCGTACAGGTCGTCCAGCACGCCGACGGTGCGTGCGCCGTCCGGGTGGAGATGGAGCGTTATCTCGGCAATGTCGCTGGCCTGGTCGGCAATGCGCTCAATGTCGGTGACCATCTTCAGCGCCGTGGAGACCTTGCGCAGGTCACCGGCCACGGGCTGCTGGCGCAGGAAAAGCGTTAAGCAGCGGTGCTCGATCTCATGCTCGGCGGAGTCGATCTCGCTGTCCCGGGCAATAACGCTGCGGGCCAGCTCGGTGTCGCCGGTGCGCAAGGCGGTCATAGCGCTCTCGATCGCGCCGCCGGCGGCGTGGCCCATGCGGGCCAGCATCGTGTCAAGCTGCAGCAGCTCGGCGTCGTACATTTTTCGTACACTCGTACCCATTTGTCGTACCTCCTTAGCCGAAGCGGCCCGAGATGTAATCCTCGGTGCGCTTGTCCACGGGCGTGGCGAACACACGCTCCGTCGGGCCCATCTCCACCAGCTCGCCCAGCAGGAAAAATGCCGTCTTATCGCTGATACGCGCGGCCTGCTGCATGTTGTGGGTGACCATGACGATGGTGTAATTCTCTTTCAGCTCCGTGGCCAGCTCCTCGACCTTGGACGTCGAGATGGGGTCCAGGGCGCTCGTCGGCTCGTCCATCAGCAGGACCTCGGGCTCAACGGCCAGGGCGCGCGCAATGCAGAGGCGCTGCTGCTGGCCGCCCGACATGCCCAGGGCGCTCTTGTTCAGGCGGTCCTTGACCTCGTCCCAGATGGCCGCGCCGCGCAGGGATCTTTCCACGATCTCATCCAGCTGCGCTTTGTTATGGATGCCGTGGGTGCGCGGGCCGTAGGCGATGTTGTCATAGATGGACATCGGGAAGGGGTTCGGCTTCTGGAACACCATGCCGACGCGCTTGCGCAGGACGTTGACGTCCATCTTGTCCTTGTAGATGTCCACGCCGTCGAGCTTGATGTCGCCGGAGATGCGGCAGCCCTCGACGAGGTCGTTCATGCGGTTCAGGCTTTTCAAAAACGTGGATTTGCCGCAGCCGGACGGACCGATGAACGCGGTGATCTCCTTTTCCGGGATGTCGATATTGATATTTTTCAGCGCATGGAAGCTGCCATAGTACAGGTCCATGCCGCGGACTTCAAATTTGTTCATGAAATGACCTCTTATCTTATTTCTGCTCTGTTTCTTGTACCGGTAGGGGCCGGGCATGCCCGGCCCGCGGCCCGGACCGCGAGCACCCGTTTTCCGTACACCTGCGGGCCGCATATATGCGGCCCCTACATGCGCGGCGCCGGGGAAGGGGCTGCTGCGCGGAGAGTGCCCGGAGCGGTCAAGACCGCTCCCTACATGGCACCCGTGAACGGCGAATCGTAGGGAGGTGCGGGGTTGTAAGCGTGGGACCACGGTTGAGCGTAGCGAAACCGGGGAGCGAACAATGTTTGCCCCTGCGGGGCAAACAACCGCATGAGCGGGCCAGCTTTGCTGGCTGGCGGCGCTCGTTGTGCGCCGCCAAGCGGTCTTGACCCCTCCGCGGGGTTTGCGCTGCCGCATACTCCCACGGGCGGATATGGAATCCGCCCCTACGGTATAGGGGTCGATGCTCGTCATCAACCCGGAAAGCTGTTCCCTATATCGGTAGGGGCCGGGCATGCCCTTTACCGTTTTGCCAGCTTCCCGGCTACCAGCCCGGACAGACCGTTGATGACAAGCACCAGCACCAGCAGGACCACTGCCGTGCCGTAGGTCTGGCCGATGTACAGGCCCTCGTTGGAGAGCAGGTACATGTGTACGGCCAGGGTGCGGGTGGAGCTGAACACGCTGGACGGGATCTTTGCCACAGAGCTTGCGGTATAGATCAGCGCGGCGGTCTCGCCGACGATGCGGCCCGTGGCCAGAATGACGCCGGACAAAATGCCGGGCATGGCGGACGGCAGCACGATCGTGAACACCGTGCGCAGCTTGCCCGCGCCCAGACCAAAGCTGCCTTCGCGGTAGGAGTCGGGCACTGCGATCAGCGCCTCCTCCGTCGTGCGCATGATGACGGGCAGAACCATGATGGCCAGCGTGAACGCACCGGCGATCATCGAATAGCCCCAGTGCAGCTTGGTAACGAAGAACAGCATACCGAACAGGCCGTAGACGATGGACGGGATGCCCTGCAGCGTCTCGGTGGTGACGCGCACGACCTTGACCAGCTTGCTGCCGCGGTGGGCGTACTCGACCAGCCAGATGGCCGCAAAGATGCCCAGCGGCGTCGAGATCGCCAGCGAGAAGGCCGTCATCAGCACCGTGTTGATGAGCGCGGGCGTCAGCGAGACGTTCTCGGAGTTATACTCCCAGGCAAACAGCTCGGGCTTCAAATTGGGGATGCCCATGACCAGAATGTAGCCGATGAGGAACACCAGCACCGCGGCGGTCAGCAGGGCGGCCATGCGCACAAGCCAGCGCAGCGCGGCGGCCTGCACACGGGCGGCGCGGCGGTTGCTGCCGCCGGTGGGCAGGAACGCATGCGGTTTTGCGTAGGTCATATCGGCGGCTGTTTGCGCTGCGGCGATCTCAGGCATAGTCCTTACCCCCTTTCACAAGGCTGAAGCAGAGGTTGATAAGCAGGATGAATACGAACAGCACAACGCCGGTGGCGATCAGCGCCTCGCGGTGGAGGTCGGCGGCGTAGCCCATCTCAATGACGATGTTCGAGGTCATCGTGCGCAGGCCCTGGAACAGACCCTTGGGCATCCAGGTCTGGTTGCCCGCGACCATGACGACGGCCATCGTCTCACCGATGGCGCGGCCAATGCCGAGGATAACTGCCGACAGCACGCCGGATTTTGCGGCGGGCAGCACGGCGTAGAACACGCTGCGCTCATGCGTCGCGCCAAGGGCAAGGCTGCCCTCGTAGTAGCTGCCGGGCACGGCGTCGAGGCTCGTCTTGCTGACCGTGATGATGGTGGGCAGGATCATGATGCCCAGCAGCACGGCGGCGGTAAACAGGCTCATGCCCTTGCCGCTCTTGACGTGGAGCACGGTTTTGAAGAACGGCGACTTGACCATGGCCTGCACGGCGGGCACAAGCACGATCATGCCGAAGAAGCCGTAGACGACGGACGGGATGCCGGCCAGCAGCTGCACCGCCGGGAGCATGACCTTATTGATGCGGGGCGACGCGAACTTGGACATGTAGATGGCCGTCAGCAGGCCGATGGGCACGCCGACGAGGATAGCCCCCGCCGTGACGTAGATGCTGCCCAGGATCATCGGCAGGATGCCGAAGATGTCGTTGCCGGGCTTCCATGTCGTGCCCAGCAGGAACTTGAGCGGGCCGATCTTGAACAGGGTGGGCACGCCGTTGGCAAACAGGAAGATGCAGATCAGTGCCAGCGCCAGGATGGACACACAGGCGCAGAGAGTGAACACGCCCTGCATAACGCCTTCTTTTAGCTTGGAGGTCATTTTCCTATACTCCTTTGGTTATATGCCATGTAGGGGCCGGACATGTCCGGCCCGCAGCCTTCCCATAACCGCGCGGTCACGGGTACGCTGCGGGCGGGGCATGCCCCGCCCCTACGGTGCTGCTATACTTTACTGCACATCCGCCCAGGTGGTCAGCTCGCCGGTGTAGATGCCCTTGATCTGGTCAACGGTCAGGTCGTCGGTGGTGTTGCCGGGGTTGACGACGACGGCGATGCCATCCAGCGCCAGGACGGTAGCCTTGGCGCCGCCCTCGACCTCGGAGTCCTTCAGCTCACGGCTGGCCATGCCGATGGTGTAGGTGCCCTCCAGCGCACCGGAGACGCCGGTGGTGGAATCGGTGGTCTGGAGTTCCAGCTCGGCGTTGGGGTTGACGGTCTTGTAAGCCTCGATCAGCTTCTCCATCAGCGGAGAGACGGAGGAAGAACCGCCGACGACGATCTTGCCCGCGGGCTGGGCGGAGGTAAAGTCCGCGCCGTCCTCACCGATGTAGCCGTTGTCGGTAGCGATGGCCTGGCCGTCCTTGCTCAAGACATAGGCGATGAAATCAACGGCCACGGGGTCCGTCGCGTCGCCGTTAGTGACGATGTTGAACGGACGGGACAGAACGTAGCTGCCGTCCTTGACGGTCTCAGCGGAGGCCTCGACGCCGCCGACGGTGACAGCCTTGACGTCATTGCTCAGAGAGCCGAGGCTGATGTAACCGATAGCGGTCTCATCGTTGGCGACGGCGGTCATGACGCCGTTGGTGCTGGACTGGATGGCGGCGGCCTCGGTGGTGTTATCGACCTTCTTGCCGTCGGCGTTCTTCTCCTCGACACCGGTCAGCTCGATGAAGGCGCCGCGGGTGCCGGAGCCGTCCTCACGGGAGATGACCGTGATGTCCTGGTCGACGTCGAAGTCCCCGGCAGGGGCAGCCTCAGAAGGAGCGGCCTCGGGGGAGGCAGCCTCGGTGGAAGCGGCGGTGCTCTCTGCAGGGGCAGAGGAAGCAGCGGCGGAATCGGCAGAGCCGCAGGCAGCCAGGCTCAGAGCCAGCGCAGCAGCGGTAACGGCAGCAATTGCAGAAGTACGTTTCATGTGTGTATTCTCCCTTTTTCCCAAATTTATGTGGTATAGTTTGGATGTTTTGCCAGTGCTTCACCGGAAGCAAGCTAATTGTACCGCGGTTTTGCGCCGGTTTCGACCATAGTACGGTACAATCGCTGTAAAGGTTTTGCAAAGAGTGGGCATGTTTTGTGTAGAGCGTGTAAAGTTTGTAAAGTTTTGGGAAAGGGAGGGGGGTGACCGTTTACGGGCGGTAACGTAAAGCCCGTCAAAGCCTCCCTTGTCAAAGGGAGGTGCCGAGCGCAAGCGAGGCGGAGGGATTCCTGGCCGTCTGCGGGTGTAACGGGCGGCCACGCAAAGCCCGTCGGAATCCCCCAGGCCGCTAACGCGGCCAGCCCCCTTTGACAAGGGGGCCTCCCTCTCCCCCCTGCGGGGGTTCGGGGGAACCCCCGACTCAAAGGTAGAGGAAGGGGCGGGGGCGTTAAGAACGAAAAGTAATACTGCTTTCGTTTAGCCCCCGCCCCTTCCGACCTCCGCTTTGGGGGTCTTGGGGGCGTGCAGCCCCTAAGGCGGGGTCCGCTGCATCCGCAACAGCGGGACTTTTCTTTGCTTCTTTCTTTTGGTCACAAAAGAAAGAAGGAGTTCCCGGGAGGCAGCCGCTAATAGCCCGTTTTACACAAATTTTACACAACATTTACCTTCCCGTGGTGGTGTACCTGCGGCGCATACATTATAATAGAAGGCGGTATAGTGTAAAACTCAATAAGAGAATGGATGTGTAACACCGGATGACCATTTTTAATGTGTTCACCCTGATGGGCGGCATTGCCATGTTTTTGTATGGCATGGACCTGATGGGGAAAGCTCTGGAACAGACCGCCGGCAGTAAGCTGCAGGGCATTCTGTCCACCATGACCAGCAGCCCCATCCGTGGTTTGCTGCTCGGCATGGCCGTCACTGCCGTCATTCAGTCCAGCGGTGCCACCACCGTTATGGCTGTCGGCTTCGTCAACTCCGGCCTGATGGAGCTGCATCAGGCTATCAGCGTCATTATGGGCGCAAACATCGGTACGACGGTCACCGGCTGGCTGCTCTCGCTGTCCGGCTTGGAGGGCGACAGCTTCCTCACAAAAATGATGAACCCTACCGCGTGGAGCCCGATCCTTGGCTTCATCGGCATCTGGCTGTATATGATCGGCCAGGATCGCAAGCGCGGCGTCGGTAAAATCCTGCTGGGCTTCTCTATTTTGATGGCCGGCATGAACACGATGTCCCATGCCATGTCCCCGCTGGCCGACGAGCCGTGGTTCATGGATCTGTTCCTCAGCTTCAAAAACCCGATCCTCGGCGTCATTGCGGGCGCGGTGCTGACGGCTGTTTTGCAGTCCTCGTCGGCGTCCGTCGGTATCCTGCAGGCCCTGACCAGCACCGGCGCGGTCACCTACTCCGCTGCCGTGCCCATCATCATGGGCCAGAACATCGGCACCACCGTCACGGCGCTGATCTCCTCGGCGGGCGCAAACAAGAACGCAAAGCGCACCGCCTTCGTCCATCTCTATTTTAACGTTATCGGCACGATCCTCTTCCTGTGCGGGTTCTACGGACTGAACGCGCTGATCAGTTTTTCCTTCTTCAACGAGACAGCCAATACCTTCGGCATCGCCATCGTGCACACAATTTTTAACATAGTAACGACAGCCATTCTGCTGCCGTTCAACCGCCTGCTGGAAAAACTGGCCATTTTGACCGTGCCCGACTCCCCGTCCGACACGAAGCAGGAGAACACCCTGCTGGACGAGCGTCTGCTGACTACGCCGTCCGTGGCCGTGGGCCGCGCCATGCTGACCGGCGGCGATATGGCCGAGATCTGCCGCACCGCGCTCTTGCAGGCCATGTCCACCACCCGCGTCTGGAATGACGCCATCGCCGACGAGGTCATCCGCAAGGAGGACGCCGTTGACCACTATGAGGACGTGCTGGGCACCTACCTTGTCAAATTGAGCGCCAAGCATCTGTCCGTGGAGGATAACCGCTCCGTCAACACGCTGCTGCACACCATCGGCGACTTTGAGCGCGTCTCCGACCACGCCGTGAACATCATCAAAACGGCGCAGGAGATCCGCGACAAGGACATCAAATTCAGCGAAGAAGCGCTGAATGACCTGTCCGTGCTGGAGGCCGCCGTGCAGGACATCGTCAACCGCACGGTGGATGCGTTCCAGAAGTGCGACACCTACGCCGCCGGCAAAATCGAGCCGCTGGAGCAGGTCGTGGACGGCCTGGTGCGCGAGGTCAAGACCCGCCACATCGCGCGTCTGCAGGCCGGTGTCTGCACGATCGAATACGGCTTTGTGCTGGACGATCTTTTGACGAACTATGAGCGCATCGCCGACCATTGCTCGAACATTGCGGTGGCCATGATCGAGGTCGCGGCGGACAAGTTCGACACCCACGAGTATCTGAACAACGTCAAGCACGGCGGCAGCGTGAAGTTTGAGCGCCGCTACGAGAAATACCGTGGCCGCTACACCTTCCCGCCGGAGGCATATTCCGAACCCGCTGAAAATCCGGCTGAAAACTAAAAATCACGTGCCTTCCCCTATGGGGGAAGGTGGCCGAGGCTCCGACCGAGGCCGGATGAGGGGCAGCCTTCCGGCTTCAACCCGTAAACGGGCGGCCACGATAACGTTGCCCTCATCAGTCCGCTTCGCGGACAGCTTCAGTCTCCGCGCTAAGAGCCGCCTGCGGCGGTTGCGCTCCGACACGCGCCTGCGGGCGCAGCCCCGAGGGGGAAGCCTTTTTGTAGGGGCGGGGCATGCCCCGCCCGCAACAGAAAAGCAGCCGCCCGTTATCGGCCGGCCACGCAAAGCCGCGGGCCGGGCATGCCCGGCCCCTACGTTTATAGTAAGGGGTATTTACTATGATCTACATCGTCGAGGACGACTCCAGCATCCGTGAGCTGGAGCAATACGCTTTACAATCCAACGGGTACGAGACCACGGGCTGCGAGGACGCGGCCAGCTTCTGGGCGGCGCTGCGCAGCGGGCGGCCCGACCTCGTCATTCTGGACGTCATGCTGCCCGACGAGGACGGCTACCAGATTTTGGCCAAGCTGCGCGCCGACCCGGCCTGCGCCGCAACGCCGGTCATCATGGTCACGGCCAAAACCAGCGAGATCGACGTCGTCAAGGGGCTGGACCACGGCGCGGACGACTACCTGTGCAAGCCGTTCGGCATCATGGAGTTCATCTCCCGCGTGCGGGCCGTGCTGCGCCGCGCCGCCGCTGCCGTCCCCGCGCCCGCCGCGTCCACGCTGCGCTTCGGGGACATCGTGCTGGACGACGTGTCCCGCACCGTCCGGGTGGGCGGCGTGCCCGTGGAGCTGACCTTCAAGGAATACGCGCTGCTGCATCTGTTTTTGGAGCACCCGGAGGAGGTCCTGGCCCGCGAGCGCATCATGAAGGACGTCTGGGACACCGACGATTTACTGGAATCCCGCACCATCGACATGCACGTCCGCACGCTGCGCCAGAAGCTCGGCGCGGCGGGCGAGGCCATCCGCACCGTGCGCAAGGTGGGCTACAAGCTGAGCACGGAGGGCAGCGATGACTGACGACGAACGCCGCACGCGCCAGCCCCTCAGCATGACCCGCCGCTACCGGCGCGGACTGATCCTGACCGGGCTGCTCTGCGCGCTGGCCGTGCTGACGGCGGCGACGGTGCTTTTTCAGCGCAGCTACGCAGAACGCATTGACAATTACCTGATGCAGATCTGCCATGGCTACGCCGCTGCCTACGAGGCGCAGGACACCCACAACGCTACCACGCTGCTGAACCTGCTGCCTGAGAACCGCCCCCTGCGCATCACCCTCATCGACACAGACGGCACGGTGCTGTACGACACCAAGATCGGTTCCTACATCGTGGACGTAAACGGCGACATCTACGCGGCCCAGACCGACCTGCCCAACCACGCCGACCGCCCGGAATTTCAACAGGCAATGGCGAACGGTTCCGCGTGCATCACCCGCGAGAGCGAGACGCTGCAGCTGGAGACGCACTACTATGCCGTGCGCATCGACCTGCCGGAGGGCGCACAGGTGCTGCGTGTGGGCGAGGACGTCGCGAACATCTGGGGCCTGAGCACCGACACCCTGCCGCTGCTGTGCGGCGCAGTCGTGCTGATTTTGCTCGCTGCCACGCTGTTCAGCTGGTGGCTGACCCGCCGCATGGTGCAGCCCATCAACCATCTGGCCGAGCATCTGGACACGATCGAGGCCGATGTGCCGTATGAAGAATTGATCCCGCTGGCGCGGACGATCCAGACCGACCGCAAGCTGCGCGAGGACAACGAGACGATGCGCCGCGAGTTCACGGCCAACGTCAGCCACGAGCTGAAAACCCCGCTGACGAGCATTTCCGGCTATGCCGAGCTGATCGAGACCGGCATGGCAAAGCCCGCCGACGTGCCGACCTTCGCCGCGCGCATCCACAAGGAGGCACAGCGGATGATCGCGCTGGTCAGCGACATTCTGCAATTGAGTGAGCTGGACAGCACCCAGGCCAGCCGCAGCCGCGAGCCTGTGACCGAGATGGCCCCTGTGGATCTGGCCGCGCTGGTCAAGGAGACGGCCCAAAACATGACGGTCAACGCCCGCCGGGCCTACGTGACGCTGCAATACGATGCCAGACCCGCCACCGTGCGCGGCAGCCGCGACCAATTGAGCGAACTGACGCAGAATTTGTGCGACAATGCCATCCGCTACAACCGCCCGGGCGGCCATGTGGAGCTGCGCTGCGGTGTAGGCGGCGACGGCTGCCCGTATTTTGAGGTCGAGGACAACGGCATCGGCATCCCGCAGGACAGCCAGACCCGCGTGTTTGAGCGGTTCTACCGCGTGGACAAGAGCCGCTCCAAGGCCACCGGCGGCACGGGCTTAGGGCTTGCCATCGTCAAGCACATTGCCCTGCTGCACGACGCAAAAATAGACCTGCAGAGCCAGGTCGGCACCGGGACGACGATCCGGGTGACGTTCCCGAAAAATTCGTAACTTCGCAACGCGGTAGGGGCCGGGCATGCCCGGCCTGCAACAGAAAGGCAAAATCGCGTCTGCGGGAAGGCCGCGGGCCGGGCATGCCCGGCCCCTACAAATGCACGCACCAAACAAAAAAGCTGCTGTCCCCCCATGCCGGGAGACAGCAGCTTTTTATTTACAGTGTTACGCCAGCACGAATGTCTGCAGGGCCCAGACGCCCAGGACGACGATGCCCAGGGCGATGCGGTACCAGCCGAAGGCCGTGAAGGTGTGCTTCTTGACGTAGTCCATCAGGAAGCGGATGGCCAGAATGGAGACGACAAACGCCACGATGCAGCCGACCAGCAGCGCGCCGGTCTCGCCAACCGTAAAGACGCCGCCGCCCGCCAGGAACTTGACGAGCTTGAGGCCCGACGCGCCCGCCATGACCGGGATGGCCAGGAAGAAGGTGAACTGGGACGCGCAGGCGCGGCTCATGCCGCAGAGCAGGCCGCCGATGATGGTGGAGCCGCTGCGGGACGTGCCGGGGATGAGCGCCAGCACCTGCCACGCACCGACGATAAGCGCCTGCCTGTAGGTGATGCGGCTCAGCTTGGTGGTGGTGGGCACACGGGGGCGGCGCTCGATGAGGATGAACGCGATGCCGTAGACGATCAGCATGACCGCGACGACGACGCTGTTATAAAAATGTGCGTCGATCCAGTCGTCCAGCGCCAAGCCCAGCACGGCGGCAGGCAGGCAGGCGACGATGATCTTGAACCACAGCCGCATGACCGGCCAGCGGATGTGCTTTGCCAGGCCGGAGTCGCGGCCATTGTCAACGCAAAAAGGCCACAGCTTTTTGAAATACATAACCACAACGGCCAGGATCGCGCCCAGCTGGATGACGACGCGGAACATCTCCATAAATTCGGCGCTGAAGCTGAATTTAAGTACCTGCTCGGCCAGGATCATGTGACCGGTGCTGGAGATGGGCAGCCACTCGGTAATGCCCTCGATCACACCGTAGATGAGCGAACGCAGCAAATCCAAAAACAAATCCATTCGAGAAACCTCCTTACGTGCTACCTTATATAATACCATAAATCGTGCAAATGGGAACAGCTTTTTGAGAATTTACATCTTTTTTACGGTAAATGGGCGCGTCGGCTTGCTGTTTTCATCAAATGCAACTATAATAGGAGTGATTTCTTGTGCAAAGAGGTTTTGAGGAATGTATAAAACCGTACTGTTTGATTTGGATGGGACCCTGCTGAACACGATTGACGACCTGGCCGACTCCGCGAACCGCGTCTGCGCCGCCCACGGCTGGCCGCAGTATGAAACTGCGCAGTACCGCTATTTTGTGGGCAACGGCATCCCGAAGCTGGTGGAGCGGTTCAGCCCCGCAAGCTGCCGCAGCCCGGAGCAGCTGGCCGCGACGCTGGCCGAGTTTGATAAGGTCTACGGCGCGCACATGCACGACAAGACCGCGCCGTACCCCGGCATGCCGGCGCTGCTGGCCCGGCTGAAGGCCGCCGGGGTGCGGATGGCGGTGTTCTCCAACAAGGCGGACGAGTTTGCCCGCGCCGTGGTCGCGCGGTACTTTGACGCCGACCTGTTTGAGGTCGTCCGCGGCGCATTGCCCGACGTACCCACGAAGCCCGCCCCCGAGGGGACGCGCGCCCTGATGGCGCACCTTGGCGTCGAGGCCGACGGCAGTGTGTTGTACGTCGGTGACAGCAATGTGGACGTGGAGACCGCCCACAACGCGGGCCTGCCCTGCTGCGGGGTCTTGTGGGGGTTCCGGACCCGCGAGGAGCTGACCGAAGCCGGGGCAGAATATTTGGCCGAGGATGTCCAGGGGTTGGAAAAGGTTGTTTTGGGGTGAGAGTGACCAGGGCACCCGAAACGCCTGGAATGCCGGGAGATTGCCCGGAGACGGGATTTGACCGGACCGTTCCGGGGCGACCCCGACGCCCGCGTAGCAGAAGTTTACGGACCATACGTAGGGCGGCCTGCCCACAGGCCGCCGTGCCCGTTTTCGATAAGGAGAAGCCTTGCGGATCGTTGTAGGGGGCGGCGTCCCCGACGCCCCGCGGAGGGGTCAAGACCCCTCCCTACGATGCAAACCATTAAAGGGGATACAATTGCAAGGCTGCGGGCCGGGCATGCCCGGCCCCTACGGACTGCTGTGAACGGGTCAAATTACAACATTTTTCACAAAAAGGAGCTGTTATTATGATTGCACAGCACTATAAAGATATGCTGGGCTCCAAGTCGGTTATCCGTCAGATTTCTGAATGGAGCACCGCCCGCGGCGCGGAGATCGGCTATGAGAACGTGTTCGATTACTCGCTGGGCAACCCGTCTGTCCCCTGCCCGCCGCAGTTCACCGCGGCTTGCGCGGACCTGCTGGCCCACACCGACCCCGTCAGGCTGCATGGCTATACGCCGACGCTGACGCTGCCGTCCGCCCGCAAGGCCGTGGCCGAAAGCCTGAACCGCCGGTTCGGCATGGACTACACCGCCGACCATATCTTTATGACGACGGGCGCGGCGGGTGCGCTGGCCCATGCTGTGCGCTGCGTCGGCGTGCCCGGGCAGAACATCGTAACGTTTGCGCCGTTCTTCCCCGAGTACAAGCCGTACATCGAGGGCGCGGGGCTTACCCTGCGCGTGACGCCGCCGCGGTGCGCGGACTTTCAGATCGACTTTGAGGCGTTCGCGCAGCTCGTGGACGAGAACACCGCCGCCGTGCTCATCAACAGCCCCAACAACCCCAGCGGCACCGCCTACAGCGAGGAGACTCTGCAGCAGCTGGCCGACTTTTTGACCCAGGCAAGCGCCAAATACGGCCACCACATCTTCCTGATTTCCGACGAGCCGTACCGCGAGATTTCGTTCGGCGGCAGGGTCACGCCCTACCCCGCCAAATTCTACGATGATACGCTCACCTGCTACTCCTTCTCCAAGAGTCTGAGCGTGCCGGGCGAGCGTATCGGCTATGTGGCCGCCAACCCGCGGTGCGAGGACGCCGCGTACATCGTGCCGATGTGCGGCCAGATCTCCCGCGGGACCGGCCACAACTGCCCGTCGTCCCTCATCCAGATGGCCGTCGAGCGCTGCCTTGACGTGACCAGCGACCTGTCCGTCTACGAGACGAACATGAACCTGATCTACGACGAGCTGATCGCGCTGGGCTTCACCGTCGTCAAGCCGGACGGCACGTTCTACATCTTCCCGAAGGCGCTGGAGGACGACGCAAAGGCGTTCTGCCAAAAGGCGCTGAAATATGACCTGGCGCTGGTCCCCGGTGACAGCTTCGGCTGCCCCGGCTACTTCCGCATGGCGTACTGCATCGAGACCGAAAAAGTCCGCCGCAGCTTTGCCGCGCTGGAGAAATTCGTGGCCGAGGAGTACGGCGTCACCAAACACTAAGGAGATTTTATGTCGATTCTACGCCGCATTTTTCCGCTTCTGCTGACGGCTGCGCTGCTGTGTGCCTGCGTGCAGATGCCCAACACCCCACAGGACGTGCTGCCCGCCACGACGCCGCAGCCCACGGCGGCCCCCGCCGCCACGCCGGAGACAAGCCCCACGCCGACGCCCGAGCCGACGGTGGCCCCCGCGATGGCGACGGCCACGAGCAACGCCACCAAGGACGCGCCGCAGATCAAGGACCCGACGACCTGGGACGACAACGCCGCAAAGACGCTGGCCGGGCTGAAAACGCAGTTTTCCGCCTACGGCCTGACGCTGGACGCGAAGGAGGGCTGCCCCTACCTGCTGGCGGTCAACAACGCAGGCGGCGTGGTCACGGTCTACGCCGTGGATTCTGCCACAAAAAAGTACGCTGTTCCGTTCATGGCGATGGTGTGCAGCGGCGGCATGGACACCCCCACCGGGTATTTTTCGACCCCGGTAGACTACAGCTGGCGGCTGCTGATGGGCCCGAGCTACGGCCAGTACGCGACCCGCATCTATGACAGCTACCTGTTCCACAGCGTGCCCTACTACAGCCAGCACAAGGACGATGTGGAGTACGACGAGTTCAACCTGCTGGGCACCCGCGCCAGTCTGGGCTGCATCCGGCTGGCCGTGGTGGACGTGAAGTGGATCTACGACAACTGCCCGCTGGGCACGCCGGTCATCATCTACAACGACGCCGACGACCCCGGCCCGATGGGAAAGCCCGGCACGATCTACACCGACCCCGCCGACACCGAGAAGCGCGGCTGGGACCCCACCGACCCCGACCCGGCCAACCCGTGGAACGATGCCTTTGAGAGCGGCACCGCCATCCGCAGCCAGGCCGCCTGGGACCAGTGGGAGACCGAGCGCGAAAATTGGATGAGCAGCCTGACGCCCACCGATTTGCAGGGCTGGAGCACCGATTCCAAGATCGCGGGAACGCGCGGTTGATTTTTGCGCCGTAGGGGCCGGGCATGCCCGGCCCGGAGGTTTTCCGTTAGCAGACGCCACATCAGCGCCCTGTCTACCCGACGGAGGGGTCAAGACCCCTCCCTACAAAGCACCCGTGAACGTCAGCCCGTAGGGAGCGGTCTTGACCGCTCCGCGGCACGTTTCGGAAAATGCCTGTCAATCAAAAAGTACCTGCCTTTTTATCGAAGGCAGGTGCTTTTCTATTGCAATATCAGCTGAACATCACCACGTCCTGCGCGGGCTTTTCGCCCGGCTCGACGGAGATGGCGGTCAAGACAGGGCCGGTGGAATCGGGGGTCTGGCCCTTGTAGATGGGGTGGTACTTGACGTTGACCTTGGCCGTAATGTTGATCCAGCTGCGCTGCTCCAGCGACTTGTAATCGTCGTACTTGCAGGGCATGCCCACAAACTGGATATCCTGCACGCAGCAGGTCATGGCAAAGCGTCCGGGCACAAACGCGCCCTTGCCGGCCTGGGGGGTCTGGCAGACCTGAGCCAGATATTTGACCGTCTTGCCGTCATATTTCTTCGGGTCGTCCATGCAGTCCATGTACCATATACCGAAGAACTCCTCGGGGATCTCAATGACCGGCGCGTCCACGTCGAAGGGCAGCGGGTCGGGGATGTCGTCATAGGCGACGCTGCCGTCCTTGAACTCGTAGGCGATGTCGCAACGGCGGCTGGCCTGGCGCACCAGCTTGTGGATGAGCTGGCGGCTCTCGTCGTCGTTGACAGCCTCGGCGCGGTTGACGACCAGCAGCTCACTGCCGCGCAGCTTGTCCAGCAGCAGGCTGCGCATGGCGCTGTCGCCCGCGTAGGTCTTGATGGTCGTACCGTCGGCGGTGGCCAAGCTCTGGTAGACGAGCCAGTTGTCGGGCAGGGCGTCGTACAGCTCCTGAATGAGCCACATACCGTTGTACTCGATGATGACGCGGCCGCAGCCGGACTTCTTTTCGAGCGCGGTCAGGTTCTCGGCGGTCAGCTCGCTCTTATCCTCGATCTGGGCAACGTGCACGCCGCCGAAGGCGAACTTGGACGGGTCATACTCGATCTCGCCCTCCTCGCAGACCAGCAGCAGGGTCTTGTCGCCGGAGTCGAAGTTGGGGTCCTCCATCGTTTCCTGAATGAATTTCGTCTTGCCGCTCTCCAGCTGGCCGACGAAGAGATATACGGGGATTTGTTTAGGCATAGGGGACGTCCTTTCGGTTAGTAGCAGTCAAAGGCTTCTCCCCCGGGGGAGAAGCTGTCCGCGAAGCGGACTGATGAGGGGAGAGCTGATCGCGGCCTGTCATTCGTGGGCTGCTGCGGCAGGCTCGCCCCTCATCCGCCCTCGGTCGGGGCCTCGGGCACCTTCCCCCAAGGGGGAAGGCATTCTTATCAAACGTGGAACAATTCCGCGATCTCATGCTCCTTCAGCTGGGAGCCGATGACGCAGAGCTTGCCGGTGACGTCGGGGCCGCAGGGGCGGATCTCGTGCTCGCCGGGGACCATGTCGAACTCGTACCAGGTGTCGCCGCCGTCCACAATGCCCTTGGCGCGCAGGATCATGCCGTAAGCGCCCTCGTCCAGCGCGTGCAGGGCCTTGTCCAGATCCTCACGGCTGTATTTGTGGGCCGTCTCCTTGCCCCAGCTCGTGAACACCTCGTCGGCGTCGTGGTCGTGGTGGTGATGATGCCCGCAGGAGCAGACGCCGTGCTCGTCGTAGTGGTGCTCATGGTGATGCTCGTGCTCGTCCTCGTCGTCGTGGTGATGGCAGCAGTCGTGGTCGTGGTCATCGTCATCATGGTCGTGATGGTGATGCTCGTGCTCGTCCTCATCGTCATCATGGTCGTGATGGTGATGCTCGTGCTCGTCCTCATCGTCGTCCTCGTCGTGATGATGGTGGCAGCAGCAGTCGTGGTCGTCCTCATCGTGGTCGTGATGGTGATGATGGTGGTGCTCGTGCTCATCCTCGTCGGCATGGGCCACGTTGGCGGCGCGGGCCTCGGTCAGCAGCTCGGCGACGAGGTCGCGCTTGCCGTCCATGACGGAGACGATCTGTGCGCCGGTCAGGACGGTCCAGTCGGTGGTGACGATGGTGGCGGTGGGGTTCTTCTCTGCCAGCAGGGCAACGGCGGCAGCGACCTTCTCCTCACTGGCGTTGCCGGTGCGGCTCAGGATGATGCAGGACGCATGGCTGACCTGGTCGTCATAGAACTCCCCGAAGTTCTTCATATACATCTTGACCTTGTTCACGTCGGCGACGGTGACAAAGCTGTTCAGGATGACGGGCAGATCCTCGGCGACGCCCTCGACGGCGCGGGTCACGTCGGACAGCTTGCCGACGCCCGACGGCTCAATGAGGATGCGGTCCGGGTGGTAGGTCTCGACGACCTTCTTCAGTGCCTCGCGGAAATCGCCGACCAGGCTGCAGCAGATGCAGCCGGAGTTCAGCTCATTGACCTGAATGCCGGCCTCGCGCATGAAGCCGCCGTCGATGCCGATCTCGCCGAATTCGTTCTCGATCAGGACGATCTGCTCACCAGCGAAGGCCTCCTTGATGAGCTTTTTGATAAGGGTGGTCTTGCCGGCGCCGAGGAAGCCGGAGAAAATGTCGATTTTGGTTTTCTTTTCAGCCATAGTTGGGTACCTCTATTCAAGATGTGTTCAGATGTTCAGTTGGTTGGCAATCTATTACACTAACTGCTAATACTATTATAACAAACACGTCAAGGGGTTTTGCGCCATTTTGCGCGGGAAATTTTGAATTTTTTGCAAAATTTATTGGATTACCGCCTCCCCGTAGGGGCCGGGCACTGCGGGGTTGTGAGCGTGGGGCCACGGTTGAGCGGAGCGAAACCGGGGAGCGAACAATGTTTGCCCCCGCGGGGCAAACAACCGCACGAGCGGGCCAGCTTTGCTGGCTGGCGGCGCTCGTTGTGCGCCGCCAAGCGCCCGGCCCGGGGGTCGGCGCGGCCACCCTTTAATGGGCAATTGCCTTTAATGCTGCAGGCCGGGCATGCCCGGCCCCTACCGCGCGGCTGCCACCGGCTGCCCGGAGGGGTCAAGACCCCTCCCTACGGGCTATCGTTCACGGGTGCTTTGTAGGGAGCGGTCTTGACCGCTCCGCCGGGTAGGCAGACGTTAGCGGGTCGGCCCGTAGGGGTGGCATACATGCCGCCATGCCCGGCCCCTACAAAGCGCCGCATTTTTGTTTGTGTCCCCGGGCGCAAACTCCACCTGTTTATTATCTATTATCTATTTATTATTTGCAGCATTCGTGGTATGATATACCTAACCCCAATATCTATCACAAAAAGGAGCGATCCATTTTGACTACCAATGAAAAAATCGCCGCGCTGCGTGCCGCTGCCAAAGCGGCGGGCGCGGACGGCGTGCTCATCATGACCAGCGACCCCCATTGCAGCGAGTACCTGCCCGGCTATTATAACGCTCTGCCGTGGTTCTCCGGCTTCATCGGCGAGAACTCGACCCTCGTTGTGACTCAAGACCGCAGCGCCCTGTGGTGCGATGGCCGCTTCTACGTGCAGGCCGACAAGCAGCTGGCCGGCAGCGAGATCGAGTGCATGCACGCGGGCTCTGCGGGCGTGCCCACCGTGGCCGAGTACCTCGGGAGCCACTTTGCGGACGGCCAGACCCTGCTGCTGGACGGCAGCTGCGTGCCCGCCACGATTGCCAAGGAGTACATCGACGCATTGGCCAAGAAGGGTGCCTCCCTCAAGAGTCAGGACGTGGCCAGCCCGATCTGGGACGCCACCGGCGAGCGCCCGGCCCTGCCCGACACCCCCTGTGAGCTGCTGACCCCGGCCCAGACCGGCGCGACTGCCGCGGACCGCATCGCCATGGTGCGTGCCGAGCTGCAGAAGGCCGGTGCCACCGCGCTGGCCGTGACCGGTCTGGACTGCGTGGGCTGGCTGCTGAACCTGCGCGCCCGCGACCTGCCCTGCACCCCGCTGGCCGTCGCCTACGCGCTGGTCACGATGGACGCCTGCACGCTGTTTATCGCGCCGGGCCGCCTGTCCGACGCCGACGCCGCTACGCTGGCCGAGAGCGGCGTGACGCTGCGCGGCTATGAGGAAATTATCGACGCCGTCCACGCCCTGCCCGCCGACGAGGTGTTCCTGGTGGACGAGAAGGCCACCAACTACGCCCTGTACGAGGCCCTGACCGCCCACAAGACCGTGGCTGGTGCCGACCCGATTTTTGCCCTGAAGGGCATCAAGAACGATACCGAGCTGAAGAACCTCCGCGAGTGCCATATCCGCGACGGCATCGCCGTGGTGCGGTTCCAGATGGATCTGGAAAAGTCGCTGGCCGAGGGTAAGCAGCTGACCGAGATCGACATCGACACGATGCTGCAGAAGCGCCGCGCCGAGATGCCCGGCTACTTTGAGGACAGCTTCTCCACAATTGCGGCCTACGGCGCCAACGCCGCCATGATGCACTACCACGCCGAGGGCGACGTGAACAGCGTCATCGAGCCGCGCGGCTTCCTGCTGGTGGACAACGGCGGCCAGTACGACTGCGGCACCACCGACATCACCCGCACCTACCCCGTCGGCCCGCTGACCGACAACGAGCGCCGCTATTACACCTGGGTGCTGCAGAGCCACATCGACATGGCCCGCGCGGTGTTCCTGGACTACTGCACCGGCTTTGCACTGGATACCTTTGCCCGCGGCCCGGTCTGGGCGCACAAGGTCAACTACCGCTGCGGCACCGGCCACGGCGTCGGCTTTATCTCCGGCGTGCACGAGGGCCCGCAGAGCCTGCGCCCGAACAACCCCGTGATTTTTAAGCCCGGCATGACCATCACCGACGAGCCGGGCATCTACGAGACCGACGAGGTCGGCATCCGCATTGAGAACGAGCTGGAGTGCATCGACCTGGGCGAGAACCAGTACGGCCACTGGCTGGGCTTTGCGCCTTTGACGCTGGTGCCCATCTCCACCGAGCCGGTCCTTGTGGACGAGCTGAGCCGCGACCAGATCAACTGGCTGAACGACTACCACGCCCACGTCTACGAGATGCTCAGCCCCCGCCTGAACGAGGACGAGAAGGTCTGGCTGAAGGAGAAGTGCGCGGCGATTGGCAGATAAACAGCTGACAGGTGTTTATCTTTTATATTCCTGTAGGGGCCGGACATGTCCGGCCCGCAACATAAACCGGAAAGCAGGTGCTTGCCGGTAAGCTGCGGGCCGGGCATGCCCGGCCCCTACGCCTCAACAATGTTTTACCATGCAATAACGGCACACGTCCCCGGAACGGTCAAGACCGTTCCCTACAAAGCACCCGTGGACCCCGATCTGTAGGGAGGGGTCTTGACCCCTCCGCAGCTGCCGTTTGCCATTGTGACGCGGTAGGGGCCGGACATGTCCGGCCCGCAACATAAACCGCAAGCAGGTGCTTGCCGGTAAGCTGCGGGCCGGGCATGCCCGGCCCCTACAGAGCGGCATACTCAATGGCTATTTATTTCTCGCACGCGCCGGCGTTTCCCTCACCACACCCGTCGCAGTCACTCTCAAACCGGACGGCGTTCTTCGCCAGCTCGGGGTCAAGGCGCTGGGCGACCTGCATCATCAGGGCGCACTCCATCCGCTTGCGGAACACCTTGCAGCCGTACTCATACGTGCCGTGGATGTCGCCGGTAGCGTGCAGGGCGTTGGCCGCGCAGCCGCCCGCACAGTACAGGCGTGCCCAGCAGTCCTTGCAGTCGGGGCGGGCATAGACGTTGCACAGCTTGAACTCGTCGCGCAGGGCGGTGTTGGTCACGCCGTCCCAGACGTTGCCCAGCTTGTACGCCGGGTCGCCGACAAACTGGTGGCAGGGGTACAGGTCGCCCCAGGGGGTCACGGCCATGTACTCGGTGCCGGAGCCGCAGCCCGAAATGCGCTTGTAGATGCAGGGGCCGTGCTTGAGGTCCAAAATATAATGATAGAACGTGATCGGCTTGCCGGCCTTCTGGCGGCGCAGCATGTCGTTGGCCAGCAGCTCATACTGGTCGAACAGCTTGGGCAGATCCTCCTCGGTTAGGGCCTCGGGGGAGTCCGGCGGGGCGACAACCGGCTCCATGGACAGCTCAGTAAAGCCGAGGTCGTCGGCCATGTGGAACAGGTCCTTCGTAAAATCAACGTTGTGATGCGTAAACGTGCCGCGCATATAGTAGCCCTGGCCGCCGCGCGCCTTGACGAGCTTCTGGAACTTGGGCACGATGCGGTCATAGCTGCCGTTGCCCGCGAGGTCGACGCGGAAGCGGTCATTGACCTCCTTGCGGCCATCCAGCGACAAAACAACGTTGTGGCATTCTTTATTGCACCAGTCGATGACCTCGTCCGTGATGCCGATGCCGTTGGTCGTCATCGTGAAGCGGAAGTTTTTGTTGTACTTTTTCTCGATGCTGCGTGCATAGGCGACCAGCTGCTTGCAGACCTCAAAGTTCATCAGCGGTTCGCCGCCGAAGAAATCGACCTCGAGGTTGCGGCGGGTGCCGGAGTTTTCGATGAGGAAATCCAGCGCGCGCTTGCCGGTCTCGAAGCTCATGAGACCGGCCTCGCCGTGGAACTTGCCCTGCGCGGCGAAGCAGTAGCTGCAGTTCAGGTTGCAGGTGTGGGCGACGTGCAGGCAGAGCGCCTTGACAACGTTGGAGCGGTTTTTGAAGTCAAAGGCGTGGTCGGCGTAGGCGTCGGGCGCAAACAGCTGGCCCGCGGCGGTCAGCTCGTCGATGTCGTCGAGCACGTCGCTGATGTCGGCGGCGGTCACATCGGCGCGGTCCGCGTACTTTTTGGCGAGGGCTGCAGCAGCCTGCTCCCGGCTGCTGCCTTGGTCGATCAGGGCGATGGCGTCATAGGCGACGTCATCCACCGCATGCACGCTGCCGCTGTAGACATCCAGCACAATGTTGTAACCGCTTAATTTGTATTGATGGATCATGGTTTTCTCCGTTTTGTTATGGTGCAATGCGGCGGACAGCCACGGGCGGATATGGAATCCGCCCCTACGGCATTCCCCTTGTAGGGGCGCATTCTATATGCGCCCGCCGCACCCTTTGTATCATAGAAAATGCCGGGCTGCCACACGGCATCCCGGCATCAAAGCCAGCAAAAATTACTTGTCGGTCTTCTCGCAAGGCTGGTTGGCAATGCCGCAGCTGGTCTTGCAGGCGCTCTGGCAGGAAGTCTGGCACTCGCCGCAGCCGCCGTTCAGCAGGCTCTTAGCCATGTCGCGGGTCTCGAGAGTCTGGATGTGCTTCATAAAACAGTCACCCCTTTATACATTTTAGAATTATTATTATTGTACACGGAAATCCGGGGTTTGTCAATAGGGGTGGAGGAAAAACGATAGTCTGCGCGAGGCCCGTCGGAACCCCTTTACAACAAAACCGCAATCTCCTCCGCCCCGCTGCCGCCTGTATGCTTCAGCGCGGTTCCGGCCTGCTCCAATGCACGGCAGGCCGTCACCAGCTCTGCCGTCACTTCCTCGCCCGGTGCCACCAGCGGCACGCCGGGGGGATAGGCCCAGAGATACTCCGCGGCGGTCTCCCCCACCGCGTCCCGCATCCTTACGGCCCGCGCGGGGCGCAGCAGCGCCTCGGCAATCGTGCAGCGGGCCGCGCCGGGGGCGGGCAGAATATGCCGCGGGACCGCGGGCGGGGCCGCCGTTTTGTCCCAGGCGTGCAGCACATCGGCCAGCCGTTCCAGCGCGTCGGCGTCGTCGCAGGGGCTGGTCATGGCCAGCACGTTCGGGCCGCAGACCATCTCGGGCTCAAAGCCGTCGGCCCGCAGGTACGCCGCCCCCGTCACGCCGATTTGCAGCAAAATTTTGCCGCTGTCATGCGCAAAAAAGTCAAGATGCGCCGTCAGTGCGTCCGCGCCGCAGCACAGTATTTTTGTATTTTTCAGATCCCGCACCGCCGCGTCAAAGGCATCCAGCCGGGTGCGCCACGCGGCAAAGGCGGCCTCTCCCTCGTCAGCCAGCCAGCGGGTGCAGCCGTCCAGACTGACCATGAGCGGGTAACTCGGCGAGCTCGTCTCAAACACGTCCAGCTGGCGCTCGACCTCGGCAGGGTCGGCCAGATCGCCGTTCAGCTGCAAAAACGCGGTCTGGGTCAAGCTGGGCAGCGTCTTGTGGGCGCTCTGCACGACCAGATCGGCCCCTGCGGCTACGGCCCCGCCGCGCCAGCCGTACCGGGCGGCAAAGGGCAGGTAGTGCGCACCGTGGGCCTCGTCCACCAGCAGCGGCACGCCGCGGGCGTGGCAGATTTCCGCGATAGTACGTATATCGCTCAAAACGCCCTCATAAGTCGGGCTGGTCAGGATCACGCAGCGGGCGTCGGGCGCAGCGTCCAGCGCGGCGGCCACATCGGCGGGGCGCACACTGCCGTAGATTCCAAACTGCGGGTCCACGGGCGGCGTGAGCCAGCGGGCCGTCAACTGCCCCAGTTCCATCGCATGGTAGACGGCCTTGTGGCAGTTGCGCGCCGCAATGACCGTGCTGCCGAACGGTGCCAGTGCGCGGATGCCCGCCAGCAGGCCGACGGTGGACCCGCCGACGAGGTACCAGCACCGCCGCGCGCCGTACAGCGCCGCCGTGCGGGCCATGGCGTCGGCCAGAATGCCGTCCGCGTCGTGCAGGTCGTCCGCGCCGTCGATCTCGGTCAGGTCCCAGGCATAGCAGCCCAGCCCCGGTGCGGGCGGCACCCGCCGCTTATGCCCGGGCATGTGCAGCGGGTAACGCGCCGCGGAGAGGGTTTCCAATTGTTGTTGCAGCGTTGATTTTGTCATAGCATACCTTATATATAAAAAGCCTTCCCCCAAGTGGGGGAAGGTGCCCGAGGCCCCGCCCGAGGGCGGATGAGGGATGGGTCTGCCGTGCCCGCCCTTTTGCGGCTGGCAGCGGCAGGTTCTCCCCTCATCAGCCGCCTGCGGGCGGCAGCTTCTCCCCCAAGGGGAGAAGCCTTTGGGGTTACGAGATCTCAATTTCCGCCTTACTGCCCGCCCGCGTTTTGGTCACGTGGATCTGTCTCGTCAGGCGGTCCTGCAGCGCCTCGACGTGGGAGATGACGCCGATGAGCTTATCGCCCCCGGCCAGCCCGGCCAGCGTGTCCACGGCCTTTTCCAGGCTGTCGGAGTCCAGCGAGCCGAAGCCCTCGTCGATGAACAGCGTCTCAATGACGACGCCGCCCGCGTTCTGCTGGATCGTGTCGCTGATGCCCAGTGCCAGGCTCAGCGCGGCCATGAAGCTCTCGCCGCCGGACAGGCTGCCCACGGGGCGGGTCTTGCCGGTGTAGGCGTCGAACACGTCGAGGTCCAGCGCGGTCTTGCCGCCGACGGCCTCGCTCTTGCGGCGCAGCAATCGGTACTGGCCGTCGGTCATGCGGGTGAAGCGCAGGTTTGCGGCCTCGACCACGCCGTCAAAATAGAACGCCTGTACGTACTGTTCAAACGGAAGTTTGATTTTTCCGGTCAAATTGCCGTTGATCGTTTTGGACAGATTGTCCCACATGGCGCGCTTCTCGCGGGCGGCGGCGCTCTCCCGCATCGTCTTTTGCAGCGCGTCGATGGCGGCGCGGTTCGTGTGCAGACGGTGCACGGCGGCGTCCCGGGCGGCCATGGCGGCAGCACGGTCCCGGCGCAGGCGGGCCAGCGCGTCCTGCAGCTGGGTCAGTGCGTCGGGGTTGTCGCGCTTGGGCATCGTCTCGCGCATCTGCTGCACGCGGGCGCTGGCGGCAGCGTGCCCGGCCTTGGCGTTGGCGGCGCGGCGGGTGGCCGCAAAGCGCTGCTTTTCCAGGTCTGCCAGCTGGCCGTTCAAAAGGTCGGCCTGCTTGGCCAGGCTGCGGGCGCGGTCCGTCTTTTGCTTCAGCTTCAGGTGGTCGGCCTGCAAGCCGCGCAGACCCTCGGTCAGGCTGGTCTGCTGGGCGGTCAGCGCGATTTTCAGCTCGTCGGGCGTCAGTTCGGCGGCGGGCTTGCCGGTGTAGCGGTCCCCGCGGCGCGCGAAAAATCCATCCGCGTCCCGCTGCAAAGCCGCCCGCAGCTCATGCGCGTGGGCGGCGGCATCACCGGCGGTGCGGCTGGCCGCGGCAGTGCTGCGGCGCTGGGCCGTCAACGCCTTTTCCCGCTCCTCCAGCTGCTTTTCGGTGATGTGGTCCTTGGGCAGCGCGGCGATCTTCGGGTGCTTGGTGGAGCCGCAGACCGGGCAGGGCTTGCCCTTTTGCAGGTCCTTGGCCAGCAGGCCCGCGCGGTTGGCGTTTAATTGGCGCTGCATCGTGCTGTATTCTTCCTCAGCGCTGTCCAGTGCAGCCTGTGCGGCCACATACTCTGCCTGACGCGTGGCGGCGTCCTCGTCGGCCTTGTCGGCGTCCGCCAGATTTTGCAAGAGCTGCCTGCAGTCAGCGGAAAGCCCCTCAGCCAGCTCAATGCGGTGGTCGGTCTTGAGCAGGTCGGCCTCGGCCTGGCTCAGCGCGGCGCGGTCCGCCTCGTTTTTGGCAATATTTTCCTTCACGCTCGCCGTGCGCTTTTCCAGATCGGTCATAATGAGGTCGGTCTGGTGCTCCACATCGGCGGCGCGTTGCTCCTCGGCCACCAGCCCGGCCAGCTGGCGGCGGCGGGCGGCGCGTTCCTCGGCAATTTTCAGGCCGGCGTCACCGCGGGCGATCTTCTCGTCCAGCTCGTTCATAACGTTGGTCTGTCGTTTTTCGTTGGCGTCGTCGGCCTCGAGCAGCAGCCTGCCCAGCTCGGCGGCAGCCCCTGCGGCAAACGGGTCGCGCTCGGCTTGCATTTCGGCCAGGTCGGCGGCGGTCTCCTCGTCGGCGCCGTCGCCGATCAGCGTGCCGACGTGCATCAAAAGTACATCGTCCAGACGCTTACATTCCTCGTCGGCCTTACGGGCGTGCTCGACGGCGGCCTGACCCAGGCGCTGGTGGTCGGCGGTGTCAAAAATGCGGCGCAGGATGGCCGCGCGGTCCGCAGACGGCGCGTTGAGCAGCCGGGTAAAATCGTTCTGCGCCAGCATCGACACCTGGGCAAACTGTTTGGCGTCGATGCCCAGCAGCTTGACCACGGCGTCGGTCACGGCTGACGCACCGCTGACCGGCTCGTCCGGCTCACGGATCAGCTCGGCCTTGGCGGGCACCTTGACCATGCCGGTGCCGCGCTTGGCGGCGCGCTGCTGGTCGGGCCAGCGGCGCACGGTGTAGCTGCGCCCGCGGTGGGTAAAGGCCAGCTCGACGCTCGTCTCGGCGTCGGGGGCGGCAAAATCACTGCGCAGCATCGTTGTTTTTCGGTTCTCACCGGAGGTCTCGCCGTATAGCGCAAACGTGATGGCGTCAAACAGGGCGGTCTTGCCCGCGCCGGTGTCGCCGCCGATCAGAAACAGTCCGCTGCCGCCGAACGCCGAGAAGTCCAGCTCGGTGCGGCCCGCGTAGGGGCCGAAGGCGGTCAGGATCAGCTTTTGGGGTTTCATTCGCTTTTTGACGCCTCCTCGCGCAATCTTTTCACAGCCACGGTCTCCTCCACTGTCAGGGGGCGTCCGTTCATCTTGGTGAAAAAGTCCTGGAACAGCTCGACAAAGGGCTTGCCGCGCACGGCCTGGGTCATGTCCAGCGGGTGCGCGACCTCACCTTGGGGCAGGTAGTCGAGCCGCATGGCGTTGGGATAGGCGGCGCGCAGCTGCGCCATGGCGTCGGGCAGCGGCGTCGGGTCGGTCAGGGTCGCCCAGATGTAGTCCTCGGTGTCGGTTGGCCGGGCGGTCAGTCGGGCCAGCGGGCCGGTCAGGTGGCGCATGGCGCGGCGGGGCGTCAGCGGCAGCTGCTCGATTTTTTCCACGCCGCGCTTGCCGACCCGCACGAGGGTGACGGATTTCTGCATCCCGCACTCGTCCAGATGGTAGCAGAGCGGCGCACCCGCGTAGCGCACGGCGTCGATGCCGACGCGCTGGGCGCGGTGGATATGGCCGAGCGCCGCATAGCAGAAGCCCGCAAACCGCGCTGCATCAATGGAATCCACCGTGCCGACGGTCAGGGGCGCAGTCTCGCTGCCGGAGAGCTGCGGCGGGCAGACGCCGGAGACCACCATCTGGTGGGCGACGAGCACCCGGCGCGGGGCGGCGGGCTCACAGACAGCCAGCGCCGCGCCGACGGCGGAGTCGTAGTCGGTGATGTCGGCGTCGGGCAGGTAGTGGCGCACCGTGGCCGCCCGCACAAAGGGCAGCAGCGTGAACTCTATGGGGCCGTGGCGGTCATTGAGTACGACCTGCTTGGGGCAGCCGGTGAAACGCCCGGCAATGTGTACGTTTTGTTCGGCCAGCAGACTGCTGGCAAAGTCGAGCCGCTCGGCGCTGTCGTGGTTGCCGGAGACGGCCAGCACCGGGATGCGGCGGGCGGCCAGCTGGGTCAGGAACCAGTCCAGCAGCGTGCATGCCGCGGCGGGCGGCACCGGCGTGTCGTAGATGTCGCCCGCGATGACGACGGCCTCGACGCCGTGTTTTTCACAGAGGGTCAGAATTTGTTCAAGGATGAACCGCTGATCCTCCAGCATATCAAACCCGTTGACCCGTTTGCCCAGGTGCAGGTCTGCAAGGTGCAGAAATTTCATGGTGTATCTCCAGATTTTGCGTTTACCGCCACAGCTTCTCCCAGGTCGTGATGTCCAGCGTGGTGCCGGGCAGGACCTCCACGGGGGCTGTCTCGGCCTTGCGGAAGCGGCACTTTTTGGCAAAGCCCTCGGCCTTCAGGTCGCGTGCCCACACCCGCATATACAGGCGGCTGCGGCCATCGCCCTCGGCCAGCTTCTGCGCATAGGCCACGATGCTGCGGCCAATGCCCTGCCCGCGCGCCTTTTCCTTTAAGAAAAGGCGGCTCAGGCACATGGCACCCGCAGGGCCGAGGTCGAGCGCGAAATAGCCCACCGGCTCGGTGCCGAGGTAAATCAAAAAGTAGTTAATGACGCCGCTGTGGATCTCGTCGTCGGTCAGGATGTCGCTCTGGTACTTATCGGCCAGTGCAGCGGCGACCTTGGGCGTCAGCTTGGTGTAATGCTGGACGAAAATCTCCTGCGCCAGCTCGGAAACCAGCTGGACGTAGCGGGTCTTGGTTACTTGCTTGAAGGTTGGATTCATGGCTGCTCCTTTTTTTAGAGAATAGATAATAAAATTGGTGGTTCGCGTCGCTGCGCTCCGCTCAAAATTTTCTGCCGCCGTAGGGGCGCATTCTCTATGCGCCCGCTGGTCGTCTGCCTGTTGACGGGCGGATATGGAATCCGCCCCTACGGATTTTGTTTTTATCTTTTATCTATTATCTTTTATTTTTTCTTATTCTATCGTCAAACTTGCCTTCGCCGGCATGCACGCGGCCCAGTCGCCCTCGTTTTTCAGGGTGCCGAAGCCCTCGCACAGGTGGTCGGGGCAGGGGCTGTCTACAAAGGCGATGCCGCCGTTTTCCACCCGCAGGTGGATCGTGTACAGGCCGGTGTCAATATCATATTCGGCGTTTTTACGCAGATCAATGCGCTGCTCGACCTGCGGGTCGCCGTAGCGCAGCACCGCCGTGCGGCCCGTGCCGCCGTGGTGGGCGGCCAGCCACAGCACCGCGGCCAGCGCCAGAATTATAGCGATAAACAGCAAATTTTTTCGTTTCTCGGTCATGGCTCTCTGTCAAATTCCAGTTCTTCGGTCAGGCCGTCATACCCGGCCACGGCGGCGGGGTACGCGGTGCGCGCGGCGGCCAGGCCCGGCGCGAGGTCGGTCACGGCGGCGCTGTAGTGGGTCAGCCAGAGGCGGCGCACGTTGGCCGCGGCGGCCAGTGCGCCGGTCTCCCGGCAGGTGGCGTGGCCGTACAGCTCCGCCTTGGGCAGGTCGGCGTCGTCGGCGTAGGTCGCGTCCATGCAGAGCAGGTCGGCGTCCCGGGCGGCGGCCTCCAGCGCGGCGCAGGGGCGGGTGTCGGTGGCGTAGACCACCTTCAGCCCGCGGCGCGGCGCCCCCAGCACCTGCTCCGGCGTGCAGCCGCGGACGGCCTCGCCCCTTTGCAGCGTTTTCCAGTAGGCCATCGGGATGCCCGCAGCCCGCGCCCTTGCGGGGTCGAACCGCCCGGCGCGGGGCAGCGCAAGCAGATAGCCGCAGCAGGGTACGCGGTGGTTCAGCGGGAACGGGGTAATTTTTAGCGTGTCTATGTGGAATGGTTCGTCTGCGACCTGCCAGCGCACCGGGTACGCCTGCGGCCCGGCCAGCGCCGTGACGGCCTGCGCCACAGGCTCGATGCCCTTGGGGCCGTAGATCGTCAGCGGCTCGGTGCGGTTCAGGCTGCCCAGGGTCTGCAAAAGACCGGGCAGGCCCAGAATGTGGTCGCCGTGGTAGTGGGTCAGCAGCACCGCCGAAAGCCGATACGCGCTGACGCCGTACCGCCGCAGGCCGACCTGCGTGCCCTCGCCGCAGTCCAGCAGCACGCTGCGCCCGCCCACCGTGACCGCGGCGGCGGCCAGTGCGCGGTCCGGCAGCGGCTGCGTGCCGCCCGTGCCCAGCAGGGTTACTTTCAGCATGTATGCACCTCTTTTCCAATACTTCCCCATTATCAAGCGTATTATAGCACAAATCGGGCGGGCGGTAAAGGGGCGGTGCGGAAGCCTTCCCCCTTGGGGGAAACCAAAAAAGTTGAAACACTCTCCCCAATTTTGTCGTATAATCTTTATGAAAGGGGGCGACGCCCATGACAGAGCACGAGTTGGACACCCTGCTGCGGGACTACGGCGGCGCAGTGCGGTCCGTCTGCCGGGCCATTCTGCCCGGCCACCCGCAGGACGCCGAGGAGGCCGAGGCCGACACATTTTACAAGCTCTGGCGCGGGGCACACCTGCCCGCAGACGAGACCCATCGGCGGCGGCTGGTGGTGCAGGCGGCGCGGCAGTGCGCCATTGACCGCTACCGTGCGCTGCTGCGCCGGGGCGAGACGCTGCCGCTGGATGACCGCGACGACGCCGAGCTGGCCGTTGCGCTGGAAAGTGAGCTGGAAACCCGCGAGCTGATGGCGCAGGTCATGGCGCTGCCGCCGCCCGACGGGGAGCTTTTTCTGCGCAGGTACGTGTATGGCGAGACCGCGGCCCAGCTGGGCGTACATTTCAACATGCCTGCCGCAACGGTGCGCACCCGGCTGCACCGCGCACGGCTGGCACTGCAAAAGCTATTGAAGGAGGGCTGACCTATGACCGAACTGGAACGCTGGATGAACGACCACCCGCCGCTGGCAGACGCCCTGACGGCGGAAGAAACCGCAGCGCTGCGGGCAAAAGTGCTGGCGCGCCGTCCAAGGGTGCATGTTTTGCGGGGCTGGCGGCTGGCAGCCGCGGCGGCAGCACTCTGCTTAGTGGCCGCGGGCGCGGTGGTGCTGGGGCTTTTCCACCCCATGAGCGCCGCCAACGAGACGAACGCACTGGTGCAGAAATACGGCGAGGTGCTGGACGAACCGCTGACCGCCGAAATCAACGGCCACACGGTCAGTGTAAAGGCGCTGCTGCGCGACAAGAACACGCTGCGGGTGCTGTACGATGTGGACAATGCCAAGGGGATGGAGCCAAACGATTTGGTGTGGGACACCGGCGCGTTTTACCTGCGTGCAGCGGACAACAGCGGCGACAAGCGGCTCTATATTGCAAGCAACGCACAGGTAGGGCCGTGTTACGGGTACGCTATTGGGTCGTGGGCAACGCGCAATGCGGTCAGCGAAGGCGACGTTCTCTCCTGCTATGTGGATATTCCGTTGACCCAGACGGCCACCGACACGCGAACGCTGTATATCTGCGATTTGACAAATCACAAGGCCTCTGCACATGTTAAGGTCATGCTGCCAGACATGGCTGAAGCCGTGACGCTAAACGTAAAGAAAACCATCGCGCTGAAGGGAGGGCACTGGTTCCATTATGATATGACCGAGGAAGAAGCCGAGCAATATCCCGACGCAACGTTTGACATTGAAGAGGTTCGTATTGAACCGCTGGCGGTCAGCGTCATCGGCAAGAACCACGGCAGTCTGCCGCTGGGCGGGACCTCGCGATACGATGTGCAGTCCCGCGTGAAGCTGTTCCGCGCCGACGGCACCGAGTTGACCTACGGCTGGGACGGGGAATTTTACCAGGGTTTTTATGGCCGCGTGAGCAAATATTCCGGTCAGAGCGCTCTGCGGGTGAACACCTACAACTTGATCGACCCCGAGGCTGTGGCATGGGTCGAGATCGACGGGGAGAGGTTTGAGATGGAGTGAATAGTGGATTGCCTTCCCCCTTGGGGGAAGGTGCCCGAGGCCCCGACCGAGGGCGGATGAGGGGCAGCCTTGCCGCGCCCCCCGTGCATGGGTTACCGCAGGAAAGCTGCCCCTCATCAGTCGCCTGCGGGCGACAGCTTCCCCCGCAGGGGAAGCCAAAAGCGCCCCCGCGTGGCTTCTGCCACGCGGGGGCGCTTGTTCATATTCTTATCAGCCGAACATATTGATCAGGATACCAGCGGCAACGGCGGAGCCGATAACACCGGCAACGTTGGGGCCCATGGCGTGCATGAGCAGGTAGTTGCGGGGGTTGTACTCCTGGCCGACCTTCTGGGAAACACGGGCGGCCATGGGAACGGCGGAAACACCGGCGGAGCCGATGAGCGGGTTGATCTTGCCGTGGGTGACAACGCACATGACCTTGCCCAGGATAACACCGCCGGCGGTGCCGACACCGAAGGCGACGATGCCCAGAACGATGATCTCAACGGTCTGGATGTTCAGGAAGGTGGCGGCGTTGGTGGTGCAGCCGACGGAGAAGCCGAGGAAGATCGTGATGATGTTCATCAGCTCATTGCCGGCGGTCTTGGTGATACGCTCAACAACGCCGGACTCCTTCATCAGGTTGCCCATCATCAGGCAGCCGACCAGAATGGCGGCGTCAGGCAGGGTCAGGGCAACGATGATGGTGACGATGATGGGGAACAGGATCTTCTCGGTCTTGGAGACACGGCGGGGGGCCGTCATGACGATCTGACGCTCTTTTTCAGTGGTCAGAACCTTCATGATAGGCGGCTGGATGACCGGCACCAGCGCCATGTAGCAGTACGCGGCAACCGCGATGGAGCCCAGCAGGTGCGGGGCCAGCTTGGTGGTGACGTAGATAGCGGTGGGGCCGTCCGCGCCGCCGATGATGCCGATAGCACCGGCCTCCTGGTTCGTGAAGCCCAGGATCTTAGCGCCGACGAAGGTGAAGAAGATGCCCAGCTGCGCGGCAGCGCCCAGCAGCAGGCTGGACGGGCGGGCGATCAGCGGCTCAAAGTCGGTCATCGTGCCGATGCCGAGGAAAATCAGCGGCGGGTAAATGCCCAGCTTGACGCCTAAGTAGATATAGTCGACCATGCCGCCGGACGAGCCGAGCAGCGCCCAGTCGATGTGGTTGGTGGAGTTGATGAAGATGTCCATGTGGAAGATGCCGTCGAGGGGCAGGTTGGTCATCAGCATACCGAAGCCGATGGGCAGCAGCAGCAGAGGCTCAAACTGCTTGACGATGGCCAGATACAGCAGCACGCAGGCCACTGCCAGCATGACGGCGTACTTCCAGCCGCCCTCGGTGAAGAAGATCTGTGCCCAGCCGGACTTGGCAAAAATCTCTGCAATATTGGTAAAAATAGCACCCATTTCCGTACCTCCTTACATAAAGGGCGTCGTGTGCTCACGCACACCGGCGTCGCCCCAGGCACCGCGGCGGGAACCGGCGGCAGGCTTGGAAACGCGCTTGATGCCGCGAATGACGGCATTGCCGCCGCAGACCGTGGCCACGGCAGCGGAGATCGCGGCGATGATCTCGCCGGGAATAGAGCCGTTGTCAGCCTTGGCCGCAGGGGCGGCGGGCTTGGCGGCAGGGGCAGGAGCAGCCTTGGCCGCAGGGGCCTTCGGCGCGGCAGGCTTGTTGTTCTTCTTATTGTTGATGTTGTCGAAGATCTTGCCTTCCAGCGTGATGATGAGGCACAGGGCCACCAGCATCGCGAAAACCAGTGTGATGCTGGTCAGCACAACGGTACCGTCACTGGCTTCAAGGGCAAGAAGAGCTAGGTTGGGCATGGATGATCCTCCTTTGAATGGTAGCAGCCCCCGATAAAGGGCTATTTGATGATATTATAGCACAAAGAAAATTTTTTGGGTAGATTTTTTTACAAAAAAATGAATAAATTTAGGGAAATGTACAGATGGTGCATGTAGGGGGCGACAGGTTTCGGCGGGGTGAGGGCACCCCGCCCTACGCACGGGTTTTAAGTGGGGTCGTAGGGCGGCCAGCCCTCTGGCCGCCGTGGCCGTCTGCGGCGGTAGGAGGGTGCCCGGGAGGGATGAATCCCTCCCCTGCGGATTGAACCGTAAAAGGGATATTGCGGTAAGCTGCGGGCCGGGCATGCCCGGCCCCTACAGGGCGGCGATGGGGAAACGGGATGTGGCGGTAAGTTTCGGCGGGGTGAGGGCACCCCGCCCTACGCACGGGTTTGATGTGGGGTCGTAGGGCGGCCAGCCCTCTGGCCGCCGCGGCCGTCTGCGGCGGCGGGAAGGTGTGCGGGAGGGATAAATCCCTCCCCTACGAATTGAACCGTAAAAGGGATATTGCGGTAAGCTGCGGGCCGGGCATGCCCGGTCCCTACAGGATGCACAATTTTTCAGCGGTAGTTTCGGCTGGTTGTACAGCATTTTCCACAAACATGAACAAAACATGTCCCCGCCCTCTTGACTAGACCGCAACTCTGTGATAGCATAAGCGCAACGAAAGAACGGCAAAGGCGCCGGACAGTGTGATTCTGTCCGGCGCCTTTCTGTTTTGCAAAGTAAGAGAGGGGTTCTGTTCTATGTACAATTCCGCAGACGTTACATGGACACTGGTTGCGGCGTTTCTGGTGTTCTTCATGCAAGCGGGCTTTGCCTTGTGCGAGGCTGGCCTGACCCGTGCAAAAAATACCGGCAATATTCTGATGAAGAATATGATGGATTTTTGTATCGGTACGCCGTGCTACTGGCTCGTCGGCTTCGGCATCATGTTTGCCGGTTCCGGTGCGCTCATCGGCGGGTTTGATCCGTTCATTCGCGGCAGCTATGACTTTGGCACGCTGCCGGTCTGGGTCTACGCGGTGTTCCAGACTGTGTTCTGCGCCACTGCCGCGACCATCGTCTCCGGCTCGATGGCCGAGCGCACGAAGTTCAGCGCCTACTGCTGCTACTCCGCCGCCATCAGCCTGATCGTCTACCCCATCTCCGGCCACTGGATCTGGGGCGGCGGCTGGCTGGCACAGCTCGGCTTCCATGATTTTGCGGGCTCCGCCGCAGTTCACTTCGTCGGCGGCGTCACGGCCTGCCTGGGCGCCTGGATGCTCGGCCCCCGCATCGGCAAGTACAACAAGGCCGGTAAGGCCCGCGCTATCCCCGGCCACAACCTGACCGCGATGGCTCTGGGCGTTTTCATCCTGTGGTTCTGCTGGTTCGGCTTCAACGGCGGCTCCACCGTCAGCATGACCGGCGATGACACGATGGTTTCCGCAGGTCTGATCTGCTTCAACACCAACCTGGCCGCCGCGCTGGCTACCGTTGCGGCGCTGATCGTCTCCTGGGTGCGCTACGGCAAGCCCGATGTCTCCCTGACCTTCAACGGTGCGCTGGCCGGTCTGGTCGCCATCACTGCGGGCTGCGACGTCGTTGACCCGTTCGGCGCGGCCATCATCGGCATCGTCGCCGGTGTGCTCTGCATCTTCTCGGTTGAGTTCTTCGACAACGTTGCCAAGATCGATGACCCCGTCGGCGCTGTCTCAGTACACTGCATGAACGGTGCGTGGGGCACCATCGCCGTCGGCCTGTTTGCCACCGAGGGCGGCCTGTTCTACGGCGGCGGCTTTGCCAAGCTGGGCATCCAGCTGCTGGGCATTGTCAGCGTGGCGGCCTGGGTGCTGGCCACGATGTTCATCATCTTCACGGTCATCAAAAAGACCATCGGCCTGCGCGTCTCCGAGAAGGAGGAGATCGACGGCCTGGATTACCACGAGCACGGCCTGGCCAGCGCCTATGCAGGCTTCGCCATCAATGATCCGACCTACGCCGAGCTGGACGTGAACGAGAACACCGATCTGGGCGAGGACGACATCACCAAGGCCAGCCCCGAGAAGATCTCCGCCGCGGTCAAGGTCGTCAAGGACGCCCCGCTGCCCGCCGAGCTGGATTCCGGCATGCACAAGGTTTCCATCATCGTGCAGCTGGCCAAGTTTGAGACCCTGAAGAAGGCGCTGAACGACATTGGCGTTACCGGCATGACCGTGACCCAGGTCATGGGCTGCGGCCTGCAGAAGGGCAGCGGCGAGAAGTACCGCGGTGCCGAGGTTGACGCCACGCTCCTGCCGAAGGTCAAGGTCGAGGTCGTCGTGAGCAAGATTCCCGTGGATAAGATCATCGACACGGCCACAAAGGCCCTGTACACCGGCCACATCGGCGACGGCAAGATCTTTGTCTACAATGTGGCAAAGGTCGTGAAGGTCCGCACCGGCGAACAGGATTACGCCGCGCTGCAGGACGTAGAGTAAACGTCTCCCTATTATAATAAGGTATAAAGGTCAGTAAGCCAGCCCCTTCCGAAGTGGGATTCGGAAGGGGCTGGCTGTTTTTCAACTTTGTGAATTCAAAGATTTATCGGCACTCCTTGCACCATGACTGATTTCTTATTTGCGCCTTTTCATCTTTGCTCATTTTTCGATATCCAAATTCACTTATGGGCTTTTCTTTTCCACAATGAGGGCAAATTCTTGTCGGCTCTTTTCCATTATATCCATGTGATTGTATAATGGGTCTGTCATTGTTCGCGTTCATGTTGTGCTCCTTTCAAGTAGTTGTTTATTCATCAATAGTATCTAAAATCCAATTCACCCAACCTATCACTGTAAATGTTCTACGGTAATATGTACTGTCAGCTTTCACATTAAAAAGATTTGATCTTTTCATTATTTGCATTATCGTTGTTCTGTCTGGCATCTCACCACAGTTTAAATGAATTCTTAGTGTTGGAAGAACAACTCTGATTATCTCCAAAAAGCCCGGAAATACGGGCATTTCACGGGATATAAGAACTGAATTTACTACCGATTTACTACTTTCGGATTGAGCTTTGACACGCTTCTGCCTCCCGTGAAGCCCACCGCCCAAATAGTGACACATCGAAAATTGAATACGACACCGCAGACGGCGGCGTTCTCTTTTCCCCTTTGGGGAGATCAGGACGCCGCTTTTCTTATGCCCAAAATCAGAAAGGAGGCGACCGCCTATGTACTTTACTTCCGGCAGCGACCGGGCCTTTGAACAGCTCATGCAGACGAGGCCGGGCGCAGATCATTTTGACAACGGCGAGGCCGGAGCGCCGGAGGACTGCGGCACCTGCCGTTTCTACCGCCCGCACTGGAAGTACCAGTTTTGTGTGTATGAGGAATGTCCCTACCAGCCGGGCAAGCTCACCGCCCTTGACGGCGCGGTGAAATTTCAAGTGAAAGGAGTGGACGACGAGATGGCTGTTTTTCGAGTGGAGAAAAACCGGGGCTACACGGTGATGTCTAACCACCACCTGCGGAACAAGGACTTGTCCCTGAAAGCCAAGGGCCTGCTGTCGCAAATGCTGTCCTTGCCGGAGGATTGGGACTTTACGCTGAAAGGCTTGTCCCTTATCAACCGGGAGCAGATCGACGCGATCCGGGCGGCTGTCCGGGAGCTGGAACAGGCGGGCTATATCGTGCGTTCCCGTGAGCGTGACAGCCAAGGCCGCCTGCGCGGGGCGGATTACATCATTTACGAACAGCCCCAGCCTGTGCCGGATTCACCTACATTGGAAAATCCAACATTGGATAATCCAACGCAGGAAAAGCCTACGCAGGAAAAACCAACGCAATTAAATAAAGATAGATCAAGTAAAGAGAAATCAATTACGGATGGATCAAATACCGATTCCATTCCTATCCTTTCCCCTCCCTCTCCTTTGGGGGAAGAAGCGGCTGCGCCGCCGGAACGGAAAGGAACGGGAGCGAAATCACAGAGCGCCGTAGAGATTTATCGGGAGATCATCAAGGACAACATCGAGTATGAACACCTTTGCCAGTACGCCAAGGGGATTGACCGGGATATGCTGGACGAGATCGTGGACTTGCTGGTGGAAACCGTATGCAGCGCCCGAAAGACCATCCGCATTGCCGGGGACGATTACCCCGCCGAGCTGGTGAAATCCAAGCTGATGAAGCTGAACAGTTCTCACATTGAGTTTGTCTTTGACTGTATCAGCAAAAACACCACGGAAATACGGAACATCAAAAAATACCTGCTGGCGGTTCTGTTCAACGCCCCAAGCACCATCAACGGCTATTACACGGCGCTGGTGGCCCATGACATGAACACCGGCAAAATCTGAAAGGAGGCCGACCCTATGAAACAGGGTGCTTTGATTTTTGACGAGCAGACAGACCGCTACGACATC
>ERZ1673750.147-NODE-147-length-68199-cov-12.696481_pt1 | contig 68199 bp, 61 predicted proteins | sample MGYA00580203_ERZ1673750 | MGnify/ENA primary metagenome ERZ1673750 (study PRJEB41218, sample SAMN15661763) | gut metagenome | host: Homo sapiens | place: Canada: London | collected 2015-08-20/2019-03-30 | study: EMG produced TPA metagenomics assembly of... | reverse complement strand
ATTTATAGAAGTATTTAAGACGATTTAAGACTTTTTCTCACGAACAGTAAATCCTCCCATGGCAGATGAATAAAATCTTTTTCATAGCAAAATCCCATTTCCCTAAAAACATCATTTACGGGTCAGTCTGGCATCCGGCTCAGTATAACACATTTTTCCCTACTTTGCAAAATGCGGAAAGACTGCTATAATGGGAGAAAATGCAAGGGGGCTTTGGAATGGAGCTGCAAAAGGGGCGGCCTGCGGACACGGCGGGCCGATTGGAAAAGGAAATCCGCACCTACGACCTGCTGGACCGGCTGGGTGTGGCATACGAGAGGGTCGACCACGCACCGGCTATGACAATGGAGGTCTGTCAGGAGATCGACCAGACGCTGCAGGCGGTCATCTGCAAGAATCTATTCCTGTGTAATCGACAGGAAACAGCCTTTTATCTGCTGATGATCCCGGACACGAAGGTTTTCCATACAAAGGATCTGTCTGCACAGATCGGCGCGGCGCGCCTGTCCTTTGCCAAGCCGGAATACATGGAAAAGTTTCTGGATATTACGCCCGGCTCGGTCAGCGTGCTGGGACTGATGAATGACACCGGGCACCGCGTGCAGCTGCTGATCGACGAGGATGTGCTGAACAGCGAGTTTGTGGGCTGTCACCCCTGCATCAACACGTCCAGCCTGCGGCTGCGGACAAAGGATTTGATTGAAAAAATCCTTCCCGCTGTGGAGCACGACTTTATCAGGGTGAAGCTGTGAATTTTACGGACTTCCGTGCGCAGAAACATTGACAAATGTCCGCTGTTTGATTATATTTTATAGTATATAAATAAAGGAAGAAGCCACCTGCCCGCCGAGGGCAGAACGGCTTACAAGGGAGATACATCATAATGGCAGAAGAAAAACGTAAACGCATTCTTTCGGGCATTCAGCCCACCGGCACGCCGACTCTGGGCAACTACATCGGCGCGGTGCGCAACTGGGCCCTCTTGCAGTCCGATTACGACTGCCTGTACATGGTGGCCGACCTGCACAGCCTGACCGTGCGCCAGGTGCCCGCAGACCTGCGCCGCCGCACCCGTGAGCTGGCCGCCCTGCTGCTGGCCGTAGGCATCGACCCGAAGGAGCACGTTCTGTTTGTACAAAGCCACGTGCCCGCGCACACCGAGCTTGCCTGGGTGCTGGCCTGCAACACGCAGTTTGGTGAGCTGTCGCGCATGACCCAGTTCAAGGATAAGAGCGCCAAGCACCCCGACAACGTCAACGGCGGTCTGTTCACCTACCCCGTGCTGATGGCAGCGGACATCCTCATCTACAATGCCGACCTCGTGCCCGTGGGGCAGGATCAGACCCAGCATCTGGAAATTGCCCGCGACATCGCAGGCCGCTTCAACGGCATTTACGGCGATACCTTCACCCTGCCCGAGGGCTACGTGCCCGCCGCGGGCGCCAAGATCATGTCGCTGGCCGAGCCGACCAAGAAGATGAGCAAGTCCGACACGAACGTCAACAGCTTTATCCTGATGACCGATGACAAGGATGCCATCGTGCGCAAGTTCAAGCGCGCCGTGACCGACTCCGACGGCGTAGTCCGCTTTGACCGCGAGACGAAGCCCGGCGTGTCCAACTTGATGTGCATTTACAGCACCTTCACGGGCAAGTCCAACGACGAGATCGCTGCCGAGTTTGAGGGAAAGGGCTACGGTGACTTCAAATTGGCCGTGGCCGAGGTCACCGCCGACGCGCTGGCCCCCGTGCAGACTGAGTATGCCCGCATTCTGGCCGACAAGGCCTACGTGGACGAGGTCCTCAAGAACGGTGCGGAGCGTGCCTCCCGCCTGGCCAACCGCACTGTCAGCAAGGTCTACCGCAAGGTTGGCCTTTTGCAGCTGGATAAATGACGCTGTGCCTTGACAAATCCGTTTTGAACCCGTATAATATATAAGTTAGTGCGGCTCCCCAGTTGGTGCCGCACATCTTTTACTATCCATTTTACGTTAGGAGACACTGCTATGGCTAAAGAAGTTGTCGTTACCCGTGAGGGTTATAATAAACTGGAGCAGGAGCTGGAAAACCTGCGCACCGTCAAGCGTAAGGAAGTTGCCGACAAGATCAAGGTCGCCCGCGGTTACGGCGACTTGAGCGAGAATGCCGAGTACGACGCCGCCAAAGAGGAGCAGGCTTCTGTGGAGGCCCGCATTGCCGACCTGGAGGCTACCCTGAAGCTGGCCCGTATCATGGATGAGAGCGAGCTGTCCAACGACACCGCCTCCATCGGTATGCACGTCAAGATCCTGGCCGAGGGCGATGACCTGGAGGACGCCGAGGAGTATGACCTGACCGGCTCCACCGAGGCTGACATGGATCTGAACCGTATCAGCGACGAGAGCCCCGTCGGCGCGGCACTGATCGGCTGCAAGGTCGGCGACAGCGTTGATGTTACCCTGCCCAACGGCAACATCATCACGTACAAGCTGCTGGAAGTCAGCCGCTCGAAGTAATAATACGCAATAAATTCTGAAGGGGCGGATGCTTGCATCGACCCCTACAAGCAACCCATATCAACAGAATTAAAAATCACGAAAGGACGATCTCACATGGAGCAGAATAAGCCCCAGACCGAGCAGGAGCTGACCCAGCAGGCCGCTGTGCGCCGCCAGAAGCTGGCAGACCTGTGCGAAGCCGGTCATAACCCCTTTGAAATCACCAAATATGCGCAGGATGCGTACTCGGCCGACCTCAAAAATGAGTTTGCTGACCTTCCTGCCGAGGCTGAGACCGGAAAGATCGTCTCTCTGGCTGGCCGCATGATGTCCAAGCGCATCATGGGCAAAGCCAGCTTTGCCCATCTGCGCGACCAGAAGGGCGACATCCAGATTTTTGTCAAGCGCGACCTGCTGGGCGATGAAGCCTACGCCGCCTTTAAGAAGCTGGATATCGGTGACATCATCGGCGTCAAGGGCGAGGTGTTCCGCACGAAGATGGGCGAAATTTCTGTCCGCATCTCCGAACTGACGCTGCTCTCCAAGAGTCTGCTGCCCCTGCCCGAGAAGTTCCACGGCCTGACGGACCGCGAGGCGCGTTACCGCCAGCGCTACGTTGACCTCATCATGAACCCCGAGGTCAAGGACACTTTTGTCAAGCGCAGCCTGATTTTGAAGGAGATCCGCGCCTATCTGGACGAAAAGGGCTTCCTGGAGGTCGACACCCCCATCCTGACCCCGTTCGAGATCGGCGCGTCCGCCCGCCCCTTCTACACCCACCACAACACCCTGAACATGGACATGGTCCTGCGCATTGAGACCGAGCTGTACCTCAAGCGCCTGATCGTGGGCGGCATGGACCGCGTGTATGAGGTTGGCCGCATCTTCCGCAACGAGGGCATGGACCCCAAGCATAACCCCGAGTTCACGACCATCGAGCTGTACCAGGCATTCACCGACTTCCACGGCATGATGGATCTGGTCGAGGAGATGTACAAGCGCCTGGCCCTCAAGGTCTGCGGCAGCCTGGAGATCACCTATCAGGGCAAGCAGATCGATATGGGTCACTGGGAACGCCTGACGATGGTCGAGGCCGTCAAAAAGTATTCCGGCGTTGACTTCAACGACTGGAAAACCGACGAGGATGCCATCGCTGCCGCCAAGGAGCATCATGTAGAGCTGCCCGAGGTCCCGACAAAGGGCGCAATCCTGGCCGAGTTCTTCGACGCCTTTGTCGAGGATAAGCTCATCCAGCCCACCTTCATCTATGACTACCCCGTCGAGATCAGCCCGCTGGCCAAACGCAAGCCCACCGACCCGGCCTTCACCGAGCGCTTTGAGTATTTCATCGACTGCACCGAGTACGGCAACGCATTCAGCGAGCTGAACGACCCCATCGACCAGAAGGCCCGCTTCGAGCGCCAGGTCGCTGAGCGCAAGGCCATTGAGCCTGACTGCAAGGCCCAGGTCGACTACGACTACGTCAACGCCCTTGAGTACGGCCTGCCCCCCACGGGCGGCCTCGGCTTCGGCGTGGATCGCCTCGTCATGCTGCTGACCGACAGCGCGTCGATCCGTGACGTGCTGCTGTTCCCCACGATGAAGCCCATTGACCAGTAATCAGCCAAAAATATTACGCTGATGCGATAAATACAAAAAGCGAGATATGCAAAAATGGCTGTGTCACCTCCTTTTTGACATCATTTTGACAGCAAATTTGTGGATAATCACGATTCGTCACGGAGCGTGGTGAATGTCAATAGAAATACGCACTGGGTTTGCATAAACCTTTTGAGCACCTCTTAGAGAAATCTAAGAGGTGCTCTTTTTTTATCCCGGTACATCAAGCTGTTGAATCAGGCTCAGGACGATGCGAACGACATTGCCCGGTTGCTGCATATCTCCGATGAAGAAAAGCGGTATATTGAAAATGCCGAGGTTGGCAGAGGTCTGCTGATTGCAGATAAAGTGGTGGTGCCTTTCAACAATACTTTCCCGCAGGACACTGGGCTTTTCCGTCTGATGGATACGAATCCGAATTCTTCAAAACAAAAAGCACCCATCAAATCACTTTGATGAGTGCCTTCAGTTATCTTCTGATAAGATTACTTTGCCCAATCCTCAACTTCCAAACCGTTGACGCGAAAAAATTCTCTTGTGTTGTTTGTTACAAGGGTAAGACCTTCAGACTTTGCGTGCCCAGCAATTAACATATCCATTGGACCGATGGGGGTACCTTTGCGTTCCAAATCGGCACGAACTCTTCCATACTCTTCTGCCGCTTCTGCATCAAAGGGTAAAATTTCAATAGATGATAAAAAGAGCGTGATGGCAACGCGATTTCGTTCCACGGATTGACTTTTTTCTACACCGTGCATGAGTTCGCCATAAGTGATGGAAGAGATGCACATATCATCTGGGTCGTGTTTCAAAAAATTCCTGATAACTTCTGGGGGTTTGTGCTTAATGGCATAGATGCAAATATTGGTATCTAACATATACTTCATAATGATTCACGCACCTGTACCGTGGGCTGTTCACGACCAGACTTCATGAAGTCATCTGTGAATAAGTCCAATCCGCTAAGAAAGCCAGACCACTTGTTTTCTCTTGGGAGAAGGATTACGGCATCTCCGACTTTATTAATGGAAACTTCGTTCCCATTAAACCGGAATTCTTTAGGAAGTCGAACAGCTTGGCTTCGTCCATTTTCAAATAGTTTTGCAGTCATCATAATAACGCACCTCCTGTAACCATAGTATATACCAAGATATATACTATGTCAAGCGTTGCATAGAATTTTACCGATAGTTCATAAAGTGCTGCCGATTTAAGGTGAGGAAAATAATGTCAGATTTATTTACCCAGCAAAGTACAATGCCAGAACTTTTCAAGACCGGCGAGGACATAGCCGAGGAATTGAAGGCGCAAACAGTAGAACCAAACACAGCAACAGATTTACTATTAAATGGTGATAGCAAGCCCAACAGATTTTCCAGACAGTGTGCGGAAAATGAAGAACCGGATGCGGACTTGACAGAAAATCTGCTACATGACGAAAAAAGTAATAAGAATACTATCACCGGCACAAATACACCGCGCTCCAGCCGTGCCAGCGCCTATTATGATTTGCTGCGCAGCCAGCACAAGAACGGTCACTATAAAGCTCCTGCATACCGGGTTGTGGATACAATAGAAAGCCCGCTGCAAGCTGGTGCCAGTGCTTTGAACTATCACGATGATTTCGATACCGATGCCGTTCAAAATAAAAGGAAGTAACCGTACCGGTTTTGCAGTGTGAATTTGTGCTCTGCGTTAATCTGACGAATAAGTAAAAATCTGCCTGCACGAGATCTCATTCGTGCAGGCAGATTTTTTGATAAAAAGTGTGGTTTACAGTTGCAGCCCGTTGACCCATACTCTGCGTCATACCGGCTTCCTCCAACATATGGTGAAAGGTTTGGTTGGTGTACTGAAAACCACGGTCACTGTGGAACAGTGGATGTGCATCAGGATTGGCTTTCACTGCAGCCTTGAATGTGTCAAACACAATCGGGTTGTCGTTGTGGTCACTAATAACATACGAAACGATACGTCTGTCGTACAGGTCAAGGATGGCACTCAGATAGATTTTGTGAACTCCTCGTACCATTTGAACTCTATAACATCGGTAAGCCACTTCATATTCGGTCTTGGCGCATGGAAATCACGACTGAATACATTCTCTGCCACATACTGCGGATTGGCTGCATTATTCGCACCGTATTGGGTAAATTCACATTCAATCAGATTACCATGATTCGCTTCAGATAAATTTCTTCTGCCGCAAAGCCCTTGACCTTTTGCCGATGTGCAGTATACTTTTATATAGTTAGCTATGCGTAACCGTTCAAAAACTTTATGATGCGGGAGCCTCTCTCAGAATCTCTGAAAGCACCGAAACTTCTTGACAGAGTTAGCAGCAGGGCGTATTATTTGGGCAGACTAGCCGCTGAGCAGCGGCTTTTTGCAGCACCATAAGTTAGCTTTATCTAACTTTTGGCGTTGTCCTGCCCGAAGAAATGTGTTTTTTCTTACAGGCAGAAACTAAAAGCAGAAGGAGCGTATCAGGATGAAGATCTACCATTTTGGTGCAGAGGATGCCCCGGTGCTGTTGCTGCTGCCAGGCACCTGTTGCCATTGGAAAAGCAATTTCGGTGCGGTGATTCCGCTTCTGGCTGACAGCTTCCGGGTGCTGTGCGTCAGCTACGATGGCTTTGATGAGACTGAACAGACCGAATTTTCCACCATGGTGGAGGAGACCGAAAAGATCGAGGCCTACCTCAAGACCCACTGCGGCGGTCACATCCGGGCAGCCTACGGCTGTTCTCTGGGCGGTTCCTTCGTGGGGCTGCTGGCGGCGCGGCAGAACATCCACATGGACTACGGCATTCTGGGTAGCTCCGATTTGGATCAGGCGTCGCCGCTGGCGGCAAGCTTGCAGACGGATTTTCTGCTGCCATTGATCTACCCTGTGGTGAGGGACGGAAAGATTAAGGCAAAATTTCTCCAAAAGTGTCTGGACAAGTGTGCCAAAGAGTCGGGGGATTATGTCAAGGTCTTTCTGAAAAAGTTCGGCGATGCCCGCCCCTATGTGACCATGCAGAGCTGCAAAAACCAGTTCTACTCCGATCTTATTACCCCGCTGCCGGATAAAATTCATATACCCGGCACCGAGATCCATATCTTCTACGCTTTGAAGATGGGCAAAAAATACCGCGCCCGCTATCAGCGGCATTTTGCGCATCCGGTTCTTCATGAGCAAAACCTGCAACACGAGGAGCTGCTTGCCTGCCACCCGGGGCAGTGGGCGCAGCTTGTGAAAAGCATTGCATTGTGAACGGTAAATGGACGCAAATCATTAACGGTATGACCATCTATACGGATGCTGATCTGAAAATGTATCTGGAACAAGCAGGCTTTGGCAGGGTTCAGAGTCACAAAAATAAAAAGGGATGGCTGTGCGTCACAGCACAGAAATGAGGTGCGATCATGTCGAAAAAAGCAACGGAATTTCAAAGAAAAGAAATGAGCCGGATGTACCGGGGCAAGGAGATCTTTAAGCCTTTGAACACCGGCTGGATCGATGAAAATGTCGCTTGTGTGCGGGAGTGGGTGGCAAATATCTTCTTCTACCGCAAGGGCGATACCACCATTATGATTGATGCCGGATACAACTATGACCGTCTGGCGGAGAAAATGAGCTGGCTCGGTATCGACCCACATTCCATCCGGCACATCCTCATCACCCATCAGGACACCGACCATGTAGGTGCGGTGGAGGCGGACAGTCCGGGACTGTTTCGGGATGCTGCGCTGTATATTGGCGAAATTGAGAATCGCTATCTGACCGGCGAGGTGCGCCGCAGGGTCATTTACCGCCTTTACAAGCTGCCGCAGGTCACGATCCACAACGAAAAGGTACTGTTGCATGACGGCGAGGTTTTCGATATTGGCGGCATCAAAATCGAATGCTTCCTTGTCCCCGGTCATACCTGGGGGCACATGGTATATCTCATTGACGATAAGTATCTGTTCACCGGCGACACGCTGTGGTTCGGTGCGGACGGCGGATACAGTTTTATTTCTTCGCTGGCAGAGGATAACAAGCTGGCTGTGAAGTCTTTGGCTTTGCTGGAGAAAAAGCTGAGAAAACGTGGGCTGCATCCGCTGTTCATTACCGGTCACACAGGTTGGACGGACAACATGGAGTTTGCCTTTGCGCACAAAAATGAGCTGTGCTCGCCTTTCAAGAAAAGAGCCCACGACCCCAATGCGCTTTACGATGCCTATGATGAATCCGATGATACTGAGGAAAACTCAAAAAGCGGGTACTTGAAGGGCGTGGGAAGATAAGGAAGTGCAGGCGGCGCACCGGCATTCTTTGGCGCGATGACGGAGCGTAATCCGAAAAAATAATGCTGCAAAAACCAAGGGGCGGATGGTATGAGAACTTTGGAATATGGAAAAGAACATGAAAAGACGCTGCTGTTTCTGCCGTGCACGGCGGAGCCGGAATGGGCGTTCGCCGACTCGGTTGGCCTGCTTTTGCAGGATTACCATGTGATTCAGATCGTCTATGACGGTCACGGCGAAACGGGAGAAGACTTTATCTCTGTGGAGACGACAGTAGACGAGGTAACAGATTGGCTGCAAGCGCGCGGCATTACCCACTTGAACGCGGCATATGGCTGTTCTCTGGGCGGTGCGTGTCTGACACGCTTTCTCGCCTTGGGAAAAATCCCGGTCGAGCGCGCCGTTATTGATGCAGGCATTACGCCGTATCGGATGCCGCTGATTTTGCGCCGTCTCGCCTGCCTGCGTGACAATCTTGGTTTCAGGCTCATAGCGAAGAGCCGCAAGGTCCTTGAGACGGTCTATCCGCCAGAGCGCTGGACGATGCCGGGGCGCGATCCAGTGAAGGAGTATGATGCGCTGGCGGCGTATCTGAAAACCTATTCAAAACGCACCGTCCGCAACATTTTCTGGTCGGCGAACAATTATACTCTGCCGACGAAGCCGGCTGAAATGGGCTGCCAAATCACATATTGGTACGGCGAAGAGGAAAAGCAGGCGCGACACAGCAATATCTGCTTTATAAAGCAATATTTTCCACGGGCGCAACTGCATGAAATTCCGAAGATGGATCACGCGGAGCTTGTGATGATGTATCCGCAGGAATTTTACCGGAGAATCATGGCGTTCCTGACACAGGCACAGGCAGCTCAAAACGAAAGAGGCTGAAGAAAAGGAAGAATCAGAATGCTCTATCCGCAGCTTTTTGGATTCAACGGAGATATAGGCTTATGAAAATCATCGTTGCAATTGCTTTTTATTTTCTGTATTGGGGCGTATGTTTTCTTGGAACAGGCACGGACAAGAAAAATCTCATGGGGCTGCGTTCTTATCCCGAAGAAGTTCAAAACCGTGTGCGAAGCGACCATCAGCTTGGAAAGGCTGTTCCGAAGGGAAAATCCACCGCTGCCGTTTGGCTCAGCAATCTTTTGCTTTTCACAGTCGTGTTTTCCGCTTTAGGACTTGCGCTGAGAGGTGTGCTGAACTTGGACGGTTATCTGTCGGCATTTTGGTACTTTCTTGCGTTCAGCGAGGGGCTTGGGCTGTTCGATCTTTTGGTGATCGATCTTCTCTGGTGGCGCAACACAAAACGTACCCGCTTTTCTTTCCTGCCGGAGAAGAAATACTATCAAAATCCAAAAAAACATATCGAATCGTTTTGGCGCGGTATCCCGTTGTTTGCCGCAGTCGCTGCACTGTCAGCCTTGATCGTCACGGCGCTTTGAACCATACATAGTAGAGGAATCGATGAAAAATCTAACTGCACGATGGTTTACCCGCTGGAAAGATGTCAAGCAGTAGACAACAACCTTGTTCACACAAACGAACCGTGAGGAGGCGGCAAACAGATGAAGGACGATGAACTCCCATTCGACCGCAGCTGTCATGTGCTGTATTCCAAGCCCTGCAAGAAGGAGATACAGTCGAAAATCGCCCTGCATTACCCGGAAGCGGAGCGGGAGATGATATGGGAAAAGGTGCAGCGGCAGTATGTGGATTTTCTTTCAGACTGGCGCACGGATCTGGGCGGTAAACGGAACTTTCACAACGGCGCAGGCGGCACCTATGACTGCATCGCCATCATGAGCTACTATGCAGTCTGCAAACCGGTTACATCCTTCTGTGAGATCGAGGAAATTGAGGAAAATCTGATCCTGCCGACCTTCCGCAAACTGAAATTCGTGGACTGCAACAAGCCATTCTGGAAGAAACTGATGTACAAGTCATTCGTACGGGCAAAAGCGGGCTGTGACAAATGGCACGATTATGAGATGACGGTGGCTCCTTACGAAAAGAACAAGCCAATCTATTATGAATTTACCGCCTGTCCCGCAGCGGAATTTGCTATCAGAAACGGCCTTACAGAGATTATGCCCGCCCTGTGCAATGTGGATTTTGCAGCGATGGAGCTGCTTCACGCCAAGCTCGTGCGGACGACCACCTGCGTGGACGGCTGCCGGTGTGACTACACCATCTGCGGCGATAAGGATCCATACGTAAAGGAACATCCCGAATACCGGGACGAAAACGGATACAGGAGGAACCGGGAATGCTCTTACAGGTGATTCTGGAAGGTCTTGGGTTGGGAGTTCTGCTGGTTCTTGTCTGTGCCGTGGGCATCCGTAAGGGGGCTGTTGGGATGGTGCATCTTTACAGCCCGGCAGTGCGGCAGCGGTGCGTAAAACTGGAGCTTACAAGCCCGGAACGCATCCGACGCAACAGTCTGCTGTTCAAAGCCGTCTGCGTCCCCGGCTATATCAGCTATGTGCTGGTCTGTGTCTATGGGATAAACGGTGCAAAGGGCTTTGTTCAGGGTTTCTGGCAGTTACTCGTCATCTTGTCCGTTATGAATCTCATGGATCGCCTGTTGGTTGACGGCTATTGGGTGGGGCACACGAACGCATGGACGATCCCCGGAACAGAAGATCTAAAGCCGTACATCACCGCAAAAGACAAGCAGAAAAAGTGGCTTTTCGGCACGGTAGGTATGGCAGTCATAGCGGCGGTGCTGGCGGCAATTATGACAGTACAGTGACCTGAAAGACCCTTCCGTCAGCGGCTTTTTCCACTTTCTTGCAAAGGCCGATGCCGAAATGATGAAAATGCAGATTGTGAAAATCAACTTTTGAAAGAGGCATTTTAAATGAAACACATTCACTTTGACATTAAAGGCGATGGATTTTACGGCGCATATTGGGTGTGCAAGGACGGCTCGAACTGTGCGGTCATCGCCATGCTCGGTGACGACCCCGAGGATTATATGGCACGCTCTGCGGTGAAGTGGTTGCTTCGCCTCGGCGTGAACGTATTGACCATGTCGCCCGGCAAAAAGGACTACGGCCATCACAACTATCCGCTTGAGCGCATCGAAAAAGCAATTACATGGCTCAAATCGCACGGCAACGCAAAGATAGGCATTGCGGGGGCATCAACGACTGGAACTCTCGCCCTGACGGCGGCTTCGCTATTTGGCGATATCTCTCTAAGCATCGCAATGACGCCCAGTGACTTTGTGTGGCAGGGCTTCATGCAGGGCAAAAAGGACGGCTGCAAGGAATGGCCTATCGAGGGGGAATCACTCTTTTCCTACAAGGGCAAGCCGCTACCCTATATGCCGTTTTGCTATCAGCACCCTGACTATTGGCGCATAATCTCGGAGGAGTCCAAACGCACCGGCAATATGATCGCCTCGCGCAAGCTGTTTGACGACTCTGAAGCGGCGCACCCGATTACCGAGGAGGAATTTATAAAGGTCGAGAATATCCGCGGAAGGTTGTTTCTTGTCGGCGCAGAGGACGATGCACTTTGGGACACCGCAAAATACATTCACCGCATTGAGAAACGCCTTGCGGAGAAACCGCACACCTGCGAAGTCGAGGCGGTCGTATATGAGCACTGCACGCACTTTGTTTTCCCAGACGGTATGATCAAGACCATGCTGCCTGTCGGCTCGGCACTGTTTGTAAAGCTGGCGTTCAGTGCTGCAAAAAAATATCCCAAGGAATGCAAAACGGCTCGCATTGACATTGACCGCCGCATGACCCGCGTGATATGCGATTGGAGGGACAGAAAGTGACCTATTTGGGAATGCCCTTTGGGATGTGGGCGCTGTTTGCCGGTTCCTTTCAAAAGCAGCTGACCGCGGTGCTGGGCTATGATGCAGCCACCGCAAGAGCCATCACGAAAAAGGCAAAGCCACAATACCGGCAGATCATTGCTGGTTTGCCGGAGTTTGAAAAGACCGACCGTTTCAAAATGAATCTCGTCAACTGCGCCATGATCGGGGCATTCATTCTCTCCATGCCGCAGCGCCCGGAGGTGGACAGGCTGACGGATTACTACGCAAGATTCATGATGACAGCGCCCATGCAGTGGTTCTGCCGTAAGAGCGGGAAAAGCAAGTTTACCGCAAAGGATATCGCCGCCATGAAAGCCACTGCCGCCCTAAAAGCCGCCGACCGCAACCCCTATTCGTGGAACATGGAGTTTTACGAATACTCGGATGGCAGCGGCTACGAAGGACGCTTTACCAAATGCGGCATCTGTGTGCTGATGAAGGAACTGGGGCTGTACGACCTGACCCCTGTTTTGTGCCATCTGGATTACACCATGAGCGAAGCGGGCGGTGTGACAAATTTTGTGCGGCAGTATACCCTTGCTTCCGGCGGACCCTACTGCGACTGCGGGTACAAAAAGAAAGGGTAACGGACGATGAAGAGGAAGGAAACCTATCTTTCCCGTGATTTCCGGGAGACTGTGGCACTGCGCTTTCCCGCGCAGGCAAAGGAACTGAACACCGCTTTCGATATGCGCCTGAGTGCGCTGCTGGCTGAAAATGCAGATGCAAGCAAGGAAAAACAATACCACCTCAAGCGGCAGATATTGCCGGGCATTGCGGCCTACGAAACCTTGCAGCGGGTCATGCCGAAAGAAGAAGCACTGCAAACCGTTCACGGCTATGTGGAGCAACTGGCGAGAACGAGCCACAAACAGCTTGCCGCCCTGCTGCACATACCGGGGCTTTACCGCCTTGTCCCCGGCGTTTTTGTCAAATCCACGCGAAGTGTTTTCGGCCCGGCGGCGGGCTTTGCCCCAAAAGAGCTGCAGACCGGCAACGGCATCTGGCGTGTGGATATGATGAAGTGTCCCTATCACGACACCTGCGCAGAATACGGCTGCCCGGAGCTGTGCCGCTGTTTTTGTGACAGTGATGACATCAGCTATACCGGGCTGCATCCGAAGCTGATTTGGGAGAGAACCATGACGCTGGGGCGCGGAAATGACCGCTGCGATTTTTGCATGAAGGTCAGATAATAGCGGGGAGGCATATTGGCATGGAGATCAAACGATTCGGCGATATGCGGGGAAAGACCATTATGCTGCTGCACGGAAATCTTATGTGCTGGCGGCAGTTTGAGGATTTGATCCCGCTGCTGGAAAGGAAATTCTGCGTGTATGCCGTCAGCTTCGATGGCTTTGACGGAACAGGCAAAACAACCTACACGACCGCCCAGAATCAGGCGGACAAGTTGGCCGCTTATATTGAAAAAGAGCTTGACGGACGGCTGGATCTGCTTTTTGCAGAGTCGCTGGGCTGCGGACCGGCTGTTTTTCTGAAGGCTTCTCCAAACATTCGGATTGGTCGGATGATCCTCAGCGGGCCGGAGTATCTGGATTTCGGGGTGCTGAATCGACTGATCTTGAAGGTTATGCCGCAAAAGCAATATCGAACGGCACATGAAAAGTACATGCCTGCATGGGCACTGCGCTTTATGGGGCAGACGGAGCAGGGAATGCAGACTATGCTCCGCCGTATCCCGGATCATATCAGCTTGGAATCCGTCCGGGCCACTTGGGAGGCAGGACTTTATCTCTATCGAACGGACTTTTTGGTACAGTCCGATGCAAAGGTCGCCTGCTGGTACGGAGAAAAAGAAGGACACATGAAAAAGGCCATCCAGCGGCTGCGGACGGCATATCCGAGCCTGATCGTCCGCTGTTTCCCCGGTTTCGGCCATGGCGAGATCATCAATCATCCGGCACTGCTTGTGTCGGAGATGGAGCACTTTCTGGCAGACGGCGAGACAGTGGCAGATGCGCAGCAGAATCAGGAAAGTGAAATACAATGAAAGTTACAACATTAGACGAGAAATCCATCCGTGATATCGGCCATGCCTTCGGCCATTATGACTACGGACAGGAAACGGGAATGTCCGCTGCCTTTTCCGGGAAAGAAGCCACTGCAAACTATATCTGTGCTTATGTGCGCGGGGTGATGCGGGGCGGCTTTCTGCACACTACCAGCGAGCAGGGTGAGGGCTATATCGCCTATAAGCTGCCGAAGGAGAAGACGGGACTCAAGACGATGTGGCCCATTGCCTGCGGAATGCTGCGCAACTCCACCCTGAAGCGCCTTCTGCGGTTTGGTATCGCTATCAAGCGGGGAGAAGCTTCCCTGCAAGACCGCATGGACAAGGAAAAGAAACCCTACATTTTCGTTGGACTTGTCTGTGTGCGGGAGAAATATCAGGGGCAGGGATATATGCGAAAGGTGCTGGACATTGCCTTTGCCGAGGGCAATCGGCTGGGCGTGCCGGTGATTCTGGAAACGAATGCCAAATCTAAGTGCGACAAATATGTACATCTGGGCATGGAACTTGCCGGAGTGCGGGATATCGGCGAATTTGGAAAGCTGTATGACCTGATCAAAAAACCGGACGCGGAAAAGCAGCAGTTTGTCAGTACGGAGGCATCAACATCAAAATGAAAATCACGGTTCTTGTAACGCTCATGGTATTTCTGGCATACTTTCTTGTTTTATACGGCGGGGTGGGTTTCATTCAGGACAAGCGTTTTTTCTCATCCGCACCAAAGGAAAATCTGGACGCAATCCCCGATACAAAGGAACGATTTCCCGGCGCACATAGTATCGGCTGGGTGATTGAGATCATTGCCATCCTGCTTTTTCTCGCTGCGGCGGCACTAAGCGTATGGGACGGCGTCAGAAACGGCTTCGGCTTCCTGGACTTCTTTGTGCGGTTTCTCGCCGTGCTCTACGCCATGGAGATCTACGACATCATTTTCTTTGACTGGGTGCTGCTGTGCCACTCCAATTTCTTTCCGCATTTCTATCCGGAGCTGAAGGGCGTGGTCGGTCCGCATATGTTCGGCTATAACAAGCGAACACATATCCGGCACTTTGTGATCTACATTCCCGCCTCCGCTGTGGCAGCGTGGCTTTGCGCACTGCTTTGAGGACGTGTGACAGAAGCAATAGTTTTGGGAGGCAGAGATTTTCTATGCGTGTGATAAAAAAAGTCCTGCATGAAAAAAGAAAAACAACAGAAGCCCATATCCAGCAGCTTCAGCATAAGTGAAAACAAGGAATCCGCTACACCGCGATGATGCCAGATGCCCGATTCGCACGCAGACTGAGAGGAGAAAAACAATGATCGTACTGCAACTGCTGCTTTATTGTCTGCTGTTTACCGCAATGGTAAAAATCGCTGTGATCGGCGGTGCTGTCAATGGACTGTACTTTTATCCCAAGGAGGTGCAGGATCGCGCCATCGAACTGGGACTGATCGACCGCAATACGATGAACCGGAAACGAAAATGCTTTATGATACCGTTCTTTGTCGTGATGCTTGCTGCTCTTGTGCTGATCATCGGTTTGTGGAATGGAGCTTCCTCCTTTGGTGAGGCCTATTGGCAGGCGCTGCTGTTTCTTGAGGTTATGAATATCTATGACGGCGTTGTAATCGACAAGCTATGGGTCGGGCACAGCCAGTTTTGGGTGCTGCCAGGGCTTGAAGATGCGCCGTTCGTGCAGACATGGAGGCAGGTGCTGAAAAAGCGAAGCATACTGGCGCTGATCTGGGTTGCGGGAGCGGCAATTGTCAGCGGTATTGTCCATTTGATTTTCTAAGAAGTTGGAAATTGCCCAAATGAAAAGCAGAATCATGAACTGCAATCGGAGGCAAAAAAGATGAAGACGGAGAAAACGAAAATGCTGATTCGATGGTGCATTCTCGGTGCGATCGGGGCAGTACTGACGATCCTGGCGGCAGGCATTGTGGTGCCTGCTTTGTCCTATCTGCTCAGCTTTGCCGCCGGAGCCATGCTGTATGTGGTGGTGGAGGAGCTGATCCCGGAAATGTCGCAGGGGCAGCACTCTAACGTCGGCACGGTGTTTTTTGCGGTAGGCTTCAGCGTGATGATGGTACTGGATGTGGCACTGGGATAGCGCATGGTTGAGAAAATTGCGATGCAAGGGGCGAAGAAAGGAAAAATATTAAAGACAGAGATCTGCCAGTTGACCACAGCTGCCATTCCAAGCCCTGCAAAAGACGGATTGTGGAGATCGGATTGAATAAACAGTATGATTGATATCATTTTTCATGACAAAACGGGGGTCACTCCCTATAATCCCGGACAAACAGGCGGCTTTGAAAATGCGGCCGGAAGTGGAGAAATTCACTATTACCGGCTGTTTGATGGCGTGGGGATCATGCTGCTGCGGCTGGAGATGGAGACCTATACGGAAATCCGCACGCAGATCGGTATGATAGAGATCAATTTCTGCATCAATGGCCGTTTTGAAACCAGCTTTTCCATGCGTGATAGCGTTCTGCTAAAGCCGGGGGATATGGCCGTCAGCTGCTACGACGGACGGCATGGAACACGTTCAGAGTCACGGTTCCCGCTGGGCTGTTACGAAGGGTTGTGTCTGGAAGTTGATCCAGCAGCCGCTCAGAACTGGCTTGAGAAGAACGCACCGGGCTTTTCGGTGGATTTTGCGGTACTGAAGCAGAATCTTCTGGGAAACCGATGGTTCATGTTCGGTACGGCAGGACCCCGCTGTGAGCACGTTTTCCGGGAATTGTACGAAAATGCGCCCTACATGGATCTCCGGTTCCTGCGGCTCAAGGTGGTGGAGCTGTTGATGCTGCTGAGCCGCATTCCGCAGGAGGAAGGAACGGACTTGTACTGTTCTACCGAACAGACCGAACTGGCACACCATCTCCGGGATCACCTTCTGACAAACCGGGAGGGGTATGTCTCCCTTGCGCAGCTGGCAGAAGAACACGGGATCTCGGTTTCGCACCTGCAAAAAATGTTCAAACAGGTCTACGGTGTGCCAGTATACCACTATATCAAGGAATACCGTCTGGAACAGGCTGCCGTAGAGCTTGTCCGGAGCGCAAAGCCCATTACGCAGATTGCACAGAATGCAGGATATGACAACGCCAGCAAGTTTTCGGAGGCTTTCCGGAAACGATATGGAACGACCCCGTCGCAGTACCGCACCCACGCAAATGGACTCGCAAAACGGAGCAGGGAAATCAGAATGGAGTAGTCCACGGCCGAAAAATATGCTAAAGTACAGAGCGGTTAGAACAAACTTACTTTAAAACCGGAGGTACTTTCATATGATGATGAAAAAGAAATTTGTTGCAGTGGCCTTGTCTGCGGTCTGCCTGCTGTCTGCTGTCGGCTGCGGCCAGCAGAGCGCAAGCACAGCGTCTTCGGCATCCAGCGTTTCCCCCTCGGTGGCTTCTTCGGCTTCCGCAAGTCAGGTAATGGATGCGGAGGATTATCTGTCTGGTATCAGCGGGACTTATGTGGAACTGTTCCCGGAGATGGCAAAGAGTGAATACCGAAATTTGTGGATCGACGCTGCGACTCCGCTGGTAGGCGAGGACAATGCGGAATCGGCTACGGATATGCTGCTGGGAATGTGCATGGCAGAGCCGTATGGCGAGGAGGCTGTTGAAAAATATGCAGCAGATCCGGACAGCACGGCGTTCAACTGCTATTTTCTGGGCGGCGTGGAAAAATTCGTGATGAATGGCGACACCATCACCGGTCTGGATGCGCAAGGACAGGAAGTGTTTGCACACACCTACCAGAAACTGGATGTGGACAATGAAAACAGCTTCCTCTTCTACCAGAGCGAGGATGCGGATTCCGGGGAGTTTACCTACTTTGCCTTTGCGCCCGATACGATGGAAACGACGTATCATCTGGAATTCCGCTATGCAGAGGATCTCGACGACCTGCAGAGCTGGTATGAAGGAAATTATGCTTATTGGAATGCTGCCGCCATCGCAGAGGACTATGATCAGGCAACTATGGAAAATGTCATTGAACTTTTCGTCACGGAAAATTTGTCTGAGGCAGAATAAACGGCACATGCGCACCCAATCATGTCAGGCGGTACGCATGGCAATATTACGGTAAGGATGTGATTTGATTGAAAAAACGATCGGACTTTTCCCGGCTGATGGGCTATGCAGGCGGACATCGGGTATTCACCTATGCTTCACTGGTGCTCTCCGCTGTCAGCGCACTGATGGCGCTGATCCCGTTCCTCTATATCTGGATGATCTTGCGGGATGTGCTGGCTGTCGCACCTGACTATGCGCAGGCGGTGAACATCCCCCATTACGGCTGGATGGCAGTGCTATTCGCAGTGCTGTCCTACCTCATTTACATTGCGGCGCTGATGTGCTCCCATCTGTCAGCGTTCCGGGTGGCGACCAATCTGCGGCTGGCGGTGTCGGAGCATCTGGCGGTGCTGCCGCTGGGCTTTGCCGAAACTTTTGGCAGCGGCAAGCTGCGCAAGATCATCCACGAGAGCACCGGAGCCGCTGAGACCTATCTTGCCCACCAGCTGCCAGACCAGTACAACGCCATCGCCACCCCGGTGGGGCTGCTGGTTTTGCTGCTGGCGTTCGACTGGCGGTTGGGTCTGCTGAGCCTTGCGCCGGTGGTGCTGGCGTTTCTCATCATGGCGACCATGACCGGCAAGCAGATGGCTGAAAAAATGCGGCAGTACGGCAACGCTTTGGAATCCATGTCCAACGAGGCCGTGGAGTACGTCCGGGGCATCCCGGTGGTCAAGACCTTCGGGCAATCGGTATTTTCCTTCAAAAAGTTCAAGGCCACCATTGACGAATACGAAAAATGGGTAATCTCCTACACCAAAGATCTGCGCCTGCCCATGATGTTCTACACCGCCGCCGTCAACGGCGTGTTCGCCTTTCTGATCGCAGGCGGGCTGCTGTTCACGACCCACGGCGTCACCCCGGAGTTTCTGCTGAACCTGCTGTTCTATATCATCATCACGCCGGTGATCTCCCTGACACTGACCCGTATGATGTACATGAGCGAGAGCAAGATGGTGGTAGCGGATGCGCTGGCACGCATCGACTCGGTGCTGGAGGCGGCGCCCATGCAGGTGCAGGCTGTTCCGCAGCACCCGAAGGATTCCTCTGTCACGTTGCAGGATGTGCATTTCAGCTACGACGGAAAAACCGAGGTCATCAAGGGCGTTTCGCTGGACATTCAGCCGGGACAGACCGTAGCTTTTGTAGGACCATCCGGCGGCGGAAAATCTACGCTGGCAAACCTTGTCTGCCGGTTCTTTGATGTGCAAAGTGGCAGCGTCCGGGTGGGCGGAGCGGATGTGCGGGATATCCCCAAGGAAGAGCTGATGGACACCATTTCCTTTGTGTTCCAGAACAGCCGCCTGCTCAAGGGCAGCATACTGGATAACGTCCGTCTGGGCAGACCGCAGGCCACCGAAGCCGAGGTGCTGGCGGCGCTGAAAGCTGCACAGTGCATGGATATCGTGGAAAAGTTCCCGGCGGGCATCCATACGGTCATCGGCACCAAGGGTGTGTATCTTTCCGGCGGCGAGCAGCAGCGCATTGCCATTGCCCGTGCCATGCTGAAAAATGCGCCCATCCTGATTTTGGACGAAGCCACCGCCTTTGCCGACCCGGACAACGAGGCTAAGGTGCAGGCCGCTTTTGCCCAGCTTGCCAAGGGCAAAACGGTGCTGATGATCGCACACCGCCTGTCCACCGTCGCCAACGCCGACTGCATCTATGTGGTGCAGGATGGGCAGATTGCGGAATCCGGCACAAAGGACGAACTGTGTGCGCTGAACAGCTTGTTTGCCCGGATGTGGCAGGAGTATCAGGCGTCGGTGCAGTGGAAGGTCGCAAAGGAGGGGTAAGGAATGATCGAAAAAATTCAACACGCCACAGCCAGCTCCCCGGAGGGCGCGAAGGGACTTGTAAAGGGCGTTCTGGCCTGTGCGTTCCAAAACATAGCGTTCATGCTGCCCACCGGGCTGCTGTATCTTTTGGTAAAAGACCTGCTAGCAGGCTCCACGAGCGGGAGAAGCACCTTTTATCTGCTGGGATGCGTTGCCTGCTTTGTGCTGATTTTGCTGACCACATGGTTCCAATACAACGGCACCTATTTTACCACCTATAAAGAGAGCGGCACCCGCCGCCTGACCCTTGCGGAGCGGCTGCGAAAGCTGCCTCTGTCCTTTTTCGGCAAGCGAGACCTTGCCGACCTGACCAGCACCATCATGGCGGACTGCGAGGTACTGGAAAAGGACTGCTCCCACTTCATCCCCGGTCTGTTCGGCTCCCTTATTTCCACCGCGCTCATTGCCCTGAGCCTGTTTGCCTTTGAGTGGCGGATGGCACTGGCGGCTCTGTGGGTCATTCCGGTATCCGCTGCCATCGTGGTGGGCAGCTATCGGGTACAGGATAAGGTGCAGGCCAGAACCATGGCTGCGAAAATGGCCTGTGCGGACGGCATTCAGGAGTACATCGAGACCCTCCGGGACCTGAAAGCCAGCAATGCGGAGCAGCGGTATCTGTCTGGCCTTTCCGACAAAATTCGGGCAGTGGAAAAGCAGTCTATTGTGGCAGAGCTGGAAACAGCGCTGTTTGTGTCCTCCGCCGGCATGGTGCTCAAGCTGGGTATTGCGTCGGTGGCGCTCACCGGTTCGGTGCTGCTGGTGCAGGGCAGCATCGACGTGCTGACTCTGTTTCTGTTCCTGATGGCGGCATCCCGGATGTACGACCCTATGCAGGGCGCGTTGCAGAATCTGGCGGCGGTCATTGCCATGCGCACCAATGTGGGGCGGATGAATGAGATTCTGGACGCTCCCCTGCAGACCGGCAGCGAGCAGCTGACCAATCAGGGCTGTGATATCGTGTTCGACCATGTGGGCTTTGCCTACAACTCTGGCGAGACGGTGCTGCGGGATGTTTCCTTTACCGCAAAGCAGGGGGAGGTCACGGCACTGGTAGGCCCCTCCGGCGGCGGCAAGACCACCGTTTCCCGGCTGGCGGCACGGTTCTGGGATTACCAGAAGGGACACATCACCGTAGGAGGCATGGAGGTTTCCCAAATCGACCCGGAAAAGCTCATGAGCCTTTATTCTATTGTGTTTCAAGATGTGACCCTGTTTGACAACACGATCCTGGAAAACATCCGTCTGGGGCGCAAAGGTGCCACCGACGAGGAGGTTCTGGCGGCGGCAAAGCTAGCAAACTGCGAGGAATTTGCCGAAAAGCTGCCGGACAAGTGGAACACCAACATCGGTGAGAACGGCTGTGCTCTTTCCGGCGGCGAGCGTCAGCGCATTTCCATCGCCCGCGCCTTCCTGAAGGATGCGCCCATCATCCTGCTGGATGAGGCCACCGCCAGCTTGGATGTGGAAAATGAAACTGCCATTCAGGAGGCTCTATCCCGGCTCATAAAAAACAAAACCGTCCTCATCATTGCCCACCGGATGCGCACCGTAGCCGGTGCGGATCAGGTGGTGGTGCTGTCGGGCGACATCGTGGCCGAACAGGGCAGCCCGGCAGAGCTGTACGCCCGGAAGGGACTGTACGCTCACATGGTGGATCTGCAGTCGACAAGCCAGAGCTGGACGCTTTGAGAAGGCGTGCAGGATTTTCCCGAAAAGCGGCTTATATAATGATAGAATCCCGGTGCGTTCGTTATACGAAAACCGTCCTCAAAAGAACACATCATCGTTGCAGGATATAAGAACTCAATTTACTACCAATTGACTACTTTCGGATTGAGCCGCATATATGCTATCCATCCTGCCAATACTCACCACCCCTAATGTAGTCCAGGGCTTTTTTCAGCGTTGACTTGATAGGATGTATCTTTGTAACTGCCATATCTGCGCCAGCGCCCCCTTTATGTCCTCGATGTCCTGCGCGTACACCGGCCCCATGCTGTTGAGCCGCTTTGCAATCTGATTGACGTTGGCGCCGATCTTCTGAATCTCGGCGGTCTGCACCCGGATGTCGGTGGTGTCCATGTTGACGATATAACCGTCAATGAGCATCTTCCGGGCGTAGGCTGAAAAGTTTCTCGTATGCAGCAACACCATTTTCTGTTCGATCAGTTCCCGTTCCTCCGGCGTTACGGGAACGCGCAGCACGATCTTGGCGCAGTGAGGGCGTGGCTATGGAGCAGCTCTATGATACGCTTCCATGTAGCACACTTCGTGTCTCCTTAGAAACCGAGGGCAACGGTCAAAGCCATCCGTTTGCAACATGGTCAAAATGCAAAAAGCGCAGCCGCAGAGAACATCTGCGGCTGCGCTTCGATTCATTTTCAAAGCTTCGGCATCACTCAACGCCATATTGTTGTCTAAATAAATCAGCGACGATGTTTTGCTTTTGAGGCATCGGGCGGACAGACTCGCCGCCTACTCCGCGCAGAGCTCCGCCACCAGAGCGTCCATCTGCGCTTCACTGGTTTGGTTCAGTGCGCCGCGCAGCGATACATCTGTTTCACACAGTCGGAGTTCCTTCATCTTCTCCAACTCGGCGCGCATCAGCCGCGCGGCAGCAGGGGCCCATGAGCCGTTTTCCATGAGGCCGATCCGGCGGTTTCGGAATCCCTTTGTCTGTAAATGATCCAAAAAGGCCTTCATGGGCGGGAACAGTCCTCCGTCATAAGTGGAGCAGGCCAACACCAGTTTCCCACAGTAGAATGCGCTGGTCACGGCATAGGAAAGGTCTGTTGCCGTCAGATCGCACATGGTGACTTGCGCACCTTTTCCCTTCAGCTTGCTCTTGAGGGCCTCCGATGCATATGCGGTATTTCCATGGATGGATGCGTGAGCAATCAGGATGCCCTCCGGTTTTTCCGGTTTCCATTGTGACCAGAGATCATAGAGCCGCAGATACTCCCCCAAGTCTTCTGTGAGCATGGGGCCATGGAGCGGGCAAATCGTTTTGATCTCCAGCGCGGAGATTTTTTTCAGCAGCGCCTGCACCTGTGCGCCATACTTTCCGACGATGTTGTAATAATACCGCCGGGCCTGCGGCGCCCAGGGGGCACGGGCAGTCCGCTCCAATGAACCGAAGCGGCCGAAGGCATCCGCCGAGAACAGGATCTTTTCCTCCTCTTCATACGCTGCCATCACCTCCGGCCAGTGTACCATCGGCGCCAGCAGAAAGCGCAGCCGGTGCAAACCCAAGGAAAGCGTATCTCTTTCGCCAACCTCCAGCATACGGTCTTCCGACAATGCACCTGTGCCGAAGAACTGCTTGATCAGGGTAAATGTTTTCGCGTTTCCCACGATCTTCATCTCCGGGTACTTTTGTGCCAGCCGCATGAGGCTGCCGGAATGATCCGGCTCCATGTGTGTGACCACAAGATAGTCGGGGCTGCGCCCCTCCAACACCCGCGCCACATTGGAAAGCCATTCTTCCGCCGCCCGTGCGTCCACGCTGTCCATCACGGCGATCTTCTCATCCAGAATAACATAGGAGTTGTAGCTCACTCCCATAGGCTGGACGGGGTACTGGTTTTCAAAGAGTGCCAATGTGTTATCATCGACCCCTACATAGCGGATGGCATCTGTTACCGTTTGAATGGTCATAATACAAAACAACTCCTTATCATTTGTTCAGGACCTGCATCTCCGGGTTCTTCTCCCCAAATTTCTCGCGCAGCGCACTGCAGATATCCTCCCGGGACTTGCCCTGCTTCTCACCGTTTTTAATGAGCTTGTACGCCTGAAACAGCGCCGAGGGGCCAATCTCGCTGCTGAAAAGACCGATGCCCTGATTCCATGCCAGCACTTCGAACACGTCGCCCAAACCGTCGCAGTAATCGTCCCGCATGAGCTGCGCCTTGCCGTCCACCATGGCGATGGCACCCTCATGACACGTCTCGGCGCAGGCGCCGCAGCCGTTGCATTTATCCTGATCGATTTCAATGATCCGTCGTTTCATGTTCGATTCTCTTGTTGCTTTTGTGCGTTCATTGTACTATACTAAAAGCAACAAGTCAGTTGAATTTTCAACGAAAGAGAACTTTTTATGAAAGAATTTTTCCAGACGCTCCACGCCGCGGCGCTTTTCTCCGGTATTTCCGACGACGAGCTTGCCACCTTGCTTTCCTGCCTCGGGGCAAGGATCGACACCTTTCCAAAAGGCTCCCGCCTGCTTCGCGCCGGAGAGGCGGTGGAGGAGGTGGGCCTTGTATTGGCGGGCAGCGCCCTCATTATGCAGGAGGATATCTGGGGAAACCGCAACATCCTCTCCAAGACCGGGCCGGGGCAGACCTTCGCGGATGTGTTTGCCTGCGCGCCGGGAGCGGTGCTGAACGTGAGCGTGGAGGCGGAGAGCACGATGACGGTGATGTTTCTACACATAAGGCGCGTTTTGAGCGTGTGCCCCTCCGCCTGCTCCTACCATAGCCGGTTCATCCGCAATCTGCTGGGCGAGTTAGCGGAGAAAAACCTGCGGCTCAACGAAAAGCTCACCCACATGGGCCAGCGCACGACGCGTGCAAAGCTGATGTCCTATTTTTCCGCTGAGGCACTGCGACGCGGGGTCTATGAGTTCGACATTCCGTTTTCAAGGCAGCAGCTTGCGGATTACCTCGGTGTGGAGCGCAGTGGGCTGTCCGTGGAGCTTGGAAAAATGCGGGATGAGGGCCTGCTCGACTTTCACAAAAGCCATTTCCTTCTCAAAACGCCGGAGGCTGACCGTCCCTTTCCTTCTGCGCGTTAAGGAGCCCCCTTTGGGCCTATTAGCAAGTGCGGATAACCCCGTCAGCCACGGAGCGTCGGGGGTTTTGCAGATGGAAGAAGCAGCTACGGTCTGTAGAGATCGGCAGGACAGCGTCAGCTCGTACAATCCGATTTGATCATACCCACAGCCGCTTTGGCTGTGGGTATTTTCTGTTTGAACTCCAAAAGCTTTGCAGAGCTCAAGGAGCCTAATCGTACAACCGGAGCAGCGCCGCGCCGATTTTCTCAAATTATGTGACGCCATCACAGTAAAACCGCTTGTCACGCGGTATACTACGCATAAAAGCACAGCCGCAGAGTACATCTGTGGCTGTGCTTTGTGTTCAGTTGCTCACTGTTGCGTGGACTGGATATGGAGAGACAACATATCTCCCGATCTTACATGGGTTATCTTATCTGCCATCACTCTGGCAGTTTGCCTTGCAGATATGTCGGCATCCCCACTGCGGTCGTATCCGGCCTGACATTAAACATGGCTTTTTCAATCTACATCCCTTATCGGTTTTCCGCGATATATTTCTCCGCCATGTGGACTGCCACCGCGCCGTCCGCCACGGCAGTGACCACCTGACGGAGGGGCTTCGTCCGCACGTCGCCCACGGCGTAAACGCCGGGAATACTGGTTTCCGTGGTCTCTCCGGCCACGATATAGCCGCCGCCGTCCAGCGCCAGTTGACCCACCGCCAGCGCCGTGGCGGGCTGTCGGCCCACGCTGACAAATACGCCGTCGCAGTCCACCACGCTTTCCTCACCGGTGACGGTGTTCCGCAGGCGGACGCCGGTCAGCCTGTCCCCGGAAAGCAGCGCGGAAACGACGCTGTTCCAACGGAATTCCACGTTTTCGGCCTGTGCCAGCGGCTCGTGATAGATCTTGGTGGCCCGCAGGGTGTCTCTGCGGTGGACGAGGATCACTTTTTTCGCCACGCGGCTGAGAAGGAGGGCATCTGCCGCGGCGGAATTGCCGCCGCCCACCACGACCACCGTTTTGCCCTTGTAAAACATCCCGTCGCAGGCGGCGCAGTAGGCCACGCCCCGGCCCACCAGTTCCGACTCTCCGGCCACGCCCAGCGTTCTGGGGTCCGCACCGGTGGCCAGCACCACGGTTTTCCCCCGGAAGATCCCCTCGCTGGTCTCCACGAGCTTGGGAATCGCCGTCAGATCCATGCGGAGGACTTCTGCGTATTCGCTGCGTGCCCCAAAACGCTCCGCCTGCTTTTGCATCTTCTCCGCCAGAGAGAAGCCGTCGATCCCGTTCTCAAAGCCGGGGTAGTTGTCAATCTGCTCGGTCAGGGCCATCTGCCCACCGGCGGACAGTTTTTCCAGCACGATGGTGTCCAGCCCCGCCCGTGCGGCGTACAGGGCGGCGGTGTAGCCGCCCGGTCCGCCGCCCACCACAATCATATCATAAACATGATTGTTGTTCATATCTGAATCCTCCGTTATTTCGCCAAGGCTTCCTGAATGAAACGGTCGATCTCTGCCTTTGAGCCGGGCGCGGTGATGGAACCCACGGCCTTTCCGTTCCGGAACAGCACCAGAGTTGGGATGACCTTGATCCCCTCGGCCCCCGCCAGCTGCGGCTCCTCGTCAATATTGATCTTGCCGACGGCAAGGCTGTCCGCGTATTCCTCTCCAATCTTCTCATACGCAGGGCCGATCCTCCGGCAATAGCTGCACCAGGGCGCCCAGAAATCCACCAAAACAGGCTTTTCCTCCCGGATCAACTGCTTAAACTGCTCCTGATTCATGTTCATAGCTGCCATATCTGCCAGCTCCTTTCCTTTATTTTCTTATAAATCGTCTATCAGTGCGGTACTCTTGGCGTAGGCGGTACTGCGTGCCTCAAAGAAATCGGTCTTGACCATGTTGGCGTCGGCGTACTGGCTGACCCATTCCATGCTCTCCGGTTCGCTCTCAAAGCCCGGATACAATGCTGGATAGCCAAGGCTCGTCCAGCGAAGATTGCCGAGATAGCGGATGTAATCGCTGATCATCTGCCGGTTCAGTCCCGGGATGTCGTCGCCGATCACATAATGCCCCCATGCGATCTCCTGCTCCACGCCCTCACGCATCATCTCGCGCAGCGCTTGTACGCTCTCGGCGGTGAACAACTCCGGCTGCTCCTTTTGCAGCTCCGTGATGATATTGCGGAACAGCCACAAGTGCGTGTTCTCGTCGCGGTTGATATAGCGGATCTCCTGCGCCGAGCCGGGCATCTTCCCGTTTCGGGAGAGATTGTAGAAGAACATAAAGCCGCTGTAAAAATAGATGCCCTCCAAAATATAGTTCGCCATCATCACGCGCAGCAGCGTGGGAGCGTCCTTCCGATCCTGAAACTCGTTGTAGCAGTTCCCAATGAAGGTGTTGCGGCGCAGCAGATGCTCGTCCGTTTTCCATTGGTAGAGGATGTCATTGCGCTCCACAGGGGAGCAGATGGTGTCGAGCATATAGCTGTAGCTCTGTGAGTGGACACACTCCTGAAACGCCTGAATGGACAGGCAGAGATTGACCTCGTTGGCGGTAATGTAGGCGCCGATATTAGGCAGGTTCGCTGTCTGAATGGAATCCAAAAAGACAAGAAAACTCAAAATTTTATCGTAGGCGCTGCGCTCGGCTGACAGCAGGCGGGGATAGTCCTTCACATCCTGCGAGAGATTGATCTCCTCAGGTATCCAAAAGTTGTTCATGGCCTGCCGGTACCAGTCGCTGACCCAAGCGTACTTCATATTGTTGAAGTCGTTGAGGTTGGTGGTATTGCCGCCGATCATGCGCCGCAGGCGCACATCAGGGTCGCCCTCCGGGTTAAAGAGGGGCTTTTTCTTCAGTTCCGTCATGCTATCCTCCTTATGACGAGCAGCTTTCGCAGGCCTCGACCTCAAGGGCCTTGCTGCGGACATAGTAAATGGTCTTGACGCCGACCCTCCACGCCTCTAAATACAGTCTGAGCACCTGACGCATGGAATAGTCATTGGTGATATAGAGATTCATGCTCTGCGCCTGATCAATATGTCTCTGGCGAAGGCCCGCGGCGCGCACCGACCAGCTTTGGTCGATCAGATGCGCCGCCTTATAGTACCACCATGTATCCATAGAAAGCTCCGGGGCAACGCGGGGCAGCATGCTGCCCTTTTTCTCCTCTAAGAAGAATTTCTTCATAATTGGATCGATGCCCGCCGACGTGCCGGAGAGGATGGATGTGCTGGAAGTGGGTGCAACAGCCAGCAGATAGGCGTTGCGCATTCCCTGCACCGCCACCGTTTCCGCAAGCGCCCGCCACTTTTCTGAGGTATAACCTCGCTTTTCAAAATACGCGCCCGTCTGCCAGTCGCTGCCCTCAAAGAGTGCGTAACGACCCTTTTCCCGTGCCAGTGCTGCGTCCGCCTTGACGGCGGCGTAGTTGATGTGCTCGAACACCGCGTCGGTGAAGGCAAGGTGCTCCTCGCTCTCCCAGCGGATGCCGCGCTTTGCCAGCATGTGGTGGTAGCCGCTGACGCCCAGGCCGATGCTGCGGTACTTCTGATTGGTAAGCCGCGCGTATTCCAACGGGTAGAAGTTGAGGTCGATCACATTATCCAGTGCGCGGATGGCCGTTTCCACCGTGCGTTCCATATAGGCCTCGTCCTCCACCGGCAGATTACCGAGAGACAGACTCGCCAGGTTGCAGACCACAAACTCACCTGGGCGTGTGGTCGTCACCACCACTGTGTCGCCGTTCTCCGTGTGCACCTCAGTGCTGATATGCTCGATGGGCGCCATGTTCTGCGCGATCTCCGTGCAGAGATTGGAGCAATAGATCATTCCCGTGTGGCCGTTTGGGTTCATACGATTTACGTTGTCACGGTTGAAGGCGAAGGGCGTGCCGGTCTCCACTGCCGAGCGAAGCACCAGCCGCACGATGTCCTTGACGGTGACGCTGCGCTTTTCGATGCGCGGGTCATTGACGCAGTCCAGATACCGCTTCTCCCATTCCGTACCCCAGTAATCCTCCAGTGCGTAGCCCTTGACCGTGAGGATCTCATGCGGACACATGAGATGCCACGGCGCGTCTATGTTCTCCTCCGCCAGTCGCCAGAAGAGATCCGGATAGCACACGGCGGGAAACACATCATGCGCCTTCATGCGGTCGTCGCCGTTGTTAGTGCGCAGTTGAAGGAATTCCGGTAGATCCCGGTGCCATGCGTCTAAGTAAACCGCCACAGCTCCCTGCCGCATCCCCAACTGATCCACCGCCACGGCGGTGTCGTTGACCAGCCGAATCCAGCGGATAACACCACCCGCCGCCCCTTGAAAGCCGCGGATGGTGCTGCCTGCAGCGCGCACCTTACCGAAGTACATCCCCATTCCACCGCCGAATTTAGAGACCTTTGCGAAGTTGTCCAGCGAACGGTAGATGCCGTCCAGACTGTCCGGCACAGTGTCCACAAAGCAGCTTGAAAGCTGATGGTAGGGCTTTCGCGCGTTAGACATGGTAGGTGTCGCCATCGTGACCTCCATACGGCTGAGCATATCGTAAAAGCGCTTTACCCACCCCATGCGGTCAGAGCCTTCGTTCATAGCAAGATGCAGCGCGATACCCAAAAACATCTCCTGCGGTGTTTCCAGCGGCACGCGGCTGCGTGACTGAATCACATAGCGTTTGAGCAGCAGGTCAAGGCCGGAGTAGGTGAACAGCTCGTCCCGTTCCGGGCAGAGAAAGTCCTCCGCCATGGCAATCTCCTCGTGGGTATAGTGGGCAAGGATATAGTCACCGTAGAGTCCCTTATCCGTCAGATAGCGAAGCCTGCCATAGAGGTCGCCGACGCCGCGCCCATCCCATTCCTGTGCGTTGCGACAGCGAAAGGAGTGGTTCAGAAGCCGCGCCGCGATGAACTCCCACTTGGGTGCCTCTGCCGTAGTCAACTCTACCGCCGCCTTGGTCAGTGCCTCAGCCCGCTCATCCTCCGTCATGCCCGGGCGACAGAAACTCTCAAACTTCATTTGAAGCGCCGCGAGGGAGTAGACTTCCTCGGTAAAATCCATCTGGATGCGGCGCAGCACCTCGTCAAGCGAGTCATCCCCAACCGTCCGCGCGATGGTATGCCGGACACGGCGCAGCGCAGACCGCTTTTCGCGGTAGAGGATGTAAGCCTTGGCCACCTCATAGTGTCCGCGCTCCATGAGCGTTCGCTCCACCTCGTCCTGCACACGTTCCACGGTGAGCGGCACTGTGACGGAGAGATTGTCGAGAACGGTGGCGAGGATCTCCTCCAGCTCTCTGCTCCCGATCTCCCTGCCCTGTCCGTCAAACGCCTTTTTCATGGCGTTGAAAATTTTCTCCTGTTGAAAGGGAACAGACTCCCCGTTTCGTTTTCTGATCTCCATTTCGATTCTCTCCTCTTCTCCGGTCACTTCTCTGATGGTGCTGACAATCTCCTGATCGGGATTGAGCTTGATTTTTATGTTCGCCACATCTTTCTTGTTTATTGATTGTGGCTATATCATACCGCAGGACAAAGCATTTTTCTGTGACGAGGTCACGTTGATAAAAAAAATCCGGTGCTCAAAAAAGCACCGGATTTTTGAAAGATGAATTACGCTTTCCACAGACTGTGGAGGTTGCAATAGGCGTAGACCGCCTCGACCTCATCGCCCTCGCAGAGCGCGAAGCAGACCTCCGGCTTTTCGCCGGGATGCAGTTCCTTACGCTGATTGCCCTGCTTGGTCTGGAGAGATACCCATTCGATGTAGTGCTCCGGCAGCATGGGGTGCTCCACGGAGCCGACCTTGACATGGACGATGCCGTTTTCCACCGTCCAGACAGGGACGTGCTTCTCCACGGCGGCGTCGGTGGTGCCGGGAACGAGCTCGCTCATCGGCTCGCCGCAGCAGACGACAGGGACGCCTACGTCCTTAACTTTGGCAATGATGTTACCGCAACGCTTGCAAATGTAAAACTTCTGATCCATGATAATTCTCCTTTTCTTTACTTTAATAGTTTTCTGCGTGAATTTCAAAATAGCTCTGGGGATGGTTGCAGGCAGGGCAGACCTCCGGCGCTTTCTCACCGATCACAATGTGACCGCAGTTGCGGCACTCCCACACCTTGACCTCGCTCTTGGCGAAGACCTCCGCCATCTCCACATTGTGCAGCAGGGCACGGTAGCGCTCCTCGTGGTGCTTTTCAATGGCGGCGACCAGGCGGAAACGCTGCGCCAGCTCATGGAAACCTTCCTCATCGGCAGTTTTGGCAAAGCCGTCGTACATATCCGTCCACTCGTAGTTCTCGCCCTCAGCGGCGGAGAGAAGGTTTTCGGCGGTGTCGCCAATACCGTTCAGCTCTTTGAACCACAGCTTGGCGTGTTCCTTCTCATTATCAGCGGTTTTGAGGAACAGTGCCGCGATCTGCTCGTAGCCTTCCTTCTTGGCCTTGGATGCAAAATAGGTGTACTTGTTGCGCGCCTCGGACTCACCGGCAAAGGCAGCCATCAAGTTTTTTTCGGTTTGAGTTCCTGCGTATTTCGTTTCTTTCATGTTGGATACTCCTTCCTGTTTTTCTGCTTTTATTATAGCAAATCTATGATTTTCTTCTGTAACGAAGTCACATTTCTTTTTATTTTAGACGATTTAGTCTGTTCTTATCCCGCAGCGTGATTGCACCACGCTTCAGCTCCACCAGCCCGTCCTCCGAGAAGCTTTTGAGCATCCGTGCCACTGCCTCCCGTGCCGAGCTGATGTGCTGGGCGATCTGCTCATGGGTCATGCGTATCGTGTCGGAGCCGGTACGCTCCGCTTCGGCAAGGAGAAATTCTGCCAGCCGCTGATCCAATCCCTTGAACATAATCTGCTGCATCGCCCACATCACATCAGAAAACCGTTTCGTTGCCAGTTCATAGAGAAAACAGCGGACATGGAGATTTTTCTCCTTGAGTGCAGCAATGACAATTGCAGGGATAATCAGAACGTCCGTATCCATTCCGGCAGTCATTTGCGTATCAAAGGTGATCTGACTGATCACGCAGGAGGCGGAAAGCACGCATAGTTCGCCCGGATACAGGCGGAACAGCGTTACCTCCCGCCCCTCATCAGAGAGAAGATAGGTGCGGATCTCGCCGGAAAGAATAAGCAGCATTCCGAGACATTCATTGTCGCTGCTGTGAACGAACGCACCCTTTTTATAATGACGGACAAAGGCACTTCGGCGTAGCGTTTCTTGCTCCTGTTCGGTCAAGGATGACCAGAACGGAAGTTGTGTCAGTGTGCGTTCCATATCAATGGCAGCTGTGCTTGCCGCAGCCGTGGTCACCGCAGGAGTGACCAGCCTCGCCGTGCTCATGGTCATGGTGGTCACAGTGAACATTGGGATCGTAGCCCAAACTTCCGTTGAGCAATGCGCTCACCGCCGCGTCAGCGTCCCCGCTGACACCGCCGTAGAGCTTGATGCCCGCTTCGGCGAGTGCTGCCTGCGCACCGCCGCCGATGCCTCCGCAAACCAAAGTGTCCACACCGTGCTGCATTAGGAAACCTGCCAGTGCGCCGTGACCGCTGCCGTTGGTGTCAACAATTTCCGCATGGACGATTTTGCCGTCCGTAACTTCATAAAGCTTGAACTGCTCGGTGTGACCGAAATGCTGAAAGATTTGACCGTTTTCATAGGTAACTGCAATTTTCATAATGGAATCTCCTTTGCAAGTTTTGCCTGATTTTTCTATGTTGGCTCTCTGCATCCGGCAGCAACGGCCACAGTGAGCTGCCTCCTGTCCTCCGCAGATGCGGTAGTTTCCTCCGGTGATCGTGGACAAGGCACGCTGCAATCTTGCTCCGTGCGCTTTCGTAAATTTCCTGAACGGTAGAGCGGGAAATGTCCATTTTAGTGGCACACTTCTCGTGGGTTTGCTGCTCCAAGTCAACCAGCCGAATGACCTCGTATTCGTCCAGCGTCAGCAGGATCGGCTCGGTATTCTCGCACCCGTTGGGACAGAATGTATCGACCTGTGGTACGCCACAAATTCGACGGCACCGTGGCGGTCTTGGCATGGGAGCTTTCCTCCCTTTGTGTTCGGTATATTCCGATAATAGCACTTTGAGCAGAAAAAAGCAATTTTTTCAAAAGCTGCTACATTTTCCGTCCTCATATGTGTGCTGGCTGATATTCGGTGTCGAATGCTACATGTGAGCCTTGTTCGTAATTCCAGATTTAAGAAAGTTACCGAGAAAATAATGACTGAGTTTTCGGATTTGAATCTATGCCCAATTAACAACCGTCAGGGAATTGTAATTGATGGTGAAGGTTCGAAGGTTATTTGCAAAGACTAATTTGAAAATTCCAGTTTGTCGAACAAATCCGCAACAAACAGCAGCAGTTAGGAGAACCCCATGATTTTGCACATAAACAACAGTGAGTATGATTACCACACCTTAGTCAAGGTTGCGGAGATGGCAGGGCTTGCGGGTCTTGCCGGCTTTCACGAATCCGAGGACGGCTATATTGTCAGCTTTCCCGATGATGAAGCCGATTGAGCAGTAAAATGCAAAATTGAAACGCAGATGCGATGAAATTTCAAGTGAATTTCAAACAACATCTGTGGTACTACACCACAACTACACCAATTTGGGGACGTTTTCCCGAAAAGGAGCCTTACGAAGCGGTGTGGTGTAAGAATTGAATAGGTGGATTGGTGTAGTAGATACACCGAACTTCCAAAACGAAGATACGGCAGCTATGTTGCGAAAAACAACGTAGCTGCCGCTTTTTGTTTCATATAAGAATTTTATGCTACCAATCGGCGTTCCCTGCGGTTAAATCAGCTCGTCGCTGGTGATTATAAAATGCACCTTGATTCAGCATACGCCAAAATTTACGCCAATGATTCATAGCACACGTTCCACCCAACGCAGTGCAGCGTTAAGACGCTCACTTTGCCGGTCATGATGCCCGTAGTCATCCAGCACAGTTTTGGCTCCACATGTCGCTTGCAGGGCAGTGTGGACTCGTTGGGCATAGCTATAGACATCACACAGGCGGTTGTTGTGGCCTTTGCCCTCCCGGATACCATTTTGCAGATAAACTTGTGCGGAGTAGTTTTTGGGGACATGTTCCTCTATGAAATCGGCAACACCCGGATACCAGAACGACCCACAGAGGGAAAATACTGCAGCAAAGGCATCTGTTTCCCAGAGACTCATGGTTGCAGCCAGACCGCCCAGCGAATAGCCGCCATACGCCAGCTTTTCCGTGTCAAGGGCGTATTCGTCTATAAGCGCCGGGAGAATTTCGTTGTTCAGTTCTCGATGATATTGTCCTAGCTGCCCACCAAAATCCGGCGTGCCCGGTCGAATAGCCGGTTCCGGCCACGGGGTATACTCTGAAAGTCTGTTATTGGGGGATACCCCCACCAACACTGCTCGTTCCGTGCGCAGATTCAACTGCTCAATCAGTTCCCCATCGTTGAGTAGGATTGCAGGATTTTTGCCTTTGCACAGTCCCTTTTCCGGGAACCGGACTCCAATTCGATGTGAACCGAGATTTAGAATTTCCATCCATAACCGCCCTTTTTTGTCAATTATTACGCAGTGTGGGGTGCTCCCCACATAGACAAACGGTAGCATTTTGTGCTATATTAGCATCAGCTAACCGCTTTTGCACAAAGGAGCTCCCAATGAATCAAATATCCGCGCTTCCTAATCCGCTGGAAATTTTATTTCAGGAATACAATCAGGGCCGAATCGAGTCTGTCGGCTTCCGCAGCTTTACCCTGCACGCTGGTGAGAGTAATAGCTACCGCACCCTGAAAAGTGCACTGATTGTTCCGGTGTCGGGTCGGGCCATCTTCTCATTTGAGCACGAACCCTTCATTGCCAAGCGAGGACTATTCCTGCACGGATGTCCCGACAAGACCCTGACCATTTCGGCCTTGGGCGAGCAGGATTTCCACTATATCAATATGTACTACGAAAACGACCGGCCTTTGCTGTTCTCCCACAAGCTCAAAAATCCGGAACAGACCTTTTCCATTTTGGAGCAGATCCTAAAGCTCCACCCGGACGCTGACATCCGCAGCCAGTACCAGCAAGAAAAGCTGACAGAAGAGTTCTTCGCCCAGATTTTTGCAGATTTTCAGCCCGAGGAAACTTACAATGAAAGCCAAATCATGAGCATCCTGCTGGATTTCATCGCAGAGCACTATGCAGAGCCGCTGACGCTGGACGCACTGGCCGAGCAGGTCAATGAGAAAGCTGGACATGTCAGCTATCTCTTTTATAAGTACAAAAACATCCGCCCCATCGATTACCTCATCAATTATCGTGTCCGAATAGCCACTGAGCTTTTGCGTTCCGGCGACTACACTGTGACACAGGCCGCTCATGAGGTCGGCTACCGAGATGCCTGTTATTTCAGCCGCATTTACAAAAAGCGGATGGGCTTTCCGCCCACCCGTATTCTGCCATAACCGAAATTTTTGATTTCAGGTTCCGTTAAGATGCACTGTACATGAAGTTGTACAGGGTCTCAGCAGAATCGATGACCCGTGCGCCGTAATCCATCACGTCATCGTAATCCATCTCAATGACCTTCTGATTGGCAATAGCAGGAACTTCCTGTACAACAGCGTTGGCGGTCAGCTGCTCCACAGCGTCGGCATCGGCGGCACCAAAGCGGTCTGCGCGGACGTAGACGATGATATCCGGGTTCATGGAGACAAGATTCTCCAGCGTCAGGCCGTTGCCGCCCTTGTCTAGAACATTTTCAGCGTTCAGGGCATTCAGCATACAACTGCTCATCTTGGAATTGTAGGCTACAAAGGTGCCATCGGCGTAGCCAGCCATGAACAGAACCTTCAGGGGTTCGCCACTTTGGCTGCTGACCTTGTCCATCAGCGCATCGATTCGCTCCTGAAGCTCATCGGCGTAAGAGTTAGCGGTCTCTTGCACGTTGAAGATCTCGCCGATGTTCCGCACATCCTCTACAATGTTATCCAGCGACTGATCAATGGAAGCACTAGCCAGTTCAGTATAGACGGGAATGCCAAGCTCCTGATAGGACTGGACAGTGCCGATGCTACTCTCAGTGAACATCAGGGGACCCTTGCCAAGGATCAAATCCGGCTCCGTGGCAAGGATGGTCTCTTTGGAAACAGACTTCTTATCGCCAAGGCTGTTCAGAGATGCAATTTCATCAGCAATGTCACCCTTCAGAGCATTGTCATTATCGAACACGCCGACGATTGTATCCTTGAGCCCCAGCTTAATGAGCAGCTCGGTCATGGACAACTGGGTGGACAGCACCTTTTTGGGGGTATGATCGTAGGTCATATCCACAGCATTGCCGTCAGCGTCATAAATCTGCAGGGTCAGGGGGTAAGAGGTCTCTTCGGCGGAGACGGTGCTCTCGGCAACAGACGAAGCAATCTCGGAGGAGGTAGCAACGGACGATGCCACAGAAGATGCAGTCTGACTGCAGCCAGTGGCCAGCATGACGGCTGCCAGTGCCGCGGCAGCAACACTCAGGGTTTTCTTTTTCATAAAGGTTCCTCTTTCTGCGGGGTACTCCCGCGTTTTTGTTATAGATATTGAATCATCAGTTTTCCGTTGATCGGGCTGGGGTACACACAGGCTTCTACATCAAAGATTCGGCGCAGATTTTCGGGGGTCATCACCGCTTGAGGCTGGCCCTGCGTTACAATTTCGCCTTGTTTCATCAGATAGAGGTGGTCGCAGAATTGTGCTGCAAGGCTCAGATCGTGCAGCGCTGCCAGGACCGTAATCTGCAAATCTTTGATGATTGAAAGGATTTCTAACCGATAACGGATATCCAGATGATTTGTCGGCTCGTCGAGAATCAGGATCTTGGGCGACTGGGTCAGCGCGCGGGCCAGAACCACCCGCTGCTTTTCACCGCCCGAAAGGGACTGGAAGTTCCGGTCGCGGTAGCTTTTCATGCCTACCTTGTCCAGTGCATCCAAAGCTATCTCGTAGTCCCTCTCCCGTTCTTGCTCCAGCAGGGAATGGAAGGGATACCGCCCCATCAGGGCGATGTCCAGCACGGTATAGTCAAAATTGATCCGGTTGAATTGGCCCATCACCGCCATGTTCCGCGCCAGCTTTTTGCCGGAAAAATGTGTGATGTCCTTGTCGTCCAGACGAACGATGCCGCTGTCCATTTTTTGTGTGCGATAGATAGAGCGGAGCAGAGTGGTCTTGCCGCTGCCGTTGGTACCCAGCAAGGCTGAGAATTTCAGGTCCGGCACCTCAATGGAGAGATTCCGAACGATGGTGGTTCCAGCGATCGAAACGCTGACGTTTTTTGCATCCAGTTTCATTCAATTGCCTCCGAATCCATACTTTTTACGCACCATCACATAGACGAAGAACGGCGCACCCACCAAGGCAGTGAAAATGCCCACAGGCAGCTCGGTGTTGGGAATCAGACTGCGGGCGATGGCATCTACCCAAAGCATGAACAGTCCGCCGGATAATGCTGCAATGGGCAGTAGTTTTCGGTGTGCTGTGCCTGCAATGGCGCGGGAAACGTGCGGGATAATAAGCCCTACAAAGCCAATCGTGCCGCAAACCGATACAAGTGCACCGGTCAGCACCGAGAGCACCAGCAGGTAAACCAACCGACACCGGAAGGTGTTGATGCCAATGGTGGAAGCTGCTTCCTCACCAAGCATCAGACCATCGAGTGTCTGGGCCTGCGTCCGAAAAAAGACTGCTGCTGCCAGTACGATCAGTGCAATGGGGCCGATATTTTTCCATCCGGCGCGGGTCAGGGAGCCCATCGTCCAGAACTTGATGGACATCATACCGTCAGAATCACCTGCTATTGCAATGATAAAGTTGGAAAATGCGGTCAGTAGCGCATTGACGATCATGCCAGAGAGAATCAGCTTGACTGAGGTGGTCTTGCCATCCGCCGAGGAGAGGGCCAATACGAGAAAGCAGGCACTGCCAGCTCCTACAAAGGCCCAGAAGCCGGAAATCACGCCCAGCCCCAGAAAGAGCGAACCAGTGGCTCCCAGCGTTGCACCTGCCGACACGCCAAGAATGTATGGGTCTGCCATTGGGTTTTGGACAACGGCCTGCATCACACAGCCGCAGAGGGCTAGACCGCTTCCGGCCAGAAAGCCCAGAATAATGCGAGGCATCCGGATTTGCCAGACAATCTGCTCGAAGGCAATGGACACAGGCGTGCCAGTATCTGTCCCAAACAGATGCTGAAGCAGGACGGACAAGGTATCCTGTACCGGGATTTGAACTGCGCCCATGCAAAGCGTAATGACCGCAGATACAATCGATGCTATTATCAACAAAAAGATCGTCAGCCGCGTCCTTTTCATACATGGATCATCCTCTCAGGTTGTTTGTGGTTAGCCTTGACTATCCGCCAAGTATTTTACAAGTTGTTCTTGTGTTTGTCTATGGACAATTATTTATAATATGGACGATTATTAAAAACAATCGATTGATTTATTCTTTGTCAAGAGGGCTGGCACCGTCCGGCTCTCTCTTTTTTGCCAAAGTTTCCATTACTTTTTCTTGCACTCTGCCGAAATCAGCGTATTCTCAAAACTTTCTGTTGGCACAGCTCGATTTTTGTGGTAATCTATCCCAACAATTGAATATAACATATTTTTACATATTCGCTCAGTCCCTGCGGGGATGAACACTTTGGCTTTCAGCCGTTACATAACCGACTAGCATGACCTTCCAGAAAAAGCGAAGGCAGGGCTGGTCTGTTTTGTGACGGCTTTTTTTGTTGCCGTTTTACCCGTTGCACCTTGAAAACCGCATGACCGTCTGCATGGTATACCCGGCGATGACCCTGAGAAGGAGAGCCGGAAAACGCCGCCGGAAGGGGGCAGGAAAACCATGCAGGGAGAACGGCAGAACGTTGATTTCCCAGTTGCGGAGTAAGAAAATGTGGTCAATTTGACCACATTTCCCTGCCGTAACACCAACGAAAGGACGGAATGCCTATGAGCAATTTTACCCCTGCATGGTTCAAGAAAGGCTTTTTCAACGAATCCCTGTTCTGTGACGATTTTCTGAGCACCCACCAGCTGCTTTACTCGAATGGCGCGTTTTTCACCTTTTACACCAAATTGCCGGTAAGTTGTGGAGAGTTGCGTAGGGTGACGTACGGGAGCAGGAAAAAGGAAGCCGCATGGATAGGCTTATAAATGGAAATAAAGCCATTTGTGAGCCTTCCTTGACCTGTCCCCACACAGAAAACACGCAGGCGCTTATCAAGGATTACAAAGCGCGTCTGCGTGATTTAGAAAACAATATCTGGCAGCACTAAACTGCCACTAATTCTAAGGCGGGCTTCGGCCCGCCTTTTCTTTATGCAAAATCATTTCTCTGCGGTTGCCTCTCCCGGTTTGGTCGTGATGAGCTTATACACCGCCGTATCCTTGGGTTCCAGATTGGAGAACGGTATCATGCTGTTGCCCATCTTGATAATGCCGTGTCCCTCGCTGGCGTTGCGCAGAAATTCCAGCTGCGGTTTGGACAGCCCATACAGGCGTTCCAAGGCTTCCAGACTTTTCGATTGCCGCAGCATAATGACAAACTCGCTGTTGGAAAGTAGCGCATACGCCACGGGGTTATCCAGATAATCCTGAATATCCTGCGAGATGCCGGTGGCGTAGGCATTGTACTTTCGGAATCTTTTCCAAGAGGAATACAGGAAATTGGAACTCATAGGGTCCTTTAACAGCACATGAATTTCATCAAAGTAGATCCATGTTGCCGCCGTGGCGTCCTTGCGGCGGTTTGTCATCACCTGCATATTGATGAACTCCAGCAGGGACATCATGGCAATCGGGCGGAGCTGGTCGCCCAGACTTTGGATATTAAAGCAAATCAGGCGGTTGTTCATATCCACATTGGTGGTGTGGGAAAACGCCTGTAAGCTGCCGTTGGCGAATACATCCAGCATCAACGCCAGCTGCTTTGCGCGGCGCAGGTTGGATTTGTTCAAATCTCGATACAAATCATCAAGCGTCGGGCAGGGCGCTGTATAGCCGGAGGCAACCAGCGGTTTGTAAATGTTTTTGAGACTGGCAGCAATCAGGCTTCTGTCCTCCGGCTGAAGATGCCCATTCTCGTCGATCAGCTTGTCCAGCATCGACAGCACAAACTCGATTTTGGCAACATCGGGCGGCACATCGGTCTTGGGGTCGTACAGTGCTGCCAGCCGTTTCCTTTCTTTCGCTTCCCTCTCCATTCTCCGCTGCCGGAGTCGCTGTTCTTCAGCCCGTTTAATCCGGTCGAGCTGCTCCTGTGTATAATTGACTCCAAGCTCCTGCAAATCTTTAGCGGCAGTCACAGCATCCACATGAAAGCGTTCCCGGTAATGCTTGCGTTTTCGTAAAAAAGCGTTATAATTGAATCAGTTAAATCAAAGGAGGTATCAAATCATGAAATCACATAAATACTGGTCCTTAGGCGCACTTTTCTGTATGTTGGGATGCATTTATTCTGGAATCAAAAAATCTATGACTGCACATAAATACTTTGCCTATTCTTCATTGCTTTGTATGGGCATGTCCATTTATTCCGGTCACAAACTGGTTTCTCCAAAGAAGAAAAAAATCACTGAATCAAATAATAGTGAGAATAGTTAAATAAAAAATTGACCTTTATTCATCAAAGACAAAGTTGCTGGAGAATATTTTTTCTCTCCAGCAACTTTCTTTATCTTTAAGCCATTGAAATACAATACTGTCCAATCAGCTTCATCCAACTATTATATTTCAATCACAAAGATGCGCAGCTTCGAATACTTTTAACTTTTTTAGAAGAAATTTGAAAAATTCTGCGAAAAATTCCGGGAACGTGTTCTCTTATACTATAGGAGGGGTAAAAGCCTCCGAAAAAGAGAATAGCGTCCTCTGCTTGTACCGCATTGGGGAAGCAGCGCCATGACCGGGAATCTGCGAGCGTGCCAAGATGCGAGAAAATATACTGCAATGGTCGCAAGGCCATTGTAGGGCACAGCGCCGGGAAAGGTTGCCTGTCTGGAATTGCAGAGGGATAAAAACGCACAGCTATAACGACAGATCGTGCCGTGGAAAGATTGCTTTTCTTTCCACGGTATTTTTGTATCGTTATAGATACAAGTTTTTCATATTTTCCCCTACACAAAATGAACGGAGGTACTAAGAAATGGCTTACTCGCGTAAGGATGTTGAGAAAACAAAAATGAACGCCAAGAAATTTGTCCGCTACCAAGAAGGTGCCGAAAAGTACAGCATGGGTCTGACAAAATTCACAGAACTCGCTAAAGAGGCTAAGGCTGTATACAAAATCGACAAGGTGACTTTAGTAAACTGTTAGATTTTTGAAAGGTATCTGGAGACATTCCACATCCTTTAACGTTGGCACAAAAATAGAATTATGCAGATGCTTACATTCGGCAGAAAATAATCGATTGAATTTGGCTTGACTTTCTGTTACACAAATTGTTTACTAATGTTGTGGAGGATTGAGAACTATTATGGCAAAGATGGGACGACCAAAATCCGAAAATGCAAAGAAGAATTATGTGAATATTCGGGTGGAGGACGACCTATACGCTCGTATCCGTTCTTATGCTGCACAACACCAAATGACTATCACAGAAGTTGTCTTACTGGGTTTAAGCAAGGTTTTGTCTGACCCGGAATAAGTATCAGGCCCTTCTTCTTTCGGGAAGGAGAATTGATATGGCAACTGCACGAAAAGATTTTCGAGGACGTGTACTACGCAAAGGAGAGGTGCAACGCGCTTCCGATAAGCGGTATATGTATTGTTATACTGACCCTTTCGGACGGCGCAAATACATCTACGCAAATGACCTTGTAACGCTTCGAGAAAAGGAGATGCGCCTCACAAAGAACCAGTTAGATGGCTTAGACACTTATGTCGCCGGGTATGCAACCGTAAACTTTGTGTTTGACCGCTATATAAGCCTAAAGACAAACCTTCGGGAAACAACACGAAGCAATTATCTTTATATGTATGACCGCCATGTTCGTGAAACTTTTGGAGAACGAAAGATTGCGGATATTAAGTATTCCGATGTGCTTCAGTTTTATAATTATCTGGTTGTCATGAAGGGCTTGCAGACGAACACATTAGAAAGCATCCATTGCTTGTTGCATCCAACATTTCAGCTGGCATTTCGTGATGACATCATCCGCAAAAATCCAACCGATGGCGTACTGGCAGAGGTAAAGAAAACCTTTGGGCAAACTACTGGAACTCGCCACGCATTGACGATTCCACAGCAGCGGGCGTTTATGGAGCACATTGCCAACCATCCAATTTACTATCACTGGTGGCCGATGTTCACGATACTGTTGGGTACAGGTTGCCGTATTGGTGAAGCGCTTGGACTGCGCTGGGACGACTTGGACTATGACAAACGCACAATCAGCATCAATCATAGTCTGGTCTATTACCCTGTTGGAGAAGATCGCACTTCTATTCTGCATATTTCAAAGCCTAAGACTAATGCAGGTATTCGGACGATTCCAATGCTTGATACGGTGAAAGATGCTTTCGAGATGCTGAAAGAAGAACAGGAAGAATCCGGTCAGTGTGATGTTGAAATCGACGGTATGACAGGCTTCATCTTCTGCAACCGCTTTGGTAATGTTCCGAATCCGCAATCTGTCAATCGCGCCATCAAAAGGATCATTGCAGATTATAATGCAACTGAGGAAGTCGCTGCAAAGAAGCAACACCGTGAAGCTGTTTTGCTACCTGATTTCTCGGCGCATCACTTGCGGCACACTTTTTGCACAAGGCTTTGCGAAAACGAAACAAACCTGAAAGTCATCCAATCCGGTCATGGGGCACAAGGACATCCAAACGACTATGGATGTCTACGCTGAAGCGACTGAGCAGAAAAAGCAGGAATCTTTTGAAAGCCTGGCTGCAAAACTGGACATTTTTTAATCGTTGAAGAAGCGCTCTGATGGGGCGCTCAAAATGACAGCAAAATCATTGAATGACAGCAAATTGACAACAAACGAAGGGAAATAAAAGCGTAGTTTGAGGGATGTCTGATTAGCAAGCAAGTGATGTCAAAGCATCACGAAGCCTTGTAGGGTACATAGGATCAGAATCCCCACGATGAAGCCCATCGACCGATTTTATGTCGTAGATACGATATAAAACTGCAAAAAACAGGCGATTTTGGGGCAAAATATACCAAATTTATCCCATTTGCCTGAAAATATCCACAAGCGATTTTGCGCGCATCCTGCCGAAAAGCAGGATGCGCTTTTTTGTTGCAGCGTGATTTTTCCACGTTGGCGGTACGTTTTTGAGCGCTCACCGCCAGCGGTGGCAGACAAAACCGCAACGATTTCCGAAGAAAATTCCGGCGCGGGGGACATACTCTCCCCCGCCGTTTATTATAGATTCCCGAAAGATTTTGAAATGAAAGAAGGTATTTCCCATGAGCATCATTATCGGCATCGACCACGGTTATAGAGGAAAAGCCTATTAAGTTATAGGCAATGAAATATAACCGCACTTTGAGAAAAGAGGCCTCAAGGTACTTTTTATCTTTTGAATTTGTTGTATACCTCCAAATGAAAAAACAAGGAGAGGCTTCCAAGGAAACCTCTCCTTAACTGGTATTAAGGGCTATGTCAGATTTTTTTCAGCAAAATATTTACGACAGGTAACTTACCGATACAGCGGCCCGTACTGCTTGCACGCGGCATAATCCGCAGCCTGCTGATCCTGCGTGCCGAAGCTGGCCCATGCGTGGGGGCGATAAACCTTCTCGGCAGGGACATTGTGCATCGTGACCGGGATGCGCAGCATGCTGGCCAGCGTAATGAGGTCAGCACCCACATGGCCGTAAACGGTCACTCCATGGTTGGCACCCCAGTTTGCCATAACGCTGTACACATCGGTGAACGCTCCCTGTCCGGTCAGGCGCGGGCAGAACCATGTGGTCGGCCAGGTCGGGTCGGTGCGTTTGTCGATAGTGTTGTGGATCTCGTCGGGCAGATCAGCTGTCCAGCCCTCGGCGATTTGCAGGACGGGTCCAATGCCCTCCACAATGTTGAAGCGCAGCATCGTAACAGGCATCTCTGCCTTGCAGCGGAAGTGGCTGGAATATCCACCGCCGCGGAAGTACTCATAGTCCGCACGGCACCAATCGGTGGCGTTCAGGCATGCCTTGATGTCCGCATCGGTCATCTCCCAGAACGGCTTCATCACGTGGTTACCCTCGGCATCCACACAGGCACCGGAACCATCCAGAGCCGTTGCGCCGGAATTGATGAGATGAATAAAGCCGTTGGCGGCAACGCCGTCAGGCTTCTGCCCGGTCACACGCTCGCAGGCTTCGGGGCTCCAGTAGGTACGCACATCATGGAAGCACGGTGCAGAACCGGAAACAAGGCTGCCCAGCATCATGGCAATGCCGTTGCAGGTATCGTTCTCGGTAGCGAACGGGGTCGGGGCTTTCGGGCCGTTCCAGTCAAAGGTGGAAGCCATAATGGCTTCGGTGAAGTCAGCGTTCGGCAGCCAGTCCGTCCACTGTCGCTGACCCTGGAAGCCGCCGACCACAGCGTTGCGACCGAGCGCTTCTTCATGCCAGCCCATCTCGTCCAGACGCGGATTGCCGTATAGAATGTCGCGGATGATCAGGGTCATCTTGACGATAAACTCCCAATCCTTGTCGGGCGGTACAATTTTCGACTTCGTGATGACAGGCGGCAGGTTCTTACCGAGGTTCTTATCAAAGCCCTCTTTGCAATTCTCACGCACCCATGCCAGCGCCTTTTCATATTCGTCGTGGTCATAGATACCGATGGAAATGCGGCGCAGGATCTCGACCTCGTCCACCCACTCGGCGCGGATGCCGAAATACTTTTGCAGAACACCTGCATCGCAGAAGCTGCCGGCAATCCCCATCGTCACAGCGCCAATATTGACGTAGGCCTTGTTCTTCATCCAGCCTGCGGCAACAGCACCACGGGCAAAGCGCAGAATTTTCTCGGCCACGTCATCGGGAATCGTATCATCGTTGGCTTCCTGCACGTCATGGCCATAAATGGAGAAAGCAGGCAGACCGCGCTGGGCGTGTGCTGCCAGAACCGCAGCCAGATACACCGCGCCGGGGCGCTCGGTGCCATTGAAGCCCCAGACTGCCTTGATGGTGTTGGGATCCATATCGAACGTTTCGGTACCGTAGCACCAGCAGGGGGTCACAGACAGCGTTGCCGTAACATTCTGGGTAGAGAACTGCTCTGCCACGCGGGCCGCCTCGGCACCACCGCCAATCGTAGTACAGCCGATCACGCACTGCACCGGCGTACCATCGGGGTACTTGAGGTTCTCCGAAATCAGCTTGGCGGCATTTTCTGCCATGCGCATCGTCTGATTTTCCAGGCTTTCACGGACGCCGCCCCAGCGTCCATCAATTACAGGGCGAATACCAATTTTAGGATACAGCATAGTTGCACCTTCCTTATTATAATAGGGCTTTAAAACGATCATAAGCGGCGTTCCATTCCGCATAGTTCTGTGTGCTTGGGGTATATGTTTTAATGACCTCTGTCTCCGCAATCAGCCGGCGTCCTTGTGTGATGGAGTCCAGCAACCCCAAGGCTTTCAACTGAATCATAATGTTGCCGAGCGCCGTAGCTTCCACCGGGCCTGCCTTTACTGTAAGGCCGCAGCAGTCTGCCGTCATCTGGCAAAGCAGACGGTCTTTTGTGCCGCCGCCCAAAACGTGCAGGGTCGTAAATGCTCGACCTGTTACAGCGGAGAGCTGCTCTATCGCATAGCGATATTTCAGAGCAAGGCTTTCATAAATGCAGCGCATTACGGCTCCCACCGTTTCCGGGACGGGCTGGCCGGTTTTGCGGCAAAATTCCTGTATTCTGCCCGGCAGATCGCCGGGGGCAACAAATTCCGGGGCATCCGGGTCAATAAAACTGCGCAGCGGTTCGGCGGCAAGTGCCTGTTGCTCCAGCTCCGCGAAAGAATATGCCTGTCCACGGCGCTTGTACTCACGGCGGCTTTCCTGAATCAGCCAAAGACCGATGATATTTTTCAGATAATTGATTTTCCCGTTTGCACCGAGTTCATTGGACAGCCCGCTTTGGCAGCTGTCCGCCGTCAGAATCGGGGCATCCAATTCCGTTCCCAGCAGGCTCCATGTGCCACAGGAGAGAAATACCGTATGTTCGGCATCCTCCTCGGCACACGGCATAGCGGCCGAGGCGCATTGTGTATCATGCCCTGCCACCGCAATGATTTTCGCACCGTTTGCAAGTGTACCCGTCACCGTGCCGCTGGCAACAATGGGTGCGAAGCGGTTTTCCGGCAAGCCGTAGGCGGCCAGCACTTCTCTGCTCCACTGCCCTGTGCGGGGGTCCAGCATCTGGCTGGTGGACGCAATGCTGCGCTCACAGACCGGCTCGGCCCCCAACAGAGCCGCAAACAAATCCGGCATAAAAAGGATCTGCGCAGCCTTTTGCAGCAATTCCGGGTCCTGCTCACGCAGAGCCAGCAGCTGGAACAAAGTATTGATTGCCATGATTTGATTGCCGGTATGGGCATACAATTCTTCTGCAGGCATACGGGCAGCGGCCTGTTCCGGTTTGCCATTCGTTCGGGCATCGCGGTAATGAACAGGGTTTGCCAGCAGATGACCGTCCGTATCCAGTAAGCCGAAATCCACACCCCATGTATCAAATCCTAAGCTGTCAAATGTACCCGCCTTTTGAATAGCCGTGTGAATTTCCTTCAGCAGTGTTTCCACATCCCAGCAGAGGTGACCGTCCTTTTCGATGGGGACATTTTCAAAACGATGGATTTCCTCGTAGGTGAGGTTTTGGCCATCGTACACGGCTCGAATTGCACGTCCACTGGAAGCGCCAAAGTCGAAGGCCAGCACAGTTGCTGTGTTACTCATTGCACCACGCCTTTCTTCAAAAGTACATTGGCATAGATTGCGCTTTCCCCGGTGGCGATAATCGCATAGGCATGGCGTGCGCGCTCATAAAACGCAAAGCGTTCCACCATTTCAATTTTAGCCGGGTCATTGCCGCTCTCGTTCAACTTCTGTTTATAGCTATCCCAGATAGTCGGCTTGCACGGATCGCCATCTACCACTTTCATCAGTGCGACAGGCTTTTCCACATACTGATCCAACGGCAGAAATTGCAGGATGGCCTCCAGCAGTTCTTCGGTTCCGTGCCCGTCCGCACGAACCACAATGGCATCTTTGCCGATGCTTTCAGCCGGGAAATTTCCGTCTGCGAGAATGATTTCGTCGCCATGTCCCATCTCGCAGAGGACTTTCAGAAGTTCCGGGCTAAGGATAGGCGGAATGTTCTTCAGCATACGGGGTCTCCTTATTTGTCCGTCGGCTCACCTTTTTCGCGTCGCTCAAATTTGCGATAGCCGGGGTGTTTGCCGGTAATTTTGTAGTAGGAGCGGAGATTGATGAGCTTATCAATATTCTTGCGGTCAATATCGTAGCTGCCGCCGAGAATGATTGCGTTGATCGTGATTTTTGCCCACAGTTCCAGACTCTCCATGCGGTAATAGGCGGTGATGACATCGCTGCCCACCGTCAGCGCGCCGTGGTTTTCCAGCAGCATAACATCGTGGTCGTTGAGATACGGCTCGATTGCGTCCGGCACCTCCGTCGTGCTGGGGGTTCCATACGGAGTCAGCGGCACAGCGCCGATGGCTGCCACATCCTCAATCATGTTGTACATATCCATCGGGCGATGTGCCACGGCAAAGCCGGTGGCTGCCGGCGGATGGGCATGGACAACAGCATTTACATCGGCGCGCTTTTCGTAGCAGCGCAGGTGCATCTTGATTTCGCTGGACGGGCGCAGGCCCTCTGCACCTTCCAGCACATTGCCCTTTGCATCAATGCGCAGCAGCTTGTCCGGCGTGATGAAGCTCTTGCTCATGCCCGTAGGCGTTGCAAGGAAAGTTCCGTCCTCCAACCGCACCGAGACATTGCCGTCGTTAGCGGCGACCCAGCCAAGCTGCCACATTTTATGGCAGACATCGCAGATCTGGTCTTTGATTTCTTCGATTTGCACAGTTTGTACCTCCTAAAGTGGATTTTGTCCTTTACTTGTATTTTTCAATTACTTTTTGCATGGCATCCCAGTTCCGTTCCATATCGGCAGTCAACTTGAACTGGGTGCGGGCGCGGTTGAGGTTTTGGGTTTCGTAGTTAATGTGGAAGTAGTGATCTCCCTCCAGATAATCAGCGAGGAAGCGCATACCACATTCCATCGTCATCAGCTTGGCACCCCACGGCAGGGTCTGCTTTTCCAGCGGGGTGAACGCTTCTCCTGCTGCCTGCAAGAAGCCCTTTGTGTAAATTTCATACAGTTCCATGCTGAAATTGACTTTCGAGAGGTCAGCTTCGTCCTCGGCGCAGTGGTTGGCACCGAAGCGGATTGAATCCCCAAAATCATTGGCAGCAAGCCCCGGCATGACCGTGTCAAGGTCGATGACGCAAAGACCCTCGCCGGTCGTTTTGTCGAACAGGATGTTGTTCAGCTTGGTGTCGTTGTGGGTGACGCGCAGCGGCAGCTTACCCGCCGCCAGCAGATCCACCATAACGTGATACTCTGCTTCACGGGCGCGGACAAACTCAATTTCACGCTGCACCAGTGCGGCACGACCCATGCGGTCCTCAGCCACGGCGCGCTGGAAGTCAGCGAAACGCTTGGGCGTATCGTGGAAGTGCGGGATCGTCTCATGCAGGGTGTGTGCCGGATATTCAGCCAACTGATGCTGGAAATTGCCAAATGCAACAGCGCTCTGGTAAAAATCCTCAGCCGACTGCACCTGCTGCAAACAGACAGTGTTCTCTACAAATTCATAGATACGCCAGCAGCTACCATCAGCAGCCTGATAATAGGGCTTTTCCTCTTTGGTAGGCACCACATGGAGCGTAGCACGCGCCGGGTCAGCCCCGCGCTGCTTAGCCTTTTCGCGCAAAAAATCTGTAACACCGCAGACGTTTTCCATCAAACCGGCCGGGTCTTTGAATGTATTGGTATTGATTTTTTGCAGGATATAGCGTTTTGCACCCTGCTCTGACGTTACCGTAATAGCATACGTCTGGTTAATATGCCCCTCTCCGTAAGGAACCGGTTCTGACACGGAGCCGTCCCAATGCCACGCGGTCATAATTTCTTTCATCCCATATATCCTCACTGATAGACTTCCAGCAGCCGCAGAGTTGGCTCCGTGCGTGAAGCTGTAATCTTGATGGTAAGCGTCTGCACATCCACGGGGGTAAAGCGGCAGATACGCTTATGTCCCACTACCGTAAATTCGGCAGCCTTGCTTCCGTCTGCCCAAATCTCGCCGCTTTCTATGCGCTGTCCCGTTGGAAGATGCTCGCCCAGCACAACACAGGAAACTTTCTGCGGCTTCGGGAACTTCAAAGTAATCGTATCGGATTCTTGTCCGTAGGCAGCCTGCCAATAGGTATTTGCCATACCGTCCACAGCCTGTGTGATGGGATGCTGCGCAATCGCAGAATCTGCCGTAATTTTCGCCTTTTCTGTTACGTTGCTGGCAAAAATCTGCCGGATTTTAGTACCCAGCTCTGTAAGGCTGGCGCAGTCCGCCGCGGCAATACGGCCATGTGTATCGGGTGGAATGTTCAGCAGCAGGCTGGCATTCGCACCGACGGCATCCAGATAGATGTCCAGCAATTCGCCTGCCGTGCGCACGTCAGTGTCCTCCTCCGGGTGGTAAAACCAACCCGTTCGGATGGAGGTATCCACCTCGGACGGATACCAGACAAGCTCTCTTGCATTGCGGATGACCGCTCTGCTGCCGATATCCTCGTCCTGAGAGTCGATTTTGCGGGAGAATTCTCCGTCATCCGCCTGCTGCGATTTCGATGCCGTTCGTTCTGCATCCCGCAGCTCTGCGGGAACCACGCTCCACTCGGCTTTCCGGCAATGCCCGGCCTCGTTGCCGCACCAGCGCACATCGGGACCGCAGACATTCAAAACCGCATTCGGCTGCAATTTGCGCAGTATTGCATAGTAGCGTTCCCAATCGTAAATTTGCTTTTTGCCGTTTTTGCCCTCACCACAGGCACCGTCAAACCAGAAGCAGAAAATGTCTCCGTAGTTTGTTGCAAGCTCAGTCAGCTGGGAAACGAAATAATCATCATACGGTTTCCCCTGCCCATAGCGTGCATCGTGACGATCCCACGGGGAGAGATAGACACCAAACTTGATACCGCCGCGCCGGCAGGCATCCGAGACTTCACGCACAACATCGCCCTGTCCGTTCTTCCATGGGCTGTTCTTGACGCTGTGTTCCGTGTAGGCGCTCGGCCACAGGCAGAAGCCGTCATGGTGCTTGCAGGTCAAAATCAGCGCCTTCATACCGGCACTTTTGACTGCGGCGACCCATTGGTCGGCATCCAGCGCATCGGGGTTGAACAGCGCCGGACTTTCGGTGCCATCGCCCCACTCGCGGTTCGTGAAGGTATTCATGCCGAAATGGGTAAAGGCGTAAAATTCAAGCTGCTGCCATGCCAGCTGGCGCGGGCTGGGCGTGATAGAGGCCGCATAGCGGACCTGTTCTTCGGGTGTTCTCATTCTATTACCCCTCAATGCTGTACCACTTGATCTCATTGGTATCCAGATGCAGATCGAAGCAGCTGCCGTCGCCGGTGTAAACTGTCGTATCCTGCGGCTCGTAGGTGTTGTTTACCACGCAGTACTTGCCGTTCTTAACGTAGGCGTGCACCTCGACGTTATAATTCGTGCTGAACCACTTGTGCAGGTCGGCTTCATCGTTGGCAGCCCACAGGATGGCGCGGTACAGCACGCGGTTGTTCACGAAGCTGTACGGCAGGCCGCTGATGTAGACGCCGCGGCCTTTGCCGTACTCGTGGGCAGCCATCTGGACTTCCTTGTCACGCTGGATCAGGATGTCGGTGCCCTCCAGTGCAAAGATACTCTTTTTGCCCTCGCCGAAGTCCACGTCGTGGTTGGGGCAGTCGGCCAGGATGAAGTGGTCACGGTGCTCGTCCCAGTTGTACTTGTCGTAGTTGAGGGTGAAGCCTGTTTCCTTCTCCACGCCAAGCGGCGCGGCCAGCTGCAAATACCGGCCCTGATACTGGTGACCGCCCGGTTCACCGACACCGATCAGGCCGCCGCCGCGATGGACAAAGCCCTTGACGGCAGCGGAAACATCGGGGTCCTCCCAGACTTTGCCGCCGGTGTGGGCGGTGTCGCCGTCGCCGACGTTGATAAGGACGTCGATGCCGTCCAGCACCTTCGGGTCGGCCTTGATGTCGTCAAAGCTGATAAACTTCACATCAAACGGCGCACCGGACAACGCTTCGATAACGCCCGCATAGCTGTAATTCTGCTTCTGGTACAGCGCATGGTGGACCATGTGGCAGCCCCACGCGCGCTGCTGCCCCCAGCTGTTCAGCACAGCCACGGTCTTGACGCAGTAGGGCGTCGTGCCCTTGATGTTCTCATACAACTCACGGAACTCGTCGCAGACGCTCTCGACATAGTCGAGGAACTCCGGGAACTCGCAGGCCAGCTTCAGGTAGCCGCCGTAGCCGATGCGGTCAATGGGCTTGCGCAGGATGGCGCGGCGCGCGGTGACCCAGTTTTCCTTGGCCTCGCGCACAGGGTCGCCGCCCTCGTGGAAGGTATCGGGGAAGAAGTAGGGCAGGAATCGTCCCTCGGTGTACTTTACGCCGGGGATGTCGGAAATCAGGCGCAGGGTGCTGCCGTTGCCGACACTGCCGACAATGGCATCCACGCCGGACTGCTGGAACTCGGGCATGAACGGCTCGCAGCCGATCCAGTGGTCGCCCAGGAACATCATGGCCTCTTTGCCGTAGGCGTGGACGATGTCGGTCATTTCCTTCATCAGCCCGGCGACCTCGCGGCGCTGGAACGCCTGGAAGTCCTTGTACTCCTTGGTGGGCACGCGGTACTGGTTGTTGTAGTAGCCCTGATCAATGATAAACTCCGGGCGGAATTTGTAGCCGACTTCCTTCTCAAACTGCTCCAAAATATAGGGAGAAACGGACGCCGAGTAGCCGTACCAGTCCACGTACTTCTCGCGGCGCAGCTCGTCAAACACCAGCGTGAACAGGTGGAAGAAGGTCGTAAAGCGCACAACGTTGACATAGGGGTGGCTTTCGAGATACTCGCGCAGGCGGCGCATTGTGTAGGCGTGGGTCTTGGGCTGGCGCACATCGAACGGGATCTGGTGCTCGACATCCTTCCAGTCATTGATGACCGAGTTGTACATGTGCACGGGATCCCAGATCAGGTATGCCAAAAAGCTGACCGTGTACTCGTGGTAGGCGGCGGGAGCGTCGATGACAACGCTTTCGGTTGCTGCGTCATAATGCCACGCGGCGGCATCCAACGGCTCGCCCGTCGTGCGGTCGATGACTTCCCACCAGCGGGCAATGTCGTCGTGGTCGTTGACCTTCATCAGCTCGCGGCTGATGCCCGTCATCAGGGGGATGGTCAGCGCACCGTCCGCAGCGGTATAGAACGGGGTCATAATGTAGCACTGCTGCGTTTCATCGGGGTTTGCCTTAGCCCAAGCGTTGTCCTTGCGGGTGGTGTAGTAGGTGGCGTAGATCTTGGCTCCGGTGTCCTTCAGCTCCTGCGGGAATTCGGTGCCGTCGCAGTCGCGGATGGCATCCGCGCCCCAGCGCTTGAGCAGGGCGAGGGTTTCGGGTACTGCGTCCATATCGGTGGGAATCGTTACACGACCTTTTGTATTCATTTCTTTTCTTCCTCCATCCATTGGTAAGATTGAGTTTGTCCGGCCTGCAAGGTGACCCAGCAATGCATGTTGCAAAGATACCAGCTTCCGTCCTGTGTTGCTTTTACGGTAAGGCTGTGCTTGCCGTCTGCTGTCCGCTGATAAGAAATCAGCAGACCATTTTCTGCCCGCAAATTCTGAAATGCAACAGGTTCATTTTTCCAGCCCTGCGGGCAGGCCGGTAAAACCTCGATATGATTCTTTTCGGAACGCAACAGCATTTTCTGTACTGCGTGTGCCGCCAGAAAATCCGCTTCCAGCGTAAAGGGGCGATAGTGGAAATCACAAACGCCGCTGTTTTTGTAGTCGCCGTTCAAATGAAATCCGTTCCGGCTCAGGAAATGCTCTGCGAAGCGGTGCAGCTCATACAAAGCACCATTTCCATTGCTGCGGGCAATCTGCAAAAGTGCCATCCAACCGAAGGAAAACCCTACCCACTGCCCACTACCGAGGTGTACAAGGTGATCTACCGTTGCATCTATTACGCTGCGATCCTGCGGATTTTCATAGCGCAGCATACATAGCGGCTCGATTGCCATAGCGTGGGAAAAATGGCGGTGCGTTTCCTGCAAGGTTTCATTGGGCGAAAGCATCAGCCCGGTTTCTGTATCTACGCTCAACGGAGCAAGTTTGGCCTCCATTGCATGCCAATGGCCGCGGGGGTTGCCAAGCTGGTACTCGATCTGTACCAGAGTGTGGAACAGATAGTGCAGCAGCGCCAGATCGTAGTTGCTGTTAGGAGTCAGCCATGAGGCTGCCTCATCATCGTGAATTTCCGGTGAGGACGAGACCGGTAAAACCAGCTTTCCGTCCGGGCCTTCTTGGAGAAGTTCTTCCAGGCAGGCTGCCGTGGCGGTAAAGTAAGGCTCCACGCGGGTACGCAGAAACTCTTTATCCCCCGTCAGGCGGTAGTATTCATAAAACATCTGGCAGAGCCAGATTTGATTGGTCGGTGACAGGGAATACATCGGCCAGCCGCCGAGCGCTCCGCCGTCAATGTCCATGACACTGGGCAGGCACACCCCTGCCGTACCGTAAAATGCACGGGCAAATTTTGCTGCCTGCGGACGCAGTGACCAGAGATAATCAAGAAAAACCTTTCCCTGCTCCGGGTGGTTGGCAGTCAGATAGTGACAGTAGGTGAATTGGGTGTTGAGGTCGTTGTGGTAATCACCTTTCCACGGTGGGAGCTGATCGTCATCCGCGCACCATACCCCTTGCAGCGGCATCGGGGCATTGCCCGGCTCGGAACCCGCTGCTAAAAAATAGTTGGCGCGGTACCAAAGCTGTTCGAGTGTTTCATCCGGCAGCTGCAAACTGCTTTTGCCCCAGTATTGCTGCCACCAGCGTTTATGCTGTTGCAGCAACTTCTCGGCGCCCATATCTTCTGCTGCACATAGTTCCAGCTTCGCCAGTTGGCTTGCTTTTTCTACGTTTTCTGCCTGCATGGCGGTATAATACAGCGTTGTGCCGCATTTTTTGCAGAGCAGCGTATAGGCAGTTCTATCATCGACCTTTTGGGAAAAGCCAATCATGCCATCCTCTGTTTCGGGGATAGCATCCGGCAGGGCGAGCTGCTGCAAGCTGCCGGGGGATACGCTGTTCCCTGCTTCGGCTGCTTGTGTACCATTCCCGAAAGAGGGGCGCTCCACCGTGAGCTCTGCATCCCGGTACGCCTCCGGCAGCATCAGTACCCCAACAGGCCGCCCCATACAGAGGAAGGCGCGCAGAATGGTTCTGCCGCTTTGGGAAAAGGATGCCACCGCTGTACCCAAATCAAGACTTGCCTGATAGCTGCCCTGCGGCAGTCCATCCAGGAACAAGTGTCCCGCGGGGATTTTTGTAGGTGTCGGGCGGGCATAGGGCGTATCAAAAATACGGCGTGTTTCTGCCACATCGCCTTTCCGTGCAAGCTCTACCAGTTTTGCATAGGTAAATTCTTTATCGAGTTTTTCCTCCGGGCGGCGACGCAGCCACAGTCCGGCAATGTCCACGGAAATGCGCAGATGCTCCATCGGCCCCCAAAAAAGAGAACCGAGTATGCCGTTTCCCAGTGGAATTGCTTCATCCCAGCGGGGTATTGGGCCGGTCAAATTGATGTTGCAATGTTTCGGGGGCAGCATATCGGTTCTCCTAACCTATTCGATTTTGTTTAGCCCTTAACGCCTCCGACGCTCAAGCCCTGCACGAGCTGCTTCTGGCCGACGATGAAGAGGATGACAGTGGGAATCAGTGCCAGCACGAGGGCTGCGAACAGCGCGCCCCAGTCGGTAGCGTAGCGCTGGATCTCATACAGGTTGGCAAGGCCGACAGGCAGCGTAGCCTTGGTCGGATCGGTAACCATAACGAGAGCCACCGGGTACTCGTTCCATGCTGCCATAGCGGAGATCATGCAGACCGTCACGATACCGGGCTTGCACATGGGAATGATAATGCTCGTCAAAATACGGAACGGGCCGCAGCCGTCGATCATGGCTGCCTCCTCATAATCACGCGGGATACTGCGCAGGAAGCCGGTCAGCAGGAAGATAGCAAACGGGAACTGCATCGTTGCATACAGTACACCCAGTGCCGTCAGGCTGTTGAGCAGGTTCAGCTTGTTCATCTGCAAGAACAGCGGAATCATAATATAAGTGGCCTGAATGAAGATGGCCGCCATGTAGATGTTCAAAATCAGCTTCGCGCCGGGGAACTTATACCGCACAAGGCAGTAAGAACACGGCACAACGCAGATCACAATAATGACCAGTGTTTCCAGCACGACATAAATCGAGTTGCCGATGTTGGCAGCAAGGTTAGATTTTTCATAAGCGCGGACGTAGTTATCCCATGCAAGTCCCTGCGGCCATGCAAAGGGATCCGTCAGAAACTCTGTACTGGTTTTGAACGAAGAAACGACGTTCCACGCCAGAGGGTACAGCATGATAATGGCAACCAAAATCAGGAACAGGCGCGTCACCCACTTGATGACCTTTGCTCTGATTTTGCTTTTTTCATTTTGTGTCATATTACTGACCTCCTTCGGAAGCATCGGTCAATTTGCGGGACAGCATGGACAGCGCCACGGAGATGGCGAGCGTAAAGACCGTGATAGCCATGGCATAGCCAAAGTTTCCGTTGACAAAGCCCTGCGTGTACATATATTGCAGCAGAACGCTGGATGCACCGTTAGGACCGCCGCCAGTCATGACCTGCGAAAGCACAAAACTCAGGTTGATGGTGCCGGAAAGTGCCAGAACAAAGGTGATGCCGATAATATCTTTCATCAGAGGCATCGTAATACTGATGAGCTTGCGCCATGCGCTGGCACCGTCCAGCGTTGCGGACTCGTAGATTTCCGGCGAAATGCCGTCCATAGCCGCGATGTGCATGACCATGTAGTAACCGGCAGCCTGCCACAGCAGCGTGAACGCGATGCACCAAAGCGCAGTCTTGCTGTCGCCCAGCCAGGAACGCTGCAAGCTCTCCAGCCCGACAGCACCGAGAATCTTATTGACGATGCCCACATTCGGGTGGAACACAAAACTCCATATAATACCTACAACGGTCAGAGAAACGATGTTCGGGAAATAGAAAAGCGTGCGATACAAGACCATTTCTTTCAGCTTGCACTGGTTCAAAACGAATGCCAGCACCAGACTACAGAAAATTGTGATAACGGGAACAACCGCCATCAGCTTTGCTGTGTTTGTAAGTGCTTGAATGAAAGATTTGTCGTGGAACATATAGATATAGTTATCCAGTCCCACAAATTTGTTGTTAAGCCCCAGAGAGGTCGCATTGGTAAAAGAAAGATATAATGCCTGCGCCGTAGGCCAGATCGTGAACATAAGAGTTAGGATCACAGCAGGCAGAACGCTGATGCAGACAAACAGTACGGGAAGTGGCTGCGCCTTTTTTTGGCGATTTTGGCGGTTTTTCAAACAAGTTTCCCCCTTAAAAAGAACCCTGCCAAGTTCGCATGGCGTTTACTCGGCAGGGTCAATCTTACTTTGGTCAGTGGAAATTCAGCAATTCAGCTTACTTGGAAGCAGCAATCTCCTCGAAAGCAGCCTCGATGCCGTCACGCCACTGCTCGGCAGTCATGTCACCATTCATAACGTCACTGGCAACATTGAAGACGGAATCAGCGATAACGACCTTGCTGGTGTCGGGCATTGCATCCCAACCGAAGACCATGAACGTGCCTTCCTGATAGATGTCGTTCATGTTATAGACACCATCGGTAACGATGCCCTTGACCATCTCGTTGGCCTTCTTCAGAGCGTAGATGCCGTTGGCTTTTTCTGCGAACAGCTTAACGGAATCCTCAGTGTACAGGAAGCGCAGGAACTCTTTTGCCAGTTCGGGGTTCTTGGCGTTGGCAGGAATCTCAAACTGCTCAACGGAGCTCATAACATAGCGGGTCTCGCCGTCATCCAGAACGGGTGCGCAGGTCAGACCAAACTCAAAGCCGTCAGCACGGGGAGCATCGGCCATTTCGCCTTCCATCCAGTTGCCGTTGGGGATGAACAGAGCCTTGTTCATCATCATGTCAGTCTGGCTCTGGGTATGGTTCAGAGCAACGGTGCCATCCATCAGGTAGCCATCGGTGCCGATCTTTGCCATGTTCTGGAAGACCTTGAGGGCCTCATCAGAGCTGAGGGAGCCGGGCGTGTAGGAGGCGACTGCCTTCATGTTGTCGATGCCGGTGGCAGATGCCAGCGCGGGCCACAGCATGCTTTCGAGGTAGCCGGGGTAGATGCCCTGATAGGTAAACAGCGCGATACCCTTTTCCTTGGCCTTGTCGCCCAGTTCAAAGAAGTCATCCCAGGTCACAGGCGTTTCCCAGCCGTTCTCTTCGAACAGGGTCTTGTTGTAAACCAGACCCATCGGGCTGGCATCAAACGGGGCAATGTAGATCTTGCCGTCGCCGTAAGGAGAGCACTTGGCGGAATCCAGCAGGCCATCGATGACCTGATCCTTCAGCGGGGTGTCATCATCAATGCCGCCCTCCTCAAAGACATCGGACAGATCCATCAGTGCATGTTCCTTAACCATGGAGGAAATCAGGCCGGTGGAGTCGTTGTCGTTCATCGAGATGAAGTCGGGAACATTGCCTGCCACGATCTGCGGGCGGATGATGTCGCCGATCTTCGGGCTGATCTGCATATTGACAGTGACGCCGGGATAAGCGGCCTCGAAGCGTTTGATGATTTCGTCCCAGTACTCGGAACCGTAGCCGCCCTCGAACACCGCGATGTTCAGTTCGTTGTTCTCAAAGGTCTTCTCACCGGTAGAGGCTTCGCTGGTAGCGGCGGACGTTGCTTCGGAAGAAGCGGCCTCACTGGATGCTGCTGCGCTGGAAGATGCTGCGCTGCCGCAGCCTGCCAGACAGGTAGCTGCCATTGCAGTGGCAAGCATCATGCTGATTGCTTTTTTCATGGTTTTCCTCCTAAAAATTATTCCTTCTTTGTTTGGGATGCGGCTCATCTGTCGTTCCCTGATTGCACTCTTATTATATCGGGCAAGCCGGATTTGATAAATGTATTCCCTTTACTTAAAGATGGATTTTATTGACTTTTTCTGTCGTTGCCCTTATAATTCAGGTAATGTATGGATAGATTGTAGTCACTTTGCACAAACGGAGGCCTATATATGTCACTAAATGCACAAAAAACGCGTGAGTTTTTCCCCAATGTGTTGCGACGAATCAAACTTCGCACCCGTCTGTTTGTGACATTTTTGATTATTTCTCTTGTTCCCGTCATCACGATTGGTACTTTTTCTTACCATGCATACACCCAATCCATGAACGAAAAGGTCAAACAGGCTGCCTTACAATCTATCGAACTACTCAATAATAATATGTCTACCCAGCTTGGCATTTATAGCGACTACATAGGTTCCATCTCCGTATCTGATACTGTACAGAATGGTGTCGCATCTATCAATAAGGGACACCCCCTTACGAGTGATATTGTGAGCGGTATTGGTGAAATGATCGTCACAATTCCTTTTCAGAGCACACACCTTAAAAACATCCGCGTCGTTTCCAATGACCGCACAGTCATCTACGATTTGGGCTATGACGATATTACACCTCAGCGTTTTAATGAATTGTTGGATAATATTGAGGCCGCCTCTCCACAGGATAGTCTGCAATACATCCACACTTACCGCGCCAACGATAAAATTGTCATTGGTCGTAAAATCTATGATATGCACCACACCAGCACGCCGCTGGGGTATATCATGCTGTACATTGACGAATCCCAGCTGAGTCGCTACATATTTACCGATGTTTCCTTTGGCGAGGGGTCCAACTTCCTGCTGATTGATGCCGCCGGCAATGTGGTATCTTCTCAGAACGCGGAACTGCTGGGAGAAGATTTGGCCGATGACCCGATTTTCCAGCAGATCACGGCGCTTCGGCAGGCGGGTGAAAACAACTTTTTATTTAAGCTGAACGGCGTAGATACACTGACGATTTTCAAATACAACACCACCTATAATGTATATCTGGTGGCCACGATTCCGCAGGCCTACATTACCAACGGCACAAGAACCATCAATATGATGCTTATCGCGCTGGCTGCAGTGCTGGTCGTTGTCAGTTTGTTCCTGACACTGCTTGTCTACCGCAGCGTCATGCACCCCATTGATAATATGGTTGCCGCCTGCAATGCGAAAAGCGATGAGGAAATCGGGCTGAAAATCAATGATCCTAGCCCCGACGAACTCGGATTTCTGGCGCGCACCATTGACAACATGGTCAACGAAATTGGTCTGCTGGCGCAGCGCTGGAGCGATGATCAGCGCAAAATGCGCGAGTTGGAATTGCAGACCCTGCAATATCAAATCAACCCGCACTTCCTGTTCAATACCCTGAACACCTTAAAGTGGATTGCCACACTTAATCACGTCACCCCGGTCAGCCACGGCATTGATGCCCTCTCTTCCCTGCTGCAAAGCACCCTTATTAAAAAGGATGAACTGATTCCGTTTGATGATGAGCTGCGCAACCTGAAGAACTACTGCGACATCCAGCAGCTGCGTTACGCAGGGCGCTTTGAGATGGAATATCAAATTGAAGATGCTGCCGGATACTGGACTGTGCCGCGCTTTATCTTGCAGCCGCTTGTAGAGAACTCCATCCTGCACGGCACGGCGGATGAAGATGATTTTGTCACCATCACCGTCCGTGCCACCGTGAGCGAGAATCTGCTTACCATTCATATCTCCGATACCGGCTGCGGTTTTGACCCCAGTGCCATCAAGGAGAAAAATTCTGAGCGCTTCTCCGGCATTGGATTGAGCAATGTAGATGAGCGTATGCGTCTGCACTACGGAAATGAATACGGTCTTACGATTGAAAGTGCCCCCGGCACCGGCACACAATGTATTCTCCGTATTCCAAATGAAGCCATTCGTTGAGGTAACACAATGTATAATTTATTGCTTGTAGATGATGAGCCACTGATTAAGGTTGCTTTCCAGTCCGCCGTGGAGTGGGGCAAGAACGGATTCCTGCTGGCGGCAACAGCCAGTAATGGGCAGGAAGCGCTGCACATTGTAGAGACACAGCACATTGATGCGGTTATCACGGACTTGAAAATGCCCGGCATGGATGGGCTTGCGCTCATTCATGAATTGAAAAAGCGCAGCTTTATCGGCCCGATTCTGGTATTGAGCAACTATTCCGATTTCGATTCCGTGCGCGCGGCTCTGACGGACGGCGCTTATGACTACTTTCTGAAAATCAATATGAACGGGGAAAGCATCGGTGAGCATCTGGAAAAGATGGCCGATTTGCTTCGTGTCCAGCAGCAGCGCCAGACGGAGGAGGACCACCGATCCTTTGCCATTGAAGCGCAGAAAAAGGAAAATGCCCTGATTCACTGCGCCCAATGGGTAACGTCCACTGCTGAACCCTCCCCTGCTTCTAATCCATTTTCCATGCTGCCGGAACCGCTGTCCTTTCCTATCCGGCTGTTTACCGTCACTTTAATTCCCGCAAAAACTCATCCTATGCCCGCGCTGGATGCTGTGACCGACTTAATTACCGAGGTTTTCGATGAAATCAGCGGCAAAGTATTTCTGCACACCCATGAGGATGAAATCTGTGGGCTGATCAGCAATGAAAGCCTTGTAGCCTCCGGGCGTACTCTGGATAAGAAACTTGCCCGCTTGCAACGGCAGGTCACAACATATTTTCTGGATGCCCCGGTCATCATCTACCACGACAAGCCCATTTCACTGGCTGAACTCCGCCAGGGCTACCAGCTGTGTGAGGATTCTAAGGCGCTCGCCTTTTATGTGGGGTGCAGTGCTCCCATAAAGGCAACGGCACACACAGTTACCGCCCAACCCTTCCATGTCTCTCAGGCAGAACTGTCCAAGGCCACCGCAGCAGCAGCGCAAAATGCCGATGAATTGCAGATGCAGATTGCCGTTCACACCTTCTTTCAGAACTGCGCGGCGCTCTGTATGCCGCCGCAGCGCGTCCGTGGAGCCTGCCATCTGTTGCTGGAGCGTCCCGGCGAGAATATGATTCCGCAGGAGACACTGGAGCAAACCTTTAAGGAAATAGAAAAAGCCCCCACCGCGGAGGCTCTTGAACAACTGCTCTGCCTGGTTTTACAGGAGCGCATGGGACTTAGCAAAATTGCCTTGAGCAAATTCAAAAAAGAGGTGCAGGCCGTCATCATCTATGTAAACGCGCATTATATGGACAAGCTGACGCTGGACGGCATTGCCGACTATGTAGGGCTGAACCGGGAATATCTGAGCCGCCTGTTTTCCAAAGAGACTGGCATCGGTCTGTTCCAGTACATCAACGAGGTGCGCATGAAACGCGCCGGTGAGATGATCCGCAGTAATAAGCAGGCCTATGTCAAGGAAGTAGCTGCCGCCGTAGGCTTTGATGACCCCTACTTCTTCTCACGAAAATTCAAAGATTTTTATGGGAAAACGCCGAGCGAATATGCTGAAGCGTAAAGGGCGCATTCGGCTGTTTCGTGGCAGCATTGAATTTCAGAAACCGATAAGGGGAACGGACACATGAGCAAATATGATGCGCTTTGGGCATACATACAAGGGCGTAATGAAGAAACGCTGGTTTTGAGTTTTGCGGATATTGCGCAAATTGCCGGTACACCGTTGGAGCAGCGCCCTGACCAGCGAGGCATTTGCCGCTTTTATTTAGGAGCATAACTCTGCCCGTTCTCAAGCACAGATCAAGCGGCGCGAGCGTGAAAAATCCTCGGTTCGTGCCAAAATCGAACATGTCTTTGCGGTTCTGAAACTCCAGCTTCTATACCGAAAGACACGATATAGAGGCTTGCAAAAACAAACTGCAAAGGTGAATATCCTGCTTGCATTAGCAAATCTGATCCTCGCTGACAGACCCTGTCTGACGGCTTGATTTATTTTTGCCTTGCGAGCAAATTCAGGAGCGCTTCCAGTTGTTTACGGGTTGGTTGCTCTCCGTTTTTTCTTTTATGGCATTGCGCGGTGTTGCCTTAGAAACTACTATCTGTCGCGCCTTATACTGCCTCAGTAGGGATCATTTCTTTCCTATACTGCGCCGGTGACTTCCCTATCTCTTTCTTAAACACCCTGCTGAAATACAGCGGGTTCTCATACCCTACGATTTCGGAAATTTCCTTGATGTTGTAGGTCGTCCGCTCCAACAGGCTTTGGGCGTTGACCATGCGCAAGGAGAGGATGTACTGGGCCGGGGACATACCGGCGTACTGTTTGAAATTGTGTATAAACCAGTTGGTGCTGATGTGCAGGGATTCCGCATAATCGTCTATGCTGATTTTTGTGTTATAGTTCTCGTTGAAGTAAGCCGCCGCGCGTTCAATTTGCTCTTGGACGTTGCCGGTGGCTTTTTTCTGTTCATGCTGTTGGCGGTCCACCAACAGCAGAATATCGTTGAACAGCGATGCAATATAGTCCTCGTACCCATAGCGGCACAGCTGCAACTCCTGAATGATTTTGCGGAACAACGCCTTGTAATCCGGCAGCACACCGCAGTAGAACACATGCTCATCGAGCGAGATGCCGTGATACGCCAGTATGTTCTTTACATCGCTGCCTGTGAAGTGAATCCAGAAAACTTCCGGGTTATCTTCCAGATAATATACATATTTTTGGATTTCTTCCGGCTTGTAAAGCACCATATAGCCCGCGCTGACGATTTCTTCCTTGCCGTCAAACCAGAAATGCGTCTTGCCGTTTGCCACATATAAAATCTGGTAATCCCTGCGCCCTTTCTGCCAGTAAGTCGGTAGTTTGGGGCGCGTTTTCAGCCGGTAGGTGCCACAGCTGCCCACCACCAACGGCGAAGAGTTGTCTTTGAAATCTGTACGGGAATTGTTCAGATATCCAGCGTTAATGTACACAAAAATCTCCTCCCATTTTTGTGAATATTGCGAGGTGCTTCGTCCATTTTACCTTCACTTTACAAAAAGCCATTGATTTTGTGCATGTTTAGTGCAATACCGTTTATGTTTTATTGTATATAGAAATTGTATAATAATTTCAGACGAAACGCAAGCAGAACTGTATAAATCACAGGAGGAGAATGGATGATTATTCCGCACTATTACGAGGACCCGCACACGCTGCATGTGGGTACCATGCCGAATCGTGCCTATTACATTCCGTCATCCCGGCGCAGCGATGCCTTAGTCGAGCACCGCGAGACCTCGGATCGCTTCCAGCTTTTGAACGGCAGCTGGAAATTTCGGTACTACGCCAGCATTTATGACTTGCAGGATGCTTTCTATGAGGTCGGCTATGATGCCTCCGCTTTTGACAGCATCCCGGTCCCCAGCGTGTGGCAGAACCACGGCTACGACCACCACCAGTACACCAACATCCGCTATCCGTTCCCCGCTGATCCACCGTATGTTCCCAAAGAGAATCCCTGCGGCGCTTACCTCTACGACTTCACCTACCAAAAGGATGCCGCTGCCCCGCGCGCATTTCTGAATTTTGAGGGCGTTGCCTCCTGCTTCTACGTCTGGCTCAACGGTCAGTTTGTTGGGTACAGTCAGGTGGCCCATTCCACAAGCGAGTTCGATGTAACGAAGTTTTTGCAGGACGGCACCAACCATCTGGCGGTCCTCGTGCTGAAATGGTGCGATGGCAGTTACATGGAAGATCAGGATATGTTCCGCATGAACGGCATTTTCCGTGATGTCTACCTGCTGCGCCGCCCGGAACAGTGCATCGAGGACTATTTCATCACCACCGACATCCACGGCAGCACCGCAGAGGTTGCTGTCCGCCTGCGTTACTACGATTCCGCTGTTGCCACCCGCATCACCCTCTACGATGCAGCCGGCACGATGGTCGGCAGCGTAACGCCCGTGGAAGCACCGGATGATGCGGCATTCCCCTATCATGCAGAAATCACCGTTGTTGACCCGACACTCTGGAACGCAGAGCAGCCCTACTTATATACCCTTGTGTTGGACACGCCCAACGAGACTATTACGGACCGTGTGGGCATCCGCGAGGTTCATGTTGCCAACAACCAGATTTATGTCAACGGCCAGTCCATCAAGTTCCACGGTGTAAACCGCCACGAATCCGATCCCGTCACGGGATATGCTGTTGGCTTTGAGCAGACGAAAAAAGACCTGCTCATGATTAAAAAGCACAACTTTAATGCCATCCGCACCAGCCATTACCCGGATGTGCCTTACTTCTATCAGCTCTGCGACCAGTACGGCTTCTTTGTCATTGATGAAGCCGACAACGAGAGCCACGGTGCGTCCGAATACTATTGCGAGGGCAACGAAAGCTGGCCCAACCACGTTGAAAACTGGAACAAGCCCATCGCAGACAACCCGGAGTTCACCGAGGCCACCGTAGACCGCACCCGCCTCTGCGTGGAGCGTGACAAGAACCGTCCCTGCGTCATCATCTGGTCGATGGGCAACGAGAGTGCCTACGGCTGCACGTTCGAAGAAGCGCTGGCATGGACAAAGAGTTTTGACCCCCGCCGCCTGACCCACTACGAGAGCGCCCAGTACCGCAGTAAGAACCGTAAATACGATTTCTCGAACATTGATATGTTCAGCAATATGTACCCTTCTCTCGAAAGCATTCAGGAATATCTGGACAACGAGCCGGACAAACCCTATATCATGTGCGAGTACAGCCATTGCATGGGCAACGGCCCCGGCGATTTGGAGGATTACTTCCAGTTCATTCAGAGCCATGATGGCTTGGTCGGCGGTTTCCTGTGGGAATGGTGCGACCACGGTATTTATAAAGGGAAGATGCCCGACGGCCGTGACATCTATTATTACGGCGGCGACCACAATGAGTGGCCGCATGACGGCAACTTCTGCATGGACGGTCTGGTCTACCCTGACCGCCGCCCGCACACCGGGCTGTTGGAGTTCAAGAACGTCTATCGCCCGGCGCGTGTTGTGAAGTACGACCGGGAATCTGGCATGCTCATGCTGCACAACTACATGGACTTTGTTGATTTGACCGAGTATGCCGCACTAACCTATCAGGTAAGCTGCGACGGCGAGGTCATCGACAGCGGCTTCATCCCCTACCCTGACGGTTTCACCCTGCCGCCGCACAGCGAAAACGCCTTGCCGTTGGCCGTCCATATTCCCGATAAAGGCAAGTGTTTCCTGAAAATCTTCTACCATTGCGATAAAGACCTGCCCTTGCGTTCGGAAGATCATCTCCTGGGTTTTGATGAAATCCTGCTGGAAAACGAAGACAGCCACAACCAGAAAACCTTGGCTATGTGGAGTGATGCCCCTTCCAACAGCACAATCACTGTTCAGGAGACGGACCGCCATTTGACGCTGCGCGGCAAGAACTTCACCTACAACTTTAATAAGCTGACAGGTCTGTTCGCCGCGATGCAGTACGAGGATGCAGTCCTGTTGGACAAGGAAATGGAGTTCAACATCTGGCGTGCTCCTACAGACAATGACCGCAAGCTGAAGCTGGATTGGCTGGCTGCCCGCTATGACCACTGTATGACCAACGCCTACCGCACCGAATATCAGGTGACGGACAGCGGTGTGGCTCTGCGCGCCAAAGTCGGCATTGCACCGATCAGCTTGCAGAAATTCCTTGATTTGGATGTCTGCTGGACGATTTCCAACAGCGGTGCAGTAACGCTGGCACTGCACGCTGAGCGCAACACGGTATTCCCCGAACTGCCGCGCTTTGGCCTGCGCCTGTTCCTGCCAAAAGAAATGGCCCGCGTCAGTTACTTCGGCATGGGTCCGATGGAAAGCTACTGCGACAAGCACCATGCTGCCAGCCACGGCTACTTCAGTTCCACCATCTGGCAGCAGCACGAGGACTACATCCGCCCGCAGGAGAACGGCAGTCACTATGATTGCGATTATGTCCAGCTGGATGGCGCTGGCATCAAGCTTACCGCTGTCGGTGCAAAGCCGTTCTGCTTCAACGCCTCGCACTACACGCAGGAAGAGTTGACTGAAAAGGCGCACAACTATGAGCTGCATCCCTGTGACAGCACCGTTCTCTGCCTTGACTATGCACAGAACGGCATCGGCTCTGCCAGCTGCGGGCCGCGTCTGGCGGAGCAGTACCGCCTTAACAACGCTTCCTTCGATTTCAGCATCCGTCTGATTCCTGAAAAAGCATAACCCCTACACAAAAGAATGGAGAAAATCTCATGTCTGAAAACACGGAAAGACGCTATTTAAAATGGTATAACAAGGTCGGTTACGGCTCCGGCGATGTTGCGGGCAACGTGGTCTATGCGTTCCTCTCCTCGTTCGTTATGATTTACCTGACCGACACCGTCGGCCTGAATCCCGGCATCGTCGGCACGCTGATTGCTGTGTCCAAGCTGTTTGACGGCATTACCGACATCTTCTTTGGCTCGATGATCGACAAGACGCACTCCAAGCTGGGCAAGGCTCGCCCGTGGATGCTCTACGGCTACATCGGCTGCGCCATCACACTGGTCGGCATCTTCGCCATCCCCATGGGCATGAGCGAGTTTGCCAAGTACGCATGGTTCTTTATCTGTTATTCCCTGCTGAACGCTGTGTTCTACACGGCCAACAACATCGCTTACTCTGCCTTGACTTCCCTTGTCACTAAGAACAGCGCCGAGCGAGTCGAGATGGGTTCCTACCGCTTCATGTTCGCATTCGCCACCAGCCTTGCCATTCAGTCTTTCACACTGCTGGCTGTCTCTGCACTGGGCGATACTGCCGAAGCATGGCGCACCGTGGCTATCGTCTATGCCATTATCGGTCTGATCGTCAACACGCTCTCTGTATTCTCCGTCAAGGAGCTGCCGGAGGAAGAGTTTGTCGATACCACGGATAAAGCCGAAATCGAGAAAGACGAGAAGTACGGTCTTGTCGAAGCTGCCAAGCTGCTGGTCTCCAACAAATACTACCTGATGATCTGCGTCACCTACATTTTGCAGCAGATCTATGGTGCCATGATCAGCATGGGTACCTACTACACTGCTCATATCCTTGGTGACAAGAACCTGTTCGGCGTGTTCTCCTGGGCCATCAACATTCCTTTAATTATTGCACTGGTCTTTACCCCGACCCTCGTTGCCAAGATGCACGGTATGTACAAACTGAACGTCGGCAGCTATGCCCTTGCTACCGTAGCCCGTGCGCTGGTTGCCGTGGCCGGCTATACTGGCACCGGCGATGTCAAGATGATGCTGCTCTTCACGGCCATCGCTGCGCTGGGTCAGGGCCCGTGGCAGGGCGACATGAATGCCGTTATCGCCTCCTGCTCCGAGTACACTTGGCTGACGAAGCACAAGCGCGTGGACGGCACGATGTACTCCTGCACCTCGCTCGGTGTCAAGCTGGGCGGCGGTCTCGGCACCGCCATCACCGGCTGGCTGCTGGCGTTCAGCAATTATGATAAGGCGCTGGCCGTGCAGCCGGAATCCTGCATCAATATGCTGAAACTCATGTACCTCGTGATTCCCTTTGCGCTGGATGCCATCATTACCTTTATCCTCTCCCGCATGAAGGTCGAGGAGGCCAACGATAAGATTCGCGCCGAAATGAAAAACTGATATTCACTATTCTCCTTCTCAAAAAGGGCTTCCGCATCTGCTGGCGGAAGCCCTTTTTCTGTAGAGGCCTTAGGGGAAATGTTTCCCGGATACAGAATTTTTGCACACGCGTGTGCAAAATCTTAGTTGGCTATACTTGCATCCGGCCAAGAAAAAAGAGCCTACGGAAAACTCCGTAGGCCCTCATTGCTTTTCTGGCAAGTATAATACTATCACATCGAAAGGGAAAAGTCACTGCAAGACCAGTGCAAACTTTTCATCAGAATTAACTTCTTTGTTTTCCTAATCGCGTTTAATGTATTTAGTGATAGTATCGATTAATTCCTCCATGTTAATCGGCTTGGA